>Ga0105243_10003414_pt1 | contig 12877 bp, 11 predicted proteins | sample KBSM34metaG_FD_81525 | JGI IMG/M metagenome (GOLD analysis project Ga0105243, IMG submission 81525) | Miscanthus rhizosphere microbial communities from Kellogg Biological Station, Michigan, USA - KBS M3-4 metaG | ecosystem: Host-associated > Plants > Roots > Rhizosphere > Soil | place...
GCTGTGTCGAGGATGACGTCGTATCGGGTTCCCGACGCGGTGAAGTCCTCGCGGGTGTAGTCGATGACGGCGTCGGCTCCCATCGAGAGCACCGCGTCGATCTGCCTCGTGTTACACACGCCGGTTACGACCGCCCCGAACGCCTTCGCGATCTGGACCGCGAACGACCCAACACCTCCGGCGGCGCCGATGACCAGCACCGACTGTCCGGCTTGAACCTTCCCGTGATCCCGGACCGCTTGAAGAGCGGTCGTGCCCGTGATCGGAACGGTGGCCGCCTCCTCGAACGTCAGGTTCGCCGGCTTCGGGGCCAGCTTCTTGACCGTGGCGGTCGCGAACTCCGCGAACGCGCCGTTGCAGATGCCGTAGACGGCGTCACCTTCGTGGAAGGTGCTGACGTCTGGACCTACGGTCTCCACGCGACCCGCGACGTCCCGGCCGCGCACCCGGATCCTCGGCTTCGTCACACCACTCGCCGGACGGAACGCCAGCGGCATCCCGGCCATGTAGTGCCAGTCTCCAGCGAAAAGACTTGCGGCCTGAACGCTCAGTAACACCTCACCGCTACCGACCGTCGGGGTGTCGATGTCTTCTAGGTGCAAGACGTCTGCTCCGCCGTACTTCTCCTGAACGATCGCCTTCATCGAAACTCCCTTCGTACCACCAGCCTCGAACTCTCGGAAGCGCTCGTCGACCGCCTCCCTCGGAGGCGGCGGCTGAGCCTGCACCACGAGGGCTCTGCGCCATGGTCACGGCGTGTTCCTGTTGCTTCGGTACCAGTCGACCGTCTCTGCGATTGCGGTCGCCAGGGGCGTGATGTCCGTTCCGAACGTCGACCGATATCTGGTCGTGTCCAGGACGAATGACTCTTCGAACTCGTACGACATCTCTGCAAGGCCTCGCATCATGGGGCTGAACACTCCCATCGCGCGCACAACCGAGGTGGGCACTCTGCGGATGCCCACGGTCCGTCCGACCTCGGCGGCCACGCGCTCGATGATCGCTCGCGTCGTCACGGTCTCCGGGCCAGGCAGGTGCCACACACCGCCGATGGCTCGTTCATCAGTACCGAGGGTGGCGAGCCCTCTCGCGACATCGGGAACGTAGCTGTAGGTGTGGAGGAGACCGGGGTTCCCGATGAAATCGACGCGTTTCCCCACGAGGGCATTGGCGAACACCCGACTGCCAAGCGCCGACTCGGTCGCCCCTGCCCCAAGAGATCCGATGCCCGGCCGATCGCGCTTCGAACTCTGCCAGCGTCGACCGCGGCCAACAGTTCCCTCGTCATCGCGGCACGGGTCCGGCCCTTGACGGTCGTGGCGGAAAGCGGGTGGTCCTCCGTCATCGGCTCGCCCCCGCTCGGACCGTAGGCGTACACGTTCTCGAGGGTCACGAGCAGCGCATCGGTGCGCTCAGCAGCCGCGAGCACCCCTCTCTGCAACGGGGGGAACGATTCGGGCCACTTGGTGTATGGAGCGTTGAGGCATTGATAGATCGTCGACGCACCCTTCGCGGCGTCGGCGGCCGCTTCAGGATCGGTGACATCTGCGCCTCGCCAGTCGACGTCCTCAGGCAGCTCGGTCGACCGATGCAATGACACAGCCCGCACGTCGTAGCCTGATCCGGCCAGCTGGCCAATCAGAGCGTGCCCAACCTGGCCGGTCCCGAACACGACGTGCTTGTCACTCATTGGTCTTCCCAACCCCAGATGTGGCGACCGCGACGATAAGCATCGCTTCGGCCGCGAGTTCGAGCCTCAAGCAGTAGCTTCGACGGCTGCTCCCCGTGCTTGTGAAGCTCTACGGAAGAGATTTACGAGGACGAGCCCGGTCAGAAGTCCGAAGACGAGCGCTCCGCTCGCGCCGAAGATCGGGAACCGCTCATCGATGTTCCGCGAGATCACGTACGAACTCACGAACCAACCGAGCGCCCAGGCAGGCGGATTCACGATGGCCCACCACAACGCACCCCGGATCCGATGTTGTGCGAGCACCAACGCTTGCATCGTGCCCACCGCAGCGCCGTTCACGGCGCCCATGAGAACGAGGTCCCCGCGGCCTATCCCGTAACCGACCAAGGCGGCTCCCACGACCAGGCCGATGGCCATCCCGGCGATCGTGGCCGGGATCCAAAGCCACGAGACTCGCTTTCGGATGGCGAACCACTCTGCCGCCCCGATGACTGCGCCGACGATGAGTCCCCCGGCGAGCGCTGCCCCCAAGGAATCGACTCCGTTCACGACTAGATCTGCGACGAACCCTCCAATAGGGAGGCTGACGAGGATCGCCACTTCCCACAGCCACATGCGCGGGATGGCCGTCACGTCAATTCGTGCGTCCATGATCTTTTCCTCCCAGGTCGTGATGACAAGCCCATCCGTGCGTCCGGATCGTGGTGCCGGGCCGCGGGCTCTTGAGTCCTCCACTCTCTCCGTGTCGGACCCGGCGCGATCTCTACGGGGTCGGCATGCGTGGCGCCCATCCTGCGCGATCAACCGTGACCGGGGCGTGACACTGGTGTGACGGGAGGGTCGTCGGATCGAGGACAGAGAACACGGTCGAGGAAATCGCGAACTGCTTCCATCACGTCGCCCGCATGAACGAACGTGGAGGTTGACCGGAAACCGAAGGCGACATCATCTGAGAATCGGAGCTCGACCCGCAGGGGTTGCTGCGAACCTTCCTCGCACCAAGCTCGAATCGTGAGCAGGGCGGTCCCCGTCGTGTCGAGCATGCCCATATCCTGGGGGACCGTCCGTCACGGCTGCGTGACGGCCCACAGGTCGGCAACCAGCGCGCGGAGCCGTTCGGTTGGTTCAACCCCGAGCTCGAGCATCAAGAGCTCCCCGTACCTGGCAAACTCCCGGAGCGCCTCGGTGGGGTTTCCCTCGGCGATGTGCACCCGGATCAAAGCAGCCCGTGGGCTTTCCCTCAGCGGCTCAGCCCGCACGGCAGCAAGGGCCGCCGCCGCAGCATCGCCGAAGTTCCCCCGTGTAGTGAGGCGATCGGAGAGTGCCTCCAGGGCGTGAAGGCGGAGCTGCCGCCAGTCCTCGGCCTCGACCAGTGCCCACTCGTCGTACCAGTCCGGCAGAAGCTCCGAAGAGAGGGTCGGGATCGCGTCGGGCCCCGGGTCTGCTGAAAGCGACGACTCTGTGGGTTCGAGCAGCTGATGAGCAAGGGCTTGAGCGTCCCAGAGATCGACGGTCACATCATCAGACAATCCGAGATCGCGGGCGGTGGCCGCAACTGAGGCCCGAGCCCCACCTCCCAGCCGAGAGAGGGCCGATCGGAGGCTGGAAGAAGCGTGGGCCTCCGTGGCGACCGGCCACAGCGTTCCGGCAACAGTGCGTCGCTGTATCAAACGACCCTTCAGCGCGAGGAATGCCAGCAGCCGCTGAGATCCCTCCGGAAGAAGAATGGCGGGGCCTTCCTTCTCCAGCTGGAACCCACCCAAGAGGGAGATCCTGATGGCCGTGCTTCCCTCGCTCAGGGCCTCGCCAGCCTCCGGCCTTGGCCTTTCCGTCCCGCTTTCCAGGAGCGATCTCCTCTCACCGTAACCTCACGTCTCTGTTCTCAGGCAGAAAGTGACGGCAGCCGCCTGAGTCCGGGCCGTGCTAGACGTTGAAGTCTGTCTGGCCCTTGTCCCCGTAGTAGCGGGCGTGTGTGTAGTTGAAGTCCGCCAGGACGATCATCGCCTTGCGGACGTAGTTCTCGTCGGGCAGACGCAGCCACATCGCGCTCCGACCTTCCTGTGCGTACTCGAGGTAGAGGGCCTTGCCCTCTGAGTCATCTATGACTGAACCAGCAACACTGTCCGTGAGGTTTCGGCGGCCCACGTAGACGTTGTAGTTCTCCAGGATCTGCGAGCCCGTGTACACCTTCAGGTCGCGATCGTCGAATCCGGCAGCGATGAGCGCGTCCTCCGCCTTTCGACCCTCTTCGGCGTCGGCGAGGATCGCCACCAGATACCCCGTGGGCTGAAATTTCCACGGACGGGGCGAGGGGTCGTCAACGTAGAAGTCCATCGGAAAGGTGTTTTCACTCGGTTCTGCCATTCGAGAAGCCTCCCTCTCAAGGATGACGGGTCAAATGGATCGCCGCGTACCCGAAGATGGTCGAGCGGAGCGGCTAGGCGTCGTGCCGCAACGCACTGTCGGAGTCGGGCAGTGCCACCGTCCCCATGCTGAAGAGCGGGGAAGAGGCTCTGAAGCCCTTCACGATGCAGTAGATGCTGAGCGACAGCTCCCAGAGCCCCTCGACGAATCCCGCCAAGCCTTGCACGCTCCCTCGTGGCTCGATCACATCGAATATGACCAGGATGCCGGTGATCATCACGAGGGGACCTCCGATGAGACCCAGCCACGTCATCGGGCGCGGCACCAACTCTGACCGATACATCAAGTACCCAAGGATCACGCCGTTCGCGAGTCCGGCCCAGAAACCAGGTCCCACGAGGAACGCTCGGTAGTACATCGCATCGAAGACGTTGCCCAGGACCGGAGTAGAGATCGCGGTACCGTCCTGCCGCATCAGCAGGAACGCGAGGGCGGCGATGATCCCGATCGCGATGAACATCGCCTCGCACAGTCGAGCCGCCACGTATCCGATCGCCCCCAGCTCGCTCTCGCGCTTCAGGACCGGGTACGCCACTACGGCCGTTCCGACGTTGAAGACGATGAGCAGAACCTCGGACGCAGCACCGAACGAGATGCCCGTGGAGGGATCACCCCCGGACCCTGTGATCCAGCTCGGGTTGTTGAGCATGTTGTGGTAGCCGACGAAGAACGCTGGGATAGAGAAGACAAACGTCGCGAGGAAGAACCAGCCGAAGACACGGCCGATGGTCTGAGGCCGGTACGTGTGTCGCCCGTCCTGGATCATCGCTGCCATCTCGTCCCCCTCTCCTGGATCACGAACTGGCCGAAGCGAGACACCCGTGTTCCTCCAAATTGAACCCCCTGTCCGGCTAGGTGTCGAATCACGCCCCAGGTGGCGCCCCATCGGCCCGGCTCAGTGATCTACTACCCCGCGAACTCAGAAGCCTCGATCGAGGCGTTCCTCAGCGGAGTTCTGAGTTGCGGGCGCCTCGGTTTGGAGAACACTCCTTCGTTCGTTCGGTGGGCGGGGGAGGATTCGAACCTCCGTAGGCTGTGCCGGCGATTTTACAGACCGCTCCCTTTGGCCGCTCGGGCACCCGCCCCGACCGGCGATGATAGCAACCGCTATCCTGCGGCCATGGCCCAGAGCTCGTTCGACATCGTCTCGGAGGTCGATCTGCAGGAGGTTCGCAACGCGGTTGACCAGGCCTCGCGCGAGATCCACCAGCGGTTCGACTTCAAGAACACCGATACGTCGCTCACGCTCGACGACGAGAAGATCGAGCTGCATTCGGCGACCGAGGACCGTCTCAAGGCCGCGTACCAGGTCCTCCAGGAGAAGGCGGTCAAGCGCGAGGTGCCCCTCAAGGCCCTCCAGCCCGGCGACGTCGAGCCCGCCGCGAAGGGTTCGGTCCGCCAGACGATCTCGCTCGTGACCGGCATCTCCGACGAGAAGGCGAAGGAGATCTCCAAGCACGTCCGGCAGGCGGTGCCGAAGATCCAGACGCAGATCCAAGGCGCCCAGGTCCGGGTAAGTAGCAAGTCGAGGGACGATCTCCAAGCTGCGATCCGCGCGGTCAAGGAGCACGACTTCGGGATCGCGCTCCAGTTCACGAACTACCGCTGAAGGCAGCCGGATCGCCTCCCGCCCGGGCCATCCGGTACATTGGGCGGCCTCAGGAGGTGATAGTCGTGGACCTTGAGCGGCTCAAGACGCGCGCGGCGGAGATCGCCGAGGAAGAAACCGGGAAGCTCCTTGCGACGACACCCGGATCGAAGCAGTTGTACGAACGGGCGTCGAAGAGCCTGCCGAGCGGCGTGTCCTCGAACTTCCAGGTCGGCGACCCCTACCCGATCTATCTCCAGCGAGGCAAAGGCTCGAGCGTCTGGGACGTGGACGGCACCGAGTACAAGGACTTCCACGGCGGCTTCGGCGTCAACATCGTCGGGCACGCGCATCCGAAGATCGTCGAAGCCCTGACGAAGGCCGCCCAGAACGCGATCCATTTCGCGGTGACCACCCCGGACACCGTCGCGCTGGCCGAGGCGATCTGCGAACGGTTCCAGCTGGAGCAGATGCGGTTCGTGAACTCGGGGACCGAGCCCACGATGGAGGCGCTGCGCGTGGCTCGCGCGGCCACCGGGCGGGACAAGATCATCAAGATGGAAGGGTCCTACCACGGCCATCATGACTCCGTGTTGTTCTCCGTGGTGCCGGAAGCCGATGTCTTGGATATGCGGTTCCACACCGGGGGCGACGGCAAGTCCTGGTACACGACGGAGCCGACCTCCAAGGGCATCCCCCACGCGCTTTGGGACACGGTGATCATCGTCCCGTTCAACGATGCGAGCGCGGTCGAGCAAGCGCTGTCGGAGAACGAAGGCGAGGTCGCCGCGGTGATCCTCGAACCGGTGATGATGAACATCGGCATCGTGGAGCCGAACCCCGGGTATCTCCAGGCCCTCCGGGACGCGTGCGAGAAGCACGGCGCCGTGCTGATCTACGACGAGGTCAAGTGCGGCGGCACGATCGCCTACGGAGGCACGACCGAGCGGTACGGCGTGCGGCCGCACCTCGCGGCCTACGCGAAGGCGATCGGCGGCGGTTCGACGATCGGTGCGTTCGGCGGCGAGGCCCGCTTCATGGAGTGGGTCGGCAAGGGCGCCGCCCAGCAAGGCACGTTCAACGGCAACCCGCTCTCGTCCGCGGCCGGGCTCGCGGCGCTGACGCAAGTCCTGACGAAGGACGCCTACGACCACTTGGGCAAGCTCGGACAGATGCTCGCGGAGGGCTGCAACCGGGCGATCGGGGACGCCGGGATCCCCGCGCACACGGTGGATCTGGGCGCCAAGGGCTGCGTGTCCTACCGGGCGGACAAGCTGACGAACTACCGCGACTTCCTCGAGACACACACCGAGCTCTACTGGGCTTCCTACCCCTGGATGGTCAACCGGGGCATCTTCATGACGCCGGGTGACGAGGAGCAGTGGACGATCTCGGTGCAGCACACCGAGGAGGACATCCGGACCTACGTGGACGCCTTCGGCGAGTTCTGCCAGGCCCTCACCGGGTAGCGGAGCCGGATGCTGCGGTGATGCACCGCATGCACACGTACGACGACGAGACCGAGGAGCTCGCGCGGGCGATCGTCGCCTACGCGCGGAACCGGATTGCAAGCCCCCAGCCGCTCGACCGGGTGGCATCGGAAGACGAGCTTGCCGGGCGCGCCGGACGCACGATCGCTCCCGACGGGATCGGGTGGGAGGAGGCGCTCCGGGTCTGGGCCGAGGTCCTTGCGCCTGCCACGATCTCGACGGACCACCCCGCCTCGGTGGCGTTCGTGCCGGCGGCTCCGACGAAGGCGAGCGTTCTCTTCGACCTCATCGTGGGCGCATCGTCGACGATCGCGACCGGGTGGATCGACGGAGCCGGAGCGATCTGGGCCGAGAACGAGGCGCTGCGGTGGGTGGCCGGCCTCGCCGGGTTCCCCGGCGAGGCCGGCGGCGTCTTCGTCTCCGGTGGCTCGGCCGGGAACCTCTCGGCGCTCGTGACGGCGCGGCACGCGGCGTCCGAGCGCCGAGACGGCCGGCCGGACCGGTGGCGGTTCGCCGCCAGCGACACGGTGCACTCGAGCGTGGCCGCGGCGGCGCGCGTGATGGACGTCGACGTCCTCCAGGTACCGCACGACGAGCGGGGCCGGCTGACCGGGGATGCGCTCCGCGATTCGCTCGACGCGGCCGGCGACGACGGCACGTTCGCCGTCGTCGCGAGCGCGGGAGCGACGAACGCGGGGACGGTCGACGATCTGGCCGGCGTGGCGGACGTCTGCGCCGAGCGCGGTCTGTGGCTCCACGTCGACGGCGCCTACGGTGGCGCCGGCCTCCTGGCGCCGAGCGTCCGCCGACTCTTCGACGGGATCGAGCGCGCCGACTCCTTCATCGTCGATCCCCACAAGTGGCTGTTCGCGCCGTACGACGCCTGCGCGCTGCTCTATCGAGAGCCGTCGGTGGCGCTTCGCGCGCACCGCCAGGTGGCCTCGTACCTCGACACGGCGCTCGCCACGCCCGATTGGAACCCGGCGGACTACGCCTTCCATCTGACCCGGCGCGCGCGGGGCCTGCCGCTGTGGTTCTCGCTCGCGACCTACGGGACCGACGCGTACCGCGACGCGATCGAGTCGGTCCTGGCGCTCACCCGGGCGGCGGCGGATGAGATCCGCCGCCACCCCGAGCTCGAGCTGATCTTGGAGCCCGACCTCTCGGTGTTGTTGTTCCGCAGGGCGGGCTGGAGCTCGGACGACTACGAGCGATGGTGGCGGCGGGTCCTCGATGCCCAGGTCGCGTTCGTCCAGCCGACCTCATGGGAAGGCGAACGGGTCGCGCGCCTGTGCTTCGTGAACCCGAACACCACGATCGAGCACGTCCGGGCGATCCTCGGAACGATGACGTGAGGCGACGCTAGCTGCCGACCGGCGAGCCGCCGCGGAGCTGCAGGGCGATCGCGTCCAGCCGCTTGATCCGCTCTGCCGTCGGGGGATGGGTCGAGAAGAGGTTCGTCATCCCGCCGGGGACCCCGGCGAGCGGGTTCATGATGAACAGGTGCGCCTCGGCCGGGCTGACGCTCGCCGGCGGCGGAACCGCACGAACAGCTTGGTCGAGCTTCCGCAGCGCGCCGGCCAGGGCCTCGGGATCATGTGAGAGGTAGGAACCGGACTCGTCGGCTTGGTACTCGCGGGAGCGGGACACCGCCATCTGGATGATCGCAGCCGCGATCGGCGCGAAGATCCACGCCGCGAGCATGAGGAACGGGTTCGCGTTGTTGTCGTCCCCGAACCAGAACGCGAACCTCGCGAGGAACGTGATCGCCGTCCCGATCGCGGCCGCGATCGAGGAGACGAGGATGTCGTGGTTCGCCACGTGGGAGAGCTCGTGCGCGAGGACCGCGCGGAGCTCGCGCTCGTCCAGGATCTGCAGGATGCCCTTCGTGACGGCCACCTTGGCGTTCTCGGGGTTCCGGCCGGTCGCGAAGGCGTTCGGCTGGGTCATGTCCGACACGTAGATCTGGGGCATCGGCAGATGGTCCGCCGCGGCGAGCTCCCGGACGATCCGGTAGAGCTCGGGGTACTCCTCCTCCGTCACGGGCTTCGAGCGGGTGGTGCGGACCGCGATCGAGCCGGACCACCAGTACATCGCAACGTTGAAGACCAGCGCGATCGCCAGGCCGAGCACGGCCCCCTGGACGCCCCAGATCGAGCCGATCACCACGAACAGGCCGCCAAGGGCCGCGATCAGGATCCAAGTCTTCAGCCGGTTGATACCGGGAGTCATCGGACGATCACCTCTCCTCGAGGATAGATGCGACCGCTGCGAACGTCCGGTTCAGCCGCCGAAGCCGAGCGACGTAACCTCTCCCAGCCGGTAGATCGTGTTCGGGACGACGAAGATCACGAGCAGGGCGGTCATCGCGACCGCGACCACCGCGGTCACGAGGATGGGCGAACGGAACGGCGTCTGGTCCTCCGCGTCCTCGAAGATCATCGCGCGCGGGATCAAGAAGTAATACCCCACGCTGATCACCGAGTTGATCACCATCGCCACGGCGAGCAGGACGCCGACCCCGCCACGCTGGATCCCGGCCTGGAAGATGAGCAGCTTCGCCCAGAACCCTCCCGTCGGGGGAACCCCTGCGAGCGACACCATGAACACCGTCATCGCGGTTGCCAGCAAGGGAGCCGTCTTGGCCAGCCCGGCGAAGTCCTCGACCCGCAGCAGGGGATGCCGGCTGCTGATCGCCGTCGTCACGGCGAAGGCACCCAGGTTCATGATCCCGTAGATCAAGATGTAGGTGACCGCCGCCTGGAACGCCGAATGGTTGACCGCGGGGTCGGCCGAGACGAGCGCGAACGGCAGCAGGATGTACCCGGTCTGCGCGATGCCGGAGTAGGCGAGCAGTCGGACGACCTGCCGCTGCTGGAGGGCGACGAGGTTCCCGAGGGTCATCGTCACGAGCGAGAGCGCCACGAACAGGGGAACCCAGAAGTGGTACTCGTGGACGAAGGCCACGAACATCAGCTGGAGCAACCCCGCGAAGCCGGCGGCCGAAGAAGCGACGCCCAGGAACGCCGCGACCGGCACCGGCGATCCCTCGTAGGTGTCGGGGGCCCAGAACTGGAACGGGACGGCGCTGACCTTGAACGCGAACCCGACCACCACGAAGAGGATGGCTGCGTTCGCGAGCGTCTCTTTCGCGCCGGATAGCTGTTGGAGGCCAGCGCTCACCGCCGCGAGCTGGAGATGTCCGGTGAGCCCGTAGATCAGGCTCATCCCGTAGAGCATCACCGCCGTCGACAAGACGCCGATCAGGAAGAACTTCAGCCCACCCTCGTTCCCCTTGACATCGGACTTCCGGAACGCGGCCATCAGGAATCCGGGGGCGGAGACGAGCTCGAGAGCGAGGAACAGCATCAGCAGGTCCCGGGAGGCCGGCATCAGCAGACAGCCGAGGAACGAGGTGAGGAGCAAGAAGTAGTACTCGCCCTGGTAGAAGCCACCCTCGCGGAAGTACCGGTACGAGATCAGCAGGACGACGGCGGCAGCCGACATGAAGAACGTCTGGAACACGATCGTGAAGGCGTCCACCTGATAGGACCCGCCGAAGGTCGTCCGATCGCCGTTCCCGATCAGCGACAGCACGGCGACGAGGGTCGCGAGCACACCGACCAGGGCCACCCACATCGATGCCGACTTGTGCCGCGGCGAGAGGAACAGGTCGGTGATGAGCACGATCACGATGGTGCCCGACAGGATGAGCACCGGCAGGATCGCGTGGTAGTCGATCGTCACCGCGCGCTCAACCCCCGAAGATCCTGACGATCTGGTTGACCCCTTGTTCCGTGCTGTTGAGCACGATGCTCGGGATCAACCCGAGGACCAGGATCAGGACGAGCAACGGCACCCAGGAGACCCACTCGACGGTGAGGATGTCCCGGAAGCCGTGCTCCTTCCATCGCTCCGGCGCGAGCCCCATGTTCACGCGTTGCAACATCCACAGGAAGTACCCGGCCGTGAGGATCGTCCCGATCCCACCCAGGATCATGAACGCTCGGAACAACCCGACGTTCAACCCCGCCACCGTGCTGGTGTTCGGGCTGAACGAGCCGAGCAATGCCATCACCTCGCCCCAGAACCCCGCGAGACCCGGGAGACCCAACGACGCGATCGCGACGAACGCGAAGATCCCGGACATCTTCGGCATGATCTCCGACATGCCGCCGCCGATGTCCGCGATCTCTCGCGTGTGGTAGCGGTCGTAGATCGACCCGACGCAGAAGAAGAGCATCCCCGTGATCACGCCGTGCGCCACCATCCCGAAGATCGCCGCCTGGATGCCGATCGTCGTGAGGGTCGCGATGCCGAGCATCACGAACCCCATGTGGCCGACCGAGGAGAAGGCGATCAACCGCTTCAGGTCCTTCTGCGCCAGACAGGCGAGCGCCGCGTAGACGATGGCGATCGCCGCGAGCCCCCCGATCCACGGCGCGTAGGCGACGGCGCCCTGGGGCAGGACCGGGAGCGCGATCCGGACGAAGCCGTACGTCCCCATCTTCAGCATGACCCCCGCCAGCAAGACCGACCCGATCGTCGGAGCTTCGGTGTGCGCGTCCGGGAGCCACGTGTGGAACGGCCACATCGGGACCTTCACCGCGAACCCGAGCGCGATCGCCCCGAATACGACGAGCTGGAACAGATGCGTGTAGCCCCCGCCGGCACCGAAGGCCGTGAGCGCGGCCAGGTCGAACGTGTGCTTGCCCAGCGCATCGACGGGACCGCTGAAGTACAGGGCGAGGAACCCCAGCAGCATGAACACCGACCCGAACAAGGTGTACAGGAAGAACTTGATCGACGCGTACTGCCGGTTCGCGGACCCCCAGACGCCGATCAGGAAGTACATGGGGACCAGCACGAGCTCCCAGAACACGAAGAACAGGATCAGGTCGAACGCGATGAACGTTCCCGCCATGCCGGTGATGAGCAGCAGCGTCAACGCGACGAACGCCTTGATCCGCCCGGGCTCGGGCACGTAGCGGCCCGTGTAGATCGCGCAGAGGAACCCGAGCAAGAAGGTCAAGACGTACAGCGGCATCGAGATGCCGTCGATCCCCACGTGGTACCGGGCGCCGATCACCGGGATCCACGCAACGTTGAGGACGAACTGCAGACACGGCGGCGCCGCGCAGGTCGCGGAGTAGTCGTAGGTCGCCGCGATCGCGATCGCGAGCGCGAGGCACACGCCCGTGACCGCGATGCCGATCCCCTTGACCAGCCGGTCGTCGCCCTTCGGCACCAGCAGGACGCCCAGTGCGCCGACGATGGGCAGCAGCGTCGTGATCGTGATGGCGGAGTTCTGCCAGGTCATCGGTCCCCTCGCTCCTCGCTCATGGCCTGATGATGAAGACGGTCAACAAGATCACGCCGGCGAACAGCCCGACGGCGTACCACTGCACCTTCCCGGTCTGGATCGTGCGGAGCCCTCGACCGAACAGCTCCATCGCGCTGCCGGCCCCGTTGACGACGCCGTCGATAACGTTCCGGTCGAACCACGCGACCACCGCCGAGAGCGCGTAGGTCAGCGTGGCCGTGCCGTTCACGACCCCATCGATCACGTGCTGGTTGTTCCAATACACCGCCGCGGCGATCGGGTCCCGGATCGGGCGGACGATCCCGTTCCAGTACAGGTCGTCGAGGTAGTACTTGTGCTCGAGGAGGTCGTACACGGGCCCC
>Ga0105243_10003416_pt1 | contig 12869 bp, 12 predicted proteins | sample KBSM34metaG_FD_81525 | JGI IMG/M metagenome (GOLD analysis project Ga0105243, IMG submission 81525) | Miscanthus rhizosphere microbial communities from Kellogg Biological Station, Michigan, USA - KBS M3-4 metaG | ecosystem: Host-associated > Plants > Roots > Rhizosphere > Soil | place...
ATGCAGCGCTCGCCGGCCGAGCCGTACCCCGCCGAGACGGCGGCGTCGGCCGCCATGTCGACGTCGGCATCGGGCAGAACGATCATGTGGTTCTTCGCACCGCCGAGCGCCTGGACGCGCTTGCCGTGCTTCGTCCCGGTCTCGTAGATGTATCTCGCGATCGGGGTCGAGCCGACGAAGGAGACGGCGGCGACGCCCGGATGCTCGAGCAGCGCGTTCACCGCGACCTTGTCGCCGTGAACGACGTTGAAGACGCCGTCGGGCAGGCCGGCCTCCTTGAGCAGCTCGGCCGTCAGGAGCGAGGCCGATGGATCCTTCTCCGAGGGCTTGAGGATGAAGCAGTTGCCGGAAGCGATCGCGGGGGCCCACATCCACATTGGCACCATCGCGGGGAAGTTGAACGGCGTGATCCCGGCGACGACGCCCAGCGGCTGGCGGATCGAGTAGACGTCGATCCCCGTCGAGGCCTGCTCGGAGAACTCGCCCTTGATCAGCGTCGGGATCCCGCACGCGAACTCGATCACCTCGAGCCCACGCGCGACCTCGCCCATCGCGTCGGAGAGCACCTTGCCGTGCTCGGCGGTGAGGAGCTTCGCGAGATCCTCGCGATGCGCGTGGAAGAGCTCGCGGATCCGGAAGAAGAGCTCGGCGCGCTTCGCGAGCGACATCGTCCGCCACGACTCCCACGCCTCGGCGGCGTTCTGCACCGCGGCGTCGATCTCCTCGACCGACGCGAGGTCGACCGCCCCGGACTGGACGCCGAGTGCCGGGTTGTACACGGGCCCGCTGCGTCCCGACGTCCCGTCGACCCGCTTCCCGCCAATCCAGTGGGGGATCCTGGTGATCGCTCCGCCGGGCTCGACGGCCGGCGCCTCTGCAAGCTCCGTCATGGCTGACTCCTCTCGAAAGCGTGTCCTCGGAGGGTATCGCGGAGCACGCTCGCGGCGCGCGCGGCGGCAGCGGTGGGTGCGCGAAACGGTGTCAGACACCGATCTCTGTCAAGGGGAAGGCGTGCCGAATCCGCGCCAATCGCTCCACAGGGTCCGATCCGGCGTCGATACTGATTCCCTGGCGATCACAAGCGTCTGGCGCGGCAGCGCGGCGCGCCGAGTCGAGCTCGACGCCGCAGTGCCGTGTCTGACACTGGCTTGACTCCTGGCAGCGGCTGTCGGTGCGTGGCGCCTTCGGGCCTGACCGCGCGGAGGCCGGGAAAGACTAGAAGTCGACGTTGCTCGTGTCGCAGTCGCCGGCGTTGCCGGAGTCGAACCCCGTCTTGAACCACTGGGCCCGCAACGCCGACGAGCCGTGCGTCCACTGCTCGCGGCTTCGCGCGCCGAGGCGGTCGTCGCCCACCGCTGCCGCCGCCTTGAGCCCTTCCTCGACGTCGCCCGGATCGAGCAGGCCCCGGTCGTAGGTCGACTTCCCCCACACGCCGGCGAAGCAGTCGGCCTGGAGCTCGAGCTGCACCGAGTACTTGTTGGCGTTCGACGGGTCTTCCTGCTGCTTCCGGCGGATCTGCTCCTCGATGCCGAGCTCCGACTGTATGTGGTGCCCGATCTCGTGCGCGATCACGTACGCAGCGGCGAAGTCGCCCGGCGCGCCGAAGCGCCGCGACAGCTCCTGGAAGAACGAGAGATCGAGGTACACCTTGTGATCGGCCGGACAGTAGAACGGCCCGGTGGAGGACGACGCGGGCCCGCAGCCGCTCATCGTGCCCGACGTGAAGATCACGACCGGGGCGCGCGTGTACTGCTTCCCCGACTGCTGGAAGACCTGCGTCCACATGTCCTGAGTGTCGTTCGAGACGAACTTCGCGAACTCGAGCGCGTCGTCCTTGGTCGTGGCTGAGCCGCCCGTGTTCTTGTCGCCGGGCGCGGCGCCGGACGGGGCCGACGGAACCGTCTCGTCCACGCCGCCAGGCGACAACGGCCCGCCGCCGTCTCCACCGCCGAGGATGTTGCCGCCGAAGAGCAGCGCCAGCACGACGACGATGATCAGGCCGAGCCCGCCCCCTCCGACCCCCATCGGGATCGGGAGGCCGCCGCCGCCGAGCCCGCCGGACGACTGCCCGCGGCGATCCTCGATGTCCCCCTGGCCCGGAACCTTCTTCCAGCGCACGCAGGGAGCCTACCCCGGCGGCGCCTGCGGTAAGCGCTACGTGAGACCGGACTCGGCCAACGGCCGACGCGCCCACGCGAGCGTCGTCGCATACCAGCCCGCGAGCGGCTGCAGCGTGACGCCGCCGCTCGAGGAGTGGACGAACCAGCCGTTGCCGACGTAGATCCCCATGTGCCCGATCTCCGACGGCTTCGATGCCGGACCGCGCGAGCCGAAGAAGATCACGTCGCCGGGCACGATCGCGGCGCGGTCGATGCGCTCGGCCTTCGGCACCTCGCCGCTCATGGCGTAGGTCGTCCGTCCGCGAAACACCGCGGCGAGCGCGGGCGCGTCGGGATACGGCTGGAGCTTGTACACGCGCCAGACGAAGCCCGAGCAGTCGAATCCGCCGGGCACCGTGATCGTGTTGCCGGGGGCGGTCGCGCTCCAGAGCTTCTGCGTCTGCTCGGACATCCCCGCGAAGACGTACGGGTAGCCGACGAAGCGCAGCGCGCGACTCAGCACGTCGCGCTGGAGCTCGGTGAGCGTCGGCACCGAGAAGCGGCTGACGATCTCCTGGATCGCCGCGATGCGAGCCGCATCGAGGAGGCGGAACTTCGCGAGCGAGTACGCCGCTTCGGCACGCGAGGCCGGCTGCTTCGGCGAGCGCTCGAGGTCCTCGCTTCCCTGCGGGTGGTTCACGCGCAACCCGAGCAGGCGGGCGACGGTCTCGGTGCCGAGCATGTCCGTCGGCTCGAGTCCCGCATCGCGCGCCGCAAGACGGATCGTCCGTGCCGCCGGAAGCAGGCCGGCGGCCGCGACGAGCTGCGCGTCGAGCTCCCGCATCGTCACGATGCGCGTCGGGTCGGTGGGCGCCTGGTGCGGCTTCCCGACCGCGAGGATCGCAGCGTGCAGCTCCTCGCGCGTCAACGAGTCGTCGGGCCGGAACGCGACGACGCTCGGCCCCATCACGCCGGCGAGGACGACCGAAGCGATCTGCGGCGCCGCCCAGCTCGGTGAGCTGGCTTGTTTTGCGGGCGCAGCTGCGACTGTCGGCGCGGGGTCGGCTGCGCCGGCTGTCGCCGGCACCATCAGCGCAGCGAGCGAGCCCGCGAGCGCGCACAGCAGCCGTCTACCACCACCCATACCTACCCCTATCGGACGGCGATTCGGAGGCCTTGATCGCGGTCCTGCGGATGTCAACGGAATCCGAACATTCCCGCTCGGGTAGAACCAGAGCCGTGGCGCGGGAGACGATCCGCGACTGGGTGCGCTCGGTGGAGCGGGCGGAGCCGGCCGAGCAATGGACGATGCTCTGCTTCTTCGCGGGAACGCAGGTGACGATCGGCGACGACGAGCTGAACTCGGCCGTTCGCCGGTCGGAGCTCCTCCTCGCCGCGGGTGGCGACCCGAGGCGGCGGCTCGACCCGTTCGGCCGGGCCGCCACCGCGCTCGCCGACGACCTCGACACCGCCGAGCGGCGAGCGCAGCTCCTCTCCGGCCTCGAGGCGCTCCTGCCGGAGGTCGAGGGTCTCAGTGGCGCTCGCGAGGCACTTGTCCTCCTCCTCACCGACCACGACCTCGCGTGGAAGGCGTACGCGACGTCGCTCCTCGCCGAGGCGCTCGCCGAGGAGTGAGAGTGCATCTGATGCGTCGCGTGCTAGCATCTGATGTATGCCCCGTACGACGATAGATCTCGACAGCAGGGTCCTTCGGGAGCTGAAGCGTCGGTCGCGGGCTCAGGGCACGACCATCGGCGGGTTGGCGTCGCTCCTGCTCGCGCAGGCCCTGGCAGCCGACAGAGGCCGAGTCCCGGCGCCTCGTCTCGAGTGGCGATCAGCGCCCATGCACTCGCTCATCGACCTCAGGGACAAGGAGGAGCTGCACCGCGCGCTCGACGGCCGATGAGCTCGACGCTCGACGCAAACCTCCTGCTCTACGCCTCGGACGAGGCGAGCCCCTTCCATGCGCGAGCGGTGACCTTTCTGGAGCAGGTGGCGCGCGGTCCCGAGCTCCTCTATCTCTTCTGGCCCACCGTGATGGCATATCTCCGCGTCGCGACGCACGCGTCGGTCTTCAGGAGCCCGCTCGCAACCGCCGATGCCGTCGCCAACGTCGAGAGCCTTCTCGGGCTGCCGCACGTCCAGACGACCGGCGAGCAGGACCGGTTCTGGACCGTCTGGCGCGACGTGACGGACGGGGTGAGCGTGAGCGGAAATCTGGTGCCTGATGCGCATCTCGTGGCGTTGATGCGCGAGAACGGGGTCCGGCGAATCTGGACCAGCGACCGCGACTTCCGTCGCTTCGACGGGATCGAGGCACGCGACCCGTTCGTCTGAGCGGCATCTAGCCCGCGAGGCGAGCGATCAGCTTGAGCGGGCCGCGCGCGACGCCGCGCGCATCGGCCGGATGCGCGACGTCGCCGCACAGGAGGCCCGCCACGACCTTGAACACCCCTGGGGCCCGGGCCGCGGCGAAGACCGTCCGTGGATAGCGGTCGAAGGCGCGCTTTGCCGCCCACGACGCGGCAGCGTGCCGGTCGAGCGCCGCCGACAGCGCCGCCGTGTAGCCCTCGAGGTCGCCGGAGACGACCGCATTCGCGGCGAGCCGGGCGGAGACGAACGCCTCGTACATGCCGTCGCCGGACAGCGGGTCGACGAGCCCTGCCGCGTCGCCGACGAGGAGCGCCCGCCCGCCGCCGGCGGGAGTGCCGAGCCGCCGCATCGGCAGGCGATGACCCCGGATCTCGGTCAACGCGTCGGGGGCCACGCCGTGGGCTCGGGCAAGGCGCGCGAGGTGCTCGCGGAGTCTCGGTCCCTCACTGCCCCAGCCGCCGACACCGAGGTTCGCGCGATCCCCCTTGGGGAAGACCCAGCCGTACCCGCCGGGTAGCGCGGCGAGCTCGATCACCGCCGTTCGCTCGAGCCCGGCCTGCAACGCCTCGAGAGGGATGTTCCCCTCGAGTGCAACGCCCCGGACGATCGTGTCGTCGACGCCGATCGTCCGCGCGACGATTCCGTTGGCGCCGTCGGCACCGACGAGCACACTGGCGCACACCGTTTCGCCGCCGATCCGCGCCGCAACACCGGTCTCGGAGGGCTCGATCGCCTCGACTCGGGCGCCCTCCCGAAGCTCGGCGCCCGCCGCGACCGCCTGCTCGAGGAGGAAGGCGTCGAGCCGCCGCCGCTGCGTCATCCGGATCAGCGGCGCGTCGTGCTCGCGCGCGAAGCTCGAGCCGTAGCGCAGGCGAAGCTCGAAGCGATCGACGTCGCGCTCGACGACGGGGGAGGGGTCGACCGGGATTTGCTTCAGGGCCCGGCCCGTCAGACCGCCGCCGCAGGGCTTGTCGCGCGGAAAGCGTGCCTTGTCGACGAGCAGCACGCTGACGCCCGCGCGGGCGAGGTGGATCGCCGTCGACGACCCGGCCGGCCCGGCGCCGACCACGAGCGCGTCGTAGGTCTGCACGGCCCGAGTCTAGGCGTCGGTCTGCCGATCGGCCGGCGGCCGACGGGTCAGCTCCACCTTCGTCTCGCGGTCGGCGAACCCGAGCGCGCGGTAGAGGCCGATCGCGTGGTACGTCGGGTCGGCGACGATGACGAGCGTTTCCGCGCCCGCCTCGAGCGCGGAGCTTCCCGCCCGGTGCACGAGCGAGCTCGCGAGCCCACGCCGTCGCGATCCGGGGTGCGTCTCCACCATCTGGAACCGCGCGAGGCCGTCGCCGTCCGCGACGATCCCGAGCGCGGCGCGCAGCGTCCCGCGCTCGAACGCCCCGAACCACGTGGCCGAGCCTTGCTCGCAGAGCGCGCGCGAGCCCGCGAGGTGGGCGCGGACGAAAGGCTCCGTGTAGTGCTCGTCGTCCGGGAGGCACGCGATGCGCAGCTCGAGCGCCTGGCGCCAGTCGTCGTCGCTCACGAGACGTCGGAGCTCCGCGTCCACGCCGCGACTCGGCGGTCGGAGCGAGGTCGCGGCGAGAACCGTGTCGCGGCTCAGCTCGAAGCCTGCCCCGACGAGCTCGGCCTCGGCGCCGATCGTCCCGTCGATCGAGTCAATGCCCCACGCGACGTGGTCGGCGCCGGGGAACGCCTCGGCGAACACCGCGAGCCGCCCGGCGACGTCACCCGGCCCCACCGAGTCCGCGAAGAGGACGAAGTTCCCCCACCAGAACGTCGGATTCGCAGGCGTGCGGACGACGACGTGCCGGTCGAGGTGCTCGATCTCGCTGCCGCCGAGTGCGAGCACCATGAGGTCCGTCCGGAAGCCGAGGGAGACGATCTCCAAGAATGCAGGGAGGAGGATTCGAACCTCCGAAGGCTGAGCCAGCGGGTTTACAGCCCGCCCCCTTTGGCCACTCGGGAATCCCTGCGGGGGACGCGATTGTAGCCGCGTCCCCCGCAGGGCAGATCTACCCACCGGGTCGTCTAGCCGTAGTCGTACCCGCCACCCTTGGAGCCGTCGTCGGTCGTGTCCGTCGGCGTCGTGGAGGCCGGAGGCTGGGCCGACTCGGCCGCCGCCGGCGCCCGCTTCACGAGCTTTCCGGTCGGCGCGATGACGTACCACGCCTTGAAGAGGGCCTGCCCCTTCACGTCGCCCGCCTTCTTGTCCGGCGCGTAGCGGTAGAGCGCGTACCCGTTGTACGTGACCTGCGTCCCGCCGTCCGGGCGCTTGACGGTGCTGACCTTCGCCGCCGAGAGACCGGGGCCGAGGGACGGCTTCGCGCCAGACTTGACGAGCAGGGGCGGCCACAGCTTGGCGCACCCGCCCTTGCAGTCGATCTTGCCGCCCTTCTCGTCGGTGTAGTGGTAGAGCGTGAGCCCGCTCGAGGTCGCGAGCACCTTGCCCAGGCTCGCGGTCTTCATGACCTTCACCGTCGGGTGGGACGAGGCAGCCATCGCGCTTGCCGCCACGACGCCGACGGCAGCCACCATGGCGAGCAGCAGCGGCACCGTGCGCCGATCGAGTCGTTTTCGCATCTCCGTGCTCCTTCTCCGAGGATGGTGTTCTCAGGGGTCTACGGCCGCCGCGCCGCGCCGGTTTTCGCCTCGCCGCTGTCGGGACTTCAGTCCGACACCTGACGCCGACCGCAGAGGTGGGCGGCTGGTGTCCGACTGAAGCCGGACACCAGGGTTCGCGCGTCGTGCGCAGCCGGGGTGTCCGGGCGTCAGAGGAGCAGGTCGTCGGCGATACGCTCACCGACGACGACGGCAGGAACGTTCGTGTTCGCGCGCGGGACAACAGGCATCAGCGAGCAGTCAGCGACGATGACCCGATCGAGGCCGCGGAGCCGCCCGCGCGCGTCGCACACCGCGAGCGGGTCGTCGGCGGCGCCGAGCCTGCAGGTGCCGACGGGGTGGTAGTAGTGGACGTGCGACCGGCGAATCGCCTCCTCGAGGGGTGCGTCGACGCCCGGGGTGAGCTCCGCGCCGATGAGCGAGCGCAGCGGCTCGGTCGCCGCGAGCTTCCGCGCTCGCTCGACCCCCTCGAGCAGGACCGCCATGTCGTGCGGATCGGTGAGGTAGCCGTGGTCGATGATCGGAGCGACGTCCGGATCGGGGCTCGCGAGCGTCAGCCGGCCGCGCGAGCGCGGCTCCATCGCGCCCACGGAGAGAATCGTCCGGCCGGCGAGGAGGCTGTGCTCCGGCGCCGCAACCGGTACGAGGTGGAGGTCGTACGGCCCCGTCGCGCGGCTCGAGCGGAGCTTGCCGAGCGTCTGCTCCTCGGGAATGAACCGTGCGTCCGCCGCCGCGGCCAGCGCGTCGCGCAGGGCCGGACTGCCGGCGAAGTCGAGCTCGACGAGCGGATGGTCGTGGAGGTTCCGCCCGACGCCCGGGAGCTCGTGCACCGGTGCGATTCCGTGCGGGACGAGCGCGACCGTGTCGCCGATGCCCGACCGCAGGAGGATCGCCGGTGACCCGTACGACCCGGCTGCGAGCACGGCCGTCCCGGCGCGGACGCGGACCTCGTCTACGTCGCGCCAGGCGACGACCTCGACCGAGTCGGCGCCGTGGACGATCCGGTCACAGAGCACGCGGTCGACGATCCGGAGGTTCGTCCGGCCGCGAGCCCGGTCGAGGTAGGCGAAAGCCGTGTTCACGCGCACGCCGCCGTCGACGTTGACCGGTTCGACGCCGAAGCCGACGCCGCCGTCGAGGTCGTCGAGGTCGTCCGCGCGCTGCAGGCCGAGGGCGACGGCCGCTTCGAGACAGGCGCGGTGGAACGGGCCGACCTCGTCCTCGTCGTACGTGCGGACGCGGAGCCGCCCGAGCGCACGGGCGAGCAGCGGCCGTAAAGCGTCTGCGCTCCAGCGCCCGTCACCGGCGATCCTCGCCCAGCCGTCGTAGTCCTCCACGCACCCGACCGCCGCGATGCATCCGTTGTGCGACGAGCAGCCGCCGATCACCCGCGCGCGCGGCAGCTCGACCGGGCCGCGCAGCGGATGCAGGTCGCCCGTGTCGTAGCCCCAGGAGTGCGAGGCGACGAGCGCGCTGCCGTCGAGCAGGTCGGCCGGCCAGTCGCCCGAGTCGCACGGGCCGTAGTCCGGTCCCGCCTCGAGGACGACCACCTCCGCGTCGCTCTCGGCGGCGAGCCTGCCCGCGACGACACAGCCGGCCGTGCCTCCGCCGAGGACGACGACGTCGCACGAGAGTCGTTCCATCCCGCGAGTATCCCGACTTCGGTCCGGGCCGTACGATTTGAGGCGTGGGCATGTTCTTCGTCGTCGAGCGACGCTCCGGCCCGGAGTGGGACGCGTCGCGGCCGCTGGAGGAGCAGTCCGGCTGGGATGCCCACGCCGACTTCATGGACGGCCTCGCGAATTCGGGATTCGTCGTTCTCGGCGGGCCGCTCGCCGACGAGCACCGGGTGATACTCGCCGTCGAGGCCGCATCCGAGGAAGAGGTCCGCGCCACGCTCGCCGGCGACCCGTGGAGCGAGACCCACCTCGTCGTCGCCTCGGTCGAGCCCTGGACGATCCGGCTCGACGGCCGAGCCCGCTAGCCGCCGTTCTTCGCGATCCGCTCGGTCACGTAGGACGCGACGTCCTGGATCTCCTTCTCGCTGAGCGAGCCCTTGAACGCGGGCATCCCGCCGCCGCCGTCTCGCACCTGCTTCAGCACCGCGTCACGGTCGGTCTTACCGACCAGCGTGGGACCGCCGTTCGCGCCCGTGCCGCTGAGGCCGTGACAGCCGGAGCAGTTGTCCGTGAAGACCTGCATCCCGGCCGCGGCGTCGCCCGTCGTCGGAGCCTCGCCCGCGTGCCCGACGCCCGCACCCGCGCCGCCCGGCTTGGCAGGCCCCATCGTCCCGTCGAGCGAGAAGAGCCAGAGATTGTCGCCGTGGGCACTCGCGGCAAGCGCATTTCCGCCGGCGACGAACGCGAGGTACTGCGTCCCGTTGCGCTCGAAGCTCGTCACCGTCGAGTTCGCTCCGGCGCCGGTCTGGAAGCTCCAGAGCCGCTCGCCGGTCTTCGCGTCGTACGCCTCGAGCTCGCCGCCGTTCCGACCGACGAAGACGAGCCCGCCCGCCGTCGCGACCGAGCCCGAGTAGCACGACTCCGGCCAGCGCTTCTGCCAGACCGTCTTGCCCGTCCGCGGGTCCCAGGCGCCGAAGAAGCCCGTCTGCGTGCCGAAGCCGGCCGTCGTGAAGACGCTGCCGAGATCGGCGACCTGCCCCTGCTTGCCCTCGGGAAGCTGGTCACCACTTCGCGTGTAGCCCGAGACCGACCGCATCCCGCAGACGTAGAGGTAGCCCGTGTCGGGGCTGTAGCTCATCGGCTGCCAGTTCGTGCCGCCCTGGGGGCCGGGAACGATCACGCGGACCTCCTCCCGGAAGGGCGCGTAGATTCGGCCTTTCTCGACCTGCGGGGGCGCACCCTTGGCGTTGGCCTTCGCGAGCTTCTCGATTCCCGCGACGTCGGCGTCGGAGACATCGTGTGAGAAGAACGGGGCGTACTGCGGTATGGGCTGGGTCGCGGCGGTCTTCTGTACGGGATCCTGCGGCACCGCCTCGTCCTCGACCGGCAGGAGCGGCTTGCCCGTCTCCCGGTCGAGCACGTACGTCCAGCCGGTCTTGCTCGTCTCCGCGATCGCCTTCCGCTCCTGGCCGCCGATCCGCGTGTCGAACAGCACGACGGGGCTCGGCGAGTCGTAGTCCCAGATGTCGTGGCGTACTTGCTGGAAGTGCCAGCGGTACTTCCCGGTCTTGGCGTCGAGCGCGACGATCGACGCCGCGAAGAGGTTGTCGCCCGCGCGCCCCGAGCCGTCGAGGTCGGGCGACGCGTTGCCCGTCGAGAAGTAGAGGAGCCCCAGCTTCGGGTCGACGGCCGGCGTCTGCCACATCGGCGCGCCGCCGTGCTGCCACGCGTCCGTGCCCGCGGGCCAGCTGTCGTGCCCCGTCTCCCCGGGGCCGGGGATGGTGTAGAAGCGCCAGACGAGCTTGCCCGTCTCCGCGTCGTAGGCCTGCACACGCCCGCGAATCGAGAACTCGCCGCCCGAGACGCCCGTGATCACCATCCCGTCGTAGTAGAGGGGCGCGGCCGTGATGGTGTAGCCCTTCCGCCAGCTCCCGACCTGCGTCTTCCAGGCGACTGCGCCGGTGTCCTGGTCGAGCGCGACGAGATTCCCGTCGAGCTGGCCGATGAAGACCTTCCCCTCGCCGATCGCGACACCGCGGCTCAGCCAGCCGCAGCAGACGCTGTTGATCTTCTGGCTGATCCCCGAGTCGTACTTCCAGCGGATCTTCCCGGTCTCGACGTCGACGGCGAACACGTCGTCCTCGCCCGTCGGCACGTAGAGCACGTCGTCGTAGAAGATCGGCTGCCCCTCTGCCGAGTACTTCGCCGCGGTGCCCGACTCGAGGTCGGTCATCCAGACGCCCTTCAGGTTCTTCACGTTCGAAGTGTCGATGTCGTCGAGCGGCGAGAAGCGCTGGTTGGCGAGGGTGCCGCCGTTCGTGAGCCAGACGTCGGTCGGCTCCCTCGTGAGCTCGTCCGCGCTCAGAGCGGACACCGTCGGCGGCCACGAGCTTCCGGTGTCGCGGATTGCCAAGAGCCACACCGCCGCGGCCGCCGACAGCACCAGAATCACGCCCGCGACGATCCCGAGCGTGGACGCGAGCCGACCGCCGAGCGCTTCCATCCCGGCGTTTCTACCCCCGCCGCGCGACGGGTGAAACGCGGAGGATCGCGCGGCTAGACTCCCGGTCTCGCCCTCTTAGCTCAGTTGGTAGAGCACCTCCATGGTAAGGAGGGGGTCGACGGTTCGAGTCCGTCAGAGGGCTTCGCGAACTCCCTGCATCTCAGACTCTTTCGTTGTCGGCAGGGGCGACGAGAACGAGCTTCGGCGTCCAGAGAGCGTCCACGCGCCGGTGATTTCTCCCTCGATGAGGCTCTGTATTGCTGTGCTGAGGACGTTTGCGCGGCTTCGGTTCGACGTCCACCCAGCGTCCACGGCCCGCTCGGGCGCGAGCTCATCGAGCAGCGGGACCGCATGCGCATGGCTGTCGCGGGCCAGGTGGCCGTAGTGGCGGTCGATCATCGCGATGCTCGAGCCGATGAAGCGCGAGACCGCGAACACCGGAACGCCGGCGCGGAGGGCGAATGACAGAGCTCAAGCGTCTTGACCTCAATATTACGCTCGCACTCTGAGGGAGGAGCACGCGGAGCGAAGCGGCGATGCGGGCCGCATCGCCGAGGGAATGCGACCTTCCCGTGTGTTGCGATTCCGGTCTACACGACGTGCGAACGAGGTGCGAACACGATCCCGGGCACGCGCGTCCACGCGCGGGTCACTGTTCGGCGTTCTATCGCAAGTGCCACAAGACCATCCGCGTCGCTATCGCCGTCGCCGGAGAACTCAATTGACAAGTGGCCGAGAAGGGTTGCGCCTACCTCGGCTACCGCTCGCTGGGCGGCGTCACTGTGCGGCGGTCCTCGGGTGCGAGCGAGCGTTTCTCGACCGGGGTGGCTTCGGTGGCTCTGCTGGCCGAGGCGGGACCGAGGTGTGGTCTTCGAGCGCGGCGGCGGCCGTGCTCAGTGACGCCGTTCACCTCGGGAGACCAGCACGTCTGTTTCCCCTCGATCACGAGACGAGGGAAGACAATCGCTCCGGGCCCACATCCGTCGATGGCAGTGGGTAAAGCCTCGTGCGTGCGCTGGCCACGGGACCGCCAGCGCGGACCACGCGCGGAGCAGCGCGTCGAGCGCCGTGTAGCCGCCTACCTCGCCCTTGTAGAGGCTTTCGCGGCTGAGCGGTTCGACTTTTCACCTCGGTCAGACGTCGAGCGACCGGCTGGCGTGCTTGGCGGCGGCGCGTTTGGCGGTCCGTCGCTCCTTGAGCGTCTTCTGCGCGGGCTTCTTTCCGAGCTTCTTGGGTTTCTGCGAACCCTTCACGTGCATCCTCCTGGTCGGCTGAGTTCGTCGGCGCTCGTAGGCACGACGCAAAGCTCGGCAGGGCTCGAAAATCAAGCTCGAGGACCGGCGGCGGCCGCGCAACGCGTGCGCGCGACGAGTATCGCACAGATCCCAGCCGGGTGTTCCTGGCGTGACCGGGGGGTACTTGTATCTTTTGGAGTCGACAAGGAGTAGGAATGGACGCCCTGGACGACGCCCTGCGACCGCGCTTCGACGAGTTGGCAGGGCCGAACAACAATCGGCAGCCGATTCTGTCCACGACGGGGACACAGGTTGCGATCGCGGAGCTCATTGCCCGGAACGACCGGCTCGTCGCTGAATTGAGCCTGGAGATCGAGGCCCTCGCCGCCTCGTAAAGAGGCGACAG
>Ga0105243_10003425_pt1 | contig 12847 bp, 13 predicted proteins | sample KBSM34metaG_FD_81525 | JGI IMG/M metagenome (GOLD analysis project Ga0105243, IMG submission 81525) | Miscanthus rhizosphere microbial communities from Kellogg Biological Station, Michigan, USA - KBS M3-4 metaG | ecosystem: Host-associated > Plants > Roots > Rhizosphere > Soil | place...
AAGTATAAAGTATAAAGTATAAAGTATAAAGTATAAAGTATAAAGTATAAAGTATAAAGTATAAAGTATAAAGTATAAAGTATAAAGTATAAAGTATAAAGTATAAAGTATAAAGTATTTTTGCTAAACTCCAATCTGCAGCCTCCGGTATTTACCCATAATCTCTGTTTAAGAAAAAAAATCCGAAGAAAATTACATTTTTTTTGATGATCGAATGATAATGGTAGGTAAAATATGTAAAAGATAATCAGTGGTTTACGATTTTCATTAACAAACATTGGGAATTAGAGTTAATAATTGGCACTTTAATTGACTTTGTCATTATGTTTAATTTAAAAGGGGATAATAAAATGAAAAAATTTTTGTTAACAGCATTTTTAATCGGGACTTTCAGCATGAGTTATGCTCAGTCAGATTATTATAATGATTATAGAAGAAGTATTAGTGATATTAATTGGCAGACTGTCGTAGCAGATCTGTTACTTTCCACCACACAAGCCAATCAGGTTTATGCTTTAAATGACCGATATCGTGATTATAACTCATGGAATAAGGTATATGTAGTAGAGCCCGGAAGATGGCGGGGGGAAAGATACTCGGAACTGGAGAGAATACTCGGAAGAGAAAAGTATATTGTATTTAAAAAGAAATATTATAGAGGACAAAATCCTGTGATGGTGTATGGACGTAAAAATGATGTGAAAAAATACCGTAAACAGCAGGAGAAGTATTATAAAAATCAGGAGAAATATTACAAAAAACAAAATAAACATGGTCATGGAAACGGGCACGGACATGATGATGAATGGGATTAGACCATTATCAATTATATATATTCACTTTAAGTGGCTGGCAGCAATGCCAGCCATTTTTATTTTATGAATATAGATTGTTTTTGTAGATATATTGGTTTGAATTTTATAATTTTGATATATGGAATCCAAAGAATCATTAGAGGGGTTTTATGAAAGAAACTCTTCCAATCTGGGGTCGCAGCAGGTGGGACCTCGTGGTATGGGACATTTCAATGTAGCCTCACGGGAATATTGTGCGGTATTGACTCCCTACAGCAGAAGAGATTATTATAAAATCTCATTGATTATAGGAAAAGGAAGACTTCACTACGCAGATAAATGGATTGAGATAGACCGCCCGGCATTATTATTTTCGAATCCTATTGTTCCCTATTCCTGGGAGTCACAGGATGAGAATCAGAAAGGGTGGTTCTGCCTCTTTACAGAAGAATTTTTGCAAAATGGTAACCGTCTGGGAAATCTTCAGGATTCTCCTCTTTTCAAAATTGGAGGAACTCCGGTTTTCTTTGTGGAAGAAGAGCATCAAAAGATACTCTCTGATCTGTATAGAAAAATGATGGTAGAGATTCAGTCGGATTATGTTCATAAATACGATATGCTTAGAGCTTATCTTTATCTGATGATCCATGAAACAATGAAAATGAATCCTGCAGAAAGCTTTGAACCTTATCAGAATGCTTCACAAAGAGTCGCCTCCTTATTTATGGAACTTCTGGAAAGACAGTTTCCAATTGACAGTCCTGGGGCATATCTGAAATTGAAAACCCCCAATGATTATGCCCGGAGTCTTTCCATTCATGTGAATTCACTGAACCGTTCTGTAAAAGAGATTACCGGAAAGACAACCAGCCAGCAGATTACAGCAAGAGTTGTGCAGGAAGCCCATGCTTTATTGAAGCATACAGACTGGAATATTGCAGAAATCGCTTATGGACTGGGCTTTGAAGAACCAGCTTATTTTACCAATTATTTTAAAAAACAAACCGGACTTACTCCGAATACCTTAAGAATGAATCCTGTTTGAATTTTATAATTCTTAGTTTGAATTATATATCACAGATGCTGTTTCTATGTTCTAATTTTGTCTTATAAAATTTAAATCATACCATCATGAAATTTAGAAAATTAGGAAATACAGGAGAGCAGTTATCTGCTATTGGTTTGGGTTGTATGGGGATGAGCTTTGCTTATGGCCCTACAGATGAGCAGGAGAGCATCAATACTTTGCACAGAGCATTAGACTTGGGAGTTAATTTTTGGGATACAGCAGACATGTATGCTAATGGAGAAAACGAAAAACTGATCTCTAAAGTTTTGGTTCCCAACAGAGATAAAATTTTTATTGCCACAAAATTCGGATTCAGATTCAAAGGTGATAAAGCCAGCCATAGTGGGGCTCCGGGTACCTATTTTGATGGTTCACCGGAATGGATCAGACAGGCTGTAGATTTAAGCCTTCAAAGGTTAAAGATAGATACCATTGATCTTTATTATGCTCATAGAGTGGACCCCAATATCCCCGTAGAGGAAACAGTAGGAGCCATGGCAGAACTGGTAAAAGCCGGAAAGGTGAAGTATATCGGACTTTCTGAAGCTTCAGCAGAATCTATCAGAAAAGCTAATAAAATTCACCCGATAGCTGCTTTGCAGTCAGAATACTCTATCCTTACAAAAGATGTTGAAAAAGAAATTCTGCCAACGATCAGAGAGCTTGGAATTAGTTTGGTTCCTTATTCTCCATTAGCAAGAGGACTTTTTGCGAACATCAGTGAAGTACAGAACTTTGGAGAGGATGACTTTAGAAAGACTTTACCGCGTTACCAGCAGGAAAACATAGAAAACAATACCAAGCTTGCAAAAGAAATCAATGATTTTGCGGCTTCTAAAGGAGTGAAGGGAACCCAGCTGGCATTAGCCTGGGTACTCAGTCAGGGTGAAGATATTATCCCAATCCCGGGGACTAAACGAATCAAATACCTGGAAGAAAATATCGCTGCGATAAACATAGATCTTTCACAATCGGATTTGGATACCATTGATGCGATCCTGAAGAAATATCCCAATGTGGGCGAAAGATATACTGAAGGTTCTATGAAATTAGTAAACAACTAAAGACTATACTGTAAACTGGGTTCCTGGATACTACCGGGAGCTCAGTTTTTTCAAATATAATAAATTCACACCACCACAATATCACATATTTAGATTATGAATAGAAGAGAACTGTTAAAGAATGGTTTACTGGCAGGAACACTGAGTTTGGTTCCTTTTTCCAGTATATTGGCAGAAACGAAAATATCTTCCGATAAAATAGAAGAAGATCTTTCAGGGTTTAAAAAAATGAAGCTTGGAGAATTAGAGCTTTTTGTTCTCACGGATGGATATATCCATGAGACAGATGTGAATTCATTTGCCCCACGAGGGAATGTTTCAGAAGTGAAAGCCATTCTTAAAGATAATTTCAGATCAGAAGATTATATTGATATGGCGATGAATACGCTGCTTGTAAAAACAAAGAATAAACTCATTCTTTTTGATTCCGGAATGGGAATTTTTGCTGATGAAAGAACGGGATTTCTACTGAAAAGTCTTCAAAAAGCAGGCTTCTCTGCGAAAGATATTACGGATGTTTTTATTTCTCATGCACACCCTGATCATATTGGAGGGGTTATAGATAAACAGAACAACTTTGTTTATCCTAATGCAAATATCTTTATTTCAAAAATTGAATATGATTTCTGGATGCAGGCTTCTCTCAAAGATTTTAATAACAGTGCCCTGAAAGCTAAACCTGAATTGCTCAATCAGATTGTTCCGGCGCTCCAGAATATTTTGAAAACAATTAAACCCAAACTGAAGTTTTATGATTTGAACAATACACTGTATGATTATTTCAGTTTTCAGTTAGCTCCGGGGCATACACCAGGCTTAACGGTTACCACAGTATCATCAGGAAATGAAAAACTATTATACATAGCAGATCTTATTCATTCCGATGTTATTCTTTTCCCGCATCCTGAATGGGGTTTTTCCGGAGATACAGACCTGGATATAGCTGCCGCTTCAAGAAAAAAGCTTCTTCTGCAGTTGGCAGATACCAAAACAAGAGCTTTTGCCTGTCATTTGCCATGGCCAGGCCTTGGATTCACAAAGAAAAAAGCTGGCGCTTTTGAGTGGTTCCCGGAAAGTTTTATGAATTAAGAGATGTTGAAGAGTAAACAATAATAAAGCGGGCTTTAGTCCGCTTTATTATTGTCAATGTATTATTTAGCCCAAACTAAACATTAGCTGATCCCTAACATAAAACGAACCCTCTCAGTATAGTGAGGATTCGTTTGCAGAAAAGAAAATCGTAGCTTTTCAAAAAATGAACATAAACTTTTCTATGACATTTCTGATTATCAGGCTTCTTCAAAGATGAGTTCGGAAGAGTATAGCTTTCTGAACATGAGATACGTTACTGAAAGTACTGAGAAAGCGATCATGGCATCTACTGCAGCCGGAAAACCAAGAACCGCAATCTTTGAAAAAAAGGCAAAGATGATATCGAAAAACATTCCGGCAAATACCCATTCTTTTAATCTCAACAGTCTGTTAGGAAGAAGAAGAACGAGAACACCTGAGATTTTAAAGCCCCCTAATATATAAATGAAATGAGAAGGATAGCCAAGCTGTTGGGTAATATCCCATACAACAGGATTTTTTGTAAGTTCAAAGAAACCGCTTGCTCCAAACCATAGAGACATAAAGATTGCACCGGACCAATAGATGATTTTTGTTGTTTTTGTTTTCATTGAGATCGTTTTTTAAATTGTTATTGAATTTTAATGAATTGCTAAGAAGCGAAAAAGTTTGTGGGAGTGTCAGTTGTAAGAATTGAGATGGATGCTGTTGAAAAACTTATTTTAAATCCGTTTTTGCAGATCCCAGGATTTCTCCGGTTTTTGTATTTTGAATAAAGGCAATGATTTCCCAATTATCAGGAGAAAAATGCTCTGGAAGCAGAAAAGTTGAGGCTCCGTCTTGTATTGTATTTCCCTGAATCTTATTCTGTTTATGAACAATTTGCCAGTGTTGCAGATGCCGTCCTTCGTTTTCTCCTTGAGCAACCTGAGTGGAAGATTGTTTTTCAACAAGATTTATTATCAGTGTATGTTTAGGATCTGTTGAATTGGTCTTGTACTGTACGTTAATTTCGTTTTGAGAGGCCCTGGCTGAGAGTTCTACTTTTGTATTTTTAGAAACAAACAGTGCTTTTTGGATGGCACTTTCCACAGCATTATGGTCGGAACCTACAAACTCAGTTTTTCCGTTGACGATTAACTGTGGTGTGTATACCTGAGAACCTAACATACGGCTGTACTGCTGTTGTCTTTGTGAGTTTTCAGGAGTACTGAATCTGTCTTTCCAACCCAGGCGATTCCAATAGTCAACATGGTAAGAAAGGATATAAACAGGCTCATTTTTATATTTCTTTTCGATCTGTCCCATCAGATCATCAGCGGGAGGGCAGCTGGAACAGCCTTCTGATGTGAATAGCTCCAATACGGCAAAACCATGATCTTCGGAAGCTGAATGTAGCTCGTTTTCTGATGTCTGATCTACCTGAACAAAGGCAAAAGCAGCAAACAGTAATGAGGTGAAAACCCCTGTTGTGATTAAATTTTTTAGTATCATATCTTTTAATTTGATTCAAAAGTAGACCGCCTTAGAACCTAAAAGAATGAGAAAATAAGTTAACCGGACAAATGAAGGGTTGAAACCGGAAAAAGAAGTTGTAGAAATTTTGAAAGGAAACTAAAAGAATGAAGAGGAACCTTTTCTAAACATGAAAGATCATGAAAAAGGCAATTAACCGGATAGTAATCAGTTAATTGCCTTTCTTTTATGGCATGCCTTTAGGTCGTAATAGATTCATGTGTACAGTCCGGTATTACCGATCTTCCATCCAGGTAAAAAAGCTGTGCGTTTTTTCTTTATTGATAAGGAGTTTTTCAGGAGTATCGACAACGAGGGTAACAAGGATTTTCCGTTGGAAATAATGCTCCATTTCTTTGATAGCCTTAAAATTAACCAGATATTGCCTGTTGACTCTGAAAAACTGTTTACCGGAAACCTGTTCGGCAACCTGCCCAAGAGGTTGGGTGAGCTGAAACTGTTCCCTGGAAAAGGTGACCAGGTGGGTAATTTCGTTGTGGATATAAAAATAAGCTATATTCTCAGTGAGAACACTAGTGTACTTTTGGTTTTTGAAAACAAGGAAACTGCTTTTGCCTTCAGGCTGACTGATTTTTTGTAAAAGAGACTCCAGGTCGGGGAATTCATTCTTTTGAAAGAATTTTTTTAATTCCTCTACTTTTTTGAGAGCTTCCGCGATATCTTCCCGGGAAAAAGGCTTGAGTACATAATCCACTCCTTTACTTTTAAAAGCATCCAGCATATACTGATCAAAAGCAGTACAGAAAACCACTGGACACGTGATTTCTACAGCTTTGAAAATTTCAAATGAAAGTCCGTCAGAAAGTTGGATATCCATAAAGATAAGATCGGGCTTTATATCCATTGATAAAGCTTCAATGCTTGCTTCAATACTGTCATAAACTCCCAGGATACAGGAATCGGGCTGTAAATCTAAAATTAAGCTCTGAAGGGCCTTTGCTGCCCTAAATTCGTCTTCAATGATGATGATATTCATGGATCAGTGGTAGTTTTATCTGAAAGGTTTTTTCGTCCGAATAAATAATGATGTCCTGTTCTAGAAGATGCTTATAACGCATTTTAATATTGTCCAGTCCAACGCCCAAAGAATCTTCTACTGCCATTTTACGCTGAATGGGGTTTTCAATAATCATCAGATCTTTGGTGTTATAGATCTTAATATGTAAAGGTTTGCTTTGGGAAACGATATTATGCTTAATACAGTTTTCTACCAAAAGCTGAAGCGTAAAGGGGGGAATAAGTGTTTGCCCGGTTTCTTTTTCAAGCAGATTAGTAAATGTAATGCCGTCACCAAAACGTGCTTTTTGAAGGAAAAGATAGGCATCTACTATTTTCATTTCTTCCTGAACACTGATGAGGTCTAATTTTCTGCTTTCAAGAGTGAAACGGTAAAAGTCTGAGAGCTTTACAATAAAATCTACAGTCTCCACATCATGAGTTTCTGCCATTAATTTTAAAGTATTCAGGCTGTTGAAAAGAAAATGAGGATTGATCTGTTGTTTTAAAAGTTCATATTGAGCTCCAAGATGATCACTTTTCACTTTTTCAAGCTCCAGCTGTATCTGCTGACCGGTATAATTGTTCTGAAGTAAGGTCAGAAACATATAGCAGACTAAATTGATTAAAATACCTCTTACCTCCACCATCAGCATAACCGGTCCAAAATTGATATGAGATAAGATCAATTGCTGAATCCATGCCAGCACAAACATAATCACCATTCCAAAAGCTAATATGACAAGCAACCTAGGGTAGGAAATATGCTGTCTGCGCTTTCCTGCTGACCGGTTCAGCATATAAATGTTGATATACCACATGGTAATTGAGAATGCAGCGGTTATCGCCGAATTGACAATGGCTTCCTTCCAGTTAAATTCATGAGAGGCAAGCTGGGGAACCGAAGATAAAATTCCAAGAAAAATAGAACTCACCCAGATGACCGCCTGCGAAATTTTTATTTTTTGCTGTTGCATGAACCGCGAATTTGAAAAGGTTAAATTAATGTTTTTTATTGGTAAAACAGTGAATAATAAAGAACGAATAGTGAATTTGCTTTGCCTGTTAATCATCCATTCATCATTGATTGGGCTAAGAATTCACTATTCACAGGAAATAAGCCAAAATCCAGTTTAATCAGGGCCTGCTTACTGGATGATAGCTCATCAGATATTGTATTCTCTCTTCTTTATTGACTGAGAGATTGTTAGACTCTGTGTTTTTCATTTCATAAGAAACACTTCCTTTTTCATCAGATTGGAGAGTCTCAATACTTACCAGTTCTCCGGTGATTGTTCCTCCCGTGTATTGAGGGTTTTCATGATAACGCCACGTTACCAATTTTATAACAGTACCTGGTTCCGGTTGGCTATTTTCTTTTGATAATGATTCTAAAGCTTTTGAGTTTCCATATAAAGCGGACATGGTTTCTTTTTTGGTATTCAAAGAAGTTGAGATGAATTTCAGGTGACCCGGATCAAAAACTACTCTTACAAGTCCGTTATCCTTGTTTTCTTTGTTGCAGGAGATAAGTAAAATAAAACCTGTCAGGAGAATTGCGAGTGTATTTTTCATTTTTTCTGTAAATTTTGAATTAATCTTTGGGTGTTGATTTTCATAGGAACATCAAATAGGTATCCTGTTTTTTCTGCAAGTTGTCTGTGGCAGGCAATACATGATTCTTTAGCAAATGATGCTGATTTTCCGGTAGGATGAAGGTCATCTCCTGAAAACTTTGCAAAGCCCCAACCTTCAGTGTCTTTGTATTTCTTAGCATCTTTTACCATAAACTGTGCATTGATAAACTTTCCGGCTCTGATTTCTCCGTCCGGAAGTTCCTGCTGTTTCCATACCGATTTTACTACGATGCTTCCGTCCGGCCAGGGATGAAAATTTTCGGTCTCAATGGCTTTGACAGCAGTAGGATTGCCATAGATAACGCGGATAGAATGGTCGAAGAGTGTACTCATGCTGATCACCTTCCAGTTTTTAAAATCATCATTATACTGAATGCCATTGGGGGAAACAGGATTTTTTGATGGAATAGGTTGGGGAGCTTCTTTGATTTCCTGACCTGTATTTTTATCCTTGGTTAGAGTACCGGTACCAGATAATGAGAGTGTATATTTTTTGATTGTTTCAATATCTTTTTGAGAAATTTTAGAAGAGGGATGTAGGAGGGTATATTCATGAAGTGGCATTTTCCCACTTTGCATCATGTTCAGAATAGCAAACATTTTCCCCTGATGCTCCGCAGGAGACAGCTTTTCCCATTCCGAAAAATTAAGAACCTCTCGGGCTCTTTTTATATCTTTATTGACAGCCCAGGAAACTGGGGCAAGCTTATCATACCAGCTTAAGTTCTGCTGGTTGGAGTGGCAGTTAAAACATGAGTTTTCAAGGATAGCAATGACCTCACGGGGGGCTTCAATTTTCCCGGTGACAGGTTTTCCTTCCAGAGGTTGGCTCAATAGCTGAAGCCCTCCGAAGATTCCCAGTATAGCCAAAAAGATGATAGCAATGGGATTTCTTTTTTTCTTTTCAGTATTCATAACGAGTATTGTTTTTTTCTGTGCCAAAAGTAGAGGAGAAGTCCAGATTTTGAAATGTAAAAAAGGCTAAGCCGGACAAAAAAGAAGGTGAATAAGGAATTTTAAAGTCTGAAAAATTCAACATAAAAATACCGGCAATATATTATGATTGCCGGTATGTAAAAACTGAAAGCTTATAAAGTGATCCCTCCATCTATCACGATCTCCGTTCCGGTAATAAATCCGGAAACCTCAGGATCAGATAAATAGGTAACCCATTTTGCCACTTCCTCTGCGGTCCCCATTTTTTTCAGTGGAATTTCATTGATCAGGTGGCTGTTGAGATTCTTTAAAGTTTCCTCATCCAGTCCAGCCTTGCTCATGATATCTGTATTTATAGGGCCGGGGCTGATGATGTTGACTCTGATTTTCCTTGGAGCCAGCTCTGCTGCCGCAGTTTTTGTAATTGAATTAAGTGCAGCTTTGCTCGCCTGATATACAGAGCTGTTGGGTTTGTAGGTGGAGGCTACAATAGATGATAACATGATGACAGAAGCTCCATCGGTGAGTATAGGAATGAATTTGCTTAAGGTAAAGTAAGCTCCCCTGAAATTGATATTCATCACCTCATCAAAGTTGTGGACATCCATATTTTCAATCAGAGCCATGCTTCCTGTAATTCCTGCATTGATAAATAAAATATCTACCTTTCCGAATTGTTGTTCAACTTCTTTTTTTAGCAAATTGATGTCGTGAAGGTTGGCCTGGTCTGCAATGAAAGGAATTGCTCCGAGTTCTAAAGCTGCTTTTTCAACAGCTTCTTTTCTTCTTCCTGTAATGATGACTGTGGCTCCTTGTGAAATAAGTTCTTTTGCAGCAGCGTATCCGATTCCGCTGTTTCCACCTGTTACTATCGCTAATTTGTTGTTCAGTTTTTTCATTTCTTACAATTTTTGACAAAGTTATTTCAATTTGGTATACTTTTGTAACCAGTATCACAGAGTATACCAGTATCATTCATGATATCACTTAACTTTGCACTTATGGAAAGAGATCAGACAGAAGAATTAAGAGCCCTTCAGGATACCCTTTATTTTATTGGTGGAAAATGGAGAATTCCCGTCATCAACTCAATTTGTAATGGGAACAGACGCTTTCGGGAAATTGAAAGAAGCATTCCCGGAATTACCACAAGAATGCTTTCAAAAGAACTTAAAGATATGGAACTGAATAAACTGGTAAAGCGCAATGTCTACCCGGAAACTCCCGTACTGATTGAATATGAGCCCACAGAATATTGCAGAACTTTTGGAAATATAATCCAGGAAATGATAAACTGGGGGAGAGAGCACAGGAGAGTGATTGTGGAGGATAGGTAGGTGAGAGGTGGCAGGGATTAGGGATACGTTGACTTTGATGAATAAATATATGGTCAATATTTCCCTCCTTTTGACGGGGTGGTTTTCGGTATATCTTTTAATGAATAGGCCAAAAACAAAAAAGCCCCTTTTGAAAAAGGAGCTTTCTTATTTATATTACATCAGAAATTAGATTCTGTCAATAATTTCATTTAAAACAGTACTTGGTCTCATTGCTGTGTACGTTTTGTATTTATCAGTTTTGTAGTAACCGTCAATATTTTGAGGCTTACCTTGAGCACCAATTAATTCTGCATTAATTACCTCTTCATTTTCCTTCATTTCTTTTGCAACCGGAGCAAACTTAGCCGCCAATTCTGCATCAGCAGTTTGGTTTGCCAAGGCTTCAGCCCAATACATAGCTAAATAGAAATGAGAACCTCTGTTATCGATTTGTCCTACTTTTCTTGCTGGAGATTTATCTGTAGCTAAGAATTTAGCATTTGCTTCATCCAATGCATCAGCCAATACCTGAGATTTTGTATTTCCCTGAGTCTGTGCCAAATGCTCTAAAGAAGCTTGTAAAGCAAGGAATTCACCTAGAGAATCCCATCTTAAATATCCTTCTTCTAAGAACTGTTCAACGTGTTTTGGAGCAGAACCTCCGGCACCTGTTTCAAATAAACCACCTCCGTTCATTAATGGAACGATAGAAAGCATTTTTGCAGAAGTTCCAAGTTCAAGGATTGGGAAAAGGTCGGTTAAATAATCTCTTAATACATTTCCTGAAACAGAGATTGTATCTTTACCTTCTCTTGCTCTTTTTAATGTTTCAGTCATAGCATCTTTTACATCAAGAATTCTGATGTCAAGACCTGCAGTATCGTGATCAGCAAGATATTTTTCTACTTTTTTGATGATTTCTCTGTCATGAGCTCTTCCTTTGTCTAACCAGAAAATAGCAGGCGTATCAGATAATCTTGATCTGTTTACAGCTAGTTTTACCCAATCCTGGATAGGAGCATCTTTAGTCTGACACATTCTGAAGATATCATTTTTTTCTACTTTTTGAGAAAGAAGAACATTCCCTGCTTCATCCTGAACCTCTACAGTTCCGTCAGCAGATAATTGGAAAGTTTTATCGTGAGAACCATATTCTTCAGCTTTTTGAGCCATTAATCCAACATTTGGAACAGATCCCATAGTAGTAGGGTCCAGCTTTCCATGTGCTTTCATATCGTCAATTACAGACTGATAGAAACCAGCATAAGAACGGTCAGGAATGATACAAACTGTATCTTCTTCGTTTCCTTCTTTGTTCCACATTTTACCACCCCCTCTTACAAGAGCAGCCATAGAAGCATCAACAATGATATCAGAAGGTACGTGGAAGTTGGTAATCCCTTTGTCAGAATTTACCATGGCCACTCTAGGTCCTTCAGCAAGTGCTTTCTCGATATCAGCTTTGATGTCAGCTTCCTGCGCATTTCCTTTAATTTTTTCAAAAAGATCAGCAAGACCGTTGTTAGGGTTGACATCTAAAGATTTGAATGTCTCAGCATATTTAGCAAATACATCTTTGAAGAAAGTCTCTACAATAGCTCCAAAGATAATCGGATCAGAGATTTTCATCATCGTAGCTTTAAGGTGAGCGGAAAGAAGTACATTTTTATTTTTAGCTTCTTCAATAGCCTCCTGTACAAATACTTTCAAAGCATTGAGGTTCATTACAGAAGAATCGATAACTTCTCCTGCCTGAAGGCCAGCGAAATCTTTCAACAAAGTTTCAGCCCCGTCATTTCCTTTGAATACGATTTTATATTGTGTAGCATTTTCTACGGTTGTAGAATTTTCTGTCCCATAGAAATCACCATTGTTCATATGAGCTACATCAGTTTTGCTGTCAGAAGCCCAGTCACCCATTCTGTGAGGGTTGGCTTTTGCATAGTTTTTAACAGCTTTTGGAGCACGTCTGTCAGAATTTCCTTCTCTTAATACCGGATTTACTGCACTTCCTAAAACTTTTGCATATTTAGCTTTGATTGCTTTTTCATCATCATTTTTAGGTTCTGCAGGATAATTAGGAACTGCGAAACCTTTCGCCTGTAATTCAGCAATTGCTGCATCCAACTGAGGAACAGAAGCCGAAATATTAGGAAGTTTGATAATATTAGCGTCAGGTTGAGTAGCCAGTTGGCCAAGTTCTGATAAAGCATCGCTTATTTTCTGGTCGTCTTTTAAAAACTCAGGAAAATTTGCAAGAATTCTTCCTGACAAAGAAATATCCGGAACCGCGATTTCGATATCTGCTGATTTTGTGAAAGCTTTTACAATTGGTAAAAACGAGTGAGTAGCCAGCATTGGAGCTTCATCAGTAAGTGTGTAATAGATTTTTGATTTTTCTGACATTATACTGTTATTTGTTATT
>Ga0105243_10003427_pt1 | contig 12841 bp, 14 predicted proteins | sample KBSM34metaG_FD_81525 | JGI IMG/M metagenome (GOLD analysis project Ga0105243, IMG submission 81525) | Miscanthus rhizosphere microbial communities from Kellogg Biological Station, Michigan, USA - KBS M3-4 metaG | ecosystem: Host-associated > Plants > Roots > Rhizosphere > Soil | place...
ATTTGGGGCGGAGCGCGATCCAAAACGGCTTCTGGAAACGCTCGCAAGCGACCCAGCCGCGATCAATGGCCCGCTGACCGAATGGATTCCGCGCGTGCTTTTTATCCTATTGCCGGCTTTTGCACTGCTATTGGCCGCGCTTTATTGGCGCCAAACAAGGGATTTCTATTTCGTCGATCATTTGGTTTTTTCGCTGAACGCTTTCAGCTTTACATTTGTGGCGATCCTGTTGGCGATTGTCCTGGCGCAATTCGTTTCCGGAGGCACGGCGGTTTCCCTGGCCTTGGGCGCGACCAGCCTGCACCTTTTCCTGTCGATGAAGCGCTTTTATCGGCAAAGTTGGGGATGGACGGCTGTAAAGTTCATCTCGATTTCCCTTGCCAGCGGAGTTTTTTTGCTGGGACCGGCGCTTGTGGGGATACTCCTTGCAGCCCTTGTGAACCTTGCGTAACGCCAGAGCGAACACGGACAAGACCATGACCGATATTCCCGATGATATTTTCACCGAGCCGGAGGATGTCGATCCCGATGCGTTGGCGAATCTGGGGCCGCTGCGCCGGCTGGCGGGAATCTGGGAAGGCAAGATCGGCGTCGACTTGAATCCCAAGGCCGAAGGGCCGGAGCGCCGCGAATTCACCGAGCGGATCGAGCTTCAGCCCATCGATCCCCAGGCCAACGGGCCGCAACTGTTATACGGCTTGCGTTACCACACCCGCATTCTGGCCACCGACGAGGATGCCACCTTCCACGACCAGGTCGGCTATTGGCTGTATGAGCCGGCCACAGGCCTGGTGATGCAGACCCTGGCGATCCCGCGTGGCCAAATCGCCATGGCCGCCGGCCATGCCGCGCCGGACGCGACCAAGCTGGTGCTGACCGCCACGCGTGGGCCGACGGATTATGGCATCTGCTCCACCACCTTTCTGGAGCAAGCCTTCCGCACCGATTCCTATCGCATCGAGGTGACCTTCAACCCCGACGACAGCTGGAGCTATGTGCTGGACACGATGTTGGATGTGCGCGGCCAAGGACCATTTCAGCATCGCGATGTGAACACATTGTATAAGGTGTCGGAGCCCACGCCCAATCCGCTGGTCATGCTGGAGAAGCGGTAAGCATTACCGCTTATCCGCGGCGCGGTGCTCCATGAAATAGCGGATCTGGCTGCGCTGAAGCTGCACCGCGAAATTCATGTCCATCTTGTAGAGCCCGTAAAGAAAGCGCGCGTCATTGTCGCTGAGGGTCGCGGTCTTGCGCTCGGCCGGGCAATCCTTGGAAAGAAGATTGGTGATGCTGGGCACTTCCCAGCAGACATCGAAGCTCTTGGGCTGGGACAGAGCCAGCATGGCGATATAATCGGCCAAGGGCCCCATCTCGTGATTGCCCAGCTTGCCGGGATCGGCGGCGATGATCACATTGTACAAGCTGCTGCCCGGGCCGACATTGAACCGCCCGGCGCCGGGGGCGTAATAGACATTTCCGCCGGGAAAGCCGCCAAATTCAGCCAAGGCGCTGTAAAGAAGATCGCGGCGCGGATTGTCGACACGGATAAGACCGGTTCGGCCCACGGTCCCGGTCACGTACCAGGCTTGGATGTCGTGCTTGACCTTGGCCAATTCGTCGGCTTGGCCGAAATTGTCGAAATAGCCCAGGTACGGATAGTGGTTCTTGCGCAGATCGTCGGCCAGCGCCTGTGGCTGGGTGGTAAAAACGATCTCGATATTGGGCCGGCATTTGGCGTCGGCATTGACCGGCGCGCCCGCATTGCGCGCGATCGCCGTCAACCGCCTGGTGATGAAATCGGCGTAGCGCGGCGGCAAGCCATAGACCCGGGGGCAGATGCCCGTTCTCCAACGGGCGATCTTGTCGGTGGTGCGCACCGCAGTGGGATAGGAATAGATGAATTCGTCCACCGCCGAGCGATGCGGCAGCGGCGTAGCGGTGACGGTGATGCTCTCCGGCGATCCGTCCGGCGGCGGCGCGGAAGGGGCGTCCGCCGCCGATGCGCTGGTCAGTGCGGCGCCGGCAGCGGCAAGGACAAGAAGGACGGGCGAAAGGCGCATGTGAGTCCCCTGGCCCGCTTAGTCTAAGCCAGAGCCGGATACCGGCCAAGGGATTCGCACGCTTTGAAAGCGCTGCCAAGACTTTGTCAGTCTTAGTCTCATGTCCAGCTTGGGGTTCGCTCCTCCACCCCTATCCGCGCGGCTTCTGGAATTTCAGCATGAACTGGTGGGTCTTGCCGCGTATGTCGTTTTCCTGCACCCGCTTGGTGCCGTCGTCGGCCGGATTGGCCAGGTCGCGGCCCTCGGCCACCAGCTTGAATCCGGCCGCTTCCGCTTCCTTTTTCACCGTCGACTCCTTCATGCGGTGCAGTTTCTCGGTGACATCGTCACCCGCACTTTCCGCCGCCTTATGGTCGATGACGATGTAATAGCCGCCGGGCTTCAGCGACTTGAAAATCTGCGCATTCAACTTGGCCAGATCGACCTTCTGACCCGGATTGTGCAGGTCGTGATAATTGTCCGAAGTCCACACCACATCGACCGGCTCGGGCGTGACGAACGCGTTGAGATCGCCATGGATCACGCCCAGATTCTTGTAGCCGCGCTTGAGGTCGGCGAATTGATTGTCCGGGTCCCGGCCCGCCGCTCTAATGCGCTCGTCGGCGGCATTGCCGAAATAGGCATAGACGCGGCCATTGGGTTCGACCGCCTTGGCGAAGATGCGGGTGAAATAGCCGCCGCCCGGCAGCATATCCACCACCACCTTGCCGGGGGTGATGCCGGCAAAGGCCAGCATCGCGGCGGGCTTGCGGTTCTCGTCGCGGGCCGTGTCGGCCGAAGGACGGTTGCTGTCCCCGACCGCGGCCTTCATCTGGGCGGTGGGCGGCGCGGCCAAGGCGGCCATGGCCGAACCGGTCATCAGCAGGACGGCAAGCCCAAGCGCTGTCTTCATGGCGTTCTCCCCGTGGTTAATTGGGGAAAGCTTATGCCAGGAGCCCGGCAGGCGCTACCGCCTGGAACCGCCCGGCGACGGCGCAATAGGTAGAATTCCGGATACCGCCGGGGGCGGTTTTCTGAGAATTTGCGGCGTCGAGTTTTTCTGGGTGGAGCTGTCGAAGGGGCTGGGATGAAAATCCTGGCCCTTTTGCATTTGTTGCCCGGCCCCTCGCCCAAGCTCGGGGCGTTCGACGCTCAAATCGATCCACTGAATCGATTTGACCGGCATTGCCGGTCGCGTCTCACCCCTTTGCTTTTGTCCTGACGGCCCCTCGCCCAATCTGGACTCCCGCCCTGGAATCGGTGGCTAGCTTGGCTCCTCTTTGGGGAGGACACCGATGCTGAACCGCCGCCACGCACTGACCGGCCTGTTGGGGCCGGCCGCCTTGTTTGGACTGGACGGCATAGCGCCGCCCGCCCGCGCCCAGAGCGCCGCATTGGGCTCACGCGAGAAAATCCGCGTCACCAAGATCGACACCTTTGTGCTCAAAAATTCCTGGGTGTTTGTGAAAGTCTCCACCGATGCCGGCATCACCGGCTGGGGCGAAATGCTCAAGGACGACGCCAAGGCCTGCGCCGCCGGCGCGCTGGAGGTGGGCGATTACCTGATCGGCCAGGATCCCACCCGCGTGGTCTTCCACTGGCAGGCCATTCATCGCGGCGCCTTCTATCGCGGCGGCCCGATCAAGACGGCGATCTCGTCGGGAATCGATCAGGCGCTGTGGGACGTCACCGGCAAGGTCTACAACCTGCCGGTCCATCGGCTGATGGGCGGTCCGACCCGCGACCGCATCCGCGTCTATGGCCAGCCCAATCTCGCCAACGGCGTCAATGCCATGAAGGTGGGCTTGCGCAACAATGCCGACCGCGCCCCCACAAAATACAACGAAGGCGACAAGTATGTCGCCGAAACGGTCGAGCGCTTCGCCGCCTTGCGCAAGAAGATGGGGCCGGAAGTTGACATCGGCGTGGAATTCCACGGTGCGGTGCAGCCCACCACCGCCATCCGCCTGATGGCGGCGCTGGAGCCCTATAACCCCTGGTTCTATGAAGAGGTGGTCCAAGCCCTGAATGTGGATGTGATGGCGGAACTGGCCAAAAAAACCAGCGTGCCGCTGGCCACCGGCGAGCGCATCTTCACCAAATGGGGCTTCAAGGAAATCCTTGAGAAGAAAGCCGCGATGATCCTGCAGCCGGACGTCTGCTATGCCGGCGGCATCACGGAATTGAAGATCATCGCCGGCATGGCCGAGGCTTATTACGCGCCGCTGGCGCCGCACAATCCGCAAGGCCCCTGCTCGCTGGCGGCCAGCATGCAGATCGCGGCGTCGATTCCCAACTTCCTGATTCAGGAGCGCGGCGACAACGAGTATGCCGACCTGCTGGCCAAGCCGCTGCCGCCCATTTCCAAGGGGTACCGGCCGCTGCTGACCGAACCGGGACTGGGCATCACCATCGACGAGAACAAGCTGCGCGCCCAGGTGGGCGAGCCCAGACCGTATCTTCCACAGTTTGATGCGGACGACGGGTCAGTGGTCGATTGGTAAGTGAGACGCGACCGGCAAAGCCGGTCAAATCGATCCAGTGGATCGATTTGAGCGTCGAACGCCGCGAGCCAAAGCGAGCGGCCGTCCCGGCGAGAGCAAATGGCCCATCGGCATTCGTCCGTGATGCTTAACGGGGCGTTTCCCAAGCCGTTCGAATCCGCAGGACGGTTCAGAAGCGGAACCGCCCCAAGCCTTGAACGCGCTTGCGCTTTTTTCATTGCGTACGCAAGGCACTTATCGCAATCGCTAAAAATGCAGGTTTTGCGTGATATGGACTGTTTATTTTTCCTTGCCAGAATGGTCCACGCAACAAGATTACTTCGGGGTCGGGAGCCCCAGAGGCACACCATGTCCAAGATGAATTTCGCATACAATCCGCCGGAAGCCGCCAAGGCCGAAGTCCGCCTGCCGCTTCTCACCCTGGGCTATTTCGTGCTCGCGGCCGTGCTGGCCTGGATGATCGCCAAGCCGTATTTCGGCTGATCGGTCGCCGGCTCGCGTCGGATAGCCAGCCCTGCTGTCGCGGCGGGGCTGGCCGCGGCCGCCCCTAGTTGCCGCTCAACTCCCTTCGCATCTCATAGGCGATGAAGTCCTTCTGCATGCGCAGAGTGCTGTCGGCACGCATCCTGTAGAGCCCGCGCAGGAAAGCCAGGTCGCTCGGCGTCATGGCGTCAGCCCCGGCGGCACAATTGGGCACCAGCATGTTGATGATGCTCGGCAAGGACTGGCAACGGTCCAGCGACGTCAGCTGCGACAGCGCCACAACGGAAATGTAATCCGCCAGGCCGCCGATCTCGCGGTCGGCCAACTTGTCGGGATTGATCGCCACGATCACATTGTAGAGCACACTGCGGCGGCCATCGCCCAGATGCGAGAGCTTGCTGTTGCCGCCGAACTCCAGTGCCGCGGCCAGTTCGTTCGCATCCCCCAGCCCGATGCTGCGGGCATTGTCGACCTTCACCCGCCCGGCAATATCCTTGGTCGCGGTGGTGTACCAGGCCTGGATGTCGCGCTTGACCACCGCCAGCTTGTCGGCCTGGGCGCTGCTGCTGTGATAGCCCAGCAGGCCGTCATATTTCCGGCGGACCGTGTCCAACAAGCCCTGCGGCGTTGTGGTGAAGATGATCTCGATATTGGTCCGGCAATTCGCGCGCCCGTTGACCGGGGCGCCGACCCTGGCGGCATTCTCCTTCACGCGCTCCAGAATGAAACTGACCGCCGAGGGCCGCAGTCCCGCCACCACGGGACAGATGCCATCCTCCCAGCGGGACATCTTGTCCAACAGATAGGTCGGCGCGGCGTAGCTATCGATGAAGCGGTCGATGACTTGCGGCGGCACATCCTTGAGGCCCGTAACGGTCACGCTTTCCGGCGGCTTGGCGGGCTCCTGCGCCGGCGCGGCCGAGAGGGTCATCGATAGAAGAAGCAGTGCGATAGCAACCCGCCGCATCATTCCTCGCACCCTAACTACTACACGTGTAATAGCATGATGGAACCACGATGGCTAGGCCCCTCTGCTGATCGCGGGTGCGAAAGGAAGCCCATTTTTCGCAGGCAACGGTTTGCGGGCAGATGTACCATCTGGACGGCGGCACGGCACCGGATTACTCATCCAGACCTAGGTGTGCTGTGTTGCAGGCGAACAAACGGGGGTCCCGATGACTGGATCGGATGACGAGACGATTGCAACCGATGAGACCGGCTCACCTGCGGTCGTGCGTTCGCGCCGCCTAGCCGCCGGAATGATAGGGACGGCTGTTGCCGCCGGCGTGGCGGCCTCGACCCTGCCTGCGCTCGGCGCGACGGCACCAAGTCAAGCCGCCCTTCGCATGCCGGATCCACCGCCGGCCTTGGTGCCGCGGACGGAACTGGTGAATGTATTCGAATATGAATCCCAGGCGCGTCTGGTGTTGGGACCGGCGAGGCTTGCTCCGATTGCCGGCAGCGACCGGACCATCACCGATCGCATCACCCTGCGTCCCCGGATGAACATCCCCACCCGCGATCTGGACCTGACCAGCAGCCTGTTCGGCGACCAACACTTCGCGCCCATCATCGTCGGGCCGATTGCCGATCAGAAGCGCTTTCATCCCGAGGGTGAAGTCGCCATGGCGCGCGGGGCATCGGCGGCAAAGGCCGCGATGGTCGTAAGCAGCGACGCCAGCCTGCCCTTTGCAGCCATCACCCAAGCCGCCACGACTCCTTTGTGGCTCCAGGTATACGCCAAGAGTTCCAAGGTGAAGGACGTGCTGGCCGAGGCGAGCGCGCATCATGCCAAAGCGGTGATGGTGACGGTCAACGCCACCGCCAACGGAACGGCGACGCCGGCTTCGGCGCGCGTCGATTGGGCCGGTGTGGACGCCGTCATCAAGGAGACGTCCCTACCCGTCATTGTAAAGGGCATCACGCGCCCGGAAGACGCCAAGGAAGCCGCTGCCCGCGGCGCCAAAGGCGTGGTGGTGTCGAACTATCGCGGTGGAAACGCGGCAGCGCTCACCGGCACGCTGCTGCTCATTGCACCGGTGGTTCAAGCCGTCGGCGACCGGATCCCGGTGCTGGCCGATGGCAGTTTCCGCCGCGGCACCGACATTATCAAAGCCCTTGGCTTTGGCGCCAAAGGCGTGTTGATCGGACGGCCGGTGATGTGGGGCCTTGCGGCCTATGGCGCCGAGGGCGTGCAGGGCGTCGTCGAAATGCTGCAGACCGAACTGGCGCGATATATGTGCATGTGCGGCCGGCCCTCCCTGGCGGCGGTTGATGCCAGCCTGGTGCGTGTTCATGCGCCTCGTCCCACTGCGGGGAGAGACCATGGCTGATATCGAGCAATCCTGGCTCACCAGTCCGTCCCGGCGCAAGGCGATGACCGGCTTGGCGGGTTTGATGGCGGGCTCGCCCATTGCCGCGGCGGTAGCGCAGATCGACCCGAGACCCTTGAGCGAGCATCGCCGCGTCTTGACCCTGGCCGAGATGCAGACAGCCTTCGACTTCGAGCCTGTTTTTCATGGCAATGTGCTCTTGCCGATCTATGACTACACCGCGCATGGCGATGGATCGGAGTTCACGCTGCGGCGCAATCGCCAAGCCTTCGATTGGGTCGACATCATGCCGGAACGCGCCGCCATTGCGGCGTCACAGGTCGACCTCTCATCCGAGTTGCTCGGCGTGAAAATGAAGTTTCCGATCATCGTCGCGCCGACGGCAGCGATGGTGCCCCTGCATCCCGATGGAGAGATCGGGATGTTCAAGGCGTCAACCGCGGCCTCCAACACGCTGATGATGTTGAGCGTCAACACCAGCACGCCGCATGCCCAGGTCGTACCGGCCGCGCCAGGCGGCACCTTGTGGGCGCAATTTTACCCGGTGGAAAATCTTGCCACCACCCAGCGGGCGCTGGACAGCTTCCAGAATGCCGGCTGCAACGGCATCATCGTCACTATCGATCAGCAAGCGTCTTTCTATGAACGCACGCAGCAGGACCGCAATTTCGGCGGACGCCTGACGCCCGCGGGCGGCCGCGGCGCGGGTGCCGGAGGCGGAACGACAACGCCCGGCGGTTCGGCACGGTACCGGCTCAACGGCTTCCGCCTGTGGTACACGTGGCAATATATCGACGAAGTGCGGAAAGTGGCCAAAGGCCCGTTGGTGATCAAAGGAATTCTGGCGCCCGAAGACGCCAGGCTGGCGATCGAGCACGGCGCCGACGCAATCATTGTGTCCAATCACGGCGGGCGTTCGATGGACTATGGTCCCTCCTCGCTGGAGGTGCTGCCGGAAATCGTGGCTGCCGTGAACGGTCGGATTCCCGTGCTGTTCGATAGCGGCATCCGCCGCGGCACCGACATCTTCAAGGCGCTCGCACTCGGGGCCAATGGCGTCATGCTCGGACGCACCACGCGCTGGGGCCTTGGAGCCTTCGGCACCGCGGGCGCGCAGCGCGTGATCGAGATGCTGCAGCAGGAGCTGGTTCAGGTTGCCGCCGCGGCCGGATGCGCCAAGCTGTCGGATATCGGCAAGACGACCGCCAAGGCCAACTTCGTGTAAATGAAAATTCCCACCGCCGCCTGCGGCTCAGCTGCCGCAATGGCCTGCGGTCGCGCCGCCCCTGAAAGTCCGCACCCCGAAATTGACCGGCATTTCGCCTTCGATCCGGTCGACATGCATGCGATCGGGAATCGGCGGCAAAGGCTGAGCCTTGCGCATGATGTCCGCGGCGGCCCTGTCGAGCCCGTCATCGCCGGATGATTTGCCAACCGCCAGCCTGTCGATCTGGCCATTGCGGCGCACCGTGAAATGCATGGTCACCACGCCAGTGGTGTGCGCGGCCATCGCCGCGTCGGGATAATAAAAATACTGACGCACCCGCTCGGTCACCGCACGCATCCACAGCGGATCCAGGCAGCCTCCCAACGCGCCGCCATTGCCGCCTGTGCCGTTGCCGGATGCCGCCTGGCCCATGGGACCTGTGCCGGCAGTGCCGCCGAGCATCGGCGAGGTTTGTGTCGTAGCCGGAAGCGGCGCGGGTGCCTGGGGCGGCGCCCCGGTCGCAATCGTGAAGACCGGCATGGCCGGCTTCTCGGCCTGGGGCCGGATCTCGGGGGCAATGAACGGCGGCGGTGGTTCGGGGGTCCGCTTCTTCGGCACGTCCCGCAACAACGTGGCGGTGACTTCGGTTGCACGTGGCGGTGTTCTGTGGGTCGAAGACCACCAGGCCAGCAGAAGGAAAAGAGCGTAAAGAACGGCGGTCAGCACGCCTGCAAGCACACGGCTGGATATCCCAGCTCGGGCCGGCGAAGTCTCACGCGCAAATTCCGAGAGCGGCGCGTGGATCATGGCGGAGCCGTCGTCGATGACCAGGGATTGTTCCACTTATCCGTATACCAGGCCCAATAATTGTTGCGGGCACAGGAGATCGCCGGCAGGTGGCGATCCGAAACCCCCGGGTCCAAACGGCAGGAGATCGCGTTGGGATCGCCCGGCATGGTGTCCGCCGGCGACGCGTTCACGGGCGCGCGCGCGGCGGTCGCCAGCGCCGGACCTGTTGCGGTGAGATTGGCCACGACAGTGCTCTGCACGCACAAATCCTTGCCAAGCTTTCCGGCGAGAGCGTCCAGTTCGGGCGCCTGGCACATCATGTAACTCGTAAAGGCAGCCGGCGTCGAACGATCGCCCCGATCACCCGTCACAACGGCATTCTCCGCGATCAGGAATTCGGCAAAGAAAAGCGGATCGCGGTCCTCCTGCGCGCTGATGAATCTGGCCGTTATGGTGACGTATCTGCCGGGCACCATTTGCACGGCATCGGCGGGATTTCTGAGTTGGACGTTCACCAGGACGTTGTCGTGTCCAGGGCGGCCGCAGGACATCTTCTTTACAATTATCAAACGGGACGACACCACGCGGCCGCTCAAACTCTTGTACGGGCAGTTACGCCGGTTGGGCGGATTGATCGAACTGAACCGGCCGCTGGCGCTCAGCAGGGCGATGGGCGTCACCGGCGCAAAAACAACCGGCTGGCCGGCGGCCGGTGCGCCACTCTGAGCCAGAACGGCAGGACAAAAAAGCAGAGCCGGCAAAAGCGCACTGCCGGCCAAAGTAAGCTTCATGCTTACCTCACAAATGCACGCAACCTCGTAATCCTACGCCTGCACGCACTGCGTGTCAGCGTTCCGCACCGTGGGCGAGTTCCCTTGTGGAAAGCGGAAATTCTGTCCTAAAGCGTACAGTGGGTCAGGAGGCACCCGGAACGCGTCAGGCTGGAACCGGTACATATTGTGCGTTGAGGCGCGACAAGGTCTCGTTGACGTAGATAGCGGGATGCAAGGTCAACCCGCTTTTCACCACATCGCTGGGCAACACGTCGGCGTGATATTGGCAAACGCCCTGAATATTGGGATGCGAATGAAAAAACGCCTCCAGCGCGCGCTCATACTGCACCAGGGTGTCGAAGTCGCGCTTGGGCCCGAATTCCCAAGCCATGTCGCCCGAAGCCCATAGGCCGGCATATCCGTCCGCCAGCGCGCCGTCATAGGCGTCCTTCAGCATGCGGAGCATCCGCTTGGGATCGAAGGCACCGTCGACCAGATGGTCATGGCTGGAAGACAGGATCAGCCGCCCATTCACCACCGCGTCATGCACGTCCAGTCCCGACGAGGTCAGATAAGCCCGGATGCCGGCGACCATGGCCGGGCTGTTGAGATAGAGGCAGCGGAAATTGGCCGACAGCTTTTTGCGGATCATCAGAGCCAAGCCCGCAAGCTGTTCGGACGGCGCCCCCCGATAGATGAGGCATTGGTGCCGTGGAATTGCCGTCATAATTCGCCCTGTTCCGATCCCGCGCGCCCCGATCCTAATCCGCGGCTATGGCGATTGCCACATCGCCCGGTAGCACAGGGCGTGCCCGGCAACCGGCTTGACCTCGCCCTCCCCCATCTCCACATGATAGCGATGGAGGCGTCGCGGTTGATGGTGACAAGTTCCCGGCACGTCCTGCTTGCAGCCCTGCTGGTCCTGGCCTTGGCCAGCCCGGGCCTTGCCCAGCCGGGCGGCCGGTCCCACGCGCCCTCCTCTACTGCCGACATCAGTGCCCGCGCGGCGTCGGATGCCGCCCAGGCGCTGGACATGGCGGCAAGCCCCAGTGGCCAGCCCGCGCCTTTGCTGAGGCCGGACGGCAAGCTGGAGCAAAGCGGCTCCAACACCACCGGCCTTTATGACCGGCACAAGAAGCTGAGCGACACCGACAAGCGCAGCACTTTCGATCCCGACCGGATCCATTATCCCTATGGCCGTGCCTCGATCGGCACTATCGACCCCAGCAGCGCCGCCAATCCCTACGGCCCCTATGGCGGCGGCCTGCCCAGCAGCAGCTATCGCGCGCCGCCGGCCGGTGTGTTTCACGGCGGCTTGCCGGCGGGCCGGCGCTGACAAGATAAAAATAGCCCCGCAGGATTTCTCCCGCGGGGCTCTCCAACATCAGAAACAATTATCCGCGCTTAGTTGCGGTAGGGATTGTTGGGCCGGTCATCGAACCGGTTCGGCACGCCGTCATTGTCCCGGTCGCGGTCGAAGCGATTGGGAATGCCGTCATGGTCGCGGTCCCAGCGGCGGTCATAGTCCCAACCGCGATGGCGGAAGCCACGATACTGGTGGGCATAGTTGGCGCGATACCAGCGATGCTCCCGCGCGCTCCGCCAGGAGTGCCAGCGATGATAACGGTCGTAATAACCATCGTTGAAGCCCACGTCGACATCGCCGACTCGGAACGAGAAAGATGTCGGCTGGGCCGCCGCAGGAGCCGCCGCAAACAGCGCGGACGTACTCAAGAGACCCGCCGCCAACAGAATTTTGAATGACGTTTTCATGTCCTATCCTTTCAAAACAGGCCAAGCTTAAGGGACCCCTCAAAGCGTCCCAAAGCATTCAAGCCCTTCCGGTTAAACAAACGTACATGCAGGGCCATCAGTTCCTGCCTAAGCCGGAACCCTTTGGGGCGAAAAGGTGATTCTTTTGCGGCTTATAAAATGCAGGCCAAATCGACCCGCATGCGATTGCGGCAAATTTGATTCGATGTTGCGCGAGGAACATCCCCCCTGTTGGCGAGTTAGGCGATCTAGTTAATAGGGAGATTCCACCATGCGTATCATGCTCACAGCCGCGGCGCTGACACTGGCGGCGCCGCTTGCCTTCGCCCAATCGGCCCCGACTCAAACCGGTCCGCAAAATCAGCCGATTAAAGGCATCCATGAGAACAATTCCGCCGCCCCGGTGAAAGGCGCCAACAGCTTCACCCACGACCAGGCGCTGAAACAGATCGAAGCCAAGGGCTACACCCATATCGCGGGCCTGACCAAGGACAAGGATGGCGTGTGGCGCGGAACCGCCGAGAAGAACGGCGCCACCGGCCCGGTCAGCGTCGACTATCAAGGCAACGTCAACTGAACCCCAAACGGAAAAGGAAAAGCCATGACCAAAACGATCAGCCGCGTCTATGAGGATTATGCCGCGGCGGAAGAAACCGTGCGCGAGTTGCGCGGCGCCGGATTGGGCGCAAGCAATATCGGACTGGTGGCCAGCAATGCCGATGGCTGGCACCGGCCGGGCGCAAGCTCTGTCAATCCGCTGCATGACAAGGACCGCGACGGCAAGGACGACCGCGCGGAAGGCGCGGCCACCGGTGGCGGCCTGGGCGCCATTCTAGGCGGCGCTGCAGGCGCCGCGGCGGGATTGGGCATGATTGCCATTCCGGGCATCGGCCCGGTGGTGGCGGCCGGCTGGTTGGCCGCCCTGGCGGCGGGCGCG
>Ga0105243_10003428_pt1 | contig 12839 bp, 6 predicted proteins | sample KBSM34metaG_FD_81525 | JGI IMG/M metagenome (GOLD analysis project Ga0105243, IMG submission 81525) | Miscanthus rhizosphere microbial communities from Kellogg Biological Station, Michigan, USA - KBS M3-4 metaG | ecosystem: Host-associated > Plants > Roots > Rhizosphere > Soil | place: Michigan...
CGAAGGCGGGTGCGGCCCGCTTCGATCACCGCCTCCAGCGCCCCCATGCCGGTGCGGGTGCGGATGTCGTTGGCAAAGCTCACCACCAGGATGGAGTTGGACACCGAAATGCCCACCGACATGATGGCGCCCATCAGCGATTCCACATTGATGGTCGTGCCGGTCAAAGCCAACATCCACAGAATGCCGACCAGCGCGCCGGGAACCGCCATCATGATGATCAGAGGATCCATCCAGGACTGGAACAAGACCACCAGCAGGGCATAGACCAGGATCACCGCCAGGATCAGGCCCAGGCCGAGATCGGTGAAAGCGGTGTTCATCACCTCATTCTGGCCGCGGATGGTGATCGCGGTGGTGGCCGGCAGCGAGGGTTTGATCTTGTCGATCGCCTTTTGGATGTCGGCGGCGATGCCGCCCAGGTCGCGGCCGTCGATATTGGCGTCCACGTCGATCACCCGCTGCACGGTGTAATGGTTGATGGACTGCATGTCGGTGGTGGGCGCGACGCTGGCGATGTCGGATAGCCTCAAGGTCGGCGCACCGGGCGCGGCCGAGAGCGGGTTGGCGGGCGCGGCGGCCGAGGCCATCGGCATGTTCATCAATTGAGAGACGGTGGAAATCTGGGGCAGGGGCATCTGCACCGCCACGAAATAATTCACGCCATTGGCGGGACTGAGCCAAAAGGACGGCGACACGCCGGCGCTGGAGGTGAGGCCGGTCAGCATGTTGCTGCTGACATCGCGCTGGGATAGCCCGACTTCAATAGCGCGCTGGCGGTCGACACTTATCTTCAGTCCCGGATACGACATCACCTGCTGGATATGGGCATCGACCACGCCGGGGATTTTTTCAATCGACGCCAGCAGCGTCCTGCCGATTTCATAAGACTTGTTGATGTCGGCGCCCTGAATTTGCACATCGATGGGCGCGGCCAGGCCGAAATTCAGCACCTGGCTGACAATGTCTGCGGTCTGGAAATAAAAGGTCGAGCCGGGGAAGGCGGGCGGCAGCCGGCGGCGTATTTCGCGCATGTAATCCACGGAGGGACGGTGGCCCTCGGCGAGCTGGATCAGGATTTCCGCGTCCATGCCGCTGACATTGTCGGTCGGCACCAGCGCCAGGTTGTAATAGATCGGCAGGCCGATCATGTCGTTGATGGTGCGCAGTTCCGAGGGCGGAATGATGTCGCGAATGTGCCGCTCCACATCCAGCACCAGTTTTTCGGTCTGCTCGATGCGGGTGCCGGGCGGGGCGCGATAATGCAGCTTGATGATGCCGACATCGGCGGTGGGGAAGAAGTCGGTGCCGATGACGGTGAAAAGGCCGCCGGTCAAGAGCAGCATCACGGCGGAGCAGGCCAGGACGAACTTGCGCTGGTCCAGCACCCGCTTCAGCGAGCGCTCATAGCCGTCGCGCAGGCGGATGAAGCCGCGCTCGAAGATGCCGAACAGGCCCTTGCCTTCGCCCTCTTGATGGATGTGGTCGGTGAGCAGGAAGCGCGAGAAGGCGGGAACGACGGTGAAGGACAGCAGATAAGAGGCCACCATCGCCAGCACCACCGTGATGGCCAAGGGGATGAACAGGAATCGCGCCGGACCCTCCAGCAGCACCACCGGGAAGAAAACGATGCAGATCGCCAAGGTCGCCACCGTCAGCGGCTGGATCACTTCGCCGGAGCCGTCAAGAATGGCGCGAGTCAGGCCTTTTCCCAAGGTCTGGTTGCGGTGAATGTTTTCCATGGTGACGGTGGCATTGTCGACCAAAAGACCGATGGCGAGCGCCAATCCGCCCAATGTCATCAGGTTGATGCTTTGGCCGGTGAGGTTGAGGCCGATCAAGCCGGCGCCGATGGAAAGCGGAATGGAGAGCGACACCACCACCGTGCTGCGCCAGTCGCCCAGGAACAACAGGATCATCAGCGACACCAGGATCGAGGAAATCACCGCCTCGCGGATCACATTGGAAACGGCGGCGCGCACGAACACCGACTGGTCGAAGTCCAGCCGCAGCTCCATGCCCTTGGGCGCCGCGGCCTGGATCTGCGGCAGCATCTCGCGGGTGGCATCCACCACGGCAAGAGTCGAGGCATCGGCATGCTTGAGGATGGTGAGATAGGTGGCGCGCTTGCCGTCGACATGCACGATGTTGTTCTGGACGGCGTAGGAGTCGCTCACTGTGGCGACGTCGCCCAATAGCACGGGGATGCCGGCCATGACCCCGATGGGAATATTCTTGAACTCCTCCACCGCTTCCGGGCTGGAGTTGAGCGACACGTTGAATTCACGGCCGCCCAGCCGCGCGGTGCCCGCCGGCACGATCACATTGGAGCTTTGCAGCGCCGTCAGCACCGCGCTGACCGCCAGACCCTTGGCATTGAGCTTGGCGGGATCGACATAGATCATGATCTGGCGTGTCTTGCCGCCGGAGGGCGCGGGCGAGGAAAGGCCCGGAATGGTGAAGAGCTTGATGCGGATGAAGTTCAGCGCATAGTCGTACAGCTGCTGCTCCGGCAAACTCTTGCTGGAGATTGTCATCTGCACCACCGGCACATTGGTGGCGTTGTACTGAATGATGGTGGGCGGCGACATGCCGGGCGGCGTGTTGCGGATGATGGTCGAATTCATCGCATTGATCTGGGCGATTGAGGCGCCCACATCCGAGCCGGGCTGGAAATAGACCTTCAGCATGCCGATCCCGGGAATGGCCTGGGACTCGATGCGGCTGATACCGTTGACGGTGGTGGAATAGGCGCGTTCGCTGATCAGGATGACGCGCCGCTCCATGTCGGTGGCCGACAGGCCGGGATAATTCCACACCACCAGCACGACCGGGATATCGATGACGGGAAAGATGTCCACGATCATGCGCGTCACCGACAGGATGCTCAGCAAAGCGATCAACAGCGCCGTGATCGCGGCGGTATAGGGTCGGCGCAGGGAGAGGCGGACAAAGGACAGCACGGCTTCATTCCGCAGGACCGGGATCGACTTTTAGGAAATGCCCGGTCTGTTGCCAACGGCGCAATATGGCCGCAAATCAAACCAAGACGCCACAGGGGCCAAAACACGGACCGGAATGCCGCACAAATGTTACGACCGGCCGGCGGCCCTCTTCCTTGTCCGGCTGCCGTAATGGGTGGCCCAGACCTTGGTGAATTCCGCGCCCAACAGGAAAATCTGGGCGGAATAATAGACCCAGACCAGAAGCACGATGATGCCGCCGGCGGCACCGTAGATATTGGCGGTGATGAAATTGGCCAGGTAATAGCCGATCACGGTCTGGCCGGTTTCGAACAACAGCGCGGTGCCGAAACTGGCGACCAGCACGTCGCGCCACAGCAGCCGGGCATTGGGCAGCACCTTATAAATGGCGGCGAAGATCAGCGAGACGATGACATAGCTGACGCTGATATTGACCACCGAGATCACCGGGCCGGCGATGTCGGTATAGCGGTCCAGAATATGGCCCAGCAGCCGGATGCCGGTTGCCAGCACCATGGTGCCCAGCAGCAGCACGCCCAGCCCGACCACCAGCGCCAGGCTCAACACCCGTCCGCGCAACAGCTGGTAGAAATAGGATTCATGCCGGGGCGCCCGCCAGATCACGTTCAAGGCGTCTTCGATCTCGGTGAAGAAGCCCGAAGCCGTTACCACCAGCGCGACAACGCCGATCAGGCTTCCCGCCAATGTGTGGGTGCCGTTGCGCAGATGCAGGATGGCGAGCTGCACCAGGTCGGCGCTCTCCGAGGTCATGATGCGCGTGAGCTGATGATGCACCGCGCCGCTGGCGGCATCCTCTCCCAGGAAAATGGCGGCGATCGCGGTCATGATGAAAAGCACGGGCGCGATCGCCGTCACGGCATAAAAGGCGATGGCCGCGCCGCGGGTCAGGGCGCTGTCGTCGATAAAGGCGATGACGCCTTCCTTCAGCAGTCTCCAGGCCGTCAACGGGTGGCGATGCACGGCGTCCCCAAAGGCTTCCCGGAAGTGAGAGTGTCGGTGCGTTTCCGTCCGGGTTCCCAAGGTAGCAGCCGTCTCTCGAAAGTCGCACCCACGGAAACGCTGCGCCAACGTTTCCCGACCCAGAAAGATCGGCGTCCCGGCGGGTTCCCAAAGTTCCATCATCAAAAGTCGGACCTGGCAGGAAGCCCTGGAGGGACTGAGGCGTTAGCGAAAGGCAAAAGCTAAACGATTGATTTGTCATGGCCGTTAGCCGCCACGCGGACACATTTCAGGACCCTTGGTCGCCCGCCGCGATCCGGGAGCGGATTGTCTCCGATTTCCGGGATTTTAGCTTCAGCTGGGCCGGCTTTTTCAAATGGACCGGGATCACCCTGGTGGCGGTGCTGTTCGCAGGCCTGGTGACGCTCTATTTCCTGGACTGGAACCAGATGCGGGGCCAAGTCGGCCGCTACCTGTCTTATCGCACCGGACGCGAAGTGCGGATTGACGGCAACCTGTCGGTCAAGCTGTTTTCCTGGCAGCCCAGTGTCGACGCGCGACAGGTTTATATCGGCAACCCGCAATGGGCCGCCGTTTTGGCAGAGACGCCGCAAGCCGCCAAGGTCGACGGATTTCGAGTCGAACTCAGGTTGATGCCCTTGTTCCGGGGGCGGCTGATCCTGCCGCTGGTCCAAATCGACCGGCCCGACGTCCTGCTGGTGCGCGATGAATCCGGCCGCACCAATTGGGACAAGGGCAACAAGACTCCCAATGATGCCTGGAAGCTTCCGCCGATCCGCCGCTTCCTGGTGCAGGATGGCCATGTCCGCATCGACGATGCCGTGCGCAAGCTGCATTTCACCGGCACGGTGAGTTCGGAAGAGAATTCGCAAGGAGGGCGCGCCGCCTTCACGCTGATAGGCGAGGGCACCCTCAACAAAAGCAAATTCCTGGCCGATGTGAAGGGCGGGCCGCTGCTGAATGTGGACGAGAGCAAGCCTTATGCCTTCACGGCCGACGTGAAGGCGGGCGATACCCATGCGGTGATCAATGGCGCGATCACCCAGCCCTTCCACATGGATCGCTATACGGCCGGCGTAACCGTGAGCGGGCCCAATTTGGCCGATATCTATTTTCTCACCGGCCTGGTTCTGCCGCGCACGCCGCCCTATCACATGACCTTAACCGCGGCGCGGGACGGCAATATCTACCGTCTCAACGATATCAATGCGGTGCTGGGCGGCACCGATCTGGGCGGCAACCTGATCGTGGATGTGTCCAATGATATTCCTGCCTTGTCGGGCCGGTTGGCCTCGCGCGTACTGATGTTTCAGGATCTCGGCACCTTGGTCGGCGGCGGCAAGGCCGCGCCCGCGGCGTCCCGATACCTGTTGCCTGAAACCGTGCTGCACACCGAGCGGCTGCGCCAGAGCAACGCGGAAGTGGATTACTCCGCCGCCGCGATCAAATCGCGCGACTTTCCCCTCCGCAGCTTGACCACCCATGTCAGCGTGCAGAACGGCGTGCTCAATCTCAAGCCGCTGGCTTTCACTCTGACTCAGGGCAAGGTGAGCGGTGCCCTGAAAGTGGACGCGCGCAAGGACATTCCCACCAGCACCGTGGACGCGCGGCTTAGCGACATCCATGCCGAGAGCTTCATCAAGAGCGCCGACAAGCCGATCTCGGGCGTGCTGGAAGCGCGTGCGGTGCTCACCGGCACCGGCAGGTCGGTGCATGCGGCGGCCGCAAATGCCAATGGCACTTTCACCGCTGTGGTGCCTTCGGGCGGCATGCGACATAGCCTGGTGGAATGGACCGGTATCGACGTGCTCACGGCGTTGAGCCTGAATCTCAGCGGCGACAATTCCAACACCAATCTGCGCTGCGCCGTCGCCGGCTTCGATGTCAAACAGGGCGTGCTCACCAGCCGGCAGATCGTGATCGATACCGATCCCGTCCTGCTGGAAGGCAGCGGCAGCATCAATATGCGGGATGAAACATTGGACATGCGCTTGCAAGGCAAGCCCAAACACTTCCAGTTGGTGCGCTTGCGCGCGCCCATCACGGTCAAGGGGTCGTGGGAGCATCCGGTGCTGGGTGTGAAAGCCGGCGCGGCGGTGGCGCAGGGCGGCCTGGCCGCGGCGCTGGGCTTCCTCAATCCCTTTGCCGCCATTCTGGCCTTTATCGATCCCGGCTTGGCGAAAGATGCCAATTGCGGGCCGCTGCTGGCGGATGCAAGAGCCAAGGGTGCGCCGGTCAAGGCGGCAGCGATCCGGAATGCGGCCGCGCCGCGTAAATGAAGTGCATCGGCCGGTTTTTCTGTCAACGAAATTGACAAGGCGGAACAGGCCGAAAAGCTAAGCCATTGTTTGGCTTTAAAAACCATTTCCGGCCCGCGCCTTGCATGGTTAATCGGGCGCGCGGGGCTTGCCATTGCACAAATGGGAGGCCTCTTCATGTTTTTTGGTTTTGATTCGTCCAAACGAAATTGGACGATTGCAGCGGTGTTATTGTTCACCGCCTTTTCCGCACCCGCCATGGCGGGTGCCTATGTTCAGACCAATCTTGTTTCCAACATTCCCGGCATTGCGGCGATCACCGATCCGCTGCTCGTCAACCCTTGGGGCTTTTCCCATAGCGGCACCAGCCCGTTCTGGACCTCGAACCAGGGCACCAATACCGCGACGCTTTACAATGTGACCGGCCCCAATGGCACGACGGTCGCCAAGGCCGGTATTGCCTCTGTCGCGATCCCGACGACCGCCGCGGGTCCGCAAGGGCCGACAGGCCAGGTCTTCAGTGGCGCTGCGCTGGCAACAAACTTTCTCGTGGGCAATGGCGGCAACGGCGCCCGCGCCAGTTTCATTTTTGCCGACTTGAACGGCACAATTTCGGCTTGGAATAGCGGGGCGACAGCTTTCGTTCAGGCGACGGTCCCAGGCGCCGTCTTCACCGGTCTCACCATCAACCAGAACTCGACCCAATTGTTCGCCGCCAGCGCCGCCACGGGCGTTCAGGTGTTCAACAGCAGCTTTACCCCCATCAGTCTTGGCGCAGGAGCCTTCGCGACGCCACCCGCGATTGCCGCTCTTAACTTGGTCACATTCAATGTGAAGGACATCAACGGTCTCGTGTATGTCACCTATGCCCCGGCCGGGCTTGCCGCCCAGCGCGCGGCGACGGCAGGGCAGGGCGCCATCGCGATCTTCACCGAGGCGGGCGTGTTGGTGAACACCTTGATCGGTAGCGAACTTGCTTCGCCCTGGGGCCTGACGCTTTCGCCGGCGAATTTCGGTCCGCTCAGCAATGCTCTCCTGGTCGGCAATTTCAGTTTCCTCGAAAGCGAGATCAATGCCTTCGACCCGACAACCTTCGCCTTCCTGGGCAGCATTGCGATCGATACCGGCGCCAATACGCCCGGCGGGCTTTGGGAAATCGGCTTTGGCACTGGCGGAAACAATGGCAGTCCCAACACGCTCTACTTCACCGACGGCATCAATGGCGAGACAGCCGGGCTGTTCGGCGCCATCACCGTGCCGGAACCTTTCACCTTGTCGCTGTTCGGTTGCGGCTTGGGCGGCTTGATGCTGATGCGCCGCCGCAGGCGCATGACAGGGAGTTAAGGGTTCCCCTTATCGGCTTGCACTCCTCCCCCGGCTGTAGAACTCTTGGCCGGGGGCAAGAAGGCGGTCGATGCGGAATTTCCTTTGGCGTCATGGCTTGGTGCTCGTCCTGCTGGCCGGCGCGACGCTGGCAGCGGCGGGCACCGAATGGCCAAAAACGGACATCGCGCCGGATCCGGCTGTGCGGCTGGGCGTCCTGCCCAACGGCATGCGCTACGCCATCCTGAAAAACGATACGCCGCAGGGCGCGGTCTCGGTGCGCTTGTCGCTTGCGGTCGGTTCCACCAACGAGGAGGCGGACCAGCGCGGCTTTTCCCATTTCGTCGAGCATATGGCGTTTCGCGGGTCGAAGAACTTCCCGGACGGAGAAGTGAACCGGACCTTGGAACGGCTTGGCGCTCGCTTCGGCGCCGACACCAACGCCTCGACCGGGCAAGAGATGACCATCTTTCAGTTCGATCTGCCCAAAGCCAACGGGGTGGACCAGGCTTTGGCCATCGTCCGCGACGTTGCCGGCAATGTCAGCTTCCATGCCGATGCGGTGGAAACCGAGGCGGGCGTGGTCCTGTCCGAAGCCGGGTTGCGGGGCGGTCCCGGCCGGCGCGCCGGCACGGAAGAGCTTCAATTCGAGCTGCGCGACCCGCGCGCCAGCGCGACGCCTGGCTCCGAACCCTCGATCATCGAGCATCCCTCTGCCGCCGCGCTTTTGAACTACTACCGCAGCTGGTACCGGCCCGACCGCGCGGTGGTGACGGTCGTGGGAGATATCGATCCGGACCGGATCGCCCAGGACATCGCCGGCCGCTTCGCCGATTGGCAAGGGATCGGAACGGCAGGCACAACGCCGGTCTTCAAGGTTCCGATGGATCGCGGTCTTGAGGCCCGCATTCATGCCGAAACCGGGGCACCCGCGCGGCTGACGATGACTTGGGTGAAGCCGGCACTGATCCATCCGCTCACCCGCGCCGATTGGAAGCGCCTGCGAATCGACAGTGTCGCTCTGCAAATCGCCAATCGCCGCCTTTCGGCCATGGCCGCGAATGACACCTATCCCGTCACGGGCGTGTCGGCGGGTCGCCGCGATGCGCGCCGTGCCGCCTGGCTGACCTATCTGAGCGTGAATTTGGGCGATGACTGGCGCAAGTCGCTCGGTTTCCTGGTCCAGGCGCGGCGATCCTTGCTTGAGACGCCGGTTTCTCAGCCGGAGATCGACTCGGTGGTCCAGGCGCAGAAGGCGGCGGCGCAAAGAAGCGAAGCCTCCGCCAACACAAGATCGACTCCGGGCCTTGCCGGCGGCCTGGCCGCCAATGCCATAGACGGCGATGTCTGGGTCAGTCCGGCCCAGGTCCGCGCCGCGCTCGACCAGGACCTGGAAGGCGTGACGCCGGAGATGATCGGTACCGCGTTGAAGGTCATTCTCGGCGGGGGCGATCCTTTGATCTTTGTCTCCACGCGCGAGGCCATAGAGGGCGGTGAGAGCGCCGTGCTGGAAGCCTATCGCGCGGCGGTGGCGCAAACGAAATCGCCTGCCGAGGCGGCGCAGTCGGGCCCGGTGACTTGGCCTTATACCGATTTCGGCGCACCAGGCAGGGTGGTGGAAAGCCACAGCGCGCCGGATATCGGCGTCACGACTTTGCGCTTTGCCAACAATGTGCGGCTGCTGGTGCGTCCGTCGCACAATCGCCAGAACCAGGTTCTGGTCTCGGTGCGCTTCGGCAATGGGCGGCTGGGCTTGGCCAAGAGCAGCGCCGTTCCCGGCTGGATGTTGGGCGCTTTTGCCTCGGGCGGGTTGGGAGCCTTGTCCTCCAGCGAAATGGTGACGGCGCTTTCGGGGAAAAGCTACGGCATCGGTTTCGGCATAACCGACGGCGCCTTCGGCTTTGGCGGACAGACCACGCCTCAGGACTTGCGGACGCAGCTGCAGATTTTCGCTGCCTATCTCAAGGATCCGGGCTTCCGGCCGGCACCCTTCGAGCAGTTCCGGCAGCAATCCATCGCGCGGCTGAAGACGGCGGATGCGACGCCGTCGGGGGTGATGAGCCTGAATTCGCCCGCCATCCTGCACAGCGGCGACAAGCGCTGGGCCCTGCCCAGCATTCGCGAGATGGAGACGGCGAAAGTCGGCGATCTCAAGGCCTTGGTGGCGCCGGCATTTGCGGCCGGTCCGATGGAGATCGTCATCACCGGCGACATTACGGTCGAGGCGGCGCAGGCGGCCGTCGCCGCCACTTTGGGAGCGCTTCCGGTCAGGCGCGGACAAAGTGCGCGGGTGACGCCCGAGAATGACACGGTTTTCCCCAACAGCGCCGGCCCGGTCGCTTTGCCGACGACTTCCGCGGAGTCCTCGCGCACGATCCTGGTGAGCATGAATTGGGCCACGCGCGGCTATTTCTTCACCGATCTCAAGGAAGATGCGGCGCTGCGGCTGCTGACGGCGATCATGCGCGAGAATCTGCTGGAAGCGGTGCGTGGCCAGGGGTTGAGCTATACCGTGCAAGTGTCTTCGCCGGCTTCGGGCATATTCGACTTTGGCTATCTCTCCGCCCTTGCCAGCATGCCGGCGGGAAAAGGGCAACTCTTTTACGACGCTCTGGACAAGACCGTCGCGCAACTCAAAAGCGGCGAGATCGGCGCCGATGCGTTCGAGCGCGCCCGTGCGCCCGCCCTGCAGGAGCTGCGCCGCGCCATGGAAGGCAATGAATATTGGATAGGGCTGCTGAACAGCGGCTGGGACATCGACTCCAAGTTCGAGCGCGCGCGCAATTATGAAAAGGCGCTGGAAAGCGTGACGGCGGCGGATGTCGCCGCGGCGGCGCGCAAATATTTGACCGGCGGGCGCGTGATTAAAATATCCGCAGGGCTGTGACCCGGCATGCTGCCCAGATGAATATTGCCGCCAAACGCGCCGCCTTCCGTGCCTTGCATGCCCAGGGCTGCTTCGTCCTTCCGAACCCTTGGGACATGGGCAGCGCGAAACTGTTGCAGCATCTGGGCTTCAAGGCACTGGCCTCCACCAGTTCCGGCTTTGCCTGGACCACGGGCCGCGCCGACTATGATGTGCCGCGCGATGACGCGCTTGCTCATCTGAGCCAATTGTGCGCGGCGACCGACTTGCCGGTGAATGCGGACTTTCAGGGCGGCTTCGCGGCCGAGCCAGAGGGCGTGGCCGCCAATGTCCTGCTGGCGGTGAAGACCGGGATCGCAGGGGTCTCGATCGAAGACCGGCGGGAAGACGGGCCGGGGCTTTATGACAAGGCATACGCAACTTCGCGCATCCGTGCGGCGCGGGCCGCAATCGACCGTTCGGGCGAGGATGTGATCCTGGTGGCGCGAACCGAAGGCTTGCTGGGAGAAGAAGGCTTCACTGTCGCGGACGCGATCGGCCGCTTGACCGCTTTCGCGGATGCCGGCGCCGATTGCCTCTACGCGCCCGGGGTGCGCGACAAGGATGACATTGCCGCCATGGTACGGGCGGTCCAGCCCAAACCGGTCAATGTCTTGATGGCGGGGCCGGGCTTGTCCGCCGCGGCACTGGCGGATCTGGGCGTGCGCCGCATCAGTGTGGGCGGCGCGTTGGCGCGCGTCGCCTGGGCAGCGATGCTCAAAGCGTCGGAACAATTGCAACAAGGTTCGTTCGAGGGGCTGGCGGACGCGCTTTCCGGCAAATTCCTCAATGGGATATTCGCGAAAGTTTGATCGGCCGTAGGTGTCTGCGGCGGGAATTCAAGTCCCGCCCTGTCCAATTTTTCCTCTTGCGGTTCTGGGAACTTACCCCACATTTCAGCGCGGGTATTTGGCACCGCCCCAGGATCTAAGGGCCGAAAGGGAGAGGCAATGAGCATTCTCAACAAGCTTCCGAAGCTTTTCGCCGCGCTGGGTCTTGCCGCCGTGCTGGCAAGCTGCGGCGTCAACACCATCCCAACCAAGGACCAGGCGGTGAAAGCCCGCTGGGCCGACGTCCAGGCAGCCTATCAGCGCCGCAGTGACTTGATTCCCAATTTGGCCAATACGGTTGCCGCCTATGCCAAGCAGGAACAGAGCGTGTTGGTCCAGGTCACCCAGGCGCGCGCCTCGGCTACCCAGGTCAAGGTGGATGCTTCCACCATCACCGATCCCGCCAAGTTCGCTGAATTCCAGCAGGCGCAGGACAGGTTGTCCGGCGTGCTGGGCCGCTTGATGGCGATCAGCGAGAATTATCCCGAGCTGAAATCCAACCAGAACTTTTTGGCGCTGCAGTCGCAGCTGGAAGGCACCGAGAACCGCATCGAAATCTCGCGCCGCGACTATAATGCCGCGGTGCAGGACTATAATACCGAGCTGGTCACCATTCCCGGCTCGATCTGGGCGGCGACTTTCTACAAGTCGTACAAGCAGGCGACGCCTTTCGCCGCCAGCGCCGCCGCGCAAAGCGCCCCCACCGTCTTCCCCGGCGCGCAAAGCGCGGCACCTCCGCCGGCCCCGGAAGCGGCCCAGCCTGGAACCCAGCCCGCGAGGTAGCAACACGTGACGCGGTTTCTTGCCGCCACGCTTGCCTTTCTCTTTCTACTGACTCCCGCCTGGTCGGCGCCGAAATTCCCGGCGCTCACCGGGCGGATGGTGGATGATGCGGGCATTCTCACATCCCAGACCAAGGCGGATGTGACCGAGAAGCTTGCGGCGCTGGAGAGCAAGACTTCACGCCAAGTGGTGGTGGTGACGCTCTCCTCGCTGCAGGGCTATGAGATTTCCGATTACGGCTATCAGCTGGGGCGCAACTGGGGAATCGGCCAAAAGGGGCTGAATAACGGCCTGCTTTTCATCGTCGCGCCCAATGAGCACAAGACGCGCATCGAAGTGGGGTATGGGCTGGAGCCCATCGTCACGGATGCCTTTTCGTCGGTCATCATCCAGACCCAGGTGCTGCCGAAATTCCGCGCCGGCGATTTCAACGGCGGCGTTCAAGCCGGCGTGGATGCGCTGATCCAGCAATTGTCGCTGGAGACGTCGGAAGCCGAACGGCGCGCCGCCATTGCCGCGCAGCAGTTGCGCCAGCAAGGCCATGACGGCGGCGGCGGGTTGATCGGCTTCCTGATCATTCTTTTTATCTTCATTGCCATCAGCCGCGTCTTCGGCGGTTGGGGATTGTTGCCTTTCCTGTTCATGGGCGGCCCGCGCCGCGGCGGCGGGCATGGCGGTTATGGCGGCGGTTGGTCCGGCGGCGGCGGCTGGTCGTGTGGCGGCGGCGGATTTGGCGGCGGCGGCGGCAGCTTCGGCGGCGGCGGTTCGTCGGGGA
>Ga0105243_10003431_pt1 | contig 12835 bp, 7 predicted proteins | sample KBSM34metaG_FD_81525 | JGI IMG/M metagenome (GOLD analysis project Ga0105243, IMG submission 81525) | Miscanthus rhizosphere microbial communities from Kellogg Biological Station, Michigan, USA - KBS M3-4 metaG | ecosystem: Host-associated > Plants > Roots > Rhizosphere > Soil | place: Michigan...
ACGGCCGAGCCGAAGCACTCACCTGGGAGATCTTCCGTGACACGCTGATCGAGCAGGCCGGGCATGGCGTGGACTACTTCACCATCCACGCCGGGGTGCTGCTGCGCTACGTGCCGCTGACCGCCAAGCGGGTCACCGGCATCGTCTCGCGCGGCGGCTCGATCCTGGCCAAGTGGTGCCTGGCGCATCACAAGGAAAACTTCCTCTACACCCACTTCGAGGACATCTGCGAAATCATGAAGGCCTACGACGTGGCCTTCTCGCTGGGCGACGGACTGCGCCCGGGCTGCATCGCCGATGCCAACGACGCGGCGCAGTTCGGCGAACTGGAAACGCTGGGCGAGCTGACCAGGGTCGCGTGGAAACACGACGTGCAGACCATGATCGAAGGCCCCGGCCACGTGCCGATGCAGTTGATCAAGGAGAACATGGACAAGCAGCTGCGCGAATGCGGCGAGGCGCCGTTCTACACGCTGGGGCCGCTGACCACCGACATCGCGCCCGGCTACGACCACATCACCTCGGCGATCGGCGCGGCGATGATCGGCTGGTTCGGCACCGCGATGCTGTGCTACGTGACGCCCAAGGAACACCTGGGCCTGCCCAACCGGCAGGACGTGCGCGACGGCATCATGGCCTACAAGATCGCCGCGCACGCGGCCGACCTGGCCAAGGGCCATCCGGGCGCGCAGGTGCGCGACAACGCGCTGTCCAAGGCGCGCTTCGAATTCCGCTGGGACGACCAGTTCCATCTCGGCCTGGATCCGGAAAAGGCCAAGGAATTCCACGACGAGACGCTGCCCAAGGACGCGCACAAGCTGGCGCATTTCTGTTCGATGTGCGGCCCGCACTTCTGTTCCATGAAGATCACCCAGGACGTGCGCGACTACGCCGCCGAGCACGGCGTCGGCGAGAGCGACGCGCTGCAGGCCGGCATGGCCGAGAAATCGGCGCAGTTCCTGGACGCCGGCGCCGAGGTCTATCGGCAGGGGTAAGTCCGGGGCATGCCGCCGCCGTGGCGTGCGCTTGTCTATGATGCGCGCACGCCACCTCCGGAATTCCGCATGCTCCGCTACACGCTCGCCTTGCGCCGCCATCCGTCCGCGTTGCTGCTGGGCGTGCAATTGCTGGGCCTGCTGCTGTATCCGCTGATGGAAGACACCGCCGCCGGGCGCGCGCTGTTCGGCGCGTTCGGCATCGTGGTGCTGGGCCTGGCGCTGTGGGTGGTCAACCGCAGCCCGTCGGTACTGTGGATCGCCTGGTGCCTGGCGGTGCCGTCGGTGGTGCTGTCGATCGCCGCGGCGCTGCGCCACAGTCCCGAACTCGGCGCGTTCGCACAGTTGCTGGAAAGCCTGCTGTATTTCTATACCGCGGCCAGCCTGATCGCGTACATGCTGCAGGACCACGAGGTCACCCGCGACGAACTGTACGCGGCGGGCGCCACCTTCACCTTGCTGGCATGGGCGTTCGCCTTCGCGTTCTCGGTGTGCCAGCAATGGCTGCCGGGCAGTTTCATCGGCGCGCAGACGACGCAGTCGCCGCGGACCTGGATGGAACTGCTGTACCTGAGTTTCAGCGTGCTGTCCGGGGTCGGCCTCAGCGACGTGCTGCCGGTGTTGCCGCTGGCGCGTTCGCTGGTGATGCTCGAACAGTTCGCCGGGGTGATGTATATCGCCTTGGTGGTGTCGCGACTGATTGGGCTCAGCGTCACACGCAAATCAAGAGCCTGAACTGCGGCTAAAAAAAACGCGCCAAGTGGCGCGTAATCTTGCAACGTTTATGTGAGTTTCGTCGGCGGAGAGAGAGCCTGTAGTGCTTCGCCGCGGTTGGCGGCGGCAACGACTAGGGTAGAATTTGTCGGCGTCGCCACGCCTGGCTGCATTCGTCGCATTGGTTTGCCGAATCTGCCCGTTGACGCCACGCGGCGCCATTTTGCCGCGACGTGGTTCCCACTCCATCGCGGATCGTCGTTGCCTTAGTCGCATGTCCTCTCCATCCTCCGCCACTCCACTGCTTCCGGAACGGTTGCAGGTCGGCGATTGCCTGGTGCTGCTGTCGCTGCGCGAAGTGCATGCGCCGCGCGCGCGGCGGCCGCAGCGGCTCACGCCCAAGGCGATGGGCGTGCTGCGCGTGCTGCTGGCGCAGCCGGGGCAGGTGGTGGAGCGCGAGACCTTGCTGGCCCAGGTCTGGCCGGACACGCAGCCGACCAACGATGTGGTGACCCAGGCCATTACCCAATTGCGCAAGGCGTTCGCCGCCGGTGCGAAGGGCGATGCGCCGGCCTACATCGAGACCCTGGCCAAGACCGGTTATCGCCTGGTGGCGCCGGTACAGGCGCTGGCCGAGGTGGAGGCCGATACCGCTGCGCTGGCCAGCGAGGACCTGCGCGCCGATGCCGATGCCGATGTCGCCGTGCCGGCGGTCGCCGACGCAGCGCCGTTGCCGGCCGCGGTCGTGCCTGCGCCGCCGTCGCGCCGTTTGCAGGCGGTGCTGGCCGCCGCCGCGGGCGCCGGCCTGATGCTGCTGGCGATGCTGGTCTGGTGGCTGCCGCGGGGCGGCCAGGACCCGGCCGGCAGCGAGCAGGAGCGGGTGGTCGGCAGCCCGGAGCGGCCGTACCGATTGATCACCACGATGCCGGGCTTCGAGCTGGAGCCGGCCTTGTCGCCGGATGGCGCGCAGGTGGCGTATGCCGCCGGGATCGAGGGCCGCGCGGGGACGCAGCTGCTGGTGCAGGCGACCGGCCGTGCGGCCGGCAGCGCGCCGCCGCGCTCGCTCGGCGTGCCGGGCAAGGGCTATTCCGACCGCTTGCCGGCCTGGTCGCCGGATGGCCGCCGCATCGCCTTCGCCCGGCTGGGGCCGGAAGGTCAGTGCCAGGTGCTGCTGGTGGCCGCCGACAGGCCTGGCGTGGCGCGCGAAGCGACGCGCTGCGACGGCACCGAGCTGCTCAGTTTCGACTGGACGCCGGACGGGCGCGGCCTGCTGTTCGGCAGCATGACCGGGCGCCAGCCCAGCCGCGGGATCCGTGTGCTGGACCTGGCCAGCGGCCACTGGCGCGCGCTGCCCTACACGCTCGCGGCGGGCGATTTCGACTACGCGCCGCGTTATTCGCCCGATGGCCAGTGGATCGCGTTCGTGCGCAACCCGCAGATGGGCGGCCTGTGGCGGATGCCGGCCGGCGGCGGCCGGGCCGAGCCGCTGACCCGCGAGTTCGCCGAGATTCGTGGCTGGGACTGGACCCAGGACGGCCGCGGCCTGGTGTTCGGGCGCCGGGTCGACAGCGAGACGCGCCTGTACCGGCTGGATGCCGCCTCGCAGCGCCTGCGCGACCTGGACCTGGGCGACGCGCAGTCGCCGACCCTGTCGCGCGACGGCGAGCGGCTCGCGTTCGTGCACCGGCGCCCGCAGTTCGCGCTGTATCGCATCTCCGCCGCGGACCGTTCCGGCAAGCGCGACAGCCAGCGCCTGTTCGCCTCGACCGGGCGCGACAGCCAGCCGGTGATCGCGCCCGACGGCCGCCAGCTGGTCTTCACCTCCGACCGCTCCGGCAGCTTTGCGCTGTGGTGGGGCGACGTGACCCGGCCGCAGTCGCTGCGCCTGATCGAGGGCGTGCGTCCGGAAACCGGGCAGGCGCCGGCCTGGTCGGCCGACAGCCAGTCGCTGCTGGTCAGCGGCCGCGATGCGCAGGGGCGCTCGGTGATCTACGAAGTGCGGCCGCAGTCGGGCAGCGTCGTGCCCTTGCCGGTGCCGTCCGGCGAACCGCTGCAGGCGGAGTACACCGGCGATCCGGCGCAGCTGCTGGTGCTGCTCGGCGAGAACGGCCGCACCCGTCTGCAGCTGTACGACCGGCGCAGCCTGCCGTGGCGCCGGCTGGCGTCGCTGGACGATGTCTCGCAACTGCGCGTGGACCCGGGCAGCGGGCGGGTGCTGTTCACGCGCCTGGCGCGCAGCGGCCTGTGGCGCGCCGACGCGACCCTGGACCCGGCCAGCGTGGCGGCGGTCGACGCGGCGGTGCCATCGCTGTGGCGCTACCGCACCTGGGCGCTCGGGACGGACGGCGAGGTGCGCTACCTGTTCCCGACCGGCGAGTGCGCCAGCCGCCTGGCGCGGATCGGTGGCGGCCTGGGCGACAGCGTATGCCTGGACCGCGACCGGCTCAGCGCGGTCAATGGCTTCAGCATCGATCGGCGCAGCGGCGACGTGTACGCGTCGCTGGCGGTGGAGGACGGCAGCGACATCGGCTTCATGCGCGTGCCCGAGAGCACCGGCTGGTTCTCGGTGATCGCCTCCAAGTGGTTGCTGCAAAAGGGAAAATGAGCTTCGTAAGTCATTCGTGACGGCTTCGTGCCGATTTCGGACAAATATCGCCACATCGTCCTGACCCTGCCGCCACATCCGGCAACACTGCGCGCCGGTTAACGCAAAGCGGGTGCATCGGATGCGACAAGTCTTCCTGGCCGATCGTGGGCAGCAACGGATGCTGGACAACGAGGACGCGCCCGCCTGCTCGGCCTGCCTGGGCGCAGCGCGCCTGGGCAGCCTGCAGGCCTCGGCCGCCGCGTTCACGGTCTGGATCCAACTGCGCGGCAGCGCCTGGATCGAAGCCAAGGAGGGCCGCTTCGAACTGCAGCGCGGCCAGTGGCTGGCCTTCGAACGCGATTCGCGGCCGCTGGTGCAGGCCGATCGCGACGGGCTGTGCATCGGCCTGAGCCTGGATGCCGACGCGTTGAAGGCGCTGGGGCGCATGGCCGATGCGACCCTGTACGCCGGCCGTGGCGTGCTGCCGCCGCGCGAGGCGCGGATCGCGCTGCGGCTGTGGCGGCAGGCGGCGGCGCGGCCGGGCGATGTGCTGGCGATGCGTCCGGTGTTGCTGCACCTGGCCTCGATGCAGGGCGAGCTGTCGCACCGCGTGCAGCGTTGCCCCGGGCGTTCGCGGGTGCGCAAGCGCCAGGTGTTCGGGCGCATGCAACGCGCGCATCTGTATCTGGAAGGGCACCGCGACCGCGTGGTGCGGATCAGCGAACTGGCCGAGCTGACCAACTTCTCCAGTTGGTATCTGTCCAAGACCTTCCAGTGCCTGTACGAGGAAAGCCCGCAGGCGCTGTCGGCGCGGCTGCGCCTGGAGCGCGCCGCGGATCTGCTGCGCGATACGGCGATGATGATCGGCGAGGTCGCCGCGGCCAGCGGCTTCGACAATTGCTGCAGCTTCGCCCGCGCCTTCCGTGCGCGCTTCGGCGTGTCCGCTTCGCAATATAGGCAGGCGGCGACCGTGCCGCCAGAGTCGGCAAAGTCTGCGAACGGCCGCAGCAAAGCGCCGGTGCTCACCGGAACGTAACGTGCCCAGGGCGCTTAACACGCCCCTAACGTTACCCCTGGAGAGATGAATGAACCTTCGCACTTCCGCAGTGCGGCTGGGCCTGTTGCCCGCCAGCATCGCGATCGCGTTGACGCCGGCCATGGCCGGCGCGCAAGAAGCCGCCGCGTCGACCACCACCCTGGACCGCATCGAGATCACCGGCTCGCGCATTCGCAGTGCCGACGTCGAGACGCAGCAGCCGATCCTGACCCTTGACCGCCAGGCACTGGAGCGCCAGGGCTACACGTCGGTCGCCGACGTGCTGCAGAACCTGACCTCGGCCGGCTCCCCGGCCATCTCGCGTGCCGACGCATTGGCTTCCGGCGAGAACGTCGGCGGCTACTACGTGGATCTGCGCAACCTGGGCGCCGAGCGTACCCTGGTGTTGGTGAACGGCAAGCGCCTTGGTGCAACCACCTACGGCCTGCAGGACCTCAGCCAGATTCCGATGGCCGCGATCGAGCGCATCGAAGTGCTGAAGGACGGCGCCTCGTCGATCTACGGCTCCGACGCCATCGCCGGCGTCGTCAACGTCATCACCCGCAAGCGCTTCGACGGCGCCGAGGCCTCGGTCGAGTACGGCCAGTTCGGCGAGGGCGACGGCGGCACCTCGCAGTACTCGCTCACCATCGGTTCGCAGGGCGAGCGCGGTGGCGTGACCCTGTCGGCCGAATACTCCAAGCAGGATCCGGTGTTCGCCAAGAACCGCTGGTTCAGCCGCGACGGCAGCCGTGGTCCGAACTCGACCCCGAACAGCTGGAGCCCGATCAGCCAGAACGGCTCCTGGTGCAACCCGCTCGCGGTCGATTGCACCGATCCGGACACGGCGGTGTGGCAGACCCTGAATCGGGGCGGCAACCCGAACAATCCGGCCGACTACCACACGCTGACCCCGTCCGAGTATTCCAACTCGAACCAGCAGATGATGACGCAGACCGGCATCGAGCGTAAGTCGGTGTTCGCCAACGCGAACTACGACCTGACCGATGCGATCGTGTTCAATGCCGACGTGCTCTACAACGAGCGCACCACCGATCAGCAGATCGCCGGCTATCCGTACCAGTCCGCGTCCTTCGACACGCCGCTGGCCGGCGACAGCGCGTTCAACCCGATCGGCCAGGACATCGATTTCCGCCGCCGCCTGTGGGAAGTGCCGCGCACCACCGAAAGCAAGCTGAAGACCACGCGCTTCGCGCCGACCGTCAGCGGCTACTTCGAATTCGCCGGCAAGACCTGGGACTGGGACGTCGGCGCCCTGTGGAACCGCAACGAAAGCACCAAGATCGGTCATGGCGACATGAGCCTGATCGGCTCGCGTCAGGCGCTGGGCTCGTCCTTCATCAACGCCAACGGCGTTGCCCAGTGCGGCACCGCCGCCAACCCGGTGCCGCTGAGCGCGTGCCGTCCGTGGAACCCGCTGCTGCCGTACGGCGTGGCCGGGCAGGGCTCGCTGGCGGATCCCGATCTGCAGAGCTTCCTGTTCCCCGACTTCACCGATACCGGTCTGACCAAGACCAACAGCTACACGGCCAACCTGAGCGGCACGCTGGCGACCCTGCCCGCGGGCGACCTGGGCATCGCGGTGGGCTATGAGCACCGCAAGGAAGAAGGCCGCTTCGCGCCGGACGCGTTCGCGCAGTCGGGCGAGAGCACCGGCCTGGGGTCCAAGACCACGGCCGGCAACTACAAGCTGGACGAGTTCTATCTCGAGTTGAACGTGCCGATCCTCAGCGACATGGCGTTCGCCAAGGAACTGACCATCAACGCCGCCAGCCGGTATTCGGACTACAGCAACTTCGGCGACACGGTCAATTCCAAGTTCGGTTTCACCTGGAAGCCGATCGACGAGTTGCTGGTGCGTGGCACCTACGCGGAAGGCTTCCGTGCTCCGACCATCCATGATCTGTACGGCGGCCTGAGCAGCAGCTTCGAGTCGTATGTGGATCCGTGCGGCGTGGGCGCTCCCAACAGCGTCAACGGCAACGCGGCGTGCGGCGCGGCCGGCGTGCCGGTCGGCTACACCCAGCTGGGCCAGGGCTACGTGCCGTGCACGACCTATCCGTGCCAGACCCCCGACGAGTTCATCAGCGGCGCCAACGCCAACCTGAAGCCGGAAACCTCCACCAGTAAGACCGCCGGTCTGGTGTGGAGCCCGCGCTGGGTGCAGGGCCTGGACATCTCGCTGGATTGGTACCGCTACGAGATCAAGGACATGATCATCGCCGACAGCGTCGACCGCATCCTGCGCGACTGCTACGTGCTGGGTGACGCCTCGCGTTGCGCGGGCGTGACGCGTGCGGCCGACGGCCACATCTCGGCCATGACCTACGGCGTGGCCAACCTCGGCCAGATGGAAACCGAAGGCTACGACCTGGGCGTGAAGTACCGTCTGCCGGAAATGGGCATCGGCAACATCCTGATCGACTGGCAGAGCAGCTACGTCAGCAAGTACGACGAAGCGGGCCAGAACAGCGCCGGCGACAACATCATGATCGGCCGCGTCGGCGAGCCGGGCATCTTCCGCGTGCGCTCCAACCTGGGCGTGAACTGGTCGATGGGCGACTTCGGTGTGAACTACACCCTGCGCTACTACTCGGGCATGAAGGAAAGCTGCATCACCCTGGCGCAGGGCTACTGCGACGCTCCGGACCATTTCGCCAACGGCGAGTCCGATCCGCTGCGTCACACCGGCTCCAACACCTTCCACGACCTGCAGGTCAACTGGAAGGCGCCGTGGGATGCGACGATCGCCATCGGTGCGAACAACGTGTTCGATCACCGTGGTCCGCTGATGTACTCGGCGCCGGATAGCAGCTTCGCTTACTACGGCGGCTTCGATATCGGTCGCTACATGTACATGAAGTACACCCAGCGCTTCTGATCCACCGGCGTTTGAGCAAGAAACAAGACGGGCCGCAAGGCCCGTCTTTTTTTGTTTGCCATTTCTGCCAAACGTTGCGGCGGCCAGGAGGCGAGGAGTCGCTTTTTTTGTGGGAGCGACTTCAGTCGCGACGGCCTTCCCGGTAATGCGTGTTGCGACCGAGGTCGCTCCCGCAGAACCGGCAGCAGTGCCGACGCCCTGTTGCCCCCTGCGCAGCCGTCATGGCGGTGGTGCGCACAGCGTGGCCGGGCGCAGCGAGGCTGCACCCATGTTGTTTCTACCTGGATGGCCTGTGCCGGCGATGCATCGCCGGATTGCCGGCAAGCCGCCAGCGGCAGCGCGGCATGGGGCGCTGCGCATTTCATTCCTTTCGATCCGGTGCGCGATGGGGCCGGCTCTCGCGGAAGAGAACCGCTTTTCCATCACCTCCCTGCGCTGCGAGGGCAGCGCAGCCGCGGCTAGGCCGAGGTCAGCCCCATCAGGTTTTCCGCCTGTTCGCGCCAGGTCGGCAGCTTGTTCAGCGTGCCGGTCTTGGCCAGGTAGTCCTCGTCGATCTCCGAGCCGCTGGCCAGCGCCATCGCCACGTGCACCGCGCCGGTGACCCAGAAGCTGCGAGTGCTGGACCGCTGCGGCTCGCGGTGGAACGCCACCGCCTCGATGATCGGCATCGGCAGGCCCCACAGACCGAGCAGGTAGGCGCCCGCCTCGGCATGGCCGGGACGTTCCTCGTCGCCTTCGACGGCCGGCTCGCGCTCGTTGCGGATGCCCGGCAGCAGCAGGCCGATGTCGGCCAGCAGCGCGGCGGTCGCGCCCAGTTCGGCGCTGGAGGACGGCAGCATCTTCGACGCCAGCTTCGACGCCAGCAGCGAGCGCTGCTGCAACGCGTTGCGTTCGGCATTGGACAGCGCCTGCACCGAGAACACTTCGCTGGCCAGGACCAGGTCGCGCAAGGTGGCGATGCCCAGCCGCGTCACTGCGGTGCGCAGGTCGGAAATCGTGCGGCCGTTGGAGAAGTACGCCGAATTGCACAGCTGCAGCACCTTGGCCGCGATCGCCGGATCGGCCGAGACCAGCTTGGCCAGGTCGGCGGCGTTGCTGCCGTCGTCCTGTTCCAGCGCATGCATCAGGCTCAGGTACAGGTGCGGCGGCGAGGGCAGCTTCTCGATGCGGCCGATGCTGGCGCGCAGCCTGGGATCGCCGAGCAGCTCCTGCAGTTCCTCGATGCTGGTGACCGCCTCGAGCAGCATTTCCGGCGACAGCGGCAGCGGCAGGAAGCGATGCGCAACGCCGATGATGCGTGCCGGCGGCGCGCGGTTGCTCTGTTCGGCGTCGATCAGCGCGATGCGGATGGTTTCCGGGCTCAGCGTGCGGATCTGGCCGAGCAGGGTGGCCGTGGTCAGGTCCGGCAGCGCCGGCGCGGCGATCACCGCATCCAGGTGCACGGTCGCCGCGGCGGCGATGGCGGCATTGCCGTCGGTCACGGTCTGGACCTGCCAGTCCTCGCCCAATTCGCGGATGTATTCGGTGACTTCGGCCGGCAGGCTCGCCTCGTCGCCGACGAACAGGATACGCAAGAGACTACCCCCCAAGAGGGGCCGGTTCACGCTCGACCGGCCCGGACATTCGTTCAGCAATGTACTCTAAACCCCGGAATGCGGCAGCGTCCGCATTCGTAAAACGTGAAGCGAGTCAGCCGCGGCGGTTGGTCCCCCCCGCCGCGGCGTCGGTTGGTCGGGTCAGGCGCCGGCCTTGTAGCGCTCGACCGCGTCCAGCAGGATCTGCTTGGCCTCGGCGGCGTTGCCCCAGCCGTCCAGCTTGACCCACTTGCCCTTCTCCAGATCCTTGTAGTGCTCGAAGAAGTGGCCGATGCGCTCCATCCAGTGGCCCGACACCTGGGCGATGTCCTCGATGTGGCCGTAGCCCTCGAACACCTTGGCCACCGGCACCGCCAGGATCTTCTCGTCGCTGCCGGCCTCGTCGCTCATCTTGAGCACGCCGACCGGGCGGCAACGCACCACGCAGCCGGGCACCAGCGGCAGCGGCAGCACCACCAGCACGTCGGCCGGGTCGCCGTCGCCGCACAGGGTGTTTGGCACGTAGCCGTAGTTGCAGGGATAGCGCATCGGCGTGGACAGGATCCGGTCGACGAAGATCGCGCCGCTGGCCTTGTCCACTTCGTACTTGACCGGCTCCGAATCCTTGGGGATTTCGATGACGACGTTGATTTCTTCCGGGAGATTCTTGCCGGAGGTGACCAGTTCCAGACCCATGCGCTAGCTCCAGTGGAGTGGCTTCAAAGAGGCCTGCATTCTAGTCGGTTGGCTGTTGCAATGCAGCGCGGGCGGCTAAGCCTATTCCTACAAGGCTTTCGGACTCCGTACCGCTGCGCATGGGCAGGTGTCCGATAGTGCCCGGCCGCCTGCGGGGCGACCCTGTGTCCACAGTCCACCCAAGGAGCAAGGCGATGAAAGGAATCCGGTATTCGATGGGCCCGCTGCTGGCGGTCGTGTTGCTGGCCTGTGGCGCATCCCGGGCGCAGGCGCAGCAGGTCTACGTGGATGCGGTCGACTATCCCACCGCGGGCGCGGGCTGGGAGGCGTTCGACGACCTGGAGCGGCGGCTGGCCGAGGACTTCGACCAGAGCTGCGGCGACACCTTCTGCGAGGGCGAGTACAGCGACTACCAGCCGCTGCGCTACCGCTGCTCGGTGCGCCAGCGCGATGGGGCGATCGGCCAGTGCGTGTGGACCTTCGGGGCCAGCGAGGCCAGCATCGACCCGGCCACCGGCCAGGTGCAGGTGGATGCGAAGCTGTGGCAGTGCCCCACGCCGTTGCTGCCGCAGACCCGGCTGGTCGCGCTGTACCAGGCGCTGGCAGGGGAGCACCCGTTGTTCGCGGCGCTGCCGCACAGCCAGCGCAGCGTCAACGACGGTTTGATCGATTGCCTGTAGTCGCGCTGCGTGCGGCCCGGCGCCGGCGGATCGCCAGCACCGGTGCCGGGCGCGTGCCGCTACAGCAGCGGCACCATCAGCAGGGCGACGATGTTGATGATCTTGATCAGCGGGTTGATCGCCGGGCCGGCGGTGTCCTTGTACGGATCGCCGACCGTATCGCCGGTGACCGCGGCCTTGTGCGCCTCGCTGCCCTTGCCGCCGAAGTGGCCATCCTCGATGTACTTCTTGGCGTTGTCCCAGGCGCCGCCGCCGGTGGTCATCGAGATCGCCACGAACAGCCCGGTGACGATGGTGCCGATCAGCAGGCCGCCGAGCGCGCGCGGGCCGAGCAGCAGCCCGACCACGACCGGCACTGCCACCGGCAGCAGCGACGGCACGATCATTTCGCGGATCGCCGAACGGGTCAGCATGTCCACCGCGCGGTCGTACTGCGGCTTGCCGGTGCCTTCCATGATGCCGGGGATCTCGCGGAACTGGCGCCGCACTTCTTCGACCACGGCGCCGGCGGCGCGGCCCACCGCCTCCATCGCCATCGCGCCGAACAGATAGGGAATCAGGCCGCCGAGCAGCAGGCCGATGATCACCGTGTGGTCGGACAGGTCGAAGGCGAAGGTTTCGCCGGGATGCGCGGCACGCAGGTTGTGCGTGTAGTCGGCGAACAGCACCAGCGCGGCCAGCGCGGCCGAGCCGATCGCGTAGCCCTTGGTCACCGCCTTGGTGGTGTTGCCGACCGCATCCAGCGGGTCGGTCACCGCGCGTACCTCCGGCGGCAGCTCGGCCATCTCGGCGATACCGCCGGCGTTGTCGGTGATCGGCCCGTAGGCATCGAGCGCGACGATCATGCCGGCCATCGACAGCATCGCGGTGGCGGCGATGGCGATGCCGTACAGGCCCGACAGCGCGAACGCGCCCCAGATCGCTGCGCACACCGCGATCACCGGCAGCGCGGTCGATTTCATCGAGATGCCGAGCCCGGCGATGATGTTGGTGCCGTGGCCGGTGGTCGAGGCCTGCGCCACGTGCTGCACCGGTTTGTACTGGGTGCCGGTGTAGTACTCGGTGATCCACACGATCAAGCCGGTCAGCACCAGGCCGATCAGCGCGCAGCCGTACAGCTTGGTCGCGCCGGCGGCGGTGTCGCCCATCAGCTGCTGGGTCACCGGCCAGAACGCCGCTGCGGCCAGCAGTGCGGACACGATCACGCCCTTGTACAGCGCGCCCATGATCGAGCCGCCGGGCCGCACGCGCACGAAGAAGGTGCCGACGATCGAGGCGACGATCGACACCCCGCCGAGCACCAGCGGATACAGCACCGCGTTGCGCCCGGCTTCGGCCGCCATCAACCCGCCGAGCAGCATGGTGGCGATGACCGTGACCGCGTAGGTCTCGAACAGGTCCGCGGCCATGCCCGCGCAGTCGCCGACGTTGTCGCCGACGTTGTCGGCGATCACCGCCGGGTTGCGCGGATCGTCTTCCGGGATTCCTGCCTCGACCTTGCCGACCAGATCCGCGCCGACGTCCGCACCCTTGGTGAAGATGCCGCCGCCAAGGCGCGCGAAGATCGAAATCAGCGAGGAGCCGAACGCGAGACCTATGAGCGGCTGCAGGACCGTATGCAGGTCCACCGTCTTGCCCATGCCGAGCGGGG
>Ga0105243_10003433_pt1 | contig 12825 bp, 7 predicted proteins | sample KBSM34metaG_FD_81525 | JGI IMG/M metagenome (GOLD analysis project Ga0105243, IMG submission 81525) | Miscanthus rhizosphere microbial communities from Kellogg Biological Station, Michigan, USA - KBS M3-4 metaG | ecosystem: Host-associated > Plants > Roots > Rhizosphere > Soil | place: Michigan...
CAATTATAGCTCATCAACCAGTGGTATTTATCAAAAGACCGGGACTGGGACACGAATTACATATAGGGGAAACGATGGAAATTTCTACTTTAAAGATTTTAATAAGTTTTGGGTTCCTTCATCAAAACTATCATATAGTTATAATAATTATTCAACTTTTATTAATAATAGTCTAAATACAATATTGGTTTATGAAATGGATGAGAATGCACAAGATAATACTAGACTTTTAAATACATTTCTTCCTAATGTTTTTGTTCACAGAAAAATACAAAATCTTGTAGATGAAATAGAATATCAAGTTGTAGATAAGCTAGAAATAAATAATGGATCAAATAATATAATTAAAAACTATTATTATAATAATCCTATTCCTACGTTAGATAATTCTTCTGTACTTTTTGAAAACGTTTCTGAAAAGATATTAAATAAAGGAGGAGTGAATTATACTTTTGACACTGGAATCAGCGATGTACGTTTTTTGGGATTATTAAAAAAAATGGAAATATTTAATGAAACTGAAGTTTTAAAAAGTACAAAAAATGTTTGGTCTGTTTTTAATTTTATTTGTTCTACATGCTCAAAACCATTTACTAGTTATCAAATTAATGTTGTAAGTAAAGAAAATAAAGATTTGGGGATCACTAGTACTGAATTTTTTGATTATAATGAAAGGAACTTATTACAAATGCATAAAATAATATATGAAAATGGAGATGAGTTAGAAAAAAAGTATTTATATGCAATAGACGTTAATAATATAAGACTCATTAATGCTAATGTTATCAGCATTCCTTTAATTTCTGAAATCAAAAAAAATGGCTATTTAATCGAAAAATTTGAAACCAAATATGAGAACGTAAATAATAGTTTACCAACTTCTCTTACTCAGTTTGATAAACAATTGCAAAATCATACAGAAGCTACCTTTGATTTATATGATAATAAAGGTAACTTGTTACAATATAAAGAAAAAGATAAAGTTTATACTTTAATTTACGGTTATAATCAGACTTTACCTTTAGCAAAAATCGAAGGTGCAACTTATCAAAGTGTGATGAATGCTTTTGGACTATCTCCTTTAGATCCTAATGCTTATCTTCAGTTAAACATAGTGAAAAAATCAAATTCAGACATTGATGAAGCAACAGAGCTTGATTTAATTGATGCTCTAAAGGTTTTCAGAACAAATTCTGCACTGAAAGATTGTCAAATATCAACATTTACTTATAACCCTTTAATTGGAGTAACAAATAATATCGATTCATCAGGGATACAAAAAACATATAGATATGATGTAATGAATAGACTTAAAGCTGTATTAAATCAAGATGGAGAAATTGAAATTGAATATAATTATAATTACAAGTAAAATAAATTAAGTAATAATAGAATTTTAAATAAGCAAAACTAATCTAAATGAAAAAAAATATAGTTTTATTTACTTTTATACTTATATCTCAGTTAGTTTGGAGTCAAACACTAACAGAAAATTATATACAAACTAGGGCATATTTGGAATCAGTGACAACTACTAATCCAAATGCTAAACAAGTTGAAAATATTGAATATCTGGATGGATTTGGAAAGACTAAACAAATTATTGGCATAAAAGTAACCCCATCAGGGAAAGATATTGTAGTACCAATTGAATTTGATCAATTTGGAAGACAAACGAAAAGATATTTACCAATTCCGCAGTCTGGTACGCAGAATGGAGCAATTTATACCTCACCTTTGGGAAATGCACCTTCCATCTATAGTGGAGAAAAGATCTATTTAGAAAGAATATTGGAAAATTCTCCTTTGGATAGAATTCAGCAGCAGATTCAAGTAGGTAATGACTGGAGTAATAAACCTGTTAAATTTGATTATACTGCCAATGTTGATGGAGAAGTGATAAAAATGTTTACCACTACGACTTGGGAAAACGGAGCTACAAAATCGACCATTGAGTATGGAGGTATGTATGGAGAAAACCAGCTCTACAAAAATACAGTGACCGATGAAGACGGAAACCCAACTATTGAATTCAAAAATGGAAGAGGACAGACGTTGATGGTAAGAAAAGTAATCAGCGCCACAGAAAATGCGGACACTTATTATGTTTATAATGAATATGATCAGTTGGCATGGGTAATCCCTCCCTTGTTATCAAAAAAAGTACATTGGGGATGGGCTGACCAGCAGGAATTAGCTTATGAATATCGTTATGACGGCAGAAACCGTTTAGTAGAAAAGAAGCTTCCTGGAAAAGACTGGGTATATATGGTGTATGATAAACAGGATAGACTGGTGGGTACACAGGATGCCAATCTCAGAGCCAAAGGACAGTGGATGTACACCAAATATGACCAGTTTTCAAGAGTAATTATGACTGGGATATGCCAGGCTATGGGGAACTCCCGTTTGGAAGAACAGAATTATGCCAATACTAAAGGCAGCAATAGTGAAACCAGAAGTTCGGGTATATCTATGAATTATAGTGGAATGGATATTTATTATTCAGTTACCCAGGGGTATCCCCAGTATGATAAAGTCTATAATTTTTTAAGCCTCAATTATTATGATACGTATCCTGTAGGAGCACCTGCCATTCCTTCACAAATACAAGGAAGCGATGTTTTGCAGGATAATATCCAAAACTCTACAGTAAGTACAAAGGGACTGCCTACTGCCAGTTATGTGAAAAATACAGAAGCCAATGATATTGGATGGACAAAGAATTACACTTATTATGACACCAAAGGTAGATCTATTGGAACTCATTCCATTAATTATTTAGGGGGTTATACAAAAACAGAATCTAAGCTGGATTTTGCAGGTCTGCCCCAAATGGTTGTTACAAAACATAAGAGAGTTACTACAGATACCGAAAGAATGACCACAGAAAATTTTGAGTATGATGCTCAAAATAGGTTACTAGTACATAAACATCAGGTAGATAGTAATCCTGTTGAAGTTCTTACTCAAAATACCTACAATGAATTGTCTCAACTTATCAATAAAAAAGTAGGGAATAATCTACAAAGCATTGATTATGCTTACAATATCCATGGCTGGATGACGAAGATTAATGATCCTGCCAATTTGAATGGAAAACTCTTCGCCTATGAGCTTAAATACCAAAATCCTTCTTACTCCAGTGTTTCTACAGGAAAATATAACGGTAACATTGCAGAGATAGATTGGGTAAGCGCAGATAATGGGAAATTCAGAAGATACAATTATCAATATGACGGATTAGACAGATTAAAAAGTGGTATTTATTCCGAACCCAATACCACCATTCCCCAGAATAACTATTACAATGAAACCCTTACATATGATGTAAACGGAAATATCCAAACCCTTAAAAGAAACAGGCTTGTACAAAATATAGGTACGCAATTGATGGATAACCTCAGCTATATCTATACTGGGAACAGGCTTAATAAGGTAAATGATACATCAGGAAATTATGCGGGCTATCCCAGCTCTTCGGGAAATCCTATTTCCTATGATAATAATGGGAATATGACAAGTCATATAGATAAAGGTATGTTACAGATTGATTATAATTACCTTAATCTGCCCAACTACATTAAGTTTAATAGAGACTATTTTCCTCAGGATGATACCATTGCTTATAAAAGTAATACAAAATACCTGTACAGCGCTGATGGTATAAAGCTACGAAAGATCTATATCTATGGATCAGGAAGGGGCAACCTTATGGAAACCATAGAAAAAACAGATTATCTGGGTGGGTTTCAGTATTACAATGATGTATTAAGTTTTGTACCTACTTCAGAAGGATATTTTGATTTTATTCAAAATAAGTATATTTACAACTATACTGATCAGGTAGGAAATATCAGACTGGCATATTATAAAGATGTATCAGGAAATATAAAAATTGACAGAACTATCCATTATTATCCTTTCGGACTAGAGTTTGGTGGAGAATTAAATATTTCTAATTCTATTACTTCGAACTATAGATATTCTAGCCAGGGACAGGAGAAACAGAGAGAAACAGGATGGAGTTCTTACCGATGGCGGAATTATGATGCTGCGATGGGGAGGTTCTTTAATATTGACCCGTTAAGTGAAGTATACGCTTATCAGTCACATTATAATTTTTCTGAAAACAGAGTTGTTGATGCGAGAGAGTTGGAAGGATTAGAGATATCAAAGATAAATAATCCTGATCCAAACAATTCACCAGCTAATTGGGATGGATTATCTTATGATGGGGGAATAGAATCAATTACTACTTACTCCAATGGTGTCAAAGAAACAAATATTGCAAATGTAGCCTTAGAAGGTAAAACAGCATCCTCTAATATAGGAACTGTAAGCCTTAGTACTAGTGGATTTAGTTTAGGTGAGACAGCAAGATTTGGTGCTGGTTTTGTACCTATTTTAGGTAGTGGGCTAGATATATACGAAGGAGCTAGAGATGGTAATTGGGTGCAGTTTGGCTTTGGAGTTGGTGGTCTTGCATTGGATGTTGTTACTTTAGGTTCTGGTTCAATTATTAAAGGTGGGATAAAAACTATTGGGACAGAACTTGTAGAAGAAGGTATAGAAAAGGCGGCGAAAGAGGTTGCAGAAAAAGAAGTCAAAAGTTTTCTTGTTCCAATGGCAGAGGAAACACTTGAACAAGCATCTCGTGATTTACCCGAGACTATTGGAACATATAGTATTTATGGGACTCAAGGAATGGTAGGAAATACTTATACTAGAAATATTTTTTTAATGGAAACTTCTAAAAAAAGTCTTTCTGGATTGAGATCAACAATTACTACAATGGAAAAGCAGGCTGCTGAAAAAGGAGCAAGTAAAATTTCTATTTATGGAGCAGCAGTTATAAATGATGGGTTTTTAAACCCTGCTGTAGCAAAACGTTTTGGATATTCTTTCGAAAAAATAGGATCAGGTACTATATTACAAAAGGCATTAAAATAAGATTTATGGTAAAAAAAGCAATATTAGAATCTCTCTTCAATAGAAAGGGAGGAGAAGGAATAAAGACAAGACTTATTAAGAATAATACTAGCTTAGTAACTAATATTAATTATAAAATAAAAGAAAATGAAACTCCAATTTTAATATATTTTATAGATGATGAATCTTGGATGCTGTTTACAGATGTTAGAATTGCTTTCAATAAAAAAAATCAATTATTAGAGCTAGAGTATAATAATCTTACACATGTTAAACCTGCTTTATCTGAGGAAATTAAAAATGGAGTTACTAAAGCAGATAATTTTACAAGACTTTTATTGACTTTTAATGATAAATCATCCTTAATTATTGACCTAGAGAAAGGACCACCTTACAAAGGTATTTATCAAATGTTACACTATGTAACAACAATGAATAATGATTAAATCATAATTTAGCAATATTCCTTAGTTAGAGCATTTACTTTAATGCTCTAACTTTTTTTGAAGTGAAATGTCCTTTTTTATTTGAAATTTGCGGCTTATCTTTATTTATACTACTTTTATCAATATTCAATCCGTTTTCTTTTATAAATAGCAGGTGATGAATTCGATTTCAGTTCTTCATATTGATCTTTTTCAAGCTGGCAGAAATGCTTCAGACTTTTATTTTAATACCATGAAAAATCATCTGGTTGTAGGGCATCGGCATATCGAAAAACCACACAGGCATGATTTTTATGCAGCGGTTCTTTTTACTGGAGGAACAGGGTTTCATGAAATTGATTTTCAAAAATATGAAGTTTCTGAAGGCAGTCTCTTTTTTCTGTCTCCCGGGCAGATTCATAGCTGGGAGCTTTCTGCAGATATTGAAGGATATATTTTCTTTTGTTCCCAGGAGTTTTACGAAATGCACTATGTGAATCAGAAGCTGAGAAATTTTCCATTTTTCGGATCAGTCTCTTTTCCAAGAAAACTTCAGCTGGATACCCTGGAACTCAAACAAAATATACACTTATTCCAGGAGCTGGAAAAAGAATACCATGAGAAGAATATTATGAAAGAAGGATTGATGCTTTCATTGATGTCTCAGATCTTTATCAATGCCACACGATTATTTTCAAAAGATTTTGACAGAGTGGATTCCTCGGCGGGGCTTTCCTATTTTAAGCATTATCAGGATTTCGAAAATTTAATTGAAGAACACTTTCCCGATGAAAAATCGATTGCTTATTACGCTTCTTTATTAGGTATTTCGCCCAAGCACCTCAATAGAATTGCCCAGACTGTTGTTCAGAAAACAGCTACAGACGTCATCACAGAAAGAGTAGTATTGGAAGCCAAAAGAATGCTGATGTATCTTGATGAAAGCCTTGTTGAAGTTGCTTTCAGATTGGGATATGAAGAATATTCCTATTTTGTAAGAGTATTCCGGAAAAATTCCGGAATGACCCCTACTCAGTTTATTAAGGAATACAAGGTGTAAATTGTATCATATAAAGTTGCCGGTGACGCTCCATCTTCATATTACTGTCTCTCATCAGTCACCTGCAACCTATAACACCAGCTTAAATGGTCCTTCAAAAGTAGTTTCAAATGAATCTACCATTTTTCCTTTTTCATCAAAAACTCCAATGACCATATTTTGTTTTGAAAACTTAATATCTTCTTCAGGGAAGGTGATATTGATGTTCCCTTTAAGGATTTGATCTCCTTTTAAAATGATTTTTTCAGATCCGAAATAAGTGATTTCTGCATGAGCAGGCGTTATGACTTTAATTGTCAATACTTTTTTATCATTAGACTTATTCAGAAGGGTATAAATAAAAGTATTGGTAATTTTACCGTCTTTAATAAAGAACGTGGATCCCGCCGGTTTGATGAATTTGGCTTCCATGGATCCTCTGTCGTACATTAAAAATCCAAGGAATCCAATGAGTAAAGCCAGAAAAACGGTGGTCGCTTTCATTCTTGAAGTGAATGTAAACTTTTCCCTGTTTTCAATCTCTGCTTCTGTAGCATAACGAACCAGTCCTCTAGGCATACCTACTTTGTCCATTACTTCATCACAGGCATCAATACATGCTGTACAGTTGACACATTCAAGTTGCTGGCCATTTCTGATATCAATTCCTGTAGGGCAAACCACTACACATTGGTTACAGTCAATACAGTCCCCCTTTCCGGCAGCTTTTCGGTCTTCATTATTTCTCCATTTTGAGCGGCCTTCTCCTCTTTTAAAATCATAATATACATTAATAGTTTGCTTATCAATCAAAACCCCCTGAAGTCTTCCGTACGGACAAACCAATGTACAAACCTGCTCACGAAGCCATGCAAAAACAAAATAAAAGGTCATCGTGAAAAAGATCATAGCCGTAAATTTGAGTGAGTTTTCAGCCGGACCTTCACTCATAATACGGAAAACCTCTTCATACCCTACGATATACATGAACATAAAGTGAGAAATAGCCAGCGATATGAAAAGAAATACCGACCATTTTGTCAGCCTTTTTCTTATTTTTTCAGTGTCCCACTCCTGTCTGTCGAGCTTCATCTGCTTATTTCGGTCACCTTCAATCCAGTATTCAATTTTACGGAAAATCATTTCCATAAAAAGAGTTTGGGGACACAGCCAGCCACAGAATATTCTTCCGAAAACCACCGTGAAGAGCATGACAAAAATAACCGACGTTACAGCTCCTAAAGCAAGAATAAAAAAGTCCTGAAGATAAAAAGACTGTCCGAAAATGAAGAATCTCCCGTCAATAACATTAATAAGCAGAAAAGGATTGTTATTGATTTTTACAAAAGGCAACCCAAAAAACAAAGCAAGCAAAACGTAGCTGGTGTAATTCCGGTAATTGGTATATTTTCCTTTGGGCTTTCTCGGGAAGATCCATTTTCTTTTTCCCGTTTCATCCATTGTTCCTACTGAATTTCTAAAATCTTCATTTTCGATTTCTAAAGACTTGATATTGTTGGACTCTGCACTCATTATCGTATGCTATAAAAGTATTAAGGTAATATTGTATCGTAAAATCAATTTTGTTTTCAGGACATTTTTTTTGTGAAAAAAGTTATTGATCCTACTACTGCAAAGCTCCGAATTATATCTTCCCACTACTAATATGATCTACTTCAAAAATAGGACAATTGGGACATTTTTATTTGAGTATTATATTAGATCAAAATGATAAAATAACTTTGAATCCTATTATTCAAATTGTAAATTGCAGTTTTAAAAATGAAGTATGAAGAATATCTGTAAAATAGGAATGATTGGTTTGGTTTTCGCATTGATAAATTGTCAATCAGTAAATTATAGTAAAATGTTTTATGAAGGAGTAAAACCTGAAAAGGTTTCAGATAAGTTTAGTTTTACGGAAGGACCGTCGGCAGATCATAAAGGAAATGTTTATTTTACAGATCAGCCTAATGATAAAATTTACTATTGGGACTGGAAAAGTAATCAGGTTATAGAGTTTCTGGATAAAACCGGAAGAGCAAACGGAACCCACTTTGATAAAGACGGTTATCTGATTACCTGTTCTGATGATCACGGAGAGATCTGGAAAATATCAAAAGATAAAAAGGTAGAGGTTATTCTGAAAGGATTTGAAGGAAAAAGACTGAACGGGCCCAATGACGTATGGAATGATGCTTTAGGGGGAATGTATTTTACAGACCCTTTGTATGAAAGGGATTACTGGACTGATTTTAAGCAGGAAATAGCACATAAAAGTCTTTACTACAGAAATAAAGAAGGTAAAACAGTCAAGCTGGAAACTTTTACACAGCCCAATGGTATTGTAGGAAGTGAGAAATTAAAGAAATTATACCTCTCGGATATTGATGCCGGAAAAACCTATGTTTATGATATTCTTGGAGAAGGGAAGCTGTCAGAAAGAAAGCTTTTTTGTGAAATGGGTTCAGATGGAATGACTTTGGACAAACACGGAAATCTTTATTTAACAGGAGATGGAGTACATATTTTTAACCGGGACGGTAAGAAAATTTACCATATTTCCATTCCTGAAAAATGGACATCCAATGTAACATTTGGAGGAGAAAATAATGATGTTTTATTTATTACTGCTTCAACTGCTGTTTATACTTTCCCAATGAGAGTGAAAGGAATAAAGTAGTTTTACCTATACTGTTTTTACCATAAAAGTCACTGAAGTATTTATTTCTAAACACTTCAGTGACTTTTATGGATTGAAAATTAATTAATAAGATACGGTTCTTAATAACAGTATACTGAATCTTAATAAGCAACCTCCATTTTCACTTTTTTCCCTTTCAGTTTTTCATTCTGAAGTTTTTTCAGGGTAGCACTTACTTTATTTCTGGAAACAGCAACATAGGATGTGGTATCTTTTACCTCAATCAATCCGATGTCTTCTTTTTGGAGTTCCCCTTTTTTTATAAGATAGCCCACTACATCTACTTTATTGACTTTATCTTTTTTTCCGGCACTGATATAAATGGTTTGAAATGGTGTTTTCGCCGGAACTTTAATAAAGCCTGTTACACTTTCTTCAGGTGTGTTATTTTTGATGAATGGGAAATTCTCATCTTCAGTCATGATAAGGTAAGCAAAACCTTTGGCATTCATTCTGGCGGTACGTCCGTTTCTGTGAATAAAAGCATCCTCTTTTGGAGGCAACTGGTAATGTACAATAGATTCCACTTCAGGAACATCAAGTCCGCGGGAAGCCAGATCAGTCGTAATAAGAATTCTTGCAGAGTCATTTCTGAATTTCAGTAAAGCACGCTCTCTTTCATCCTGTTCCATGCCGCCGTGGAAGGTTTCCCTGTCGATACCTTTTTCTCTTAAAAGCTCAGAAATTCTGTCAACAGCTTCACGGTGATTACAGAAGATCAATGTTCTTTTATTGCCGATCTTGCAAATTAAATTGAATAAAGTATCTAACTTTTCCTCAGAAATAGTCATCACTTTTCGTAATTGGATATCCGGCTTTACTTCACTTAATTTTAAAAAATCAATGGTCTTTTCATTCTTTAAACCTGTAAACTTGGGAATTTCATCCATTGCTGTAGCTGAAGTCAGAATTCTTTGTGAAAGACCTTTTAATGAACCGGAAATAAATTCCATATCCTCATGAAATCCTAGTTCTAAGGCTTTATCAAATTCATCCAGTACTAAAGTCTGAATCGTTCTCGGATCGAAATTGTTATTTCTTATATGGTAAGCAACCCTTCCCGGAGTTCCGATTAAAACAGCAGGTGCTTCAATTAAATTATTGACCTCAATTTTTTTATCATGTCCACCATAACACACAGAAACTTTGAAATCTGTTCCCATTGCTTTGAAAACCTGTTCGATCTGTAATGCCAGTTCTCTGGCAGGAACTAATAGTAAAGCCTGAACACCCTGCACATCTTTTTTCAGATTTCTAAGAACCGGAAATAAAAAAGCAAGGGTTTTTCCTGAACCGGTAGGAGAGAGCAGGACGATATCGGTATTGTTTTCAGAGGCAGTGTATGTAGATTTCTGCATTTGATTCATTTCCTGAATCTGCAGTTTTTGATAAATTGATTCTAATTCCATGGTGCAAAGGTAAGAAATTAGGCGGTAGGTTGCAGCAAGGGATAGAGAAGTGAGTGTAGTGGTAAGCTGCCCCAATCTTAAAGTCCAGTATAATGATTCTCACTCTTATTTAATCCTGCTGAGTATTTCTTTTCCTCGTATTAAGGTCACCTTGTAAGAATCCTCAGGGTTGGACACCGATTTATTATAGTATTCTTTTGCTGTTTTATGATCTCCTTGTATGAGATTGATATACCCATACATTTCATAAATGAAATTTTTAAGTTTGGGATCCGGATTTTCTTTTTCGGATAAATATTTAAAAATTTTTTCTGCTGATTCAAGATTGGGATCGTGATATTGCTGTATTTCATATCCTTTTGGAAAACTGAACCAATAGTCCCACATTCCACCATGAGTATGCTCATTCCATGAATATTTTACAAGCTGCAAAGCAACCTCTAATAAGGCTGAATCTAAGTTTTTGTTCTGAGGAAGCTGTTTGTTGCTTTCTGCAAGATAATGATCAATGGTTGAATCTGTGCCTTTGGTTTTCATCTCCTGCAGGATAGATTCTTTTACATATAATGAATGATTCTTTGAAAAACTTTCATAAGCAAAAGAAGCCGGAAAGTGGTCGGCCAGGTTTTCAATACGATATCCTTTTTTCAGTTCAGCTTTTAGATCAATTGTATATACATTATTATAATCATGGAAAAGATAAACATAGATAATTCCTCTTTTTAGATCGCAGATCGTAGAGTATAAGGTTGGCAGATCCCCTTCCTGATGGGTTTTGTTTAAAATATTCTTAAAAAAATCCACATTGACAGTCTTTGAGGCAGAAAGTTCTTCGTTTACAATTTCCGGTCTTCTGCACGATAATTTCCCATTGATGCTATTGCAGTTGGCATTAACCTGAAACTCACCCTTTTTTTCAATAATACCTTCAGGATTGATCAAAACAGAATTTCCTTCTTTGTCGGCTAATAAAACTTGGGAGGGAGAGTTGTAGTCATACTTTTTGATAATAGCTATTGCTTCTTTTACGTTTTTACATTTTCCTAAAACGTCCCACATCAGAAAACCTTTGTAAAGGTTGAGCTGTTTCAATTTGCTGAGATCATAGTTGGCTGCAGCAAAATCAAAAAACAATCCATATTCATTCATCGCCGAAGCTACCTGCATATCAGGGCCTCCAAAACAAACAGATCCATACCTGTCTTTTGTGGAGGGGTTATACCATATCCTTGTAAACGGCGTAGTGTCATCTTCATTAGCTGCAGCAAACACTTCCCCTCCTCTAGAGCATGAGAAAATAGTACAGGCTCTTACGGAATTGATGGTACAGAGCAGTATGCCGATGGTGATAAGAAGGATTTTTTTCATGATTTATTTCTTTAGTAGGAAGCTCACTTAGTATGAAGTTCTTTTAGTAAAACAATTCTGAGGGTAAATGTATTACACTTCAACTTAAAATACTCTTGATATTTAATAAAAACACTGTGAAAAATTCATTGTTGATATTAAAAAATTACGTAACTTTGCATCCACTTTTTGTGGGAGAGGTTTGATAGGGTAAAATATTAAAAATTAATTACTTCCGTATTTTTTAAATCCACATTTATTCAAACCATTAAAAAAGAAGGAATACAAATTTTATTAGAAAATGTCAAAAGAGACAAATTCAGCAGAGGTTATTTTAAACCAAAACGTAGCACCAGAACAATTTGATTGGGATTCATTCGAATCAGGTCTTGATGCAGATGCGAGAAAAGAAAAAAGCGACTTAGAAGAAATCTACAACGGATCTCTAAACAGCCTAAACGACAATGACGTTTTAGTAGGTAGAGTAGTAAGATTAACTGACAAAGAAGCTATCGTAGACATCAACTTCAAATCAGAAGGTGTTATTTCTCTTAACGAATTCCGTTACAACCAAGGCCTAAGTGTAGGTGATGAGGTAGAAGTAATGGTTGACAAGAGAGAAGACAAAACTGGTCAGTTACAGTTATCTCACAGAAAAGCTAGAACGCTTAAAGCTTGGGATAAAGTAAACGAACTTCACGAAACTGGAGAAATCGTTAACGGTTTTGTTAAGTCTAGAACTAAAGGAGGTATGATCGTTGACGTTCACGGAATCGAAGCATTCTTACCAGGTTCTCAAATTGACGTTAAGCCAATTAAAGATTACGATCAGTTCGTAGGTAAAACTATGGAGTTCAAAGTTGTGAAAATCAACCCTGAGTTCAAAAACGTAGTTGTATCTCACAAAGCATTGATCGAAGCAGATATCGAAGGTCAGAAAAAAGAAATCATCGCTCAGCTTGAAAAAGG
>Ga0105243_10003435_pt1 | contig 12820 bp, 11 predicted proteins | sample KBSM34metaG_FD_81525 | JGI IMG/M metagenome (GOLD analysis project Ga0105243, IMG submission 81525) | Miscanthus rhizosphere microbial communities from Kellogg Biological Station, Michigan, USA - KBS M3-4 metaG | ecosystem: Host-associated > Plants > Roots > Rhizosphere > Soil | place...
ACTGCGCCGCCGCGGCGAGCGACCTCGGCCAGGCCGCCGCCTGCTCGGCCTGCACGCCGACGAGGCGCACCCGGCGGCCCGAGTCCCGGACCGCCGCCGCGATCCCGGCGAGCAGACCGCCACCGCCGGTCGGCACCACGATGGTCCCGACCTCCGGCAGCTGCTCGAGGATCTCCAGCCCGACGGTGGCCTGGCCCGCGACCACGTCGACGTGATCGAACGGGTGGATGAGCACGGCCCCGGTCGCGGCGGCGAACTCCTTGGCTGCCACGAGTGCCTCGTCGACGGTGTGACCGCGCAGGTGGACCGTCGCACCGTACGCCTTGGTCGCGACGAGCTTCGGCAGCGCCGCGCCGACCGGCATGAAGACCGTGGACTCGATGCCGAGCCGGCTGGCGGCCCAGGCGACACCCTGCGCATGGTTGCCTGCGCTGGCTGCCACCACACCGCCCGCCCGCTGCTCGGGGGTCAGGTTCGCGATCCGGTTGTAGGCGCCACGAGGTTTGAAAGAGCCTGTGCGCTGAAGGTTTTCACACTTGAGCCACACGTCGTGGGCGCAGCGCTCCGAGAGCACCCGCGACGCGACCATCGGTGTCCTGCGCATCACCGGGGCGAGTCGGTCGGCCGCCGCCGCGATCTGTTCCCTCGTCACGAGTTCCACAGCGCCAGCGTAAGGCGCCTGCGGCGCCCGTGCGCGGTTGACGAGTCTCAGGACTCGTCAACCGCGCACGGGCAGCGGAGCTGCCTACTTCAGTGCCTGCTCCACATCGGCGATGAGGTCGGCGGCGTCCTCGATGCCGACCGAGAGCCGGACCAGGTCGTCCGGCACCTCGAGCGCGGAGCCCGCGGTCGACGCGTGGGTCATCGCGCCGGGGTGCTCGATCAGCGACTCGACACCGCCGAGGGACTCGGCGAGCGTGAAGATCTCAGTCCGCGAGCAGAAGTCGAGCGCGGCCTGCTTGCCGCCCTTGAGACGCACCGAGATCATGCCGCCGAAGCGACGCATCTGCTTGGCCGCGACCTTGTGGCCCGGGTGCGACTCGAGACCCGGGTAGATCACCTGCGAGACCGCGGCGTGGCCGGTGAGCAGGTCGACGATCTGCTCGGCGTTCTCGCTGTGCCGCTCCATCCGCAGCGCGAGGGTCTTGATGCCGCGCATGGTCAGGTACGCGTCGAACGGGCCGGGCACCGCGCCCGCGCCGTTCTGCAGGAACGCGAAGGCGGTGTCGAGTTCCTCGTCGTCGGTGATGAGCGCGCCGCCGACGACGTCGGAGTGCCCGCCGATGTACTTGGTGGTCGAATGCAGCGCGATGTCCGCACCGAGGCCGAGCGGCTGCTGCAGGTACGGCGACGCGAAGGTGTTGTCCACCACCAGCTTTGCCCCGGCCTCGTGCGCGACTCCGGCCAGCGCCTCGATGTCGCCGATGTTGAGCAGCGGGTTGGTCGGGGTCTCCACCCACACCAGCTTGGTGTTCGGGCGGATCGCGGCGCGGACCGCGTCCACATCGGACACCGCGGCCGGAGTGTGCTCGATGCCCCACTGGGTGAACACCTTGTCGATCAGCCGGAAGGTGCCGCCGTAGGCATCGTTCGGGATCACCAGGTGATCACCGGGGCGCAGGACCGAGCGCAGCAGGCAGTCCGTGGCCGCCATGCCGGACGCGAACGCGCGACCATAGGTGCCCGACTCGAGGGCGGCGAGGTTGGCCTCGAGCGGACGCCGGGTCGGGTTCCCGGTGCGCGCGTACTCGAACCCGCTCCGCATCCCGCCGACGCCGTCCTGGGCGAAGGTCGAGCTGGCGTAGATCGGCACGTTCACCGCGCCGGTCAGCGGATCCGGCTCGTACCCGGCGTGAACGGCCCTGGTGGAGAACCCCTGCTCTGCGTTGCTGTGCTCGCTCATGCCGGTAAGCCTAGCGAGCCGCTATTCGGTCAGTAATCGGGCAACCGAGACCAGCGCGTCGATGTACTCCGATTCCGTGTATCCCTGGCTGCCGTGGCTGCCGGCATCGACACTGCGACCGGCCATCGTCAGCGTGTATACGGTGTCGTTGACCTTGATCACGAGCCCACCCAGCGCGTCGGCGCGCGGCTCGTCGACCACGCCGAGGCTCGTCTTCCCCCTGGAGGCCTCGAGCATCGCCTCGGTGAACCCGTTGGCCTTGACGCTGACGAAGAGATTGCGCTGGGTCCCGGTGAAGTCCCCGTCCGCCCACAGGCAGAGCGGGTCGGTGGAGCCCGGCAGCGTGCCCTGGTTGGCCAGCGGCATGCCGGCCACCAAGCCGCCCAACGCCCCGGCCATCGTGGCGCAGTCCGGCGCTTCGCCCGCGGACAGCGCCACCGCCGCACCGCCGTCCGAACCCTCTGACTCCGCGACCGGTGTCCCACTGGTCACCGTCGAACATCCGGACACCAGCACCGCGGTCGCCGCGGCGACCATCCCCACCCGAGATCTCATCTCCCCCATGCGGGGATCCTAACGGCACCCGGGCGGGGCGGCCCGGGTCGAGCTATCCCCCGGCGCTGAGGAATCCGAGCAGGTCGTGCCGGGTGATGACGCCGACGGGCCTGCCGTCGTCGACCACCATCAGCGCGTCCGAGTCGCCGAGCGCCTTGGTCGCGGCGGTCACCGGCTCGCCCGAGCCGATCAGCGGGAACGGAGGGCTCATGTGCTTGGCGACCGGATCGGCGAGTTGCGCCCGGCCCTCGAACACCGCCGAGAGCAGGTCCCGCTCGGTGACGCTGCCCGCGACCTCGCCCGCCATCACCGGCGGCTCGGCACCGACGACCGGCATCTGCGAGACGCCATACTCGCGCAGGATCTCGATCGCGTCGCGCAGCGTCTCCGACGGATGCGTGTGCACCAGGTCGGGCAGCTCGCCCGACTTGCCACGCAGCACGTCGCCGACGGTCGGCTCGTGGACCTTGCCGTCCAGCGGGGTGCGCAGGAAGCCGTACGAGGCCATCCACTTGTCGTTGAAGATCTTCGACAGGTAGCCGCGGCCGCCGTCGGGCAGCAGCACCACGATCACCGCGTCGGGCTCGCGCTCGGCGACCCGCAGCGCGGCCACCACGGCCATGCCGCAGGAGCCGCCGACCAGCAGGCCCTCCTCGCGGGCCAGGCGCCGCGTCATGTCGAAGGAGTCGGCATCGGAGACCGCAATGATCTCGTCGGGGACCGAGGGGTCGTAGGCGGTGGGCCAGAAGTCCTCGCCGACGCCCTCGACCAGGTACGGCCGTCCGGTGCCGCCCGAGTACACCGAGCCCTCAGGATCCGCGCCGATGACCTTGACCTTGCCGCCGGAGACCTCCTTGAGGTAGCGACCGGTGCCGGTGATCGTGCCGCCGGTGCCGACGCCCGCCACGAAGTGCGTGATCTTGCCCTCGGTGTCCCGCCAGATCTCGGGGCCCGTGGTCTCGTAGTGGCTCGCAGGCCCGCCCGGGTTGGAGTACTGGTTGGGCTTCCAGCCGCCGGGCAGCTCGCGGGCCAGGCGGTCGGAGACGTTGTAGTAGCTGTCCGGGTGCTCCGGTGCCACCGCGGTCGGGCACACCACGACCTCGGCGCCGTATGCCTTGAGGACGTTGCGCTTGTCCTCGCTGACCTTGTCCGGGCAGACGAAGACGCACTTGTAGCCGCGCTGCTGCGCGACCAGTGCCAGCCCGATGCCGGTGTTGCCCGACGTCGGCTCGACGATGGTCCCGCCGGGCTTCAGCTCGCCCGACGCCTCGGCGGCGTCGATCATCTTGACCGCGATCCGGTCCTTGGAGCTGCCGCCCGGGTTGAGGTACTCGATCTTGGCGGCCACCAGGCCCGAGCCGGGCTCGACCACCGAGTTCAGCTTGACCAGCGGAGTATTTCCGATGAGGTCGGTGACATGATCCGCGATGCGCATGCCTACATGGTCCCAGAGCGCGCGACGGGGGCAACACCAGGTCCCTTCTCGGGGGTCGCTCCGCCCGCTCCGATCTCGATGTCGGGTCCCCGAGCGCAGACCCCACGCGGCGCGGGCTTTCGCACTAGATTTGTGGCCGGTAGCACTCGCGACGAGCGGAGGGTGGATCCGGTGCCCACCAGCGGATGGAAAACGGCCGCGAAAGCAAGCGCGGCCGCGGTCGTCGCGGGGTCCTCGGCAGGCACCGCGTCGTGGGCGCTCTACAACTACCTGATGGGCCAGGCCACCGCCGCGCGCGGCGTGATCGGCCGCAACGTCGCCAAACCACCCGAGGCCGACGGCATCTACACGCCCGGGTGCGAGGCCCCCGAGCGCTGGCGCCTCGGCGCGGAGTTCGACATCCACCTGATGATCTTCGGCGACTCGACCGCGGCCGGGGTCGGCTGCGCGGTCCCGGACGAGGTGCCAGGGGTGCGGATCGCCCGCGGCCTCGCCGAGGAGACGGGCAAGCGGATCTGGTTGTCCACCAAGGCGATCGGCGGCGCCACCTCGAAGGGGCTCAAGGGTCAGGTCGATGCCATGTTCATCGCGGGCCCGCCACCGGACGCCGCGGTGATCCTGGTGGGCGCCAACGACGTCACCGCCAAGAACTCGATCCACTCGTCCGCCCGCAGGCTCGGCGACGCGGTGGCGCGGCTCCGCCAGGCCGGCGCGGTGGTGGTCGTCGGCACCTGTCCGGACCTGGGGGTGGTCACGGCGATCCCGCAGCCGCTGCGGTCGGTGGTGCGCGAGTGGGGCCACCGGCTGGCCCGCGCGCAGGCGGCGGCGGTGCTGCGGGCAGGCGGCCATCCCGTCGCCCTCGCAGACCTGCTCGCGCCGGAGTTCCTGGCCGCCCCGGACACCATGTTCTCCGCCGACCACTTCCATCCCTCCGCGGCCGGGTACGAGCTCGCGGCCCAGCAGTTGCTGCCCGTCCTCGCCAGCGCGCTCGGGGAATGGGAGGGCGGTCCGCTGCCCGAGCTGCCCGAGGTCTCCGAGGCCGCCGAGTCGCGCCGGATCTCCGCCCGGATCACCGAGGCCGCGAACCGCTTCCTGTGGCGCCGCGACACCGAGCGCCGGGCCAGCAGGGGCGAGCCGGGGGCCGATCAGGTGGCCCCGGAACCGACCTCCGGAGTGCTCAAGATCGTCGATGACCGACGGCGCCGTCAGCGCGCCGCGAGCGCCACGTAACGTCTGGGTCAAATCCACAGTGTGTGGCACCCACCATGCACCCCGATTACTGCAAGGAGTTCTCATGCCTGAGGCCGTCATTGTCTCCGCTGTACGTTCGCCCATCGGCCGGGCCGGCAAGGGTTCGCTCAAGGACATCCGTCCCGACGACCTGGCCGCCCAGATGGTGGCCGCGGCCCTCGCGAAGATCCCGGAGCTCGATCCCGCCGACATCGACGACCTGATGATGGGCTGTGGCCAGCCCGGCGGCCAGTCGGGCTACAACATCGCCAAGGTGGTCGCCACCGCGATCGGCTACGACTTCCTGCCCGGCGTCACCGTCAACCGCTACTGCTCCTCCTCGCTGCAGACCACCCGGATGGCGATGCACGCAATCCGCGCGGGCGAGGGCGACGTGTTCATCTCGGCGGGCGTCGAGTCCGTCTCGTCCTTCACCACCGGCACCGCCGACGGCTGGCCGAACACCAAGAACGCCCTGTACGCCGACGCCCAGGCGCGCACCGAGCTGGCCGCGCAGGGTGGCGTCGCGTGGAAGGACCCCCGCGAGGACGGCCTGACCCCCGACATCTACATCTCGATGGGCCAGACCGCCGAGAACGTCGCCTCGCTGACCGGCATCAGCCGTGAGGACCAGGACCGCTGGGGCGTCCGCAGCCAGAACCGCGCGGAGGAGGCCATCAACCGCGGCTTCTTCGCCAACGAGATCACCCCGGTCACCCTCGCCGACGGCACCGTCGTGTCCACCGACGACGGCCCGCGCGCAGGCACCAGCTACGACAAGATCAGCCAGCTCAAGCCGGTCTTCCGCCCCGACGGCACCGTCACCGCCGGTAACGCCTGCCCGCTCAACGACGGCGCGGCCGCGCTCGTCATCATGAGCGACACCAAGGCGAAGGCCCTCGGCCTGACCCCGCTGGCGCGCGTCGTCTCGACCGCCGCGACCGGCCTCTCCCCCGAGATCATGGGCCTCGGCCCGATCGAGGCCGTCAAGAAGGCCCTCGGCTACGCGAAGATGGCCACCTCGGACATCGACCTGTACGAGATCAACGAGGCGTTCGCGGTGCAGGTCATCGGCTCCGCCCGCGCGCTGAACCTGGACGAGGACAAGATCAACGTCTCCGGTGGCGCGATCGCCCTTGGCCACCCGTTCGGCATGACCGGTGCCCGCATCACCAACACCCTGCTCAACAACCTGCGTGAGCAGGACAAGACCTTCGGCGTCGAGACCATGTGCGTCGGCGGCGGCCAGGGCATGGCGATGGTGCTCGAGCGCCTCAGCTAGTCCTTCTGCACCACCGCGAACGGGCGGTTTCCTGAGCATCGGCCGAGAGGCCCGCCAGGAAACCGCCCGTTCGTCGTCATACCGGAGCCCCAGCCGCGCGGAGTTTGGCCCTCACCCGGCGGACCAGTTCATCCGGCCGGTTGTAGAGCAGCTCCGCACCGATCCGCACCACGGTCCAGCCCAGCGCCTCGATCCGCGCCGAGCGCTCGATGTCCCAGGCTCGCTGGCGGCGATCGGTCCAGTGGTGTTCTCCGTCGTACTCCACGAGGACCGACCACTCCCGCCAGCCCAGGTCCGCACACGCGAACCTCCATCCATCGTTCTCGACGATCGGGATCTGTGTTTCGGGCGGCGGCAGACCCGCGTCGACGATGGCCAGACGAGTATGGGTCTCGGGCGGCGACTCCGCCCCGGCGTCCACCTCGCCGAGGATCGAGCGCAACCGGACGAGTCCACGCGCCCGTGGGTGTTGCTCCGCGAGCCTTGTGACCTCGGCGGGTTTGAGTCCCGTCGCGTTGCAGAGGGCATCCAACGCGACGATCGCGGATACTCGCGACAAGCGCCTGCCCAGATCGAACCCAGCACGCGCTGCCGTGGCCACTCGAATGCCGTCGACGACGGTGATCTCGTCCGGTTCGAGTCGGCAATCGTGGACGATGAGCTTCCTCGTCGCCCGATGATGGCCCGGGCGGATCACCTCCGCAGGCTCGCTGGCGTCGATCCACCTGGACCCGTGCAGAGCAGCGGCGGAGAACCCTGTCAGGACCGCGTCGGGTCCGGCGAACAGCGATGCCGCGCGTGCGCGCAGGGCTGCGGTGATCTCCACACGCTTGCTGATGTAGACGCCCTGGTAGAGGCGCACGAAATCGTGGTATAGCTGGTGTTCGGTGACCACCCCCGCCGCGATGGCGCTCGATCCCCGAAACGGTGCGTCGTCTGCCCCCATCGCCTCACCATGCCGCGTCGGCGAGGCACCGATCCCGGCGAACCGTCGACCTGTGGACAACCCGCGAATCGATTCCACAACGCCGAACGGGCGGTTTCCTGAACATCCGTCGAGTGACGGAGCAGGAAACCGCCCGTTCGTGGTCAGGCGTGCGGTGACTAGTCGCTGTTGAAGTAGCTCAGCAGTCGCAGGATCTCGACGTACAGCCACACTAGGGTGACGGTGAGGCCGAACGCGACGCCCCAGGCCGCCTTCTCCGGCGCCTGGGCGCGGATCAGCTGGTCGGCGGCGTCGAAATCCAGCAGGAAGCTGAACGCGGCGATGCCGATGCAGACGAGGCTGAAGACGATCGCGAGTCCGCCACCGTCACGGAGGCCGAGGCCACCCGGGGTGAAGAAGCTGGCGATCAGGTTGCCGAGCGAGAGCACCACGACACCGATCAGTGCGCCGATGATCATCCGGGTCAGCCGCGGGGTGACGCGGATGGCGCCGGTCTTGTAGACCACGAGCATGCCGAAGAACACGCCGAAGGTGCCGAGCACCGCCTGGGCGATGAGGGTGGAGCCGCCGGTGCCGCCGAACGTGATGTCGGTGAACATGAACGACAGCGCGCCAAGGAAGACGCCCTCCGCCGCGGCGTAGGCCAGCACGATCGCCGGGTTGTCCATCTTGCGGCCGAAGGTCGCGACCAGGACCAGGACCAGCCCGATGAGTCCGCCGCCGATCACGAACGGCGCCGCGAGGTCGACGTTCGAGTTGACGAGCACGTAGGAGATGATCGCCGCGACCGTCAGCACACCGAGCGTGATGCCCGTCTTGGTGACGACGTCGTCGATGGTCATGGCCCGCTGAGCAGGACCTGTCGTGTACGGCTCAGCCTGCGTGTACTGGGGCTGACCGAACTGCTGTGTCATCTGCCCCGCGCCTGCCGCGGCAGAACCGAACGAGGCGTATCCGCTGCCCTCCTGCTTGGGGAGGTTGCGGAACACCGGGTTACTGGTGGTGCGCACCGTGCGTGTCCCTTCTATAGGTGGATCCCTGGGGATCCTGCCGTGCCGCTGTGGCCCGACCGCGACGGGAAATCCCGTTCTGTTGGTAAAACGTCTCACATGTGACCGTAAGTTCCCAGCGCTTCGAACTTAAACGAGTCGCCAGCCGGAACAGTGGGGACTCTACCGGGCGCGGATCGCGCCCGCCCCGCACGAAAACGAGGTTCACCTGGCACGACATTGCACCCAAGGGTGGCATTATTGACTCATGAGCACCGAGGACGGCCCGGGCCAGACCCTCAACGCCAGCGAGTCGCTCGACTCGGACGAGGTCCGCAACGACGACGGCGATGATGTCGTCGACGCCCCCGATCACTGGAGCGAGGCCGATCGCTTCGGGACCACCGCGGCGGAGGCCGCCGCGGGCGAGACCCTCGACGAGCGGCTCGCCGAGGAAGAGCCCGACACCCCGCTCGACGACGACGGTCAGCAGCCGGGCGATCCCGAGTCCGTCGAGGCGGAGGTGGTCGACGGCGTCATCATCGAGGACCTCGGCATCACCCGCGACCAGTTCGACGGCGACCCGATCGGCGGCGGGCCCGTCAAGTAGCGGGCCGAGCCGTCACACGCCCTTGACCGACCGGGCGACGGTGAACTTCGGGTTCCGTCCGATCAGTTCGGTGGGGCCGACCGACTTCCTGAGCGCACCGCGGTATCCCAGGTGTGAGTTGTAGACGGTCCACAGCTCACCACCCTCGCGCAGCACCCGGCCCGCGCCGCGGAACATCGACAGCGCCGCCCCGGTATGGACGGCCGCACCCACGTGGAACGGCGGATTGCAGACGATCAGGTCGGCGGTGGCGTCGCCGAGGGTGGACATCACGTCGTCTCGCAGCGCGGTCACCCGGTCGCCGACCCCGTTCGCGTGCGCGGTCGCCGCCGTCGACGCGACAGCCGCGGCGGACTGATCGGTCGCGATCACCCGCAGGTCGGCACGGGAACGAGCCAAGGCCACGGCGAGAATCCCTGTGCCACAACCGAGGTCGACCGCCGATCGCGCATCCGGGTTCATCTGGGGCAGGTAGTCGAGCAGGAACCGGGTTCCGATGTCGAGCTTGGTGCCCGCGAAGGCGGCCCCGTGCGCGACCACCTCCATGTCGAGCTCGGCCAGGTGCTCGCGCAGCGGGTAGGTCGGCTCGGCGGGCGGATCGAGCGGGCCGCGGGCGACGAGCACCCGGGACTTCTGCCTGCCACGGGTGGCATGCACGTCGCCGAAGCTGCGGGCGAGCACCTCGTTCATCGCGGGGGTGATGTGCTTGTCGCGGCCGCCCGCGTAGATCACCACCTCCGGATCGGCATGCCGGGCGACGGCCTCGGCGATCTCGGCGAGGGCGGCCAGGCTGCGCGGCAGCTGGACCAGCACCACCCGCGCCCCCGAGAGCAGGGACTCGTCCAGCCCGCAGGACCGGTAGGCCTCGCTCAGTCCGGCTCGCGCGGCGTTGTGCGACAGCGCGAGCTCGCCGGTGATCGGGTCCTGGTGAACCCGGACGTCGGTGACGCCGAAGCCCGCGATCGTCCCAAGGGTGAGGGCGCCGTAGTGGTCGCCGATCACCGCCACCGTCCCGCTCGCCGCGCCCAGCAGCGACGGGCCCGCCTCGTCGAGGATCAGCCGATCCGCGCCGTCGACGGCGAACAGGTTCGGCGCCTCCACGTCGGGGAACCGACGCAGTCGGGACAGGACTTCTTCGGGGACCGGCACCGCTCGATTGTTCCAGGTCCCGGCCCCGGCATGGACGAGCGACCACCAGGGCCGTCCGTCCCATGACTGGACAAGTGACAAGTAGCGGGGCGATTCACGAACGGGTACAACAAATTCGACAGAAATCCACAATCCGACCGGGGCAGCGGTCGAGAACCCAGGAGGGCCGCCCATGCCGCTGTCTATGTCTCCCGCCGACTCGATGTGGCTGCTGGCGGAATCGCGCGAACACCCCATGCACGTTGGCGGGCTGCAGCTTTTCGAGCCGCCGGAGGGCGCCACCGCTTCCGATGTCCGCGCGGCATTCGATGCCGCTCTCGCGAAGGACACTGCGGCACAAAGGTTCCGCCAGAAGCCGACGCGCTCGTGGTCCTCATTCGGACAGTGGGCCTGGGAGGAGGACAGCGGGTTCGACCTCGGGTATCACGTGCGCCACGACGCCCTGCCGCAACCCGGCGGCATGCGTGAACTACTCGACCTGTGCTCACAACTGCACTCGGCGCCCCTGGACCGTCACCGTCCACTGTGGGAGATGCACCTGATCGAGGGCATGAACGACGGCCGATTCGCGGTGTACACGAAGTTTCACCACGCGTTCGCCGACGGGGTCTCGGCGATGAGACTGCTGGCGCAGTCACTGAGCGAGGACCCGACGGACCGGGCGATCCCCGCCGTCTGGGACATGAAGGACCCGGAGCCGGCGTGCCCCGCATCGGAGGAACCGGCCGTCGAGACCAGCGACGGTGGCGGCGTCCTCGGACTGCCCGCCGCCGCGGTCCGCGGGGCCGCGTCACTGCTGGGAGGGGCGGCCGGGCTCGGCTCGGCGCTGGCGGGCACCGTGGTCCGCGCGCTCCGCGAACAGGGCGGCTCCCTGTCCTTTGCGGCCCCGAACACCATCCTCAACGTGCCCATCGCCGGGGCACGGCGCTACGCCGCCCGGTCCTGGCCGATCGAGCGACTCCGCCTGATCGCCAAGGCGTCCGACGCCACCGTCAACGACGTGGTGCTCGCGATGTGCTCCGGTGGCCTGCGCACGTATCTGCAGTCGCAGGAGGCCCTGCCCGAGGTCCCGCTGATCGCCGCCGTGCCGGTGTCGCTTCGCGGCGGCCCCGACGAAAGCCAGGCGGGCAACTCGTTCGGCGTACTGATGTGCAACCTCGCGACCCACTCCGCCGACGCGGCGCAGCGGCTCGAGACCGTGCGAACGTCGATGCTCGAGGGCAAGGAGTCGATGATCGGCATGAGTTCGTCGCAGATCCTCGCGGTGAGCGCGGCCGGAATGGTGCCTGCGGCGCTGCACGTGGTCGCGGGCAGCAGCGGGGCGGTCCGCCCGCCGTTCAACGTCGTGATCTCCAACGTTCCCGGCCCCCGCACACCGCTGTACTGGAACGGGGCCCGGCTCGACGGGCTGTATCCGATCGCGTTCCCGCAGGAGGGACAGGCCCTGAACATCACCTGCACCAGTTCCGACGACGCGATCGCGTTCGGGCTGACCGGCTGCAGGCGGGCATTGCCGGACATCGAGGCGATCCTGGGCCACCTCGACACCGAGCTAGAGGCACTCGAGACGGCCGTCGGCATCTGAGACGCCGAACGCGCGGGGCGTGAGCATCGCTGTCTTCCGACAGCGTGCCCACGCCCCGCGCGTGGGGGTCTGAAGCCTGGTCCGGCGCCTAGGCGGCCGGGGCGCTGCCCCAGGTCACCGCGACACCGTTGGCCGCCAGCCACTCGCTCGGGTCCAGCTGGGCACCGTTCGCGTCCCACACCTCGAAGTGCAGGTGCGGTCCGGTGGACTGGCCGCGGTTGCCGACGGTCGCGATCTGCTGACCGGCCTCGACACGCTGGCCGACGTTGACGGTGTACTCGTTGACGTGTCCGTAGACGGTGACGGTGCCGTCGTCGTGACGCACGCGGACCCACAGCCCGAAGCCGGAGGCCGGGCCCGCGGAGATGATCTCACCGTTGGCAGCGGACATGATCGGGGTGCCGAGGTTGGCGCCGATGTCGATGCCGCCGTGATGCGAGCCCCAGCGAGCGCCGTAGCCGGAGGTCATGTGGCCGTTGACGGGCTGCACGGTGCGCGCCTTGAGCGGTGCGACAGACCCGCCCGGGTTGAGCGCGCGCAGCTGGTCGTTGACCCACTGCTGCGCGCCGGTGATCTCGGGCAGCGGCGCCGGTGCGGCGGGGGCTCCCTGGGGCAGCAGTTCCTGCGGAAGCTGGAAGGGCACGGCGGCGAAGGCCTGGTGATCGATCGGCGCAGCGGTCGCGGTGGCGGATCCGAGCTGCATGCCGCCGACCAGGATCGCGCCGGTCGCGACGGCGACGGTTGCACCCTTCAGGCGACGGGCGGTGGTGATCGAGCTGGAACGATTGAACGTCCTGCGGAGAGTTCCCACAGTCTTTACCTCATCTTCGTTGGCTTCTTGGTCGCACCTTTTGGGCCGTGCAACCTCGGACCCCCACAACGAAGGTAACGAAACGATATCGATACGTCCACCGTGATCGAATCTTTATCTAAATACGATCTTGATCGACTGAACCCCGGCCGGGACGCCGCGCCGGGCACCCTGTCCGCCCGGCGCGACGCGCCGCCCCACCTGCGACAAGTCCCTACTGCAATCCGGAGGACCGTCAAAAATGTGAGGTCAGGCGCGAAAATCCGAGCGAGACAGATTCAGTAACGACGAGATAACAAACCGGCCGGTTTTGCGTCGATCACGG
>Ga0105243_10003436_pt1 | contig 12817 bp, 10 predicted proteins | sample KBSM34metaG_FD_81525 | JGI IMG/M metagenome (GOLD analysis project Ga0105243, IMG submission 81525) | Miscanthus rhizosphere microbial communities from Kellogg Biological Station, Michigan, USA - KBS M3-4 metaG | ecosystem: Host-associated > Plants > Roots > Rhizosphere > Soil | place...
GTTCGGAGCGCCCGTCGCGCTCGAGGATCACGCCTTACGCGCCTGTCTGGCCGCCTTGGAGATCCAACGGGAAGTCCAGGATATGGCCGCCGACATCGATCGGCGGGATGGTGTCAGCCTCCGCCTCCGGATAGGGCTGAATTCGGGCCAAGTGATAGCTGGTGAATTCGGTTCCGCCGCAATTGGTTACACCGCTGTCGGCGAGCAGGTCGGGATGGCACAACGCATGGAGTCCGCGGCGCCGCCAGGCGCGGTCATGCTCAGCGATTCGACCGCGCAACTCGTCGGGCGTGCAGCCATTCTCGGCGAACCGGAGATGGTGGCGATCAAGGGTGCCGACGCGCCCGTGCCTGCCCGCCGCCTGCTTGGGGTGGCTTCCGAGCGTGAGCGGACCGGGCCTGCGCAGTCGACCCTTGTAGGACGCGGGTTGGAACTGCACACCATGACTGGACTTCTCGAGCGCGCGATAGCCGGCCGCGGGTCGGTGGTAGGTGTCGTCGGGCCGCCGGGGATCGGGAAGAGCAGGCTCGTCCGTGAGGCGCTCGAGGTCGCCAAAAGCAGCGGTGTCAGAGTCTTTTCCACATATTGCGAATCCCACGCGAGCCAGATCCCGTTCCATGCCGTGGCGCGGTTGTTCCGCACTGCGACCCGGGTGGGCGGTCTCGACGACGCGGCCGCGCGAGCGCGGCTTCGAACCCAGCTTCCCGACGCCGATCGTGACGACCTCTTGATTCTCGACGACCTGCTGGGCATCGCCGATCCGGCGGTGACGCTGCCCAGGATCGATCCGGACGCCAGGCGGCGGCGGCTCGCGGCCTTGATCAACACGGCGAATCTGGCCCGCACCGAACCGATTCTCTACGTCATGGAGGACGTGCATTGGATCGACCAGGGCAGCGAGTCGATGATGGCCGACATACTCGCCGTGATCGGCCAAACGCCGGCTATGTCGCTCATCACCTACCGTCCCGAGTACGAAGGCGCGCTCACCCGGGTGCACGGCGCGCAGACGATAGCGCTCACCCCGCTGACGGATTCTGAAACCTCTTCGTTGATCGGCGAGTTGCTCGGGCCCGATCCGTCCGTCGACAAGCTGGCCGCAACGGTCGTTCCCCGGGTCGGCGGAAACCCGTTCTTCGCCGAGGAAATGGTCCGCGAGCTGGCCCAGCGGGGGGTGCTCGACGGAGAGCGTGGGGGCTATGTCTGTCAGGCGGACGTCACCGAAGTCAGCGTGCCCGGCACGGTGCAGGCCACCATCGGCGCACGCATCGACCGGCTCGACCCCGCGGCCAAGCGCACGCTGAATGCGGCGGCCGTGATCGGATTACGTTTCGGCAGTGACCTTCTCGCGCAGCTGGAAGTCGAGCCTGCCCTCGATGACCTGCTGCGGGCGGAGCTGATCTATCAGATGAGGTTCACCCCTACAGCGGAGTATGCATTCCACCATCCCCTGATCCGCGCGGTGGCCTACGAGTCGCAACTCAAGTCCGATCGATCCGAATGGCATCGCCGTCTGGCCGCCACCATCCAAACCAGCGATCCGGAGTCCGTCGACGAGCGTGCGGCGCTCGTCGCCGAGCACCTGGAGGCCGCCGGCGAGGTGCGCGAGGCATATCGCTGGCACATGCGTGCGGGGGGCTGGTCGACGAGGCGCGATATCGCCGCAGCGCGCGCCAGCTGGGAACGTGCCCGCCAGATCGCCGACAGTCTGCCTGACTCCGAACCCAATCTCACCGCGATGCGCATCGCCCCGCGCACCAAGTTATGCGGCAGCGCGTGGCGCGGAGTTCACGCTGACGTTCCAAGGCTTGTCCAGGAGTTGCGCGAGCTGTGTACACGCGTGGGTGACAATGCCTCGCTGGCGATTGGCTTGACGGCATTGTCACTTCAGCATGGATTCCACGGACGCATGCGCGACGCCTCCCAACTTGCCTCTGAACAGATGGCGTTGCTCAAGACTGTTGGCGATCCGACCTCCACCATCGGCGCGGCAACGGCGGCGGCCTCCGTTTTCAACGAAACTGGTCATTCGGCCGAAACCCTTAGCTGGGCGCAGAGCGTTATCGAGTGGGCCGGTGGGGAATCGATCAAGCAGAATTCCCAGATCAGTCCATCGCCGCTCATCGCGCTGGCGTTGGTGTTTCGCGTGATTGCTCGATGGCGGCTCGGCCATGGCGGATGGCGAGAGGATCTCGAGGATGCCGTCGCGATGGCACGAACTGCTGATCCGATCACCCACCCCGCGGTCGTTTCGTGGGCGTACCTCGACTCGATTCCTCACGGGGTGTTGCGCGTCGACGACACCGTGCTGCGCGAACTCGAGGGCGCACTGCGGATTGCCGTTTCAGGACCCTTATCGCATGACGGAGACACGGGCGGGCCTATGGCGGAGCCACGCATGGCTCGTCGCGCTGGCGGCGCTGGCGCTGGCTGGGTGCTCGTCGATAGTCAGTTCGACCGCCACCTCGCAGTCGCAACCAACCCCGGCGGCATCCACGCGGTCGCCTGTACCGACCGCGACGGTGACCGTGACGCCTGCCCCGGCGCCGACGCCAGCGCCGGTGCCGACCGCGGTGGCGCAGCAGGCGTCGCACAGCACTTTTCAGTCACCCTCGGGCAACATCAACTGCATGATGTACGCCTCCGGAGGCGAGACCGGCGCCCGCTGTGAGGTCGTCGACCACACGTGGGCGGCGCCACCGCGGTCGCCGGACTGCCCTCTGAACTGGGGCGACCGGTTCTACCTCACCCAGGGCGGCGACGCCGGCTTCGGTTGCTACCACCAGGAGTTTCCCACCGCGGAACGGACTTTCGGATACGGCCAGACGCAGTCCCTCGGGACGCTCACGTGCGAGAGCGAGCCCACGGGGATGACCTGCACCGACAGCAGCACGGGTCACTACTTCCGTGTCGCGCGCGAAATCTACGAACTCGGCTGATCACGCCGTCGTTCTCAAGAGTCGGGGACGCCTTCCTGCAATTTCGCCAGCACCTGCTCGAGGTTGAAACTCGCCGACTTCTGCCTCTGCGGGAACTCGACGAGCGTCTGCAACATTTGCCCGACATAGGCCTGTGCGGGGGTGAATACGAAGACCCGGTCCAGCATCCAGTCGAAATAGGTGTTTGACGTGATGTCCGCCCGCTCATACGGGTCCGTGCGCAGGTTGAACAACTTCGGTCCGCGAAGCACGACATACGGTTCGAGCCAGATCTTCAGGGTTCCCGTCACCCGCTGCTCCATGAAGACGATCTTCCAGTTGGCGTAGCGCAGCGCGGTCAGGTCACCATCATCCGAAACATAGAAGAAGTGCTTACGCGGGCTCTCGTCGGCGGCGCCGGTGATGTAGTCCAACTGATTGTGCCCGTCGAGGTGCACCTTAAAGGTGGTGCCGTTGAGATCGGTTCCCGCACGGAGTCTTTCGGCGATGTTGTCGTCCCCGGCCGCCGCAAGCAATGTGACGAACCAGTCGTTGTGACTGACGATTCCATTCAAGACGGTGCCGGCAGGAACATGCCCCGGCCAACGCACCAAGGCCGGGACGCGGTAAGCGCCTTCCCAATTGGAGTTCTTCTCATTGCGGAACGGTGTCATACCGGCGTCGGGCCAGCTGTTCATGTGCGGGCCGTTGTCGGTGGAGTACATGACGATTGTGTTGTCGGCGATGCCGAGTTCGTCCAGTGTGGTCAGCAGATCGCCCACGATGTCATCGTGATCCATCATCGTGTCGTGGTACTCGGACTGCCACTGCCCCGCCCGGCCGATGCTCTCCGGCTTGGGATGCGTGCGGAAGTGCATGTGGGTCGAGTTGAACCACACGAAGAAGGGCGTTTCAGCCTCATGCTGGCGCTTTATGAAATCGATTGCGGCGTCGCGAAACTCCTCGTCGCACGTCTCCATCCGCTTCCTGGTGAGCGGACCGGTGTCCTCAATGCGTTGTGAACCGTCGCCGTTCGCCCAGGTGTGCAGCACACCGCGCGGCCCGAACTTCTTTCGGAACTCCGGATCTTTCGGATAGTCGACGTTCTCGGGTTCTTCCTCGGCGTTGAGGTGGTACAGGTTGCCGAAGAACTCGTCGAATCCGTGCATAGTGGGTAAGAACTCGTCGCGGTCGCCGAGATGATTCTTGCCGAACTGACCGGTGGCATACCCCTGTGCCTTCAGCGCTGTCGCGATCGTCGGGTCTTCGGCTTGTAGTCCCAGCGGTGCTCCCGGCATGCCGACTTTGGTGAGGCCGGTGCGATACGGGTTCTGGCCGGTGATGAAGGCCGCCCGTCCGGCGGTGCAACTCTGCTCCCCGTAGTAGTCGGTGAAGAGCACGCCCTCCCTCGCAATACGGTCGATGTTGGGGGTGCGGTACCCCATCAGGCCGTTGCTGTAGCAACTCAGGTTGCTCTGGCCAATGTCGTCACCCCAAATAATGAGAATGTTTGGCTTATCGCTCACTGTGCAGCCCTTCCAAGGCCGAATGCCGGGGACGCGACGACGCGGTTGGCGCCGCCTTCTGAACGCCCACGGCCGCATAGTAGTCTCGATTTTTTCTTATTCGTCAGTTACTGCGATGTCGTCGCCAGTGTCGAGAGAGGGCCATGACAGACCCGCCGCCTGACGCAAACACTCGACTTGCCGTCCAACGCACTCGCCTGGCTCATGAGCGGACGCTGATGGCGTGGATCCGCACCTGCGCGTCGTTGATCGCGTTCGGGTTCACGATCTATCAGATATTCCGCTATCTCGCCACGTCGGAGCGGCTGCGCGCGCCATTCGTCAGCCCCCAAATTGTCGGCTTGGCAATGATTCTCATCGGACTCATCGCGCTCGTGTTGGCCTGGATTCAGCATCGCCGGGATATCAGAGCGCTGCAAGCGGATTACGGAGCAATGCCGTTCTCCATCGCCGGGTTGATCGCGGCGCTGATCGCCGGCCTCGGCGCCATCGCGCTCATCGGAGTGACATTGAGGTTTTAGCTGACCGCCTAGGGAGCCCTGAAAACCCCCACCGGCGTTGGTTCTCCGAATCGGCCACAGCGGTACTCGGTCGCCCGCCTCAGCCAGTGATCAATAGGGTGCATATGGTCGTTGAAGAGATCGCCGCGATGAGTGGCGTCACGCATTGAAGAACAGGTCCTTGATGCGCAGTCCGAGCCATGGACGACGCCCCCACGCCAGCATCCCGCCGCGCAGCAGCGCCTGGCCGAGCGGCATCCGCCCGTAGCCGACCAGCAGGTAGGTGACGAATGGCGGTCGCAGCGAGGACTTCAGTCACTACCGCAGACGCTCCCGGCAGGCCAATGGTGGAGATGCCAGTTTGCAGACTTCGTGAGCGCGGCAGGAGGCGGTAAATGCCCGTCGACGTTCTTTTCCCCGATGACTGGGGGTTGCAGGTCGCCCCGGTGGCGATGTAGGTAGGCACGCCCTCGCCCGTTCCTGATGCAAAGACAACGCTACCCGATCCCCCTTACAGGCAACAGATCTCGTCGTGCATCTCGCCCGCCATAGAGGAGGTCATCTCATGAAGCGCGTAATCATCGATCATTTCGGTGGGCCGGAAGTTGTCTGCGTTGTGGAAGAGAGCGACCCCAGACCGGGTCCGGGCGAAGTTCGCATCCGGGTCTTGGCGTCGGGCGTGTCGCTCAGCGATGCGCAGATGCGCGCCGGCACATATCTCGGTGGCCCGAAGCCGCCATTCACCCCTGGCTACGAGCTCGTCGGCGTCATCGCCGAACTCGGCCCGGACTGCTCGAGGTCGCAGGTGGGCGACCGGGTCGGCGCACTCACGCAGTGGGGCGCCAACGCGGAGAGCGTTTGCGTACCAGAGCAATACGCGGTTCCCGTGCCCGAAGACATCGATCCCGGCGAGGTCCTGAGCCTCGTCTTCATCTACATGACCGCCTACCAGATGCTTCACCGCGCGGCGAAGGCGGAGCGCGGCGAGACGGTCCTCGTGCATGGCGCGGCAGGCAGGGTTGGCACCGCGGTCCTCGAGTTGGCGGGGGCGGCAGGACTGCACGTCTACGGAACAGCTTCGGCCGACGACCGCGCCGCGGTCGAGCGACTGGGGGCCGTCGCCATCGACTACCAACACGAGGATTTTCTGGCGCGGGTGCGTGAGCTGACCGGAGATGGGGTGGACATCGCCCTCGATCCGTTCTGCGGCTCGATGGCGCTTCGCTCATTCCGCGCGTTGCGGCCAGGTGGAAGGCTGGTGATCTACGGCCGGCAGAACACCATCGTGCGCGGGCATAAGAATTGGCCCGGAGTATTCGAGTGGTACGGGGGAACCGCACTCGTCGCGCTCTGGGGACTTCTCTCGGCCCGGCGGCGCGTGCTCGCCTACCGAATCCAGAAAATGCGCATCCCCCACCAGGATTGGTACTGGGAGGACTTCCGCGCGTTACTGCAGCTGTTGAGAGACGGGAAGATACATCCGGTTGTCGCCGAGCGCCTGCCGCTGTCCGATGCGCGTCGCGCTCATGAGTTGCTCGAGCGGACGGCGGCGACAGGAAAACTGGTACTGGTGTCCTAGGACGAGGCTGCCGCGATGGCGCCTGCCCGGCGTTCATGGTGTGTCGCGGCGAACGTTGGACGGGTTCGCCCGCCTCAGTCAACGATCAGAACCGTTGTCACCGTTGTCAACGATGAACCAAGCGCAGCTGGAATAGCGACTGCGGCTCGAGCGGGACGTGGATTGCCGGAAGCGTCATTCGTGAGGGAAGTGGGCGTACGCTCACACGATGCCGCACTGCGTCGCGGCACGAGCCCGCATCCACTACGAGGTCGACGGCGAGGGTGAGCCTCTCGTTTTGATCGCGGGGACCGCGTTCGACCTGTCGTTCTGGGACGACCTGCTGCCCGAGCTGCGGGGATTTCGCGTTCTGCGTCTAGATAACCGCGGCGCGGGCCTGTCCGACGCCCCTGATGAGGCTTTCAGCATCGAGCAAATGGCGGACGACGTCGCCGCGGTCATGGACGCCGCGGGGATGCCAAGCGCGCACGTTTACGGCGCATCGATGGGCGGCCAGATCGCGCAGGAGCTGGCCATCCGGTACCCGGAGCGGGTGCTCTCGCTGGTGCTAGGTGCCACCTGGGCCGGTGGTCCGCCCCTCAGTCGCGCAGTGCGGCTCCTCCCACTGCTCCTGTCGCGGAAGGATCCGGAAGATCTCGTTCGTGCGACGGCGCCCTTCCTGTCGGCGACGCCAATCCCCGAAACCGATGGGCGGTTCCCGGGTCACGCCCGTGCGCCGCGAAACAAGCCAGCGATCAGGCGCCAGCTGACCGCGCAACTGCGCTACAGCAGTCTGCGCCGGCTGCACACGATCCGGCAGCCGACGTTGGTCATGCATGGCGAGAAGGACCGTTTCGTCTCACCGTTGAACGCTAAACGAATGACGAGGCGCATCCCCGGTGCGCGGCTCCGGCTCATCGCCGGAGCCGGTCACCTGCACCACCGAGATCGGCCACGGGAGTCGCGCGACCTCCTGCTCGACTTCCTGATGGAGGCAGCTGGCCGGCTATTGGACCGGGAGGAGCTCGAGTTAAAGCGGGAGCAGGCGGAGGGTCTGCGCGTCGATGGCACGGTCCTGATAACCGATATCGTCGGATCGACCGCGCATGCCGCTCGACTTGGAGACGATGCGTGGGATCGGCTTCTCGGCGAACACGACGCTGCTGTTCGCGCGGAAATCGACCATCACGACGGCACTCTCATCAAGATGACTGGTGACGGCGCCCTTGCGCTGTTCGAGTCGGCGGTCGACGCCTGTCGCTGCACACTCGCGATGCGCGGTCGGGTCCGCGGTCTCGGCCTCGAGGTGCGTGCCGGGATTCACACGGGATCGTTCCTCATCTCCGGGGACGATCTGCATGGTCTCGGGCTGCACGTCGCGGCGAGGGTGATGGCAAGCGCGATCGACGGCGGCGTACGCCTCACCGCCGAAACCGTCGCCTCACTGGGTACGGTCGGACGCCGCACCCGTCCGATCGGACTGACGACCCTGAGGGGTATCCCGGGAGAGTGGGACCTCTACGAGCTCGACGACTTCGCGATTCACTAGCGGTTGACGGCAGGCAGATCCATTGTCAGGCTTGCAACTTCACGCATAGCGTCGCTGCGCCAAGTCGGCACGCGACTTCGAGTGCGCCTCTGGTTGCCTCAAGCCACCCGATCGTGATGCGTGGAGCCATCTGCCCACGTGACGGTCATCCGGTCGGGCGGAAGAACCCCTGAAAGCCCTGACCCGCGTTGGTGGTTCGGAGCTGCGACAGTTGAACAGGGTCGCCCCGCGCTCGGGCTTGTCTAGCGGCGATGGGTGTCCAGGAGCTCCACAAGCGATTGCTGCGCGACCGCTACTGAGCGCGACGCAACGCGTCAGGATCCCGAATCGGGCGACAACTGGGCGGCCCACAGGTCGGGTCCGAAGACTTCATAGCGGATTCGGGCCGGCGGCACGCCACGGTCAAGCAGCGTCGACCTGACGAGCCGCATGAACGGCAATGGGCCGCAGGTAAAGACCTGGATGTCGTTCGGGAGCGGAATGTCGGTCAAGTCCATGAAGCCTTGGCGCGAGTGGGTGTCGCCCTCGTCGACGGTTTCGTACCAGGTGTAAGAAGTGAAGTCGTCGATCTCTCGACCGAGATGCAGCACGGTGTGTCGCAGAGCGTGATCTTGTGCTCTGCGATCAGCATGGGCCACGATCACGCTCCGCTGCGGCTGGGTACGAGCGATTTGTTCGACGATGGGCAGCACAGTCGTGATACCCGCACCAGCGCTGGCCAGCAACAGCGGCGAGTCTGTTGGCGTCAGTACGAAGTCACCGGCAGGGGCACTGACATCGAGTAGATCTCCGAGCTTGACATGATCATGGAGGTAGCTGGAAACGCGGCCGTCTGGGACCCCCTTCGTTCCCTGGACCCGCCGTATGGTGATCTGCAGCCGAGTCCGTACAGCGGTGGAGGACACCGTGTACTGCCGGGGTTGCCGGTCACCGTCGGGCAGGTCGACGAAAACCGAGACGTACTGTCCGGGTGCGATCGTTGGGAGGGGACCGCCGTCTGCTGGTTCGACGACGAGAGTGATCACGTCGGCGGTTTCCTCGATGCGGCGGACCACGCGGTAGGGCCGAGTCGGTTGCGAGGGGTCCACGTTCGCCTGCTGGTAGAGCCGTGCTTCCTCGGCGACCAGCTGGAGCGCGAACAGCCAATAGACCTCGCTCCAGGCCGCGGCGATCTCGGGGGTGACGGCGTCGCCGAGAACCTCAGCGACGGAAGCAAGCAGATGCTCGCCGACAATTGTGTACTGCTCGGGGCGGATGCCCAGGGATACGTGCTTGTAGGCGATTCGGCGCATGACGTGATCAAATGACGGCGCCTTGGGATCGATCAGTTGCACCGCGTACGCGACAACCGAGCCGGCCAAGGCTTTGCTCTGCTCGCCGGTGGCCTGATTACCCTGGTTGAACACTCGCAGCAGCTCGGGATGGGCGGCGAACATGCGTGGATAGAAGTGTGCGGTGATCTCGTCGGCGTGCGCTGCGACGACGGGTGCGGTTGCCTCGACTACGCCCAGCGATTGGTCAGACAACAGGGACGGTCTCGGAGCTTCGATGAGGTTTGACACGATCTCTCCCTTCGCTGCTCGCCCATGAAGGCCTCGGCGACGGTCGCCGATTCAGGCGATTAGCCAAACTCCCGCGCAGTGGGAGCGCCGTTGTCTACGAAACCACCGTCATGAGTGAAGATGTGGGTTTTCGGCGTCAGACTCCCCGCAGACTCCGACACCCCTGGCGGCGGCGACGCAACCATAGAGAGCGAGGGCCTGGCCGGGTGGACAGAGGACTTCGACCGCGCGCTTGCCACGGCCCGCACGAGCGTCCCTGTGTCGCAGGCGACGCTTGTCGCCTATAAAGTGCGTTGGGTTGTCTCTGGGGTACTGCTGGCCGATGACGCGGTGCTGACGGAGATTGACGAGGCTCTGCAAGTTGCCGAGCAATCCAGTGACCGTCAGCGGGATTCAAGGTGCTGGCCGAACTCCGCGGCATGTGCGCTAAGCAGCGTTACGCGTTGGATGCGCTTTCCCTGTGGGCTGAGGGCACGGGGTTGTCCACCCGATGAAGCGATGGCCTACGCACAGCGTCGCCGCGGAGAACGTAAACGCCCAGCAGTGGCTGGGCGTCGCTCACGCCCATCGAGCGCGACATCGTACGACCGGTCAGCGAAGCGCTCGCCAACAACGACATCGCGACAAGGCTTTTCGTCTCACCCCGCACCGTGCAAACCCACCTCACTTATGTGTACACAAAGCTCGGGCTGACCTCGCGCGTGCAACTCGCCCAGGAGGCCGCCCGACACGGCCGCCAGAAGCCCTGAAAACCCTGCCCCGCGTTCGTCGTTCGGATCGGCGATCGCTGGACGGGGTCAAGGGCCTCAGCCAACGATCAATGGGGGTGCAGATGGGAAGCAGCGGCTGACAGCGTCCCGAGTGCGATATGCCAGACATGGTTGACCGGCGGTGACACGATATTGACGTGGATGACGCGGTGACGGCGGAGGCCGATGAGGGAAGGACTTAAGTGTGCGAACCTATTTGTCTGAGCTATCTCCCTGGCTGACGATCGCCATTGGATTCGTGCTCTTCGCCGTCGTCAGCGCGAGTTGCCGATATGGCCTCGGCGGGGTGGCTTCGCCGGATCGACGTGCTCAGGTCGAGGAACACGCCGGCAAGCTGCTCAGCGTGTTTGGGGCAACTTTCGCTTTCCTGATCGGCTTTGCGATCACGATCACCTGGTCGGCGGTGGGCGCTGGCCAGGACGCGGTCGACCTCCAGGCATCCTCAGCGCAGCAACTTTCTTGGGCGACGAGTGAGATCCAGGACAAAGCCGGCGCCGACGAGGTCAACCGCAATCTGCGCAATTACCTGAACACAGTGGTGGACAAGGACGGACCAGCGCTTGCGGCCGGAGAATTCAGTGCGCTGCCCTCCGCCGAGAGTTTCGACACTCTGCAGAATAGCGTGCACAAAGTGGCCTACGGGGGTAAGAACACCGACCCAGAGGCGAACGGAATGGTGTCGGCGGCTGCATCTTTGACCGCCGCCCAAAGTAAGGTGACTGCGGTAGCGCAGCGAGCGCTGCCGCCAATCCTGATAGTGCTCATCGTCTTGTCCGGGACACTGCTGGCGGTCACGGTGGGGTTGTCTGCCCTCACGGTGAAACCGCCCTACCTCATGTATGCCTGGGCCTTCCTTGCCGCGGTGTCTGTCGCCGTGGTGTTGATGTTGGACTTCCCCTTCAGTGGTGGAATCACTGTCAACCTCGGACCGCTGAGTGTTGCTGCCGGTTCCATTTAGCGCTGCCAAGCCTTACTCACGCCGTCGGCCGCCAGAAGCCCTGAAAGCCCTGCCCCGCGTTGGTCGTTCGGATCGGCGACAGCTGAACGGGATCACCCGCCTCGATCATGGTGTCGATAAGGATGCATTTCTTTCCTGCAGATTCGTCGCAGAGAACGCCACCACAGACCCCCCGGCCCTCAACTCCACCCCTATGCGGGGTGGGGGCCGCTCATCCGGGTCCCCGACGGGGGTGGCTGCGGTGACCTACAGAAGCGGCATAATCACGCTCAACTATGTCCTGAAAACCCCTGACAAACTTCGCGATTCGCGCACGGTTGTTGCCGCGCACTGAAATTGCCGACGATGCCGTCACTTTCGATGCACACAAAGCAGGGAGTGGTTCGTTAGCGTGATGACGGCGTGCTCGACACGATGGTGCCGCAGCTGCAGCGCGGAAATGGTGGCCATTGACAGGCGGGATGATCCCTGCGCCAGCGAGATCGTCGAGGTCACCGGCGCCCGCCACGCCCTGGGTTCCAAGACGCTCGATGTGCCGGTCTTGGCGGTGGACCGCGACGCTAGGGTTGCTGCCGTGACCGGCCCGGTGGGTCCCGCTTCTCGATGAAGGCATCCATGCCTTCCCGTCCCTCCTGGTGGGCGAAGCTCGCGGCAATCACCCCCGACGCGAGCTCGTAGGCCTGCGCCACACCGAGATCCATCTGCGCATAGAAGGCACGCTTCCCCGCCGCGAGCTGCACCGGCGGCTTCTCGGCGAGCTGCCTTGCCAGCCTGTCGGTCTCCGCGACGAGATTTTCGGCCGGCACGACGCGGTTGACCAGCCCCCAGTCGAGCGCCTGGTGCGCATCCACCATGTCGCCGGTGAGCAGCATCTCCATCGCGCGCTTGCGCAATACATTGCGGCCGACCGCCACGCCCGGGGTCGAGCAGAAGAAGCCCCAGGTTACGCCGGGTGTGGTGAACTTCGCCGCCGCGGAGGTCACCGCCAGGTCGCACTGCGCGACGAGCTGGCAACCGGCCGCCGCTGCTGCGCCCTGCACCCGGGCGATAACTGGCTGCGGCAGCGACGTAATGGTCTGCATCATGCGGCTGCAGTGGTCGAACAACTCCTCGATCCTCGGCAGCTCCTTGAGCGCGCGGAGCTCCTTGAGGTCATGCCCGGCGCAGAAGCCCTTGCCCGCCGCCGCCAGGATAATGACCCGGATGCTGCCGTCGGTCATCAGCGAATCGAACGCTTTCTGCAGCGCCTCGAGCATCTCGGTGGTGAGGAGGTTCATCTGCAGCGGACGGTTCATCGTTAGCGTGCAGACGCCGCCGCGGTCTTCGCGCAGCAGGATCGACGGACCGTGTTGTGGGATCGCGCTCATGTCTGGATCGCCGTCGCGGATTTCGCCTTCTCGCGCAGCACGAACTTCTGGATCTTTCCGGTCGAGGTCTTCGGGAGCTCGCCGAACACCACCGCGCGCGGCGCCTTGA
>Ga0105243_10003437_pt1 | contig 12817 bp, 12 predicted proteins | sample KBSM34metaG_FD_81525 | JGI IMG/M metagenome (GOLD analysis project Ga0105243, IMG submission 81525) | Miscanthus rhizosphere microbial communities from Kellogg Biological Station, Michigan, USA - KBS M3-4 metaG | ecosystem: Host-associated > Plants > Roots > Rhizosphere > Soil | place...
AGGGAACGGAACTCGGCGTCGCGGCCGACCCGGGTACGTTGGATCCCCAGGTGGGTCACGCCCGAACCCCACTCCTGGATCGAGACGTACCGGACGTGCGCCCCGTCGCCGACCACGATCTCGACGACCGCGTCGGAGAGCGCCCGGGTGAGGTCCGGCGAGGTGAAACGGTCGATGAACGTGACGTCGGCCCCCTCGTCCGCGATCAAGAGCGTGTGCGGGAAGGTGGCCGCACCGTCGGCGTCCAGGTACGTCAGGGTCTGGAGGGGCAGCTCGACCCGAACGTCACGCGGGACGTAGAGGAACGTTCCCCCGGTCCGGAACGCTCCGTGGAGCGCCGTGAACTTGGTGCGGTCCGTCGGAACGAGCGAGTGGAGGGTGCGCTCAACGAGGTCGGCGTGGGACTCGGCCGCCCCGTCCAGATCCGTGAACACGATGCCGAGCCCATCCAGATCCTGCCCGGAGGTCGTCCTCACGCCGCCCGGCACGTGCGGTTCGAACGACAGCTCGAAGTCCGAGAGATCGGTGTAGCGCCACTCCTCGGTCTCCTGCGACGGGATCGGTAGGGCGCGGAACTCTTCGAACGCTTGCTTTCGCATGCGCTGCAGCGGCTCCGTCGTCTTGGGCAGCAGATCGAACGCGGCTTCGTCGAACGTGGTGAACGTCATCGGAAGGAATCCTACTCAATGGGTCGGATTCACGACCGAGCGCGCCGATGTCCGCCGGGTCGGCCCCTGATCGCTACCCGACCGAGCCCTCCATCTGCAGCTCGATCAGGCGGTTCAACTCGACCGCGTATTCCATCGGCAGCTCGCGGGTGATCGGCTCGATGAACCCGTTCACGATCATCGCGGTCGCCTCGACCTCGGACAGCCCTCGGCTCATGAGGTAGAAGAGCTGGTCTTCGCCGACCTTCGAGACCGTGGCCTCGTGGCCCAGCGCCGCCGTCTCGTCCTCGACCTCGATGTAGGGGTAGGTGTCCGAGCGACTCTCCTCGTCCAGGATCAGCGCATCGCATCGGACGTTGGAACGGGCGTGATGGGCACCGGGCTCCACGCGAACGAGGCCCCGGTAACCGGTCCGGCCGCCGTCCTTCGAGACCGACTTCGACGTGATGACGCTGGTTGTGTACGGGGCTGCGTGGATCGCCTTCCCCCCCGCGTCCGTATGCATCCCCTTGCCGGCGAACGCGACGGAGAGCACTTCGCCACGGGCACCCTTGCCCAGCAGGTAGATCGACGGGTACTTCATGGTGACCTTCGAGCCGATGTTCCCGTCGACCCACTCCATCACGGCATCCTCGTAGGCGGCTGCGCGCTTGGTCACCAGGTTGTAGACGTTGGTGGACCAGTTCTGGATCGTGGTGTAGCGCACCCGCGCACCCTTCATCGCCTTGATCTCGACGACCGCGGAGTGCAGCGAGTCGCTCGTGTAGATCGGGGCCGAACAGCCCTCGACGTAGTGCACGTACGAACCCTCGTCCGCGATGATCAGCGTCCGCTCGAACTGGCCCATGTTCTCGGCGTTGATGCGGAAGTACGCCTGAAGCGGGATGTCGACGTGAACGCCCGGCGGAACGTAGATGAACGAACCGCCCGACCACACCGCCGTGTTGAGAGCGGCGAACTTGTTGTCGTTCGCCGGGATCAAGGTGCCGAAGTGCTCCTTGACCAGGTCGGGGTAGTCGCGAAGGGCGGAGTCCATGTCGGTGAAGAGCACACCGATGTCGTCCAGCTCCTTCTTGATCTTGTGGTAGACGACCTCGCTCTCGTACTGCGCGGACACGCCCCCGAGGTACTTCTTCTCCGCCTCGGGGATCCCCAACTTGTCCCAGGTCCCGCGGATGTCCTCAGGCAGGTCCTCCCAGTTCTGGGCCTGCTTCTCGGTGGACCGGATGAAGTAATAGATGTTGTCGAAGTCGATGCCCGAAAGGTCGGCCCCCCACCACGGCATGGGGCGCTGCTCGAAGTGCTTCAGGGCCTTCAGGCGGCGCTTACGCATCCAGTCCGGCTCGGACTTCCGAGCAGAGATCTCCTCGACGACCGCTTCGGACAGCCCGCGCTTGGGCTCGAAGACGGAGTTCGACCCGTCCTTCCAGTCGAACCGATATCCCTTGCTCAGCTCTCGGAGGTGCTCCTCTTGGCTGACGGCCACGCGGTGTTCCCCCTTCATATCGATCGGGGGCGGATGCCCCGCCGATCACGCTCGAAAGTCTACTCCAGGGGTCGGATTCACGACCCCGGGTCCTTCAACGACGGATCGCATCCACGGGATATCGATAGGTAGGGTCCGATCATGGGCTCCCGGCAGTTCGTCCGAAGACGCCTCGACGCGGGCGCCGCCGTCGCCGGGCTCGTCGTGTTCGGGTTGTGCGCGCTCGTGGCGGACAGTCACCGCGTTCCTGGCCCGGAGCACGCGGTGTTCTCGTGGATCAACGGTCTCCCGAACGGCCTGACGTTCGCCGCGCACAACCTGCAGTTCCTCGGCGTCCTCGCGGTCGGACCGATCGTCGCGGTGATCGCGCTGGCCGCGCGGCGACCGCGTCTCGCGGCCGCCGCGCTCATCGTGACAGCCCTGAAGCTCCTCACCGAGCGGCTCGTGTGGCGGGTCGTGCAACGCGAGCGGCCCGGCGTCACGGAGCCCGGAGCGGTGATCAGGGCCGGGACGCCCACTACGGGTCTCTCGTTCGTGTCCGGTCACGTCATGCTGGTGACCGGGCTCGCATGGTGCGCGACGCCGTACCTCCGCGGCCCCTGGCGCTGGGCGCCGTGGATCGCGGCCGTTCTGGTCGCCTTCGCCCGGATCTACCTCGGGGCCCACAACCCGCTCGACGTTCTGGGTGGGTTCGGACTGGGCCTCGCGATCGGCGGCCTCACCAACCTGATCGTGGGCGTCCCCGAAGCACCCTGAGCGCGTGGGTCACCCGAGCGCGCTCGGGCCCACCACCTCGTGGAGACGACCGGTCCGCACGTCGTAGACGTGGCCCGACACCGTCACACCGTCCGGGAACCCTTTGGTCCCTCGGATCGCGTCGACGTCGTCCCGAGCGCTCTGCTCCGGATCCTCGAAGCTGAGGAACTCCATGTCCACCTCGACCCCGGCCCGGTCCCGGATCATGTCGCGGAGCACGGGATCGGTGAACTTCGTCATCCCGCAGTCGGTGTGGTGGATGACCACGAACTCCCGGGTCCCCAACAGCCAGCTGCTGATCAGCAGCGACCGGATCGCGTCGTCGGTGGCCCGCCCACCGGCGTTCCGGATCACGTGCGCGTCGCCGATGTCGAGCCCGAGAGACGCCGCGGGATCCACACGGGCGTCGATGCACGTCAGGACCACGAGCGGTCGCGCCGGCGGGATCTGGAGGTCCCCCTTGTCGAAGCGCTCCGCGAACGAAGCGTTGGCCTCGTTGAGTCGATCGACCTCTGACATGTCGCCTCCTCAGCCCAGCTCGACCGGTGCACCGACGAGCGAGCCGTATTCGGTCCAGGACCCGTCGTAGTTCTTGACGTTCGGATAACCGAGCAGCTCTTGCAACGCGAACCATGTGTGCGAGCTGCGCTCGCCGATCCGGCAGTACGCGATGACGTCGCGATCGGCCGTGATCCCCTCGGCCTCGTACAGCGCCTTGAGCTCGTCCGCGCTCTTGAACGTGCCGTCGTCGTTCGCAGCCTTCACCCACGGGATGTTGGCCGCTCCGGCGATGTGCCCAGGCACTTGCGCCTGCTCCTGCGGGAGATGGTCCGGCGCCAGCTTCTCGCCGCGGAACTCCTCGGGTGAGCGGACGTCGACGAATCCGGTCGGCGAACCCACCTTCGAGATCACCTCGTCGCGGAGAGCGCGGATCTGGGGCCGCTCGTCGCCCAGCAGCACGTGATCGGACGGCTCGAAGCTCGGGACGTCCTGGACCAACTCCCGGCTCTCGAGCTCCCACTTCTTCCGGCCGCCGTCCAGCAGCTTCACGTCGTCGAAGCCACGGAGCTTCAGGAGCCAGTAGGCGTACGCCGCGAACCAGTTGTTGTTGCCGCCGTAGAGGACCACCGTCGTCCCCGATCCCACCCCGGCCACCGAGAGCAACTCGGCGAAGCCGCCTTGATCCAGGTAGTCGCGACCGACCGGCGTGTGCAGGTCGGTGGTCCAGTTCCAGCCGACGGCGCCGCGGATATGCCCCTTCTCGTAGGCCGTCGTGTCCTCGTCGACCTCGATCACGCGGACATCGGGGTCGTCGAGCTGTGCTTCGAGCCAGTCGGTGGAGACCAGCACATCAGGGTTCGCGTACTCGGTCATGCGGAGATCCTCCTTCGCGTTCGGGTTCGTCGAGCTTGGGACGTGCTCGCTGCTCAAGGTCGACAGCACAAACGCGACGGGATCATGAGGCCCACGAGTCCTCGGGCACGCGTTCGGATCACGATCCCTACTCCCACGGTCGGGTCAGACGGTCGTTCTACCCGTGTTGCAGGTGCAACGTCAACCGGCTGACGCCTCAGAAGATGCCGAGCGATGCCTTCGCTTCGTCCGACATCAGCTCGGGGGACCACGGAGGCCGGAAGACCAGCTCGGGCCGTACCTCGCGGATCTCCTGGATCGGCGCCAGGAAGGCGCGGATCTGATCTTCGATGAGCGGGCCGATCGGACACCCCATCGTCGTGAGGCTGTAGGTGATGTCCACATCCCCCTCGTCGCTGACGTCGACGCTGTACACGAGGCCGAGGTCGACGATGTTGATCCCGAGCTCGGGGTCGTAGACCTGCATCAGGGCCTGCAGCACACGGTCGCGGAGGCCAGCCTCCGGAGCCTCAACCGCGACCACGGGGGTCGGCATTGCACCTTCGTGCTCATCCATCGGATCGCTCCCGCCCTCGTCGTTCGTTCTCGTCGGCCATTCGACCGGCGCGGATATTTCGGCACTATGCTTCCCCCAACGATACCGCCCCTTCCCTCGAGGAGACCCATGTCGATCCGCGCACTCATCGTTGATGACCATCCCGTCACGCGGGAAGGGCTCCGGACCGCGTTGGAGCTCTCCGAGGATGCCGTCGTCGTCGTCGGAGAGGCCGGGAGCGGGGAGGAGGCCGTCGAACAAGCCCGAGACCTCACGCCGGACGTCGTGTTCATGGATGTCCGGATGCCGGGGATGGACGGCATCGAGGCGACCCGCCGGATCCGCGAGGCCTCGCCGGAAACGAAGATCATCCTGATCACGATCGATGAGTCGCGTGGGGCCATCTCCGAAGCGATCCAGGCGGGGGTGTCGGGGTACCTCCTCAAGGACGCCTCTCCCGACGCGCTCGTCGATGCCGCCCGCAACGCCGTCGAAGGCAACGCGGTGATCCACCCCCAGCTGACCAAGACGTTCATCGAGGAGGCGCAAGCGGTCGGCGACGAGCCGAAGACCGCGCCGCTGTCCAAGCGCGAACGGGAGATCCTCCAGAAGGTGGCAGACGGGGCGACGACTCGCCAGGTCGCCACCGAGCTCGGGATCTCCCCCCACACGGTCAAGACCCACCTCGAGCGCATCTTCGAGAAGCTCGGCGCGAACGACCGGGCCCAAGCGGTCGCGATCGCGATCCGCACCGGCATCGTGCACTGAGCAGCGCTCTCCGCTCCGCCGATCGACCCCCACGACGTAGCTCGCTCAACCTCCGAGAGGGTCGGCCGATATCCCCAGCAGATGGCGACCGTGCTGCTCTTCGACTCGGCGGACGAGGTCGCGCGCCTGCAATACCACTTGCTCCACGCGGCGCCCGATCTCCAGATCGAGGTCACGTCCGACGCGTTCCGTGCGGTCGAATCGACCGCTCGCACGCGTCCGGACGTGGTCGTGGTCGACCTGGGCCTCGAAGGTCCCACCGGCCCTGAGCTGGTGCGGCGCCTGTGCGCCTCCTCGCCCACCACGAGCGTCGTCGCTCGCTCGACGGCACGCGACCCTCACCGTATCGCCGAGACCCTCGCCGCCGGCGCCGCCGGGTACGTCTTGCGCGAGGAGGGTCCCGAGGTCGTGCTCGGAGCGGTCCGTGCCGCGCTCGGAGGCGGTGTCGTCCTCTCCGCGATGGTCGCAACGGCGTTCGGGGCCGAGGTGGCTCGCACCGTCGTTCGCGCGATGGAGCTCGAGACGGAACTCGACGAGCTGCGGGCGAACGTGTCCCAGGGCACGTCGGCGAAGGCCGACTTCCTGGCGAACATCTCCCACGAGCTGCGGACCCCGGTGACGGTTGCGAAGGGGATCGCCTACGTCCTGCGGAACCCGAACGTCCCGCCGGTGGAGCGGGAGCAGTTCATCGAGCAGCTGCAGTCTTCGCTGGACAGCCTGATGCAGATCGTCGACGAGATCATCACGATCGCCGAACTGGAACGGGGCACCTTCGCGCTCGAGGTCGCCAACGTGGATCTCGGTCCCCTCGTTCGCCACGCCGTCGACGAGGTATCCCGGTCGTACCCGTCCGTCCCGATCACGGCGCAGGTACCGGACACCTTCCACGCGATCGCGGATGGTGCCCGCATCGGCGGGGTCGTTCGAGAGCTCCTGGACAACGCCTGTCGCTACTCCCCAGCCGGACATGCGGTCGAGCTGCTCGCACGCACGCTGGACGAAGGCGTCGTCGTCACCGTGACCGACCGTGGAGAGGGCCTCGACCGGAGCATCGCGAACCAGGCGTTCGACCAGCCGTTCTCCACGGGCGAGCCGACGCTGCGGAAGGAGCGATCCGGCGCCGGGGTCGGCCTGCACCTGGCGCGCCAGATCATCGTGGAGCACGGCGGCGTCATGTGGGCCGATCCGCTCCCCGGCGGAGGCACCCGCATCTCGTTCTGCCTCCCGATCCGCGAGGGGCAGCGACTCGCCGCCCCACCGGTCGGCGTCTCCTGATCCCGACCGTCCGGTGGTGGCGGCAAGCGCCGCCGGAGGCGTATCCTCCGCTCAGGAGAACCGCTGGGTGCAGAGAACGATCCTCGGGTTGATCGTGATGCTCGCCGCCTTGAGCTGCACGGGCGTGAGTGCCCGCACCCCCGACCTCGAACAGCCCGCCATCCAGATCCGTCCGACGGGCTCGCCGTACGTCCGCGTGACGGCCGGCTCGGTGAGCGGGCTCGTCCCCCACGGATGGCAGGCCGTCCCGATGGACGGGAACGACTTCCACGAGGGATTCGTCGCGTCGCCTCACCCCGACACATGGCCTGAGATGCGGCCAAGCACCGCCGGATTGGTGGCCACGTGGGTGGACGCCACGCGCGTAGGCGTTCCGAGCGACCTGTATTACCTCGCCGCCTCCGGGCCCTTGCTTTCCGATCTCCGTAACCGGGCCGGCTGTACGTCGTCCTTCAAGATCCTGGTTGACAATGTCCCGGCGTTCCTGCACGGGGCGGCCGACTCCCCCGGCGACTTCGTGGCACGGGGTGGTGGGGTGTGTCGCACCGATAGCGGAGCGGCCACCCGTTGGTCCTACTTCGTGGCGGCGCCGGGATTCGGCCCGGTCGGCCGTATCGGGATCCCGGGTTCGGGTCTATACGTGATCGTCGCTGCCACCCGGGAGTCACCGCGGGCGCGGAGGATCCTGTCCCGGTTGCTCGATCACGTTCGTTTCGGGCGGGACAGCATCGGGGATTTCGTGCGGGCCTTGAAACCGCCGAGGGCCCTCTAGGCCGATGGCCCTCTAGCGGGGGCTGCGATCCACGAACGGAGGCCGCACGACGGTCGCGGCGCCCCGCCGGCCCCTGATGTCCACCTCGACCTCCGCGCCCACATCGGCCACTTCGGCCGGCCAGAGGTAGGCGAGGCCGATCCCCGTCTCGAGCAGTGGAGAGAACGTTCCGCTGGTGACCTCGCCGATCACCAGATCCCCGTCGAACACGGGGTAATGGGCGCGCGGGATATGCCGCCGTTCGTGCATCCGGAGACCGCGGAGCCTGCTCGGGAGTCCCTCGCGCTGCTGCCGCACGAGCGCCTCTCGGCCGCGGAAATCCCCCTTGTCCAAAGAGACAGCCCATCCGAGTCCCGCCTCAAGCGCCGTGGAGGACTCGAACAGATCCTGCCCGTAGAGCGGGTAGCCCATCTCCAGCCTGAGCACGTCCCGAGATGCGAGCCCGCACGGCATCCCATCGACGTCCGCCATCGCGTCGGCGAGCTCGTGCCAGAGATCGACGGCGATGTCCTCGTACGTGAAGAGCTCGTATCCGACCTCGCCGGTGTACCCGGAGCGAGTCACGATCACGGGCCGCCGCCGGTAGGCCGATTCGGCGCAATGCATGAAGCTCAGCTCCCCGGCCTCCGGGAACAACGCGGTCACGATGGACGGCGACCGCTGGCCCTGTACCGCGAGGAAGCACCAGTCCTGGTGGTACATCAGATGCACGCGATCGGGAGCATCGGCCTCACCGAGGATCTGGAGCACGCGCTGCGTGTTGGATGCGTTCGGAACGACGAAGTAGCGGTCCTCGTCGAGGCGGTAGACGATCAGGTCTTCGATCACCCCACCGCCCTCGTTCAGGACGAGGTTGTATCGCGCCTGGCCGACGTCGACGGTCGAAACGTCGTTGGTGACGACACCTTGGAGCAATCCCAGGGCCCCCGGCCCGGCGACCTCCACCTTGCCGAGGTGCGTCAGGTCGAACAGCCCCACCCGCTCCCGGACCGCTCGATGTTCCGCCAGGGCGCCGGCGTACTCGATCGGCATCAGCCAGCCGCCGAACGGTCCGAGCTTCGCCCCCAGCGCGGCGTGCTCCTTCTCGAGCGGCGAGTGCTTGAGCTCGGACGAGGCCTCCATCGGGCGCATCGTACGCGTGGGCACCGGAGCTCGCGTCCGAGTCGGGTGTGGGAACGCGGGTAGACTGGCTCTCCGCATGGGCGACCCGTTCGACATCGTCGTAGTCGGAGCTGGCACCGGCGGCTATTCCACGGCCCTGCGTGCCGCCGAATTGGGCAAGCGGGTCGCCATGGTCGAGCAGGGCGAACGCCTGGGGGGCACCTGCCTGCTCCGTGGATGCATCCCCACGAAGGCGCTGCTGCAATCGGCCGCTGTGATGGACACGGTGGAGCGCGCATCCGAATGGGGGATCAAAGCAGCCGGAGAGCCCGACTGGTCGGCGATCGTCGCCTTCGAGGACTCGATGGTCGACAAGAACGTGAAAGGGCTCACCGGGCTCGTGAAGCTTCGAGGGATCGAAGTGATCGCCGGGAGCGCCCGGATCCGATCGGGCCAGATGGTGGAGGTGGGCGACCGAGCGCTCGAGACCGCCGCCGTGGTCGTCGCCTCCGGCTCGCGTCCGAAGATGCTCCCCGGAATGGAGATCACGCCACGGATCATCACGAGCGACCAGGCGCTGTGGTACGACCGCATCCCCGATTCGGCCGTCGTGATCGGCGCCGGCGCGGTCGGCTTGGAGTTCGCATCCCTGTACCGCTCGTTCGGCGCAGAAGTCACCGTGGTCGAGGCGCTGCCTCGGTTGGCCCCGCTCGAGGATGACGAGATCTCCTCCCAGATCGGCCGCGCGTTCCGAAAGCGCGGCATCACCGCGGTCGCGGGTGCGGCCGTCAAGGAGGTCACCGATACCGGTGAGGCCGTTCAGGTGATCTACGAAGCCGAGGGCGCTTCGCACGGCGTGACGGCCGACATCTGCCTCGTCGCCATCGGGCGCGAGCCAGTGACCGACGGACTGGGGCTCGAGGAGGCCGGCGTCGCGCTCAACGATCGTGGTTACGTCCAGGTGGATGATCTCCTGCGGACGACCGCGCCCGCGATCGTGGCCGTGGGGGACGTGGCCGCGACGCCGCTCCAGCTAGCGCATGTCGCCTTCACCGAGGGGATCGCGTCGGCCGAGCGCCTCGCCGGGATCGACGTGCCGCCGATCGAGTACGCGAACATCCCTCGCGTCACCTACTGCACGCCCGAGATCGCGAGCGTCGGCCTGACGGAGGCGCAGGCACGCGAGACCGGCCGCTCCCTCGTCACCGAGAAGCTCGACTTCCGCGCGATCGGCAAGGCGAACATCGTGGGAGAGGGTGGGTTCGTGAAGGTCGTCGCCGAGGAGGGCGATGGTCCGGTGCTCGGTGTGCACATGATCGGGCCCCACGTCACCGATCTGATCGCCGAGGCGATGCTGATCACCTCCTGGGAAGCATCGCCGGCGGACGTCGCGGCGTTGATCCATCCGCACCCGACCCTGTCCGAAGGCCTCGGCGAGGCGATGCTCGCGCTCGCCGGCAAGGCGCTGCATTCCGCATGAGGAGGACCGTGGCAACCAAGGTCGAACCCGATGCCGCCGCCAGCGGCCGACCGCTCCCCGACGACCGGCTGACGGAGATCCTCTACTTCTTGAAGCTGGCTCGGTATTTCGACGAGCGGATGGAGGCCCTCTACCGCCAGGGCCGGCTGCCCGGGGCGATCTACTCGGGTCGCGGACAAGAGGGCACGCACGTCGGGGTCGCCTACGCCCTCGAACCTGAGGACTCCCTGTTCCCCACGCACCGGGACCTCACCGCCCAGCTGACGAAAGGCCTCGACCTCAACCGGGTGATGGCGCAGTTCTGGGGCAGGATCGACGGATACCTCCGAGGCCGGGACGGCAACAGCCACATCGGGGACTGGTACGGCCACCGCACCTACGCCGTGATGTCTCACCTCCCGATCGCCTATCCGGTCGCGTGCGGCGCTGCGCTCGCGTACCAGCGGGCCGGGAGCGGCCACATCGCCATGGCGATCTGCGGCGACGGCGCGACGTCGAACGGCCGGTGGCACGAGGCCCTCAACACGTCGGCGGTGTTCCGCCTGCCCGTCGTGTGGGTCGTGAACAACAACCAGTTCGCGTACTCGACCCCCAACGCGAAGGAGTTCGCCGTCCCGACGATCGCCGAGCGCGGAGCCGCCTATGGGATCCCCGGGATCCGCGTGGACGGCACGGACGTCCTCGAGGTCTATGGCGTCGCCCGGGAGGCCGTCGAGCGAGCCCGCCGAGGCGACGGCCCCACCTTGATCGAAGCCGTCTCGCTTCGGTGGCGTGGACATGCCGGACACGACCCGGCGAAGTACGTGCCACGGGAGCTGCTCGAGCACTACATGCTGTCCAAGGACCCCGTGAAGAACTTCGAGCAGTACCTGAAGGATCAGGGCGTCGTCACGGACGAGGACGTCGCAGAGATCCAGGCGCGCGTGGAGCGCGAGTTCGAGGAGGGCCACGAGTACGCGCTGGCGTCACCGTTCCCCGAGCCCGGAGACGTGACCAAGGGCTGGTGGGTCGAGGACGGGTACTGGGTCGGGGAGCCGGGCCGTGGCGGCGGCACGGAGGCGAGCTGATGGCGACGCAGCAGGTCGAAGCTGGCGCGGCCGGCCACGGCGCCGAGCCGCGCGGCAAGCGCGGCGAGGACGGGCAAGCCACCTACCTGATCGCCATCGCGGAGGCGCTCTGGGAAGAGATGGAGCGCGACGATCGCGTGTTCATGCTCGGCGAGGACATCGGCGTCTACGGCGGCGCCTTCAAGGTCACGGAGGGATTCATCGATCGCTTCGGGCCGGAGCGGGTGATGGACACCCCCATCGCGGAAGAGACGATCGTCGGCATGTCGGTCGGGGCCGCGATGGAGGGCCTGCGTCCGGTTGCGGAGTTCCAGTACGCCGACTTCATGTCCAGCGGCTTCGACGAGATCACGACCGTGCTGTCCCGCTACCACTACCGCGCCGGCGTGCCGCTCCCTGTCGTCCTGCGCGGACCGAGCGGCGGCGGGGTGCGGGCGTCGAGCTTCCATTCGATCAATCCCGAGCCGTGGTACGCGTACGCCGGCGGGATCAAGATCATGTGTCCCGCCTTCCCGTCCGACGCGAAGGGCCTGCTCAAGTCGGCGATCCGCGATGACAACCCCAGCCTCTTCCTCGAACACAAGTGGATCTATCGCCGGATCAAGGAACAGGTTTCCGAGGATCCGGAGCTCCTCGTTCCGATCGGGTCGGCCGACGTGAAGCGCGAGGGTTCGGACGTTTCGATCATCACGTACGGCGCGATGGTGCACAAGGCGCTCGAGGCCGCGGACGCCCTGGCTCGGCGTGGCATCTCGGCCGAGATCGTCGACCTCCGCACCGTCTATCCGCTGGACGAAGAGACGATCCTGCGCTCGATCGAGAAGACGTCGCGGGCGCTCGTCCTGTACGAGTCCTACCGGTTCCTTGGGATCGGAACGGAGGTCGCAGCGGTGATCGCCGAGAAGGCCTTCGAACACCTCGACGCCCCGGTCGTGCGGCTGGCTCCGCCCAACGTGCCGGTCCCGTTCTCGCCGCCACTGGAGGACGCGTTCCTGCCGCAGATCGCCGACATCGAGGCGGCCGTCGACCGGTTGGCCGGCTGGTGAGGAGGACGATGTGACGTCGATCCAGATGCCGCAGCTCGGCGAGACGATCGTCGAGGGCACGATCCTGAAGTGGCTCAAGCGCGAAGGGGACGCGGTCGCTCGGGACGAGCCGCTGTTCGAGATCTCGACGGACAAGGTTGACACCGAGGTGCCTTCGCCCGTGGCGGGCACGGTGACCAAGATCCTGGTCGACGAGGGCGCGACCGTTCCGGTCGGGACGGCGCTCATGGAGATCTCCGAGGCCGGTGGCGCGGCAAGTGGCGACGCCGCCTCCGGTGGCGCGGCTTCCTCATCCGCTTCCGGGGCGGCGCCTTCGAGCGATGCGGTCGCTGCCCCCTCTACGGGCGCCGCCTCCTCAGAGGGATCGTCAGCCGCGCCACCTGCGGCTCCGGCGGCTCCGACGGCTCCGGCGGCGGCGGCGGCTCCGGCTCCGGCGGCGGCTCCGTCGGCTGCGGCGGTGGCGACCGTGCCCGATCGTGGGCCGCGTTC
>Ga0105243_10003441_pt1 | contig 12806 bp, 10 predicted proteins | sample KBSM34metaG_FD_81525 | JGI IMG/M metagenome (GOLD analysis project Ga0105243, IMG submission 81525) | Miscanthus rhizosphere microbial communities from Kellogg Biological Station, Michigan, USA - KBS M3-4 metaG | ecosystem: Host-associated > Plants > Roots > Rhizosphere > Soil | place...
TACCTTTGACCGCACAAAAGCATCGAGTCCGCTTGTTTCATATCTGTTGGTGTCCGCAGGCGATCCAGGCAATCTGTCGAACTTCGATCGGTGGTATGAACGTGATGAGGGTGAGCGGGTAGGGAACTACATTCTCTTTCGGGTGCACCTAAAAAGTTAGGAAGGTTGACTTCAACCAACAATGCGCAGAAATCCATCCTCAACCAGGCGGCGAACGAAGTTTAGTCTGCTAGTGTCCGTAAACTGCCCGGGCAATTCATGAGCGATAAATGATTTGTGCTCGGCAATAAAGCGAAAAGCTGGGGCAAAAGACATCGGCATCCAGAACACCTCCTGCCCAAGCGTCAGGCCCGCCATTGTTCCATCTGCAGATAAATAGACTTGGAGCCGACCTTTTGATTCCACTTTGGTCTCTCGAGTGATCAACTCAAGGTCAGCATGATCTGGTTCTACGTTTCGACGGCGGACTAAACTCTGCCTGATTTCGTTGAATGCTTTTTCAGGACTTGCCTGGCGAGTTAATGCCTCAACACATTCAGCGAAATCTTTTTCAAACTGTTTGCGGGTTCCGGGGTCTGCCAGCGACCCAAGAGGCAGGGCCTGACGAAGTCTTTCGTCCCGATAGGCAACTTGGCCCAGCACAACTGAGAGCAGGTCGAGCCAGGTGATCACGTGAACTCCCAGGCTAATGTGAGCCGATGACTCCTGCAGGGCCTCAGCCTGATGAACGAAGCCTCTCGGCAAATAGAGACAGTCACCAGGTTCCAATGTTGCCTCGAGTGCTAGTGGCCTAAGTTCCGACGCGTCGATGTCGTCCTGCCCGGCTTCTCGCCCACCGCGCGAGCGCTTAACTTCGTCGACGTCATCTTCGAACGACAAGGGTGGCACATATTCAAGCGGCAACCTTGTAATGGGCTCAAAGACTTGCCAACGTTTCTTTCCGAAAAGCTGAAGAACGAGAACTTCATGAGTGTCAAAATGGAGAGGGAACCCGCGCGAATGCGAAGGTGTACAGTAGAGATTTGCCCTGGCAGTAAAGCCCAGCTCCACTTCAACATTGCGACACAACTCTCTGAGTGGGTCACTATATTTTTCAATTCCTTTGACTCGAATGGTTGAGCCACTCATGAAAAACTGTGACACGGAGTCTGGTGATTTCTTGGCAGTCTCAGACACACTCGTTTCACCAACAACCTCCACCGCTTCAGCCGGCAATTGGTCAGCCATAGAAAGAATAGCTTGAATACCGGTCGCAACTAGCAGAGGGTCAAACCGGTCCGGTTTGTCCCCTTTGATCAGGAGCGAAGTCTTTTGCCAGTAGCGATCAAAGAAGTCAACGGGCGCATGCGGAGCGATTAGATCGCTGAAATCGAGTCTTGTCATGTTTGGTAGGCACGAGACTCTGCGTCTTGGCCGAAAGTCAGTCGGAGATTCTAATGCACCTTCACTACTGACGGCGAGAAATGGCGTAGGTTGTCGACTTTAGTTGAAGATGAGAGATCTTCGGTGGTGGGCTGCGGAATTGACTGATTTCGTACCGTACTAAAGAGGCCGGGGGTGCCCCTGACCGTAGTCTCCCCCGGCCCTGAAGTGTGTGTTCGTTTCAGTGCAGTTTCCTCCTGATCGTTTGCACTGCACCACACACCTCAAACTGAGTTTGTTAAGTAATGGTGGTCGGGTTCTTCAAACTCGGCAAACATGGCGAGCATCTTGTTGTCCTGTTCAGAGCTGACAGAGGTATGGACAATAGTGTCACCATAATTGCGCAATTGCTTGAGCACCACAGGAGCGTTTCCTGCTCGTAAGAGAAGAAAGATTGCTGATCCATGGGGGGCCATTAACGCTGCCACATCGCGCTGGAAGTTCACTGAATCTCGCAGGGATTCGCTCCACCACTTTGCCTCCTTGCTTTCACCTGAGTCATCGCTTCGGGCGTCCGACATTGCTCGTGACGAGGGACATAGGCCATTTGCGGCTTCGATCAACCCCGCAGTTCGCGGAACAAAAAGTGTTCGATCCAGAAGTGAGCTCCAAAACCTTGCCCAGCCACAGGCTCCGCACTTTGAAAGGTCAACACTGAAGTGACCTCGAGCTTGGCCGGCGTCGTTCAAGGTAATCACCATTGCATCCTCCAGGTCTTTCACCCAGGCCCAATCACGGCGCCGGAGCTCGTTGAGAACCTCGGGCGCCCGGTATTGATCTCGAAACACGAATGCTATGAGTTCGCTCACGAATTTACTCTCGAAATCATTTTCGACCTGGCAGCTGAGTAATTGGGGATTCTTTACTACAGGGCGTATGCGAAACCTGTTGGCTCTGAGCTTGCCAAGCGTTCGATTAGGAAGAATAGTTTGTCTGGTTGCGTGCAGGAATAGGGTGGAGTCTGTATTTCAAGCTAGGGGCATCCTGTAAAACGAGGCGTCGACATGACTAATTTTGAGCAGTGAGGCATGAATTGTTCAGGTGTTTGCTGGCTTCTGGGTCAAAAGCCAGGTGACACTCATTGTATCAAGCTTCAACCAATTGATTCCGAATCGCGTAGTGCACCAACTCGACTATTGAATTGATATCCAGCTTGCGCATTATCGTCGCGCGGTGGGTCTCGACGGTCTTCACGCTGATGCAAAGCTTGCTCGCTATTTGCTTGTTACTCTCGCCTTCCGCAAGCATTTGGACAATCTCTCGTTCCCGGTCTGTCAGGGTTCGGAAAACAGACTCTTCATCAGGATTTGAATCGGACTTTAGAAAGGCGTCCAGTAGCGCCTCCGACACCTTGGCAGTGAAAAAAGGCTTGCGGTGCGACAGCGCTTCGACTGCTTCAGTGAGGTGGCGCCCAGCATCGCTTTTGAGCACGTAACCTCGTGCGCCCGCCGATAAGACTTCTCGAATTAACTGTTCAGTCTCATGCATTGTAAAGATCAGTATTTCCGTACGCGGTGATTCGCGGCGGATTTGGCGCGTGGCCTCCAGTCCATTCAACTCGGGCATTGAAAGATCGATCACGGCAACATCGGGAGCCAGTTTCGTTGCAAGTTTGACAGCTTGCCTTCCATCTGCGGCTTCTCCGCAAATCTCCCAACCTTCGTGTGCGCTTAACTGATCGCGTAGTCCGCGTCGGACTACATCATGATCGTCCGCGAGAAGAATGCGTAACATGGTTTGCTCCGTTCTTAAGTGGCACTATCGCAGAAATCGTAGTGCCGTCGTCATTGAAAGCGATTTCCAGCTTCCCTCCAAGTTGTCGTAGTCGTTGTCGCATTCCGGGGATGCCGACACCCATCGAAATGAGTCCATTGGAATCTTCCTCATCTCGGGGCTTTGTTAGTCCGCGACCCTGGTCCTTGATCTCCAGCAATATCTCACTCTGTTTCTTTTCCAATCTGATGCTTGCGGTCTCGCTTGCCGAGTGACGCCGTACATTTGTGAGTGCTTCCTGCACAACCCGGAAAAGCGTCATCTCGATTTCTGAGGGCAGACGCCCGATCGGCTGAGCATAAAGATTTACATAAATACCACTGCGTTTAGTAAAACCTTCGACGAACCACTGAAGGGCGGATATCAATCCAGCTTGATCGAGAAGTGGTGGATGAAGGAGATACGAAAGGGTCCGGATTTCCTGTAACGACTGATCTCCAAGTGACTGGCATTCGTCGATTAGTTGGTGGGCATCGCCACGCTCATGAGGGATTAGTTGACTGACCTTCGCCAGATTGACTGAGATTGCAAACAGGTTCTGAGCGGTTACGTCATGCAGTTCCCGAGCTATGCGACGTCGTTCTTCATCCTGGAGAGTGAACAGGCGAACAGTTAGTTGCACGAGTTCCTGTTCTGCACGAAGTCGATCGGTAACGTCTTCACTTATTGTCATTACTGATTCAACAATACCTTCATCTGACAACTCGGGAATGATGCGCGTCCAATATTTCCTTCCCAGATAGTCGGAAGCTCGCTGGACTGATTTCTTCGTTTTTATCGCCTCGTTACAGCCCTCTTCCAATCCATCCGAAGCATAATTAGACGAGGAAATCTCGCGAGGTGTTCTGCCGACTATATGTTCGGTTGGAATTCCTGTAAGTCTTTCAAGCGTCGGGTTCACGTAGATGTAGCGAAGATTTTTGTCGAGACGAGAAATGATGTCGGGGGAGTTCTCAACGAGGGTCGAAAACTCACGTTCGCTTAATCGCAAGTTCTCCTCAAGGGCTTTACGTTCAGTGATATCGCTCGAAGCCACCAGGATGCATTTCTGTCCACTGATTTCTAATAATTCGGCTGATGAGAGAAGCACCCGAAACGCACCACTCTTCGTCCTAAACCGCATTTCGAAATTGGTGTTTGCTCCAGAGTTGGTCAAGGGGTCGACCAACAGAGCCCGTCTGTGGTCGGGCGTTTCAAAAACATTGAGTTCGAGGGACGTCTTTCCAATTACCTCTTCGCGTAAATAACCGGTCATGTTAAGAAAACTGGCGTTGACATCGATGTATGTGCCGCCATTCAAAGTTGTCAACGACATCGGTTGTGGGTTTCCTCTAAATGCTTTGGCGAAACGCTGTTCACTTTCCTGAAGCGCGTTCACTGCCAATTCCTGATTGGTGACATCTCTGGTTACTGCCAGCAGACGCTCAACGTTGCCACTTGGTCCGCGCATTGGAGAAATCACCGTGTGCCACCACTTTGGTGTGCCTTTCAGTGTTAGTCCAAAACCTCGAAAGGCGCCGAGATCGCCGTTTCGTGCTTTTTCAATCGCATCTCTAGCGCTCTGACCATCATCGCCCTTCCACAAGTCAATCCAAGAGGTTCCAATCAAACTCTCGACATCATCAACTTCTAATAGTTTCTGCCCATGCTCGCTCATGTAGACGAGATTACCGTCAAGATCCAGGACCTTTACGCAATCAGAACTACTCTCGACGATTCGCCGATTGAACTCCTCACTAACGCTAAGCGCCTCTTCCGCCAGTTTGCGCTCTGTTATGTCGCGCCCAATTCCTTGTAACTCAACGAGTCCATCTCGCGATATGACGTGATTCTCCCATTGCTGCCAGCCGATACTACCGTCAGGACGAATCACCTGGTGTTCATTGAGTTCGGTGGGGGGATTCTCGACCAATGAATTGATGTGTCGCAGAGTTATTTCCTGGTCGTTTTCCGGGATGAGATAGACAAACTTCGAGCCGATCAGTTCTTCGCGGTTTTTTCCAAAGTATCGACAATAAGCATCATTGACGAAGGTGAGGGTTGAATCAGGGAGGAAACGACAGATCAATTCTGTTTGAGTCTCAACGACATTGCGGTAACGATTTTCGCTTTCCTTGAGTGAGCGTGCCGCCATTCGTTTTCGTCTACGTTCAAATACGAGGCCCACGATCAATAGACTCTGTAAGGCGACGATTCCGACGGTCGCGACGATTCTCCATTTGTATAGACTCCAGGAAGATGCATCGAGAACGATGCAAAGACGGCTACTTAAGCGAGCCACTTGGGTACGCAATGTTTCAGACATCGCAACTTTGCTTGGGGTAGACGCAAGCTTGCTCGGCCAGGAGGACTGAGTCTGCTGTTGAATCAGAAGCGAGGAATTGACAAGTGCTTGTTCAGCAGGCGCGGGAGTCGTTGCCGCCAATAAAAGATAAAGGAGCAGCGTAGAATGGACAACTAATCCCACCGCAAGGAGGGGAAGAGTGAGATGCGAAGGAGTACATCTCATAGGGCTTGCGCTTTGTTAGAACACTACTTTCCTAGTTCAGAACATTAACCAAGCGAGTAATCGGGAACCTCTCTCGGTACAGGACGACGTAGCTGCGAGCAACGTCGAGTGAATCTGTTCTGGGCTATTTATTCGATTGAGCAAACGAGCGCAGGAGAACATTTGCTCGGTCTGGGTCTCCCGGGGGCAGGAGCGGCTTGCATTACCTGGGCTGAATGAATAGTCGTTCTTACGGCGACTTTGATGGTCGGAGTCTACGCTTGGGAGTCTTCCTGAGGCAACCCGAAAAACTACGGGTCGGGTTGCCGGCTCGCGGTTGAATTACTGAGGTTAATATTGGTTCTCAGTGGTAGAAGATAGCGCGACGCGATGTCTCTCTTCGGTTCCTTCTGTCGTTTCGGTTCTCACGAAGCCAAATTCAAAACCTCACCCTACAATATCTCCCCCTACGAAATACCGACTTCACCCGATTATGTTCGTTACTTGGGGTTGTTTAAGCTGCCAGCCAAACGTTCCAAGAGATTTGCCTGTCTGTGGAATCGCAAGCACTCCGAGTGATGGCTTCAAAGACGATGCTTGTGATCCCGCAGTGCTCACACCAGACATGATCTGTCTCGTTGAAGGAGCAGTAATACGTGAAGTTACTCCAAGGTTTTGGTGTGTCTTGCCTGCTGATCATCAGCTTCGGGGTGTTCGGAGAGGTTCAAGCAAAGATAGGGTTTGAGCTATGTGAATCAGAACCTCAACCCACTGATTGTGTAGTGTGTTTCAAAACCACTACTGGGGCACTCTCAAGAGAGCATTCAAAAACTGCAACACAGTGGAGGAGCAACTGGTTTACAGATCCTCGCGCTGACAAACGTCTAGCCAACAAATCGTGCACGAATTGGAAAATCGTAACTGAGAGACCCGAACTCGATTCCGATCAGACGCCGAGTGGTGCAGACCCTCAAGAATTGGCGAAGAAGCTTTCGAATCCGGTTGCGTCTTTGATCAGTGTTCCATTTCAGTCGAACTTTGATTTTGGCATGGGAAGCGGATCCGGTTGGCGATACACACTCAACTTCCAACCGGTTATTCCGGTGGCCTTGAGCCCTAAATGGAACATGATCTCCCGCACGATCCTCCCGATCATTCATCAGCACAACGTCGTCGGTACAGGAAGCCAAAGTGGTTTAGGCGACCTAAGTCAGAGTCTCTTCTTCTCTCCAACGGATAGTAAGAGATTTGTCTGGGGTGTTGGACCGCAACTGCTAATCCCGACAGCCACGAATGATTTTCTCGGTACCGGGAAGTTCGGCATTGGCCCAACGTTGCTGATTCTCAAACAGGAGCATGGCTGGACCTACGGAGCGTTAACAAATCACGTTTGGTCGGTAGCCGGAAGCGACACGCGTGAAGACATCAGTTCAACATTCCTGCAGCCGTTTCTTTCATACAACACGAAGGATGCGTGGACATACAGCCTAAACACCGAGTCGAGTTACGACTGGGTCGGTAACCATTGGAGTATTCCGATTCACGTAACAATCTCGAAGCTCATCAAGTTTGGGAATAGTCCGGTGAGTATCGGAGGGGCACTTCGATGTTGGGCCACGAGTCCGGCAGGCGGAGCGGAAGGCTGCGGTTTCCGAATCACAGTGACGCCGCTGTTCCCAAAATAGAAGGCGATGAGGTCGAAGATGAAAGCAACTGCGGTGGCAGTCAGGTCCGCACCTTAAACGCGTTAACGCCCGGTCCGCTGGATTGAGACATTTTTTTGACAGGGAATAAAAGTCACCAGGCGACACCCTTTAGTAGCTACTTCGGCAAACAGTGATCGCTCTTCCGGGACCGCAGGCGTCCTCGCCTGCTGACGCTCGGGACAAGCTTGTAGCGTGGCAAGCAGGCGAGGACGCAAGCGGTCCCAGAAGAGAGCAATCACTATGAAAGCAGTACCAGATCTGCCGTTGAGCGTGGAAACACGGACGGCGGGTGCAATGTAGGTAACAGAAGAAGAAGGAGTACATATGGCAAGTACGAAACCAAACATTTTGATTATCTGGGGCGACGATATCGGCTGGTTCAATGTCAGCGCCTACAACCACGGTGTCATGGGATACCGCACTCCCAACATTGACCGCGTCGCGAAGGAGGGCGCGCTCTTTACCGACTGGTACGGACAGCAAAGTTGTACCGCCGGCCGGGCCGCATTTATCACCGGCCAATCACCGATTCGCACTGGGCTGACAAAAGTAGGATTGCCCGGAGCCGATCTTGGTCTTCGGCCTGAAGATCCTACGATCGCTGATGTTTTGAAACCTCTTGGCTACGTGTCCGGGCAGTTCGGAAAGAATCACCTCGGCGACCGTAATGAATTCCTTCCGACCGTGCATGGTTTCGACGAATTCTTCGGCAACCTTTATCACCTCAATGCTGAGCAGGAACCGGAGTGCCCTGACTATCCGAAAGATCCGAAGTTCAAGGAAAAATTCGGTCCGCGCGGTGTGCTGCATACCTGGGCAACCGAACAAGCCGACGTGACTGAAGACCCGCAGTATGGCCGCGTTGGTAAACAAAAGATCGAAAATACCGGACCTCTAACGATCAAGCGCATGGAGACCGTGGATGAAGAATTCCTCGATGCAAGCCTGAAATTCATCGACAAGGCGGTTGCCGATGATAAGCCATTCTTTGTTTGGTGGAATTCAACCCGCATGCACATCTTCACTCACCTCAAAAAAGAGTCGGAAGGGGTAACAGGTCTTGGTATCTACCCTGACGGAATGGTCGAACACGATGGTCATGTGGGACAGCTGCTCAAGAAACTCGACGACCTTGGCATCGCTGACAACACCATCGTGATGTACTCGACCGATAACGGAGCCGAGGTAATGAGCTGGCCCGACGGCGGCACGACGCCATTCCGTGGTGAGAAAGATACAAACTTCGAGGGCGGTTGGCGTGTTCCGTGCGCTATCCGCTGGCCTGGGGTTATCAAGCCGGGTACGGTATCGAACGATGTCTTCTCCCACACCGATATGCTGCCGACACTGGCTGCTGCTGGCGGTGAGCCTGATGTCGTCGAAAAACTAAAAAAGGGATACAAGTCAGGAGATAAGACCTTCAAGGTCCACATCGACGGCTATAACCTGATCCCTTTCCTGAAGGGCGACGTCAAGGAGAACCCCAGGCAAGGATTCCTCTATTGGAGCGACGATGGTGACCTGATGGCGTTGCGTGTTGGTAACTGGAAGTGCGAGTTTCTACAGCAACGCGGCCATGGTCTCGACGTGTGGAAGGAGCCTTTGGTTCCGTCTCGAGCTCCCAATCTCTACAACCTCCGCAGCGACCCATTTGAACGTGCGACGGAAGACGCCACGATGTTCTACGGCAAATGGATGGCCGACCGTGCATTTTTGCTGGTGCCGGCGCAGGCGATCGTGGGTGAATTTCTTAAAACGTTTGAGGAGTTTCCGCCGAGACAAAAACCTGCCAGCTTTAGTATCGACCAGGCGCTTGATAAGGCCATGGAAACTCAGAAGGTCCTGGCCAAGGGAGCGGCAAGTGGTTGATCCAGCCGTTGATTGTGAGATGGAGACGGTCATTCGTGGGTCGACTGTCTCCGTCCGCGAAGGGCCAATCTTGTCTGAGATTGCCGGGGTCGGTGCGAATGATCCGGTGTGCGAGTTCTACACTGAGCATCCGTATCCGCCCCCGGTTGAAAACCTGGACCGTGCTCGAGACGATTGGCGAGACCCGAATCGACATCTGGCCGAGTCCCATCTGTTCTGGCCCAACAAAGCATACCGCGCGGACTTGCACGTTCTCGTCGCCGGATGCGGAACGTGCAGTTGAAATGGAGACTGCATCGCAGCGGCCGTTGTGAAACTTTGAAGACGGTCGGAAGACTAAGAGCGCGCAACCAGAATCAGGTAGCTACTAAAGGGCAGCGAATAGCGAAGCAGTAATGCAAAAGGAGGACAACAATGAAGATCAGGGTTCTATTTATTTTGGTGTTTTGTTTGTTGGCGGTACGTTCGGCAGCTAGCCAGACGGTCGCTTACAGCCTAAACGATGCTCCGTTGTTCACGGTACGCATGCCGGACGGATGGAAGTTTGAGTCAAGACCAAACCCAAGAAATCCGGCTTCCAAGCGCATCTCCGGCACCGCATCGAAGGGATTGGTTTGGTTCGGCGTCTGGGTCGTTAAAGACGTGAAGACAGTCGACCAAGCCTATAAATATGTGCAGGCCACGGCAAGAACGCTGATCACCGATGCCAGGGAAACGAAACCCGCGTACATCGGTGAGGTCAATGGAATGAAAGCCAAGTACTCGGAACACACCGGGACAATGAAAATGCAGGACGGAAAGTCGCAGGTGTTCGATGCCAAGGTCGTCCTCTTCGAAACCGGATCCGGCAGGGTCGGTATCGCAGTATGCATGGCCGACACCGAAGGGCTCGCGGCTGAAAAGGCGAATATCGAGGCCTTTTTCAAATCGATAAAACCGATCAAATAAAGGAGGCCCAAATGAGATTCATTAAGAAACAATTGTCGTTGTGGGGCCTTATTCTGATCATTGCCGTGGCAGCAATCGCGATACCGGACGCGGCCCGTATGCGTGTGGCCACAAAAGCCCAAAGCGACGAAGAGGAATACTGGTCCAGGCGCATCGAGCGTCGTCTCGATCGCCGACAGGAGTATCTCGATCGTCAAACCGGAGACGACAAAGACGACTCGGATGCAAAAGACAAAGACGACGCTGATGCCAAAGACAAAGACGACGAAGATGACGCAGAAGACATTACCGAAAGGGATATTGAAAGGCGGCGCGAGTATTGGCGGAAGCGGCTCGATGATGAGTGGTAAAAAATCGGGGAGAGTGAGCGACTGACCTAAAGCAGCGCTTGGGAGCAAGGCTTCGATGGCTACAAGGAGTTCCTTAACAGGCTGCTGAAAAAAAAGGAGTGGTCAGTTGAATGACGGAGAAAACAATCCACAAAATCACCCTAAATCACTCGAATGAAGGATTGTTTCGTGCTGGTTAGTGTGACGCACGTGGCTCGTTCTTCGACGACTTTTAGTTTTTCTGCAGCCTGCTAAGGCGCAACCGGCGAATTAACCACGGAATGCAGTTATTGCTGGTGGTTGACTCGAAGTGATTTTCTAAGGTGCTCCCGATAGGAACGTTCACAACAATCATGAATACTGTATCCGAGAGATCCTTCAGAAAGCTTATACGCATACTGCTGTTGGCGCTGGTGTGGATCTCTCTTCTGGGTTCGGCCCAGGCGCGAATTGATCCGCTTCCATCATGGAACGACGGTGCAAGCAAGCGAGCTATTATTGAGTTCGTACGAAACGTCACGAAGGTTCGTGGTCCTTACTTTGTTCCAATTGCGCAACGCATCGCCACTTTCGACAACGACGGTACACTCTGGTCAGAGCAGCCAATCTATTTTCAATTTGCATTCGCGCTCGATCGAGTAAAGGCACTCGCACCGCAACACCCCGAGTGGAAAACTGAACAACCCTTTAAAGCCGTGCTTGAAGGTGACACGAAGAATTTGATGGCGTCGGGTGAAAAAGGTTTGGTTGAGTTGCTCATGGCGACGCACACCGGAATGACCACCGACGAGTTCACGCGAACAGTTACCGACTGGCTCTTAACTGCAAAGCATCCAACACGTAAGAGGTTCTATACCGACCTTGTTTACCAACCGATGCTGGAGTTGCTCGCATATCTACGGCAAAACGGATTCAAAACCTTCATCGTATCGGGCGGCACCGTCGAGTTCATTCGGACATTCGCGGAAAAGGTTTATGGCGTTCCTCCAGAACAGGTCATCGGTACGAGTTTTGTCACGCAGTTTCAGGTTGGTAGTAACGGAGTTCCGGAGCTAATGCGCGAACCAAAGATCGAGTTCATCGACGACGGCCCGGGAAAGCCTGTCGGCATTCAGAGATTCATCGGCCGCCGTCCGATATTTGCATTTGGAAACTCCGATGGCGATCAACAAATGCTCGAGTGGACTGCCGCAGGCGGTGGAGTGACGTTCATGGGACTGGTTCGACATACGGATGCCGAACGGGAATGGGCTTACGACCGCGAGTCGCGCATCGGAAAGTTAGACACGGCGCTTGACGAAGCAGCCGCGCGTAAGTGGGTTGTTGTCGATATGAAGGCTGATTGGAAAGTGATCTATCCGAAATAGCAATCGCTAGTCTTTCCCACTTGGTGGCTGCAGCCGGATGCGGGTCGGTTGATCTCTGTCACAGCTGATCATTCCGTCTTTATATTCCAACTCGACAACCTGGATTGAACTTCGACGCTGCTCGTAGCCGTCATCTTTTGCATGTGGGCCTTGCCGGCCCGGGTGCGTGAAGTAGAAAAGGAAGGCGCGCTCACTGCTCACTTGCACGTCGGGGTGACCACCAATAACCTGATCGTCGACTCCCGTGCCTGGCGTCTGGAGTATGGTCTCCGGTTGGCGTGTCCATTTCACTAGATCATCAGAGCTGTAAATAGCAAGACCTCTCCAGATGTCGATAACCATCCAGTAGCGATTCTTCCACCGAAAGACTTTGGGGCCTTCGCCTCGCTCACCGAGTGCCTTTCCCTGGTCCTGCCATTTGTAAAGGTCCGGGCTATCAGCATAGTAGATCGATTTCTTGTCGCGCTCGTTGTTGTACCACATGCGCCAGCTGCCGTTCGGCAGGCGCATTACCGATGCGTCTATGACCCTGTCGGACGCGAGCTTTAATGTCGACTCGTATTTCCACTTGAGGAGGTCTTTGCTTGTCAGGTGGACAATGTCGCGTGTCGCGTTCCAGTCCTTGAAGATGCCGGGTACGATCGTGAGGTACATGTGATAAGTACCTGCGTGATAGACCACGTCTGGTGCCCAGTGTGTGTAGTCGGCAGGACCGAAGCCGATATCAGCCACGCCTTTGTACTTCCAGGTTGCGCCATCGTCAGTCGATTCCGCGATGCCGATGCGCGTACCGTGAACCCACTCGACTCCCGTTGAGTTCTGGAGGTTCGCGCGACGGTTCGTATAGAGCATGAACCACTTGCGCTCGCGGCGGTTCCAAACTACGACTGGGTCGGCTGCTCCA
>Ga0105243_10003442_pt1 | contig 12805 bp, 9 predicted proteins | sample KBSM34metaG_FD_81525 | JGI IMG/M metagenome (GOLD analysis project Ga0105243, IMG submission 81525) | Miscanthus rhizosphere microbial communities from Kellogg Biological Station, Michigan, USA - KBS M3-4 metaG | ecosystem: Host-associated > Plants > Roots > Rhizosphere > Soil | place: Michigan...
ACACAAACAAAACTGCCATTAAAAAAAAATAAATAAAAAAAAATGAAGAAGTTAAAAAAATATAAAAAACCGAATACAAAGGTGATAATAAATAATGAGAAAAAAAAGCATACTAAGAAAGAATAAATTGTAACAAAAAAAAAACAAGAATAACCAAAACAAGTAAAATCACTACTATCAAGATTTACCAAAAAATAAGATCAAAAAAACAACTACCATAAACCTACCAAAAAAAAGAAAAAAGAGACCTGATCCCAAAATAGTCATCATTATTTTAATAAAAAAAGATAGAACCATAAGGCCTTCCAGATCACCGGAGAACTCTAAAAAACGAAGTTAATAAAATCAAAGCCTCTCCTACAAAAAACGAAAGAATCGCCAAAATCACAGGACCAATAACTCACTGAAATAACAAACACAGCAACAGCACTACAACACCCTCTAACAAAACAATAACCAACAACGGCTTAGATCACTTAAAGACCCTAAACGAAACCAACAATAAGGTTATACCTACCATAAAACTAACAAAAAGGGTTACCATGACTATAAAAAACTTGTCTGTAAAACAAGGCCCAGCTTAGCTAATAGTCGAGATAAAACCTTCGCTATGCAAAAGCGATACTTAAAGCTACAATCTCATAGGAATAACCTGCCAATCGGAAATTAGCAATACTAAATGTACTAATCCTATGTCCTAATGGTGATCATCATATCTCATTTTCGATGAGGAGAAGAAAGGATGTCTACTTTGTTTGAGCAAATTCTAAATTTGCTGAGCTAATCCTCCAAGGTAGAAAAACTTCTCTTTTTCCTTTCGTACTAAAAAAAAGAAAATACCAAAAGCCTATTGAAACTGAACTGTTTTACAACGTTCTGAACTCAGATCACTTGAACTAACTAAGGATGAACAATCCTAACAAGTCTATTTATCAAATTCAATCCAACATCGAGGTCAACTATTCTTACTGTATAAAAACTACCTAAGATTAATGCTGTTATCCCTAGGGTATCTATGTCTTTAAGGGTTAAGAAAAAGAATCTTATTGTGTTTCCCCAACAAATTCAAGATCCTAGGGTCTTATCGTAGTGCTTAACCTCAGCAGAATTTTAACTACTTATTCTACTTAAAAAAATGTTAATCTTCATTTATTTTATTCCCTTTTATACCGGACTAAAATTAATAATCAAATTATTTTGCTACCTTAGAGAAAACCTGCTCTTTACCACGCAGGGAGCAGGGGATACTACCTAATTACGTAGAAATGTTTTTGTAAAACGATAAATAAGATTATTAGTTTTAGCAACTCTTTTACTTTAAATCGATCAGCTTTTCCATAAGAAGAAAAAACTTCCAGACAAAGATAAATAGTGTATGAAAAGTAGATATCATAAGATGTTTAATGTCTTTAAATAACGCTTTATTACTCATTGTTCTATATGAAGAGCAAACCGATATTGACACAATATTTCTACTTTTTCTACTAGAAGACGATGGATCAATCCTGATCCCAAAGGCACGCTACTTGAGGCTGCTTTCGCGCTTGAGGAGCATGAATCCTTTAGTCTAACTAACTTAAGCTTCATGACTTATTGGATAATTTGAAATTATCTTTTGGCTTGCCTAGTCATAAATTTTAAGACTTGATTCTACTATACCTGCTCCCTTGCGTGTTGTTTATTAGTCCCTACAATCTTTTTCCCATTTAAAATCGTGATGACTGAACTTATTAGCAATGTTGGGATATTTAGACTATCAATCTTAGGTAACATACAAGTACTTGTCTTCTTCATATTGGTCATTACCATTTCCCTGTGTGTTTTTTCTTGATCACGATTTTATATGCATAACAAGAGTCTTAGGTGATTTTTTTCTACACTATTTATCTTTGTACTTTCGATAATTATATTAATCTTTAGAGAAAGCCTATTCTTTATCTTCCTAGGGTGGGAAGGACTAGGAGTCTCCTCATTCCTGCTTATTATCTTTTATCAAAATTGAATAAGAGTAAATGGCGGATTACTAACATTACTAACTAATCGGGTAGGAGATGCCTGTTTAATTATTAGTTTTTCTTACTGAATATTCCTACTTTCACCTAGGTTCAACTCTAACCAGCTTCTAATTATCTTAGTGTTCACCTTAGCATTTACTAAAAGAGCTCAATGGCCCTTTACTAGTTGGCTACCAGCAGCTATAGCTGCTCCCACACCAGTTAGCGCTTTGGTACATAGTTCCACTCTGGTAACTGCCGGCATCTGAATACTAATTCGATTTTTTCATAATTCTTATTCAATTCTATGACTGCTATTCGGAAGCTTAACAACCCTAACAGCAAGGCTTGCTGCTTTGTTAGAAGTAGACGCAAAAAAAATTGTAGCTCTATCAACCTTAAGTCAGTTAGGTATAATGGTCCTCTCATTATACCTAGGAGGAAAATTGATTTGTTTCTTCCACTTAGTCTGTCATGCTTTAGCAAAAGCAAACTTATTCTTAATTATTGGAAGAATGCTAAGGTTGAATTACTCTCAACAAGACTCTCGAAAGTTATCAGTTTCTATTAACGCTTTAATAGTAGCACTATTTATTAGAATTTTAAGGCTAAGAGGAATCTTATTTCAGAGTGGAATATACTCTAAGGAGCAAATTCTCCTAACACACTTCGTCTTGTCTAATAGAGTATACTCATGAGTAATCCTTATTGCTTTGGTAACGTTAACCCTATCCTACTGCCTTAAATTACTTTCTATGTGTCTATGGGGGGAATTGGAAAAAACTTTTATAACCTCAAGGAGGGTGGTGATGCACCTTCCCGTTTTGGTACTCTCTACACTCACTCTAGTATTTGGATTCTTCTATAGCAACAATACCTTTATTAATGTAGGTACATTTAGAAGGTATTGGGTATTGTTGCTTATATTCTTTCTCTTTACTAGTACCTTCTTACCTTTATTATTCGGGTTCTCTCTTCAGCTTCTAGTAAGAAAAAGAGTTTTCATACTAAGACTTTTTAAATATGTCTTGTCATATATTTTAATATTAGAACCTACTTATTTTATCTTTTCTAATACTTTTTTAGTAAAAAATACTTTAAGTACTCTTACTCCACTAGTTATTATCTCACTTGCGATTTTATTTGTCTAATAATAAGAGAAATACTTTTACTTTTCACAACACTTTTAATAACACTTCAAAGAACCTTTTGATGTAGGTTGTTAACCATCCCATTATCTATTTTATCAATTTTTATTGCTCGCCAAGTACTTGAGTTCTCCGGATTGGTAGTGTTTATTTTTTGCTTAGTGTTTATTGGAGGACTACTCCTATTAATTGTTATAATCTCAACTTTATCCCATAAAGAGAGAAGACTAATTATTGATATTCTACTAATAGTTGCTGTTTATATAATGTCTTATTTTTTCCTTTCAAAGGTAAGAGACATTGACTTCAGAAACAAAGTGAATGCTATATTCTGGTATGAGAGTGTACCCGGAATGATTAGACTACCGTTAATGTCTCTTTTTATTTCCTTGATGACAATCAGGTCTTTTTTATCAAATTCGAAAATAATAAGACGAATTGTCTAAAAATTATTTCATACGTAAACTCAAAAGAATAAAAATAATCATACTACGTCCACGAAGTGTCAGTATCACAATGAAAACTCGAGGAAGAAATGATGTCCGAAAGATAATTTATTCATACTTACCCGAAGAAAAGAAATAAAGAGTATAATAGCTCCGAGGCAAACGTGAAAACCATGGAAGCCAGTTCCTAGAAAAAATAAGGAACCGAACACTCCAGAAGAAATAGAAAATAAGGAAGAGTAATATTCTATACCTTGTAATATTAGGAAATAAATTCCCAGTAACAAACTGTAGAAAAGTCACATTGATTTTTCTCCAGCCAGCACCTCATGGTGGGATAAAGTTGCTGTTACCCCTCTCATCAGAAGAACGATGGTGTTTAATAATGGAACCTGAAAAGGCGGAATGATGTCAAGTCCAACTAATGGTCAAGTATTATTTCCAGCTGTGATAGGAGATATTCTAGCATGAAAGAACCTTCAGAAGATTCCGAAAAAAAACCACACCTCACTAAATAGAAACCAGATTAATCCCCACTTTAGTCTTGCTGCCACAAGACGAGAGTGATTACCTTGAAATACCCTTTCTCGAGAAACGTCACGTGTCCACAAGAAAAAAATTATCACAGCTGGCAAAAATAAAACACAATTAATAAGTTTGAAGCATCCTTTTAGAAAGAATAAGAGACTCATAATAATTAAGAATGTGGCCAACCTTATATGCAAAGGTCATCAACTATTTCTTATTAAATGTGACTGTTGTCATCTAATTAAAAGAATTTTAACTGAAAAGAAAGTACAACTACCACCGGAAGAAAAGTTTGTCACATTAAGACCATGAGAGAATCGTAGCGAACACGAGGAAAGCAACTACGAATGAACAACATGAAGGAGGTACATAAAAGAGCTGTAGCCCCCAAACCCTCTGAAAATGGAATAGAAATTAACATCCCTAAACAAAATAAAATACCATATTCTCTCAAGAATACAAGTACAAATACGACACTGCTTATTTCAATATTAAATCCCCTAATGAGTTCTCTTTCCCCTTCCAGGAGATCGAATGGAGCACGATTTCTCTCTATTAAACATAAAATAATTCATATGAATGCCCAGGTGATAGAAGGCTCAAAGCATGAAAAGAAATTACTTAGACTTACTCTATTAAAATGAATTAAGGTTATGAAGAAAGCTAGGATTAAAGAGACTTCGAAAGATAGCCTTTGTAATATTGCGCGTAATCTACCTAATTTAGAAAATACTCTGGTAATCCCCCAGCCTATAATGATTACTCTGTAAGCCCTAAACCCTAACATTAAAAATATTAACAAGGCAGAACAGCGAAATACAAAGTTTCCATTTCAAGGTAGTACAAATACTCAGAAAATTATGAATACTGTGAAAGAAATGATAGGGCCGATAAATAAAAATGTTTGAGTAATTACCGGTATATATATACTTTTAGTTAGGAGCTTCAATCCGTCTAGTACCGGTTGTAATAATCCTGAGAAGCCTAGCTTGTTAGGCCCTAGTCGAATTTGGGAAAATCCCAATAATTTTCGCTCTAATAAGGTAAAAAACGCCACTAGTCCAAATCCTAAAATTAACAAAATTAGCGTTCTAACTATTCATAATATTATGATTGACTAGGTGCAACCATAAAGAAATTGGTATTTTATACTTAATTCAAGCGCTGGCTTTAGGTGTATTAGGGGCTTCTACTAGAGTACTAATGCGTTGAACCTTATTATTACCGCTTTCAAGGTGGTGAAGGCAGACGGCAAACTTTAGTAATTTTTACAATTCAGTGGTAACGCTACATGCATTTCTAATAATTTTTTTTATGGTAATGCCAATCCTAATTGGAGGATTTGGCAATATTTTATTACCCTTGATGTTAGGAGCACAAGACATGTGCTTTCCTCGTTTGAATAACTTCAGATTTTGATTATTACCGGTTAGGGGGTTGTTTATAATAAGCTCTATGCTTCTAGGATGTGGCGCTGGTACTGGTTGAACTATCTACCCCCCTCTTAGGAGTATTACAGGACATTCAAATTGGAGGGTGGATCTAGTAATTTTTAGTCTGCATTTAGCTGGAGTAAGGTCAATTGCTGGCTCCATTAATTTTTTGTGTACTATCAACAACCTTAAGTCTAGAGCAATCTCTTGAATGTGTATACCATTATTTTTGATTAGAGTTTGAGTTACTGCTTTTTTGTTAATTTTAAGGTTACCTGTTCTAGCCGGTGGAATCACTATACTTTTGTTTGATCGAAATTTAAACACTTCTTTTTTTGATCCTCTAGGTGGGGGGGACCCCATTTTATTTCAGCATCTTTTCTGGTTCTTTGGGCACCCGGAAGTGTATATTTTGATTTTGCCTGGATTCGGATTGGTAAGACACGCTGTTATAATTTCTAGAGGAAAGCCTTCTCCGTTTGGGGTACCGGGCATATTTTTAGCTATTACTAGAATTGGGGTACTAGGATGCGTAGTATGAGCGCATCACATGTTTAGAGTAGGCTTAGATATAGATACTCGTCTTTATTTTACAGCGGCTACTATAATTATTGCTGTGCCAACTGGAATTAAAGTCTTTAGATGATTAGCATCCTTTAGGGGAAGAAAAATATTAGTGATACCACTACAATTATGAATTCTTGGCTTTTTATTTTTATTCACGGTTGGGGGATTAACTGGTATTGTATTAGCTAATGGGACTTTAGATTTATTGTATCATGACACTTATTACGTAGTAGCGCATTTTCATTATGTGCTTAGGATAGGTGCGGTTTTTACTATTATAATTGGATTGGTTAATTGGTGACCTGTTATAACAGGATTGGCTTTGAATAACACCTTGTCACTTGCTCAGTTTTTTATGTTGTTTTTAGGTGTAAATATTACTTTTTTTCCTATGCACTTTTTAGGTATCCAGGGTATACCTCGGCGCTACAGGGATTACTTAACAACTTTTTCTTTCTGGCATTCGTTTTCTTCTATAGGATCACTAATGAGCTTAATTGCCACTTTGCTTTTGTTTTTCATCTGGTGAGAATCATTTGTCAGGATGCGGGTAATTCTTTCTATTTTATGAGGTAGAACTATAATTGACCCCATGAATAAAAGACCTACTGTGCTCCACTCATATTCAGAAATACCTGCTTGTTTAAAAACAGGGTAAAAGTTTGGTGAGTTACCACGCTTGGCTTCGAATCAAGAAAAAATAACTTTTAAAAGAAGAAAAAGGCAAAAAAATCGAGAGATTTCAACAAGAAGAAAAAACTGAAGTATAACAAAGTTAAAAGTTGCCTTAACCAAATAAACGGATCTTCTACCGGTTGACTGCCTAGTCAAATAAGAAGAAAGTTTGAAAATACAAATGATCACGCTAAAAGGTCATAATAGAAGAAATGTGACAGTGAAAGTTCTGATCTTATTCAAGAGAAGAACAGAATAACAAAAATGGCAAGAAAAAACATAATCAACCCCCCCACTTTATTAGGAATCGCCCGAAGAACTGCGTAAAAATGTAAAAAATATCATTCAGGTTGAATGTGAACTGGAGAAGAGGATAGATCTGCCGGCAGAAAATTTACCGGATCCGAGAATAAGTCAGGCATACTCAAAATAACAAGAAAGCCAACTCAAATAAAAATAACATTAACCATATCTTTGAAAGAAAAAAGGAGTCCAAATTTTACTTTTAGTCTGTCCGAATGATTTATACCACCAAAGGAACTACTTCCTGAAAAATGTAAAAAAAATAGGTGAACCAAGATGGTCGCCAACACAGCGAAAGGGATGATATAGTGGAGAGCAAAAAAAAATCTGCAAGTAGCCGCAGAAACATAGAATCCACCTCATAATCAAATCACTAATATTTTACCGTAAGGTAAGATTCTTAATAGGTTAATAATAACAGTCGCTCCTCAAAAGGATATTTGGCCCCAGGGAAGCACATATCCCAAAAAAGCAGCGGCTATCGTTAGTAACATTAAAATAAATCCCCTAATTCATGGTAATACCAGATAAAAAGAACCTTGAATAATTCCACGGAAGAAGTGTATGAATATAATAAAGAATACGAAAGAGGCGGTATTCCTGTGAATAGACCGAATTAGTCATCCCGCATATACTTCCCGCGTGATTTCAATTACTGATGATCAAGCCAAAACCCCACTAGAATAGCAAAAAGCCAGGACTAATCCTGATGCTACTTGAATTGCTATTAAAATCCCTAATAGACTACCAAATCCCCACCAATACGAGAGAGTTTTTGGTCTTGGAAGTTCTCAAAGAATAGAGAGGTTTTTTACATAGCTTATTATTATAAACCTTTGTTTTCGGTATAATCCTCAAACTTTGAAGGTTTGCAGTCAGAAACCTAAGACCGATAGAATAGTGTTTTAGGAGCACATGTAATTGTCGTTTACAAAGGTATCTATCTATAAGAGCACCTTCCAGTACTCTTACCTTGTTGCGGCTTACTCTTTTCAGAGTCACCGAGCGATTTGTCCCTGCATTAATGATTTCAGTCTTACTTTAAGACTTACTTTTAAGTACGTCTATTTTGCTAATGTGACCCAGGAAGCCCCTAAAGTGGATTCTTTCTCACTTGACCCATGAGGAAAAACCTAAATCCCGATTTTAAAAGAGCTAGGACAGCGATTTGGAAACTGTTGCATAGGGAAATTTTATGAGGATTATCACTTTAACTCCCAGCCCCCCCTAAATAATATACACTAGCAAAATTCCTTCAGTGCTCTTTCCTGTTTATTTTGGTCAAACTAAAAGGGTATCTAATCCTTGTTGTTTTAATCCTTTAATAAAATAAGAAACATTTCACTGTATTCTTTCCTTCTAGAATAAATTGATTAGTTTTCCCTTGATCCACCATAATAACCGCGACAGCTGGCAATGGAATTTGTCGGTCGTTTTCTTAGTTTTAGAGAATTGCTAAAACTTCTTCGGTCCATAACAGATCCTTTTATGCAACAAGCCTCCTAGAATTAAAAAGACAAAACGTTTACCTTAGAGTTCCAAACTCTCTATTCTATTAAACTAGGTTTTAGGTATATTATCCCAGAGTAACAATCTTCTTCTTTACCAAAGTGTACAAATCCACAAAAGTCAAAATTTTGTATGCAATAACACCTCTGTACATGAAAAGGATCTTTAGAGTTGCAAGCTCTATCAAAAAAAACTTTTCTAAACCAAGGATAACTCTTAGCTTCTTCAAAGCTATGTTTTCTCTAAACTAAATCCTTAGTGCCTCGTAGCTTCTTGAAAATAAACTGAAATCAGCATAGAGAAAACGAATGCCTGAATGAAGGCAACTAAAACTTCCAGCAATATTAGGGGTATCCCTAACAATCATATTCCTCAATTAGCTTTAAAAATTAACCCTAAAATAACGTGTCCAGCGCATATATTAGCTAATAGCCGGAAGCATAGGGTGATTGGCCGAGCGGAAATGGATACAAGCTCAATTATGCATAAGAAGGGGCTTAAGAGTATAGGAGACCCTAAAGGTAATAAGGAAGAAAAACTATAAGGTTTCAAAAAGATGAATAATAAAACTCTAGCAACCCAGTATATAAAACCAAAAAATAAATTAAAAGAGAGAGTAGTAGTAACAGTATATCTACCAAGCGTTAGCGAAATTAAATTAAATATTAATAATAATCCAAACATGAATATAAACACAAAGGACGAAAACTCCAATGGAAATAATAATTCCCACAGAGGAATGAAGGCTTCTATAGAAAAAACAAATAAGAACACTAGGCAAAACATGCTGGTAAAGAGAATAAACAACCTTTGTCTACCAATAGGATTAAATGAGCATATTAACGGACAAAACACATTAAATAATGTAGTTATTTAAAATCGGAAGACCAATACAATAGAAACAATGGACAACCCTACCTGAATAAAAATAGTAGCTGACTCTGATATGCTTAATATACCTCCTTTAAAATGGTATCCCTTTGATTTTGAAACTCCTAAAAACAAAATAGAATTAAAATAGCATACTAACAGCCTGAAGAGAACGAAACATATAATAACAACCCTGATACTTATCAAAGCACCACAAATAGTTAGTACTTCGGGGAAAAAAGATGGTATTGGAGGAATTGATGAATTTGATATAAGAATCAATCCAAATATTAAATAAAATCAAAATAAGTTGGATCTGCTACTTAATAATATCCCTAAACGAGAGTAGGATACTCTTCTAGATTGTCCTACTAAAAAAAACAATCTAGACGATACCCATCCGTGAGCTACAGAAAACAAAATTATTATAAACAGAATAGTTTTATTTACGGTTATCCTAGCCACCGATAAGAAGGTCATATGTGTTACACTGCTGTAAGCCACTAATTTTTTAAAGTCTACTTGTATAACGGTAGAAACTCTACTGACAACAGCACAAAAAAATATTAAAATAGGGAAAACACTTAACACCATCATTGATAAAACACGGAATAAGCCAAAAGAACCCAACTTCAAGAGAAGCCTAGCTAAAATCATGGACCCACTGGTACTAGCTTCTACATGCGCCTTCGGCAACCAGAAATGAAGGCCAAATACTGGTAGTTTCACTAAGAAAGGCAAGACAAAGATAGTACTTATAAGCAGCCTAGGCATAAAGTGTAAGGGCCACCAAAAATAGGTAATTCCAATTCTCATAATCATTACTAGTAAAGGTACTGAAAAAACAATTGTATAAACGATAAAATACATTCTAGCCCTTAACCGCTCAGGTTGTCCTCCTCAAAAAAGAATCATCACGAAAATTGGTAATAATCTTAACTCAAATATTAAATAAAATCAAAATAAGTTGGACATTAAAAAAGTTCTAACACAGGACGCTACTAACCTGCCTCATAAAATAGGAAAAGACCGAGACCCAAGATAAGCCAAAACCACCCTACCAACTGCTAACCAAACCATGAATACTCTAAAGGAATCTAATAAACCAACATTTACCATTAACGAATAGTTGTTCAATTGAATTGCTATGATCGAAAAAAGTGCTATCCAAAATATTATAAGTCTAAGTTCTCTGCAATTTTGGAATGTGGATCCAAAGGATAAGACTTTAAAGAAGGTTATTGTAAGTCGCATAGAAGATTTTTAATCTTGCTGGATATTCCTTCTCATAGGGGATACAGAAATTTCTAATTTCGTTTAGCTTTCGCCTCCTATGGGGTGGAGAAGGATTTAGTTTATTGAACCTTTCTTTTACAAAGAAAAAGTCTTTCCTTTTAAAAAGGAAAATCTTTGATTTACAAAATCAATGCTTAACTAGCTAACCTTTTATTAACACTAATATCTGGAACTTAAATCCAACGCACTTATCTGCCAAGTTAATAAAAAAATCCAACTAATAATGAAATCATTAACACTGGAATAAACTTTCTATTGTTCTTATCTCTTAACCTTAACCTTAAGCAGAATACCCGAAAATAAACAAACAATCTAACCACAGACGAAAAAATAAGTATTAAAGCCAGATAAACTCTTCTTTTTATCAAAATAATAAACAAAGATGCCTTTATTCAAAAGAGTAGAAAAGGGGGAAAACCACTTAAAACCAAAAAGGAAATCCCTCTCAAGGTGGTCTGACCATTACTGAACAACCTTAGCTTTGAAAAAGCAACGGACATTAAGAACAACGACAACACTCTACCATAAACCATTCAATATTGCCAAAATAGCTTTTGATAAAAATACCTAGCAATGATCAGCCATCACCCATGCAAAAAAGACGAAAATATCAAAACTAAGAACAAATTTGTAGCCTGCAAAAACAAAGCACACAATATCACGATAGACAACAATCTAAAATATATAGAAAAACATTTTCCAGAAAAAATGGTAGGCAAAACCTTATGTAAAGTTATTACAAATAAAAAATTTCTTTTCCTAAAGAACTTAAAGAGGGTGATAGCTCAATTGTAAAAAGGGGGAAAACCCATCTTTAATAAAAGTCTAGAGATAATTAATTCAGGTACCATAAAAATGATAATCAAAAAAACTAAAGAGAAGTACCTTTGAATTAACAAGTACTTTATAGAAAGCACTGTTAAAGTAATAGAAAATATTCAAGATAACCATTCCAAAACTAGGAAAATTAAGATATATCTTGTTTGATTTAAACCCAAAACCATAACGAAACCATATCTGAAAAGCAGAAAAATCATGTATATTAAAATAAAATAAAAGAGACAGGCATAGCACTATGACCAGTCCCACACAACTCATAACAGGAGCCAATAGACACCCTTGAAGAACCATCGATAATCGTAGAGTTAATACGACCTGGTACTGAGTCCAGTTTCACTCCTAAACTAGGAAGCCCTAATGAATGCAGGACATCAGACCTAGAAAGAAGGATACGCACAACCTTTCCCCTAGGAAGAAACACCGGAGTTTCTAAGTTCCTCAAAACTTCAATTTCGTCAAAGTCCAAAAGATGATCATAATAATCATTGTGATCATATTCCCTTGCTCAGGATCACTGGTTTCTAATTATTTTTAACGTAAAAAGAGGCTTTCCAAGAGTTTCTTGTTTTCTTAACAGCAGTAAACTGGGAAAAGCAACCGAAGCCAGGATTACCATAGGTAAACAAGACCAAATCACTTCAAGAGACAAAGAGTCTAAACTCAAAATTGCATTTTTTTTAAAAAAAAACACTCCAGCTCTCGCTAAAAAAACAACTACCAAAATAACAACTAATCAAATCATAACAAGATCATGTAAGGTCTCTAGAAACCTTATTATACCAGACCCGAAATTCTGAAACGCCCTTTCACCCCAAAACGGTATAAGTGCTAGGAAACCCAAAGATACAACATCACTGCATCTAAATAACACTAAACAATCCACTTTAACCCAGATAACACTCACTCCAACAATAAAGTAACCAACATAAAAGCAAATAACAAAATCCAAAAGGAATCAACCAAAGAAGATGAAAGTACCCCGGGTAAAATAAGAATTAACTCCATATCAAACAACACAAACAAAACTGCCATTAAAAAAAAATACCTACCAAACAATGAAGACGTTTTTAAACTCTCAAACCCCGACTCCAAAGGTGATAATATATCCTGAGAAAATAAAGCATACTCAGAAAGAATAAACTGTAACAAAAAAAAAAAAAGAAAAACCAAAACAAGTAAAATAACTAATATAAAAA
>Ga0105243_10003443_pt1 | contig 12803 bp, 7 predicted proteins | sample KBSM34metaG_FD_81525 | JGI IMG/M metagenome (GOLD analysis project Ga0105243, IMG submission 81525) | Miscanthus rhizosphere microbial communities from Kellogg Biological Station, Michigan, USA - KBS M3-4 metaG | ecosystem: Host-associated > Plants > Roots > Rhizosphere > Soil | place: Michigan...
GACGTAAACACACTCTTACTAGATAAGACCGGCACGATCACGTTGGGCAATCGACAAGCAACTGCATTTATTCCACTCCCGGGAGTAGACGAAACGGAGTTAGCGGAAGCGGCTCAGTTGTCCTCACTGGCTGATGAGACGCCTGAAGGTCGGTCAATTGTGGTCCTGGCGAAGGAAAAGTATGGACTACGTGGCCGCGAGTTGGCGCCACATGAAGCGACGTTCGTTGCATTTACCGCGCAGACGCGTATGTCGGGCGTGGATTTCGACCATCGCGAAATCCGCAAAGGTGCTGCCGACGCAATCCAGAAGTATCTCGGCTCCGCCAATGGCCACCTCAGCAATAATTTGAACGACATAGTCGAACGAATTTCCCGCGAAGGAGGAACGCCTTTAGTGGTTGCCGAAGATCGTCTGCCGCTTGGTGTGATTCACCTCAAGGACATTATCAAGGGTGGAATGATCGAGCGTTTCAATCAGATGCGGCAGATGGGAATCCGAACGGTAATGATCACGGGTGACAACCCGCTCACAGCAGCGACGATTGCTCGCGAAGCTGGCGTCGACGACTTCCTGGCGCAGGCAACACCGGAAGACAAAATGGCGCTTATCAAACGCGAACAGGAGGGTGGCAAGCTTGTCGCCATGACGGGCGACGGCACGAACGATGCGCCTGCTCTGGCCCAGGCTGATGTGGGAGTGGCTATGAACACCGGCACTCAAGCGGCGAAAGAAGCCGGCAACATGGTGGACCTTGATTCTAACCCAACCAAACTCATCGAGATCGTCGAAATCGGCAAGCAGTTACTAATGACTCGCGGCGCCCTGACCACGTTCTCAATAGCCAATGACGTTGCGAAATACTTTGCAATTATTCCGGCGATGTTCGCAGGAGCGTTTCCAGTTCTCAATGCATTGAACATCATGGGCCTGCGTACCCCACAATCCGCGATCCTGTCAGCCGTAATCTTCAACGCGCTAATCATTATTGCGCTGATACCGCTGGCCCTCAGGGGGGTGAAGTATCGGCCAATGAGTGCAGCTTCGCTATTGCGTCGCAATCTGCTGATTTACGGGTTGGGCGGAATTATTGTCCCTTTCATTGGCATCAAGATCATCGACGTGATTATTCACGCGATTGGCCTGGCGTGATCAGAGGTGAAATGATGAAGAACATTACTACCGCGGTCCTGATGACGATTGTGACAACGATCCTGTTTGGGTTGATCTATCCACTCGTTGTGACCGGCTTGGCCCAGGTGATTTTTCCTGAAAATGCAAACGGCCAACTTCTCAAGAGATCTGACGGCACGGTGATTGGCTCACGTTTGATCGGGCAGCCGTTCTCTTCACCTGGTTATTTCCAATCACGCCCATCAGCCGCAGGCACCAGTGGCTACGACGCGGGCGCATCATCAGGTTCCAATCTTGGGCCAACTAATCAGAAGCTGATTGATCGGGTGAAGGCGGATGTTGAGAGGTTGAAAGCTGAGAATCCCGGAAAGCCAGTTCCGATTGATCTGGTGACAACCTCCGGTTCTGGCCTCGACCCGCACATCTCTCCGGCCTCAGCTGAGTTTCAAGTGCCACGTGTTGCTCGTGAGCGGGGTATCAGCGAAGACGAACTGCGGCGAATCGTCCGCGCCCACACTGAAGGGAGACAATTCGGTTTTTTGGGTGAACCAACTGTAAACGTGTTGGAGCTTAATCTGGATTTGGACAGAACAATGCCTATGAGGAAATGAAGTAGTCAGTAGTCAGTAGTCAGTAGTCATAGTCAGTGATCAGTAAGACAAGAGACCACCGACAACGGACCACTGACAACGAACCATCAATTGTGAACGAAAACGGTAACCGTCCATCACCCGAATCTCTTCTTGCCAAGCTCAACCAGGGAGAGCAGGCGAAGCTACGTGTTTACATCGGTGCTGCTCCCGGCGTCGGCAAGACTTATCAAATGCTCGCAGATGCGCACCTGCTGAAGAAGCAAGGCACAGACATTGTCGTTGCAGTGGTCGAAACGCATGGTCGTGAAGATACCAGGGCGATGATCGGCAATCTTGAATGTGTACCAATGCGCCGCATTGAGTATCGGGGGGTCACCTTGGAAGAGATGGACGTCGATGCTGTTATCGCCAGGCATCCGGGCATCGCCATCGTTGATGAGCTTGCTCACACCAATGTTCCCGGCTCGAAGAATGGCAAACGCTACCGGGATGTCTTAGACATACTCAACACCGGTATTTCTGTAATCACCGCGGTAAACATTCAACACCTCGAATCACTGAATGACGTAGTTACTCGCACCACTGGGGTGCGTGTGCGCGAGACGATTCCAGACTATTTCCTACGGCGTGCGGATGAAGTTGTCAATGTCGACGTTTCTGTTGACACGCTGCGCACACGTTTACGCCAGGGCAAGATCTACGACGTTGTAAAAATCGAACAGGCCCTCAATAACTTTTTCCGCAAAGGGAATCTTTCAACACTACGCGAGCTCGCCCTGAGGCAGGTAGCCACAGATCAGGCCACTAAAGCACACGATTATCGTGAGCGCGAAGGACTTGAACAGGCGGTCATTCCTGAGAAGGTGATGGTAGCCATGGCTTCTCGTGGCAGCGCAAAGAGGTTGCTTCGCGTCGGATCTCGCATCGCTGGTCGCCTCGCCAGTGACTGGTATGCGGTCTACGTTGAAACGCCAAATGAAGAGATGGGCCGAATTAAGCCGGCTGACTACGTGGCGCTTCAGGAGAATATTCGATTTGCTGAGGAACTCGGAGCAAAAGTGGTCAAGCTGAAGTCCCGACGAGTGGCAGATGCCTTGATTGACTTTGCGAGACGTGAGGGCATCACCCATGTTGTCTTCGGCCAGACGTCACGGTCTCGCTGGGACATTCTTCTGCATGGCTCGATCATTAACCGTTTTCTCCACGAAGTGCGTGATGCGACGGTCCAGGTAGTGCCTTTGGAGAAGAGGAAGGAAGTGGTTGTTGAGCAATAAGGGCGGACCATCTTTGTCTTTGAGCTTCTGTGACGAATGACTCTCCCGTCGGCATGTGAAGCAGGACCAAAGATCTAATGAGCTTAAGAGTCAAACTTTTACTGAGTTATCTGATCTTTGTCACTGCCCTTGTAGTGCTTGGCGGATGGAGCGCCTGGCGGCTGCGGGAAATGGGCGACGTGTCCCGTCGCATCATCTCCAATAATTACGATTCGGTCGTCGCGGCTCAGGAGATGAAGGAGAGTCTCGAACGTCAGGATTCTGCTGCCTTATTTGCACTCCTTGGTGCGCGAGAGCAGGCGATAGCTCAGCTTCGTGAGCACAGAGCTCGGTTTGACGCCAATTTTCAGAAGGCTGCGAACAACATCACTGAAGTCGGCGAGCCTGAAGCTATCGAGGCGATTCGACGAGACCGCGATAGCTACTACCAAATCTTCGATGCTTTTATGGCCAAAGTGAATGCGACGGAAAGTTCTCAGCCTCAACGTGTCCCGAGGGAAGAAGAACTGTCAGAGCGCAATGAGTACTTCACACGTCTCGAACCTCAGTTCAATAAATTGCGCGCTGAATGCGAACATCTGTTGCAACTCAATCAACGCGCCATGCTTGGCAAGTCTGAGATGGCCGCCGGTGTGGCCCAACTGTGGTTCTACCGCACCCTGTTAATTGCAGGTCTGTTAGTCGCTGCCGGGTTATGGCTGGCTTTTTTCCTGTCGAATCGAATAGTTGAGCCGCTGCGTCAACTCACTGCAACCACAGCAAGAATGGCTGGCGGCGATTTGGATGCGAGAGTAACTGTGGGCTCGCGGGACGAAGTTGGTGTGCTGGCAGCCGAATACAACCGAATGGCGGAACGTATTAGGCAACTCCGCAGCTCTGACATGGGCAAACTCCTCGTTGCCCAACAAACTACCGAGGCCGCTATTGATTCCCTGTACGACCCGGTGATCGTGACAGATGGTGAAGGGTGTGTAACGAAACTGAATCCTGCAGCGGAGGAGATATTCGGTTCTGAGAAAGAAAACACCGGCAAGCACGTGGGAGAAGTGGCGCGGGATGCGCGTATCGCAGGCGCTGTTGCCGAAGCGTTGGAGTCGCAGCGTCCAGTGGCCGGTGAAGGGATGTCGGCACTTTTGCCGCTTGCGGTTGACGGTTCCGAAAGGGCATTCCGCTTACGCACCACTCCGATGCGCGACAACGGCCATCGCTTGCTAGGCGCTGTCACAATTCTCGAGGACATAACGCATCTGCGTGAGATCGATCGCCTAAAGTCAGAGTTCATAGCAACTGCTTCACACGAACTCCGTACCCCTCTGACCAGCGTCCAAATGGGTGTTCATCTGCTGCTAGAAGGCGCGCTTGGTGAGTTAACCGATAGCCAAAATGAAGTACTTCAGGCTTGCCGCCAGGACTGTGAGCGACTCGATAAGCTCATGCGCGACTTGCTTGATCTTTCCAGGATTGAGGCGGGTGAAAGTCAGCCGCAGCTCGCTGCTGTTAGCGCAAGAGATCTACTCATAAATGCTGTCAAGGAGTTGCGCCCACAGGTGGAAGCAAAAGGGCTTGAACTGAGCATCGATGCTCCTGTTGAACTGCCTCTGGTAATGGTGGATCGGCTGCAAATCGAGCGTGTCATCAGCAATCTCGTCAGCAACGCGCTGCGACATACAAAGAACGGTGAAATCAAGATCAGCGCCGAACGACGTGACAATCAGGTTGTTGTTTCGGTCTCGGATACAGGGAGTGGAATACCAGCCGAATACCTACCGCACATCTTCGATAAGTTTGTGCAGGTTCCTGACGCACCTACTGGAGGAGCGGGACTAGGACTCACTATCTCGAAATCAATTGTGGAAGCTCACGGCGGGCAGATCAGCGTGCAATCGCAAGTTGGAATGGGGACAACCTTCACCTTCACTTTGCGATTGGCTGCGGAGGCTGAATCAAAGAAGGTGGTGAGCCATGTCTAAACGTGTGCTGATTGTTGATGACGAAGAAAACATTCGCGAGATGACACGATTAGCGTTGGAAACGGCCGGTTATGAAGTCGGCGAGGCTGAAAGTGGATTAGAGGCCTTCGCCATTATCGGCAGTGATGAGTCGTGGGATGTTGTGCTACTGGACCAGAAAATGCCGGGCATGGTGGGGACTGAGATCCTTCGCCGGCTCAAGGTGATGCTGCCCGCAGCACGCGTGATCATGATGACTGCTTACGCTTCAATCGACCTTGCTGTGGAAGCGATGAAGTTGGGGGCGACAGACTTTGTGCGCAAACCGATGACGCCGGAAATTTTGCGCAATGCACTCAACGTGGCCTTAACAAAACAACTTGAACCTCAGGTAACGTTGAACGGCTTCACCATCCTGCGTGCCACAGACACCCCGGGCCGAACACCCCAGAGGCCAAACGAGCGTTTTTTCATTGTGAGAAAGCCCGACGGGTCGGAGCAGGAGGTTGTAGTCGAGATTGCTCCCGAGGCGATCTCCGCAGTTGAGAAACTGACGAATGACTTGCCTCTTGGAAAGGCCTTCTGGGCGGAACAGGCCGAACAATTCCTTAGTGATTTTTTATGGAATGACGGAAACGCTCCGGTAACGGGCAAGTTGACGCTTAGAGGTGTAGAGCGTGAGGCATTGGAAAAGGCCGCGCGGAAGGAAGTTACTAAATGAGCAAGCGCATTTTGATCATTGACGATGAAGAAAATATTCGGCGCGTAACGCGTCTCACCCTACAGGCTGCAGGTTACGAAGTTGGCGAGGCAGGTGACGGTGAGCGAGGCCTCGAAGCCTTTGGCGATGGGTCCGGCTGGGATGCTGTGTTGCTTGATCAGAGAATGCCCGGCATGGACGGTCTCGAAACGTTGCGCCACATCAATGAACGCGATGCGACTGCGCGCGTAATCATGGCTACTGCGTATGCCTCGATTGAGCTTGCAGTCGATGCGATGAAACTTGGAGCTACCGACTTCGTGCGCAAGCCTATGACCCCGGAAATCTTGCGCAATGCCGTGGCCGCCGCCCTTGCAAAACAACCACGTGTATCCACGATCCCTGTCCCGCTGTCGCCAGAGGATTCAACGGAGCCGCTGATCCAAATCATCACTATGAACGGTTTCACGATCTTCGATTCGGAAGCTGCCCAACGGGAACCCAACGAGCGCCGCTTCAGAGTGAAGAGTCCCAGTGGAAGCGAGCATGAGGTGCTGGTGGAAATTGATGAAGAAGCAATCGGATACGTAGAGCGCATGACCAGACGGAAACTTCCTCCCGAGAACTCGTTCTGGACCACTCAGGCTCAACGCGTGTTGGGCGATTACCTATGGAAGGAAGGGAGAGTTCCCCCAACCAGAAAGCTCATGATAACCGATGTCGATCGTGACGAACTTCCAATCGCAGCGCGCTGGCAAACCTCCTAACTCCAGACATGCAATAAAACGCAGAGTGATGAATGTACTCGGAGAGGAACAACATTAGTGGCAGCAGAACTCAAACGTTTTATCATTGGTCGCGCACTAAGAACCGAAGAAGCAGCTCATGAGCGTCTCTCAAAGAAGACAGCCCTCGCTGTTTTCTCTTCTGACGCGCTCTCTTCAACTGCCTATGCCACCGAGGAGATTTTGCTCGTCCTGGCCGTTGCCGCTGTCTACGGTCAGGCGGGAGCGTTTCGGTACGTCATACCAGTTTCTATCGGCATTGGCGTGCTCCTCGTTATCGTGGCAATCAGCTACCGGCAAACTATCCAGGCCTACCCGTCGGGCGGCGGCGCTTACATTGTTGCCAAGGAAAACCTGGGCACAAATGCCGGTTTGGTCGCTGGGGCAGCACTCCTGGTTGACTATGTGCTTACGGTTGCGGTGTCGATTGCAGCAGGTGTAGCGGCCATCACTTCGATGATGCAGGGAACCCGCTACGCATGGCTGGACCATCACAAGGTCTTTCTCTGTCTGATTTTCATCGGCTTCATCGCATTGGCCAACTTGCGCGGAGTAAGAGAATCAGGCGCGCTTTTCGCGGCGCCAACTTACGCATTCCTCATCAGTTTTCTCTTCATGATTGGTTATGGACTCTTCAGCTACTACACCTATGGAGGAGCCGTGCCTATCCCTGGCCCTGCAGAAATCAAGACCGCCGAGGGATACAAGCTTCAGCCGTTGACGCTGTTTCTGCTGCTCGGCGCTTTTTCTAACGGTTGTGCTGCATTGACAGGTATCGAAGCGATCTCCAACGGTGTTCCGGCATTCAAGAAACCGGAAGCCAGGAATGCCGCGACAACACTCGTCGTAATGGCGGTGCTGCTAACTACCATGTTCTTAGGAACGAGTGTTTTAGCCTATCTTTACGGCGTTCATCCTCATGAAAGTGAGACGGTTATTTCGCAGTTCGCGAGGATCATGTTCACGGGACCGATGGCTTGGTTCTACTACGTCGTTCAGATTGCGACAGCGTTGATTCTGGTGCTAGCGGCTAACACCTCTTTTGCGGATTTCCCGAGGCTTGGCAGCCTACTGGCGCGTGACCGTTTCTTGCCGCGGCAGTTCGCAACGCGTGGGGACAAGCTCGTCTTCTCAAATGGGATTGTGATGTTGGCAATTTTTGCCAGCGTTCTTGTCATTGCCTTTGGCGGCGATACGAGCCGGCTCATTCCACTCTACGCGGTTGGAGTCTTCCTCTCTTTCACTCTTTCACAGTCGGGAATGATCCGGCACTGGCTCAAGGAGCGTGCGTCATCCAAAAAGATTAAGGCGCAAAAACGGCGCAAGGATGACATTCACTACACCCAGAGTACCGTCGATGCCGAGCCCCTGCCTGATGCAGAACTGGAAGCGTCTGAGCAACGCGGATCGACTTTCATCACGGACGAAGTGACGGATAGCTTGCACTGGAAAAAGTCCATCGTAATCAATGCGGTTGGGGCCATCGCTACCTTCATTGTTCTCTGCGTTTTCATTGCCACCAAGTTCATTCATGGTGCCTGGATTGTGGTCGTAGTAGTTCCGCTCCTTGTATTGATGTTTCGCGCTATTCACAAACACTATGTGGGGGTGGCGAAACAACTCTCGACGGAGGGTCTCGGAGACCTTCGGCCGATCAAGCACACGGTGATCGTTCCGATCTCCGGCATTCACCGTGGCGTAGTTAGCGCGCTTCAATATGCCAAGTCCATTGCGCCAGACCATGTCCAGGCCGTCTATGTGGACTTCGATGAGGAGGCCACGGCCAAGTTACGGGAGAAGTGGGAGCGTTGGGGAGCCGGAGTGAAATTAGTAGTGCTTCCGTCGCCCTACCGCGAACTTACGCGTCCGTTATTGCGTTACATCACTCGCCTTGAACGAAAGAACAGCAATGACGTGGTCACTGTATTGCTACCGGAGTTCGTCCCTGCAAAGTGGTGGCAACACCTCCTGCACAATCAGAGTTCACTAATGCTCAAGGGGGCACTTCTCTTCAAAGAGGGAGTAATCGTCATCAGCGTGCCTTATCATCTCAAGCCGTAAGGACGCAGCACACCAACTGGCAAAGCAGGTGCCGGATGATCGTAGCGAAATCGTTGCTTTCTTTTTGTGGCGGGCTTGTCGAACGGTGCTCGGCGGGATAGACTCACAACTGAACCCCCTGAGTCTGAGACAAATCAATGAGCCGCATTCCCCCCGGTGTTGAATAAGTTTGCGCAAATTCAATGGCCGACTTTTTGTACGAAACGCCGGAGCGGAAACTCAATAACTACCGGGCAATCTCCATCAGCCTCGCGGCACTGGCATTTTGCATCGGCGGGGCTGCATTGATGGGATGGGTTTTCGACGTCGAGGTACTAAAACGCATCCATCCGCAGCTAGTCACGATGAAGGCAAACACCGCCGTTTGTGTCATGCTCGCATCAGTTGCTGTTTTCCTGCTTCAGGACAGTTCCGCGTCGACGACAAGACGCCGCATCGCACTCTTGTTTGCGGCCATCGTTGCGACCGTCGGACTGATCACTTTAAGCGAACACATCTTTGGCTGGAACTCCGGGCTCGATCAGTTGCTCTTCCATGAATCAGTCGCCGAAGCGGGTCTGTCGTTTCCAGGTCGCATGGGTGTGGCTGCGGCACTCAACTTCTCGTTCCTCGGGATCGCTCTGGGCTTTCTCGATGTGCGTTCAGCGCGATGGTTTCCACTCTCGAATATTTCGGTGCTGCTGGTGGTGACGACCACGCTGCTCGTCTTTCTTTACTACTTCTACGGTATCGAGCAAGGCGAACCAATTGCCTTCTACTTTACGATTGCCTTGCACACGGTGGTTGCGTTCCTGAGTCTGTGCGGCGCCATCCTACTGGCACGGCCCGAACGCGGACTCGCGGCAGCACTGTTCGGAAACACTTTAGGTGCAGTGGTCGCTCGGCGAATGTTGCCTGCGTTCGTGGTAGTGATCTTGCTGGGCTGGATACGAAATGTAGCTCGCGATGCTAATTTGATCGGTCCTGGTTTCGCCACCGCTGCCTTCGTTGTCGCTGTACTGCTACTCCTCGGCGTATTGATCTGGTTAACCGCGCTTTCACTCAATCGTACTGACAGAGAACGACGCTTGGTCGATCTCGCTCAACGGCGTGCTGAGAACCAGCTCGAAGTGCTCTTCCGCGTTAGCGAGTTGATCCGCACACTGCACGACCCGGATGAGTTGTCGTATGCAGTGGCCGAGATCGTCGGTATTCATCTCAAGCTGCGTCGTTGTTTGTTCAATGAAACCGATATCGAGCGAGATCTGGAGATCGTTCACCGCGATTACGTTGATGGCGTCGAATCGGTCGCGGGCGAGCATCGGATTTCGGATTACAGCAGCATCACTTCAGGTGAAATGCAGCGGGGACTGACAGTCGTCAACAACGATTCAAAAACCGATCCGCGCACGGCGGCTGACTATCATAGAAGTTATGCGACGACGGGCGAGCGCGCTTATGTTGCTTTCCCCTTGTTGCGCGAGGGACGTTGGGTAGCTTCGTTTTGGGCCAGCGTCGATAAGCCGCGCCAGTGGACGAGGGAAGAAGTCGCGCTGGTGCAAGCCGTGGCCGAACGCACCTGGACCGCGATTGAAAAATTGCGCGCCGAAACCGAGCGCGAACGATTGCTCCAAAGCGTCCAGGAAGCACGCGACGCGGCCGAGAAAGCGAATCAGCTCAAGGATGAATTCCTGGCGACGTTATCACACGAATTGCGCAATCCTTTGAACGTCATCCTCGGATACTCGGAACTGTTGTTGCGGATGCCCGAGATCGAACAGTCGCCGCGGCTGGTTCAGATGGGTGAAGCGCTCAGACGAAACGCACAGTCGCAGTCGCAGTTGATAAACGATCTGCTAGATTTGTCGCGTCTGCAACGAGGCAAGATTTCGTTGAACCAGGAGACTGTTTCACTGCCGGCGATCATCGATAACGCAGTCGAGACTGTACGCACAGACGCCGCGACAAAGGGAGTTGAGATTCGTCTTCAGGCTAACGATCAACTGTTACTCGTCGAAGGCGATCGACTGCGGCTACAGCAGATTGCGTGGAACATTCTGAACAATGCCGTGAAGTTTACGCCGTCAGGTGGCCGGATTGAGATCGCTTTGAACAATGAAGGCGAGCGGGCGGCGTTGGTTGTCACGGATACAGGGCAGGGAATTGATCCGGGTTTTCTGCCACATGTGTTCGAGATGTTTCGGCAGGCGGATGGCAGTAATCGTCGCCGGCATGGTGGCATGGGAATTGGACTCGCATTGGTGCGGCAACTCGTTCAACTTCACGGTGGCATGATCAGTGCTGAGTCTGATGGACCGAATAGAGGTTCGCGTTTCACCGTGCGTTTGCCGCTGCTCCGTGAAGCACCGGCGCTTGCTGTTTCTGCGTCCGCTGCTCCGGAATTGAATGTTTTCTCGCAGACGAGTTTTCTGGTCCTTGATGACTCGGAAGACTCGATTGCGATGATGGAAGAGCTGCTCAAACTTGCGGGTGCGCACGTTGTGACGGTGACAAACGGCGTCGATGCTTTGCGAATCGCGAGTGAGAATGAATTCGATGTGATTCTTTCCGACATTTCGATGCCGGAGATGGATGGGTTTGAGTTCCTCGAGCGACTGCGAAAGATTGATGGGCGCCAGGATGTTCCCGTCATTGCGATTACGGGCTTCGGGCGCAATGCTGACATCGAACGCGCGCGTGCCGCGGGGTTCTATTCGCACCTCACCAAGCCGATCGATTTGATGGCGCTGACCGCGGTGCTTGAACAACTCGCGGAGGAGAAGACTGATGCTCGCCGCGGTGATACAGATGTTGATTATGACGTGAGCGCCGGTCCCGTTTGTTAAATCGCTTTGCCGCAAAACTCAGGTATGTGCCTGGATACAGTCAGAACCACCTCGCGGTAGCGGGTGGGTGCAAGCGCAGCGCGCTAGTGCTATCGAGCGCGCTGGCTGCGCACCCACCCGCTACCGCGAGGTGGTTCTGACTGTATCCAGGTATCGTTCGAGAACGCGCTGGAGCTCTTCGGGTTTCACTGGCTTTGAAACGTAATCATCCATACCTGCGGCGATACACCTTGCACGGTCGCCTTCGAGCGCGTGGGCCGTCATCGCGATGACGGGCGTGCGCTGCGGCGCGTGCTCGTAACGTCGAATGGCGGCGGTCGCTTCGTAACCATCCATCTCCGGCATCTGACAATCCATCAGTACCAGGTCGTAAGAAATTCGCGCGAGCGCTTCGAGCACTTCTCGGCCATTCGCCACTGCGTCGGCGCGATAGCCGAGCTTTCGAAGCTGACGAATAGCAACTTTCTGATTAACTACATTGTCTTCGGCAATGAGAATGAGTTTGTTTGATGCCGGTTTGATTTCGATTGCCTTCGGCGTGATAGCAACGTGTTCGAGTGTCTTCGTGGCGTGTGGACTTCGCACGACACTGGTGAGGCACTCGAAAAGCGCAGCCTGTCGAATCGGTTTGGCGAGATATGCAGCGATTCCGAGTTGCTGAGCGGCGGTCGATCCACCGCGTTCACCATACGACGTAAGCATTACGAGTGGCGTTGCGGCAATTGACGGATCATTTTTGATCACGCGAGCCAGTTCGAACCCATCCATTCCCGGCATCATCAGATCCAGAATCGCCAGATCGAAAGCCTCATCTGTCTTCGCTGCTGAGCGCAGTAAAGCCAAAGCACTCTTTCCGGATTCGGCTTCCACGTGTCTCATGCTGCGTGAGCCGAGTTGATGCGAGAGGATCTTCCGGTTCGTCATGTTGTCGTCGACGATGAGAACGCGCAGTCCCGCTAACATGCTGTGGTTGAGACGCAATGTATTAACAGGCCTGAGTTGTTTCTCGAATCGTGCCGTAAACCAGAAGACTGAACCTTGACCGGCGACACTCTTCAGCCCGATTTCGCCGCCCATCAATTCGACGAGCTGCTTCGAGATCGCTAAACCCAGTCCCGTGCCGCCGTACTTTCGTGTTGTTGAGCCGTCGGCTTGAATGAACGGTTGGAACAACTGTTGTTGTGCCGCTTCGCTGACGCCGATGCCTGTGTCGGCGACGCTGAAGCGAATCGTCACCTGCTTTGTATCTTCACTTTCTTTCTCGGCGCGCACCACGACTTCGCCCGACTCGGTGAACTTGATTGCGTTGCCGATCAGGTTGGTGAGTACTTGACGCAGCCGTCCCGGATCACCACGCAACCCGACAGGTACGTCCTTGTAGACGAGCGAAACAAACTCGAGCTTTTTGTCGTGCGCGCGAGGAGCAAGGAGATCGATTGTCTCTTCAATCGCGTTGGTGAGGACGAAGTCGAGCTCTTCGAA
>Ga0105243_10003444_pt1 | contig 12802 bp, 12 predicted proteins | sample KBSM34metaG_FD_81525 | JGI IMG/M metagenome (GOLD analysis project Ga0105243, IMG submission 81525) | Miscanthus rhizosphere microbial communities from Kellogg Biological Station, Michigan, USA - KBS M3-4 metaG | ecosystem: Host-associated > Plants > Roots > Rhizosphere > Soil | place...
CGAGCATGACGTTGGGGCCGCTGTAGACGAGTTCACCGACAGGCCCGTCGGCCGAGTCCAGACCGTCGACGGGTTCGATCCGGAAGGAGCCGCCGGGCACCGGAACGCCGATGCTGGAAGGGTTCGCCGCCGCGAGCTGGGGCGGCAGGTAGGCCATGCGGGCGGTGGCTTCGGTCTGCCCGTACATGACGAACAGCTCCCAGCCACGGCGCCAGCCAAGCTCCGCGTAGTGCTGGACCTTCTCCGGGGCGAGCCTGCCGCCGGCCTGGGTGACATAGCGCAGGGCGGGCAGCTCCATGGCGCCAAAGCCCACGCGTTCAAGGAGTTCGAAGGTGTAAGGCACGGCGGCGAAGGAACTTACCCGGTGGCGCCGCATGAGGTCCCAGAAGCAGGGGTCCACCACTGACAGCTCGGTGAGCGCAAGGGCGGCCCCGCGGAGCAGGTGGCTGTTGATGACCGAGAGTCCGTAGCAGTAGGACATCGGCAGCGTGGTGGCGGCGCGGTCGTCAGCGCCGATGCGCAGGTATCCGGCGATCGACTCCGCATTGGCCTGCACGTTGTCCTGCGACAGCCGCACGAGCTTGGGCGATCCAGTGGAGCCGGAGGTGCTCAGCAGCAGGGCGAGTTCCGGGTGCAGTACGTGGCCGCTGCCGGGGCGGCGTTCCTGCAGCACGGGATCGGCGGTGGCTTCGGCGCCTGACCTTTCAGTGCCTGACTTTTCAGTGCCGGAGTGCATGACGACATCCGGATCATAGGCCGCGATCAGCGACTCCAGGGCGGCCGGCTTGTCCGCGGGGACGATCATCAGCGGGTGGCCGCCGGAGAGCGCGGCGAGGTAGCCGACCAGGGACGCGACATCATTCGCGGCGGCGAGCGCCACGAGGCGGCGCGTGGTGCCAAGCCGGGCGGCCACGGCGTCGACGCGGCCGGCCAATTCCTCATAGCTGATGACGGTGTCGCCAGTGATGACGGCGGCGCGGTTTCCGAAGCGGGCCAGGCCCGCGACAAACGGGATCCGCGCGAGATCAAGGGGGATGGTCACCCGAGCGATTTTATAGGATAGCCTTAGCTAACTTCATTTGAGTTTCTGCAAGCGTCACCAATCCAGTCACGGGTGTCACTTCACCACCATTGGCCACGCTTTTCGAGCACTTTCTTCAGCAGGTCGGCCCTGTCCGTGACGATTCCGTCCACGCCCTGCCCTTCACCGCCCAGCCCTTCACCACGCAGGTCCAGCAGCCGCTCCATTTCCGCCGGATCGTTGACGGTCCACACGTGCACCTGCAGCCCCAGGCGACGGGCCCTGCCGAGGAAGCGCGGGGTCAGCAGCTCCAGCGGGCCGTAACGGACGGGCACCTGGAGGGCGTCGACGTCGTGCATCACCCTGGCGAGCCAACGCTCCGGAAGGAGCGGACCGGCAAGGGCGAAGACTGCCGTGGAGACGATCCCGGCGGACGACGCCGTGCGGCGGCTGAGCCTTTTCAACACGGCCCGGCGGCGGCGGTCGGAGAAGCTGGTGATGAGGACGCGTTCGTGCGCTGCGCAGCGTTCGATCACCGCGGCCAGGGGCGCCACGGTGTGCCAGTCCTTGACGTCGATGTTCAGCCGGGCGTCCGGGAATTCCCGCAGGATGTCCTCGAGCAGCGGGACGGCTTCGCGCCCGCCGATCTTCGCCCGGGACACCTGTGCGTAGTCCAGTTCGCTGATCCGGCCGCGGGAGTCGGTGACGCGATCCAGGGTGTGGTCGTGGAACAGCAGCACCCTGCCGTCCGCGGTTGCGCGGGCGTCCGTCTCAAGGTGCGTGATGCCAAGCCCGACGGCGGCGCGGAAGGCCGCCGCGGAATTCTCCAGTCCTTCGCGTGAGAAACCGCGGTGGGCCAAGGCAAGGGGACCGCTGGCGCCACCGGGTCGCAGGAAATAGGGCAGAGGCTGGCTCACCCGCGTAGCGTAGCGCAGCCCAGCCCAGCCCAGCCCCCGAAGGCTCAGCCCTCGTGGCGGACGATCTCCACGCCGTCGGCGCAGTGCACCAGCGTACGGCCGCGGCCGCCGTCGAGGTTCACCCACACAATGCTGTGGTCGCCGGACACGGCGTCCACAGATCCCCGGTCCTCGTATCCCGGGGCGAGCTTCACGCTTACGCGGTCGCCCCGGCGGAGTTGCTTCCAGTGTTCGGCAGGCTCGGCGCGGCGGATCGGCGCCTCGTACATGCCGTTCGTCTTTCGCTTGGCCATGATGTCCCCCCTGAAGTGAGCTCTCAGATATGAAGCCAGCCTAAGAGGCTGAGTTGAACGCCAGTTGGATTCCAGGTGTGAGTTTCCGGTGAGCTTAATCGCGCGTCTTAGTCGAGCGCGGTTTCGCCCAATAACGCGGTGATTTCGGCGGTCCGTTTCACGGTTGCGCGGGCGCCCTCGGCGATGATGCCGGGAACATCCCGGCCGTCGAAAACGGCGATGGCGCGTGAGGTGATGGTTTCGGGGCCGGTCATCGCGTTCCTCAGGGCCGTTGCCGTGGCGCCCGGCTCGCCGAGCATGAGGCCCGCCCCGGCCACTGTTTCCTGGGCAAGGAGCTCGGACAGCTCCCGGTCCAGGCCTAACTCCTCGCCCGCGGCCGCCATGGCTTCCGCCAGGTAGTACGCGTACGCCGGGCCGGAACCGCTGATGGCAGAGACCAACGCGATCTGCTCCTCCGGCACCTCCACCACGGTTCCGGAGCCTTCGAAGACCGCCCTGGCCTGCTGAAGCTGCGCGGGGCTGCAGGTGCTGCCGGGCGAGAGCGAGACGACTCCACGGCCCAGCTTGAGGGGCGTGTTCGGCATGCTCCGGATCACCGGCTGCCCCTGGGGCAGGGCTGCCTCGAGCTGCGCGAGCGGCAAGGCCGCGGCCACGCTCACCACCACGGCGTCCGGCCGCAGCGACGGGCCGATCGCCCGGGCCAGTCCGACCGTATCGCCCGGTTTGACGCCCAGCACGACGACGGCAGCCCCCTCGCACGCGCTCCGGTTGCCTTCCGGCTCCTCCTCGCTGGAGATGAACCTGACACCGGGATAGCGGCTGGCAAGCCCGGGAACACGTTCGGCCCGCCGGACCGTCGCGACCACGTCTTCCGGAGCGGTCCCGGCCTCCAGGAGCCCGGCCATGATGGCTTCGTTCATTTCTCCGCAGCCGAGGAAAGCAATCATGCTGGTCATTCGTCCTTCCCGAGTTCGGCAGGAAAACGTTGGCAAAAGAAAACAGCGGCGGTGCGCACCCAGTCCTGCCGGGACATGGAGTCCTGTCCGCCGTCCCGGCAGGAACGCACCGCCGCTGTGGCTTGTTTGCCCGCGAGGGGCTTGCGCTGGACGCGCAGTCCGCTAGATGATCGCGGCGCGCAGTTCCTTCGCGGCAACGGCCGGGTCGTCGGCGCCGTAGATGGCGCCGCCGGCGACGGCGACATCAGCGCCGGAGCGCTGCACGGCAGCGATGGTGGACAGGTTCACGCCGCCGGCCACGGAGAACGGCACGCGGGCTTCTTCGCCGGCGTTCAGGAGCACGTTCAGGTCGTAGCCCGGCTTGGCCTGCTCGTCCAGACCGGCGTGCATCTCGACGAACTTCGCACCCAGGGCACGGACTTCCTTGGCACGGGCCACCTTGTCCTCGATGCCGATCAGGTCCACCACAACACCCTTGTTGTGGGCCTTGGCCGCCTTGACCGCACCGGCAATGGTGGAGTCGTCGGCAGCACCCAGCACGGTGACCAGGTCCGCGCCGGCCTTGAACGCGATGTCGGCTTCGAGTTCGCCGGCGTCCATGGTCTTCAGGTCGGCGAAGACGATCTTGTCCGGGTGGGCCTCCTTGACGGCGGTGATGGCGGACAGGCCTTCGCTCTTCACCAGCGGGGTGCCGAGCTCGATGATGTCCACGTACTCGGCAACCTTGCCGGCCAGTTCGAGGGCAGCCTCGGTGGAAAGGACGTCAATGGCAACTTGCAGCTTCATGGGTATCTCACTTCTGGTTTGGTCTTGTGTGGGTTGTTGCAGGAAGTTACGGATGCTTGCGGGGCTTACTCGAGGTTGGCGTGGCGCAGCCACAGCTCCTCGGCCGGGGTCGCATCCCCGTCCCAGAGGGTCTGGAACACGGCCTCGGCGGCCAGGAACAGCACCTGTTCGAAGAGGGACCCCGCATACTGGCGGGACAGGCTGGAGCCGTGGTCCGTTTTCTGCGCGGCGGGAATGGTGACAACGACGTCGGCCAGTTCCGCGAGAGGCGACTCCGGGTTGGCGGTGTACACCGCCAGGCGGGCTCCGGCCCTTGCGGCCGTCTGGGCAGCGCGCACCACGCCGGAAGTCGTTCCCGAACCGGAGGCCAACAGCAGGACATCCCCCGAACGGATAGCAGGGGTGGTGGTGTCACCGGCGATATGCACCTCGAGGCCGAGGTGCATCAGGCGCATGGCCACCATCCGCAGGACCAGGCCGCTGCGGCCGGCACCGGCAACGAATACCCGGCTGGCGGTCCGGAGTTCCTCCGCCAAGCGGGAGAGCTGGCCGGGGTCGAGTTCCGCGGTGGTTCCAGCAACTTCGCCCCGCACAAGCGACAGGTTCGCCGAGATCAGGCGTGATGTTTCTGTGTCAGATGCGGTGGGGGCCACCTCAGCGGTGAGGGTCATTTGCCATGCCTCCTGTTCTGCCCGGGAAGTTCTTGTGCTTCAATCGTCGCTCCCGGAACGGGTGTGCAGAACAGCGAAGACGGGCAGTGTTTGCTACCCGTTCGGGTAGTCAGGCCGGGGCGCGAGCAGCTAAGGTGGCGGGATGACTTCAGCGCAGAAGACCAGAACCCTGCTCGACGACGTCGCCGCCCTGGTGAATGCCCCCCTGATCGACATCGCCGAGCGCCTGCGCGAGGCGGTGCTGCCGTACATCGGCCACAGCGCGCTCATCATCTTCACCGAGGACTGCACCGGCCGCCCGCAGAAGAAGGCCGGAGCGGAAGCGATCATCAGCCGCGTGTCCGTTCCCGAACTGGACCAGCTGCGCACCCACGTGCCGGAACGCCAGCCCTGGGAAGGAACCGCAACCATCGCCGGTGCGGAGCACCCGGTCCTGGCCCTGGCCTCGGAGACCAATGCCCTGGTCACCCTGACGGCCCCGCAACTGCCGGCAGACCCGGCGGACCGGGCGGAGTCCCTGCGGATGCTCGGCTACCTGTGGGGGCTGGCGGCCCGGCGCATCCAGGAGAAGGTGGCGGATGCACCGCCGTCGTACCTCCTGGAATCGCGGGCGGCGTCAGCGGAACGGCTGCGGGTCACGGCGGAACTGGTGGATCGTCACTCGACCACCCTCGAGACCCTCCTGGCGGCCCTGCGTTCCCAGGCCCTGGACGATGCCGCTGCCCGTCGGAACGTCACGGACCTCGCCGTGAAGGCCCTCGTGGAGCTGCGGACAATCAGCGACCGCACCACGGACCTTGTGGAAGAACCCGTGGCCACGGCGTTCGAACGGCTGCGGGAGGACCTGCGGCCCTTGATGCATTTCAGCGGCATCGACGTGCAGTTCATCGAGCCGCCGGTCAACGGCCGCGCCCTCCCCGGCGAAGTGGCGCACGCGGCGCGGGCCATCGTGCGCGGGCTGGTGCTGGCAATCGTGGAGCAGCCGGAGGTGCGCAGGGTCCGCGCCCAGTGGGACTGCGACGGCGAGAACCTGCTCATCAACGTGCGGGACGACGGCCAGGGCGAGCTGTCCGCTGATTCACCGAACATCGCCCGGCTCGCCTCCCGGGTGGAAGCACTGAACGGGCGGATGAACCTGGAGGTCATGGCGGGATGGGGCGCCGATGTGCAGGTGGCCCTGCCGCTCGATCCGCCCTCCGCTCCGGTGGCTGACGCCGGCGGCTGGGGGCTGGCCGAACGGGAACTGGAAGTCCTCCAGCTGCTCTCGGCCGGGCAGCGCAACCGGGCGATCTCCGCGAAGCTCCACATCAGCGAAAACACCGTTAAATTCCATCTGCGGAATATCTTCCGGAAGCTCGGCGTGGGCTCGCGCACGGAAGCGATCGCCCTCGCGCACAGCCACGGGATGCGGGCACAGTCCTAGGGCCGCCGTCTGCGCAGGCTCAGGCGCCCGGTTTCCGCTCCGCGAGACGGGCTTCGATCACCTGGGCCACGCCGTCGTCGTCGAAATGCGGGGCCTGGTAACCCGCCGCGGTGATCGCTTCCGGGTGCCCGCTGGCCATCGCGTACCCGTGGCCGGCCCAGCGCAGCATTTCGACGTCGTTGGGCATGTCCCCGAATGCCACGACGTCCGCGGCTTCGATCCCCCGGGAGGCGGCGTACTCGGCGAGGGTGACGGCCTTGTTGACGCCCGGCGCCGACATCTCAAGCAGCGCTGTGCGCGGCGCCGAGTGCGTGGTTTCCACCAAGTGCGCGACGATGGGCTGCACCTGCGCGAGAAAGGCGTCCGGGGTCCCGCTGCGGGTCACCGCCAGGAACTTCACGACGGCGTCCTCCGCCGTCAGCGTCTGGTGCAGCGGCGCCGGGGTGAACTCGGCGAGCAGTTCGCTGGTGGGGTTCTCGATGAAGCCGGGTTCGAGGTGGAAACCGGAAACGGTCTCGGCGGCGAACAAGGCGTCGGGGCACACATTCTTGATCAGGCGCCGGGCCTCGAGCACGGCGTCGAGCCCGATGGCCCGGGCGGAGAGAAGCTTGTCTTCGGCGAGGTCCCACAGCACGGCGCCGTTGGAGCAAATGACCGTGCCGCTGTGTCCGAGTTGTTCCCGGAGCGGGTAGAGCCAACGGGGCGGGCGTCCGGTTACGAAGACCACCTCGACGCCGGCATCGATGCAGGCGTGGAAGGCCCGGACGGTGCGGCTGCTGATCCGGCCGTCGTGGCCGAGGATGGTGCCGTCGATGTCACTTGCTACAAGCCGCATCATGTCAGTCTACGGGCGGGGAAGGTGGCTCACTCCCCCGCGGTCAGCGCGTTCATCTCGGCGCGCGTGGGCGGGTTGGCCCCGGCGCGGGACACGGTGATCGCCGCGGCACTGACGGCGTGGGCCAGGAGCTCGCGCAGGATTTCGGCCGGCATGGCCCGCAGGTCTGCGCGGTTCTGTGCGCCGTCCAGGCCACGGTCCACGATGCCTGAGAGCAACGCGGCCATGAAGGAATCGCCGGCGCCCACGGTGTCCGCCACCGCCACCTTGGGCGCGCGAACCTCGGCTTCTCCGGCGGCCGTGACGCCCCAGGGACTGGCCGAACCGCGGGTGACCACCACCATGGCCGGGCCTTCGTGGCCGCCCAGGGAGAGCCAGCGGCGCGCGGATTCGCGCACGTCCACGCCCGGGTAAAGCCACTCGAGGTCCTCATCCGAAGCCTTCACGACGTCCGCCAGCGCCACGAAGCGCTCGGTCCGGGTCCGCGCAAAGTCCTTGTCCGTGATAATGCTGGGCCGGCAGTTCGGATCGAAGCTGATGGTGGCGTTCGGGTGGGCGTGCTCGACGGCGGCAAGCACCTCGGACGCGCCCGGCTCCAGCATGGTGGCGATGGAGCCGGTGTGCAGGAGCGAGGCGCCCTGCAGCATGAACGGCAGTCGCTCGGCCAGGCCGGGCAGCTCCCAGCTGAGGTCGAAGGTGTAGCTCGCGGCGCCGTCCTCGCCGACCACCGCCGTGGCCACGCTGCTGGGCTTGCCGTCAGGCGGGAACGGAACCATCACCGAGCTTGAGCGCAGGTGTGCCGCGATCGCATCACCGTAAGCGTCCTTGCCGAAGCGCCCGATGAACTGCACCGGGTGGCCCAGGCGGGCCAGTCCCACCGCGACATTCAGCGGGCTGCCGCCCACGTGAGCCTCCTCGCCCGAGGAGCGCCGGACGACGTCCACCAGGGCCTCACCAATCACTGTCAGCATGGGGAACACTCTGCCAGACCGGCCATGGTCGGGCCAGATCCGCCGTTCAGTTACCCGGCTCGCGCTGCCGGGGTCGCGAATGCACGTTTTCTCAAATGCTCCACACATAATTGCGACAACAAGTTACCGGCGGGTAATGTTTTGGACCCTGGGGGATGTGATGCGCATCACCGATGCGCGGAAAACTTCTCATTGATTGGAACTGCCCTATGACAGTGCAAAAACGGTCCGTCCTGTCCGCCATTGCGATCCTTGCGTTTTCGCTTTTCACCGGAGCAGGCACCGCCTCGGCCAGCACCTTGGAAGTCTCCCCTCCGGGAGCCAACGACTGGGGCTGCAAACCCGGCGCCGCGCATCCCTACCCGGTGGTCTTGGTGCCGGGAACCTTCGAAAACATGGCAAAGAACTGGAGCACGCTGTCTCCGGTCCTGAAGTCCGAGGGCTACTGCGTGTTCGCCCTCAACTACGGCGAGTCCAACGGAATCGATGCCTCGGGCCCCATCGCCGACTCGGCCAGGGAGCTTGCTTCGTTTGTTGACGCCGTCCTCGCCGCAACCGGGGCACGTCAAGTGGACGTCGTGGGTCATAGCCAAGGCGGAATGATGCCGAGGTACTACATGGGCTTCCTGGGTGGCGCCAAGAAGGTCCACCACCTCGTGGGCATATCACCGTCGAACCACGGCACGACGGGCCTAATCCTCCCTCCGCCGGACGGGGCACCTTCGGAAATGCAACTTTTCGCACCCTTCTGCCAGGCATGCGTCGACCAGGAAGCAGGGTCGGCATTCCTGACCGGGCTCAACTCCATCGGCGACACCGTCAGAGGGCCCGCGTACACCGTTATTTCCACCATCCATGACGAGGTGGTGACGCCGTATCAAAGCCAGTTCCTGTCGGGCAGCGCCGCACAGGTCACCAACGTCACCATCCAGAACATGTGCCCCCTGGATCCGATCGAGCACGATCAAACCCCAAATGATCCGGTAGTGCACCAGTGGGTGCTGAATGCCCTGGCCCATCAGGACGGACCCGCCGATCCGGGTTTCCGCCCGGCCTGTCTCTAGGCGGTATTCAGCCTTGGGCGGCGGGGTCAGCTGAGCAGCCGCTGCACCAGTTCCCGGCACTTCTTGTAAGCCGCCGCGCGTGGATCGATGAGGTCGTAGTGGCTGCCCGGAACCTTCAGCAGCTGGGCCGCACCGCCGGCTGCGATCGAAGCATTGACGTAGCCTTCGGACAGGCTGGCCGGGACGTCCTCGTCCTCCATGGCATGCACGGCATACACGGGGATGCTGAGCGGTAGGCACCTCATGGGATCGGCGTAAATATGCCGTTTGGGGTATCTGACGGAATCGCCGCCCATGAGGTTGTCCACCGCGCCGTTGCTGAGGTTGAGGCGCTCGGCCTCGGCCAGGTTCAGCACCCCGGACTGGCTGACGACGCCGCTAAGCTGCACCGCGGCGTCGTCGCCGTTACGCACCAGCTGGCGGTCGGCGTCGGGGGTTCCGATCTTGTCCAGTTTCCGGCGCCCGGCCGCCCACACGGCGAGGTGCCCGCCGGCCGAATGGCCCAGGGCCACCACCTTGCCGAGGTCCAGGCCGTGCTCGGGGGCCACGTCCTTGAGGTGGTCGATGCCGCTGAGCACGTCCTCGAAGGTGTGCGGCCAGCCGCCGCCGTTGCCTGCCCGCCGGTACTCGAGGTTCCAGGCGGCGATGCCGTGCGCGGCGAGGTCCCGGGCGAGCGGTTCCCCCAGCTCTGCGCCGTACTGCGACCGCCAGTAGCCGCCGTGGATCACCACGGCGACGCCATGGCATTTCACCGGACGGTCCCCGTTGGGGGTATGCGTGGGTTCCGGTAGGAATAGTTCGGCCCACTGGCTGGGGTGCTCGCCGTAGTGGTACTTCTGCCGCTTCACTGCGTGCCTCCTTTGCGGCTTCCCGTCAGTAAACCTTGCTCGGGTCCTTCAAAAAGCTGTGCTTCAAGAGCCTTCCAAGAGCCTACAGTGCATTTCCCGGCGGCAGCGGGAGCCGCCGCCGGGACGGGCCCGGGCCGGGTGCCGTGTCAGTGCCGCCCCGTAAGCTTGGGAGCATGGCAAGCAATTGGGAGAGGCTGGATCCCCAGCTGCGCGAATCGGTGCAGGCGAACGTGGAGATCTACGAACGGGTGCGCCCGGCGTTGAAACTCATCACCCGCGATGTGCTGCTCACGCTGCGGGACATCCTGAAGAACAGCGATTCCGTGCCCCTCTTCGTCACGGGACGCACCAAGACCGTGGACTCCTTCCGCGAAAAGATCTCCCGCACGGACGAACCCTTGGAGCCGGGCGGGCCGCGGCCGCTGAAGTTCCCGGATCCGTTCCGCACGCTCAATGACATGGTGGGCATCCGCGTCATCACCAAGCTCCCCGCGGAGAACGCTGCCGTGGCCAACCTCATCAAACGCCAGCGCCAGCTGTTCGACTGCCGCGGGGACCGCGAGAAGGACATCGGCTCCATCGAGTCCGGCACCTACGGCTACTCCAGCCGGCACCTGATCCTGCGCACCATCCAAAACGAGTCGGTGAAGGCCTACCAGCAGATCTTCAACCCGGAACTTCCGGCCAACGGCAGCTACTTCTTCGAGTGCCAGATCCGAACGGTGTTCGCGCACGCCTGGAGCGAGATCGAGCACGACATCCGCTTCAAGGCCGAAGACCCCCGGGCCTGGACCCCGCATTTCGACCGCCAGTTCACCGCCACCGCCGCCATGCTTGAAACCGTCGAAAGCGCCTTCGCGGACCTCAACGAGCGCTACGCCGAGGTCCGCGGCTACTGGGACCTGGAAGGCGAAGGATCCACCGCGCTCACGCCGAACCGCGTCCGGGACGTCTGGCGGACCCTCCTGCCGCACGTCGACCGCAAGGTCGATGACGACTGGGGCTGGGCCGCCGAACTCCTCGCGGCGCACGGGCTGAAGAAGACCGTGGAGCTGGCCGGGCTGCTGAGCGCCAACCGCATCACCGAGGTCCGCAAGGCCTTGGACCACCGCTACTCCCCCGGACCGGACCGCCTGCTGGACGACCTCCTGCTCTGGGAGTACGGCACCGGACACATCGACCTCACCGCCGAGGCGGCCGACGTCGTCCCGCACCCGCGGCGGGACAGCCTCCAGCGGCGGCTCAGGCAGATCGAGCGCTACCGCCAGACTTCGAGTTAGGACCCATGACACCGCCAGGAACCGCGACCCCCGAACAACTGCAGTCCCTGCGCTTCACCCTCCGGTCCCCGCGCAGGCTCAAAACGGAGTCGCTGGCTGCCTTGGTTGTCGCCCTGGCCCTGATCCCGGAAGCCATCGCGTTCTCCGTGATTGCCGGCGTCGATCCCCGGATCGGGCTGTTCGCCTCCTTCACCATGGGCATCGTCACGGCGGTGGTCGGCGGCCGGCCGGCCATGATCTCCGCGGCCACCGGCGCCGTGGCGCTGGTGATCGCTCCGGTGATGAAGGAGCACGGCCTCCAGTACCTGATCGCCACGATCATCATGGCCGGCGTCTTCCAGATCATCCTGGCGGTGCTCGGCGTCACCCGCTTGATGCGCTTCATTCCACGTTCGGTGATGATCGGTTTCGTTAACGCCCTGGCCATCCTCGTGTTCATGGCCCAGATGCCGGAGCTGCTCGGCGTGCCGTGGACGGTGTACCCGATAGTGGCCGTGGGCCTGCTGATCGTCTTCGCCCTGCCGAAAATTACGACGGCGGTGCCCGCGCCTTTGGTGGCGATCGTGCTGTTGACGCTGGCGACCGTGCTGGCGGGCATCAAGGTGCCCACCGTCAGCAGCAAGGGCGGGCTCCCGGACAGCCTGCCCGGCTTCTTCCTCCCGCAGGTGCCGCTGAACTGGGAGACCTTCAGCATCATCGCGCCGTATGCCCTGTCCATGGCACTGGTGGGCCTGCTGGAATCCCTCATGACCGCCAAGCTGGTGGATGACATCACGGACACCCGTTCCAACAAGACCCGCGTGTCCTGGGGCCAGGGCGCGGCGAACATCGTCACCGGCTTCCTGGGTGGCCTGGGCGGTTGCGCCGTGATCGGCCAGACCATGATCAACGTCAAGGGCTCCGGTGCGCGAAGCCGTCTCTCCACTTTCCTGGCGGGCGCGTTCCTCCTGGCCCTGGTGGTGCTGCTGGGAGATGTGGTGGGCATGGTCCCCATGGCGGCCCTGGTGGCGGTGATGATCTTCGTTTCGCTCATCACCTTCGACTGGCATTCGATCCGGCTATCCACGTTGAAGCGGATGCCGAAATCCGAAACCGGGGTCATGCTGGTGACCGTCGCCGTGGTGGTGGCGACGCACAACCTGGCGATCGGCGTCGGCGTCGGGGTGCTCGCCGCGATGGTGCTGTTTGCCCGGCGGGTGGCCCACTTCGCCACCGTGGAACGGACGGAGCGGAAGCTCGACGGCGAAACCGTGGCCAAATACACGGTGAACGGCGAGCTCTTCTTCGCCTCCTCCAACGACCTCTACACCCAGTTCGACTACGCGAAGGATTCCCAGGACCGGATTGCGCGCGTGGTGATCGACCTGCACGCCTCGCATGTCTGGGACGCCTCCACGGTGGCTGTGCTCGACTCCATCACGGAGAAGTACCGCAGGCACGGCCGCGAGGTGGAGTTCATCGGCCTCAACGCGGCCAGCGCCGGCATGCGCGAGCGGCTGGCGGGGAACCTGGATTAGATCCACGCCGGCCGCTCGCTAGACGATCGACCGGCCGAGATCGCCCTGGAAGATGTCGCCCAGCCAGCGGAAGTACCGTACGAAGGGTCATCGAAGTGGTACTGGGCGGTGACGGCGGTGACCTGTTCGGGCGTGGGCGCTGCGGCGGCCGCTCTGGGCCTGCTGGACCGCAGCGAAGCCATGCCGGACACACCCCGCGACTGAGGGACAAGCGCGCTGA
>Ga0105243_10003445_pt1 | contig 12800 bp, 9 predicted proteins | sample KBSM34metaG_FD_81525 | JGI IMG/M metagenome (GOLD analysis project Ga0105243, IMG submission 81525) | Miscanthus rhizosphere microbial communities from Kellogg Biological Station, Michigan, USA - KBS M3-4 metaG | ecosystem: Host-associated > Plants > Roots > Rhizosphere > Soil | place: Michigan...
AGGTTAACCAACTGATCGTTGATAGTAATGCCGTTGATCTGGAAATTGACCGTTTCCTCTCGATTGCCTGCGGTATTGAGGCCCAAAGAGCCACCACCACGGGTCGGCGGAGAAAGGAAGCCGTTTTGCGGCGGCGTTACGGAACCGGCAGTGAGCAGAGCCAAGTCAGTGAGGTAGCGCCCGTTGAGCGGAATCTCCTGCGCAGTTCGCTCGTTAATTACCTGACCCACTGAAACCGTGGCGGTCTCAACGAGTGGCGTATCAGACGCCACATTAATAGTCTGGGTAATGTCGCCAACTTCCAACCGAAAGTCCTGAACGACGATGCGCGCGACTTCAATACCCAACTGCTCAACGATCTCAGTTCTAAAACCCTCAGCCTTTACTTCCACACGGTAGTTGCCAACAGGCAGCGCTGCAATCTGATAATTGCCTTCACTGTCAGTCTCTCCCGTGCGTGCGAGGGCGGTCGCGGTATTCTGTGCTGAGATTCGCGCCCGAGGAACTACGGCGCCGTTTTGATCAAGGACTCGTCCTTGCAAAACTGCAGTGGATTGGACGTTGGCGCGCGGAAACGCAGCCGCTTGAGGTATGAAGACTAAGCACATCAAGCCAGCCAAGAGAGACGATGGGAGAGTGGAGAGCCGTCTCATAAGCCTTCTTACAATCAGATAACTAACAGAATCAAGTTACGAACACGATGCCATGTGTTCCTTTCGCCCTATCTATTGCCATTCCAAGACTAATAACTAGAGCCTTCTAATTGTTTGTAGGCCCCAACGTAAACCTGATGTCCCGTAGATGCGGCAAGCCGCTTTGAACGCAAGGTGAGGTTGTTTCGGAAGAGATTACTTCGAAGCGTTTGGGCGTAAACGACTTCAAGGTCTAAAACTCACCGTTCGAGCCTAACCTGACGCGAGTGGCTAGCAGGAAGCAGATAGTAAACACAAGAATCTACAAGTTATGTGCGCTACCACACAATCCGTATAAATACGGGTACGTTGTGAACTCAGGTTGAAGTTAGACCAAGTTTTACAGCATATTGAATGAGTTCAGCAGTAGTTTCAACGCCAAATCCTTCCATCATTTCATACTTGTGGGATTCGGCCGTGCGGGCGGAGATGCCCAGACGGGTGGCAATCTCTTTCATGGTACAGCCCTCTATGACAAGTTGCAGGACTTCGCGCTGGCGCGGTGTGAGGGTGAACTTCTGGGCTCCCCGGACTCGCTTACTGACGTCTTCAGCCCATTCGGTGGCGATCAGCGGAGTCACATATTTGTGCCCTGCGAGGACCTTCTCAATAGCGGCGATGAGTTCTTCTCCAGCTGATTGCTTCAGAACATAACCTGATCCTCCGCACCTGAAGGCCTCTGCGAGCAGACGATCGTCGGCGTGCATTGTCAGGAAGATAATCTTGGCGGTAATGCCCTCCTTTTTTAATTGACGGACGGCGTCAAAACCATTCATCACCGGCATCGAGATATCGACAACTATCACTTCGGGGTTGAGTCGAATGGCGGCATCGACTAACGCCTCGCCATCTGCCACCGCTCCGACCAGATCGAATTCGTCCTCCAGAAGACTTTGCAAGCCCTGGGAAAACATCGTGTGATCGTCAGCCATGAGTAATTTTGGACGGCTCATAATCATTTCGCGAACGGAATCCGCACGAGGAGAACGGTACCGCCTTCAGGTTTTGACTTTACGAGGAAAGTCCCTTGCAGCAGCTTGACTCGCTCTTCGGCGCTAATCAGACCCAGTCCGCTCCCGCGTTTGACTCTCTCCACATCGAAGCCCTGGCCCGAGTCGGAAACCTCGAGCGTGAAGCAGACGTCATCTTCAGCCAAGGCAACGATGGCAGAGCTGGCGCCAGAATGTTTGGAGACATTGCGCAAGGCCTCGATCGCTACTCGATAGAGGCAGACACTCACGTCCAAGGGAATCTGTTGACTCTGAATCTCTGCCCTGAATTCAACTTTGATTCGCTCGTTGTGGCCAAACTCTGCTACCTCCGATTCCAACGCGGCGACCAGTCCAACATGTTCGAGCACGTCGGGATGTAACTGGTGCGACAGTTTCCTGATCTGGGTAGTCAGTTCATTGGTTTGCACGCCAAGTTGGTCCAATTCAGCAGCCATCAGTTCGTTCGTTGCGGGTGGCTTGCGCTTGAGTCGGCTTATGGCGACGCCCATTGCTGCGATGTTCTGGCTCAAGTCGTCATGGAGCAGCAGGGCGATGCGGCGGCGCTCGGATTCCTCGGCGGTTATCAAGCGCGCGGCCAGCTCGCGTGTTTGACGATTACTTAGCAACAGCTTTTCCTCGCTCTTCCGCAAAGCATAGGCGGCGCGGTGCGACTCAGTGATGTCCCTCACGATGCTTAAAATCTTATCTCCTTCAGCGCTTACCAGCCGCGCTTCAAAGTGTCGCTCCTCACCAGCAATGTCTAGCGAGTATTCCAGCACTTGAGTTTCGACGGAGCCGTTGAGTCGCGCGATGCATTCCTTCACCCGATCTGCTAATTCGTGCGGCATTACCTCGCTGATGTTCTTCCCAACAAAGGATTCAGGAGGCACCAAGAAGTCTTTTTGGTCTCGGGCATGGTAGTCGAGGTAAACACCTTCTCTGGTTTGCAAGAACATTAAATCCGGAATGGCACGCAAGATAGCTTGGTTGCGTTCGTTACTTTCCAACAACGCCTGCTCGGCATTCTTCTGCTCCGTAATGTCCGCATTGAGACCAATCATACGCAGTCGCTTACCGCCCTCATCGCTTACGACTTTGCCTTTGCCACGCACCCAGCGAATGCCCCCGTCCGGATGCAGTATTCGGAATTCAGCTTCATACGGAGAACCTTCAGTCACCGAGCGATTGACAGCTTGCTCGATCAATATGCGATCCTCCGGATGCACTGAGGCAAAAAAATCTTCGGGAGTTCCTTCCGGGTCACTTGGTGAGCGGCCGAACATTTTCTTGGTTTCGTCAGACCACTTCGACGTGTTGTCGGTAATGTTCCACTCCCACGTTCCCATCTGCGCGGCATCCATCGCCATTGCCAGATTTTCCTCGTTTTGGCGTGCAACCGTTTCGGCGCGCCGGCGCTCCTGGAGCACGGCGGCCAACGCCATGAGTGGAATTGAAACTACGATCAGGAACCATTGGATCGAGAGCGCGTTAGCAGCCGCTGAATTTTCTACGAATGGACCCTGGCCATGAGTAGCTCCGCCAATCGCAAGAAACATCACGAGCATGAGCGCAGTACTCACTCCTTGCGGACCAAAACGCACGGTGGCCCATAGCAGAAAGGGCAGTGGCCAATAGAGCAGTGACGGAGTTTTGTCTGCGAGCCAATGCTGGCTATTGAAAACCGTGAGACCTACCGTAAACAGACCCACAGTCAAAATCCCAGCTTCGAGGTAACGCCTCCAGGAAGTCCTCCGTACAGCTGTGAAACCTCCACTGGCCCAGGTAACAATTACGGGTACCAACGTGAGCGTCGCCAGGATGTTTGAAAGACAACGGACGCGCCAAATTTCCCAGTATGAGCTTGTTCCCCAGTTGTTTAGTTTCACCAGGGCAACATCGAGAAAGGAAGATAAGAAAGGTGCAAGAAAGGCTCCGAAAACAAGAAAGATGGTTAGGTCCCTTAACTTGTCAAAGCGCATCTTGTCATCAACGAACTTACATATGAAGAACGCACCGAATAACGCCTGGAACGAATTGCTGATGAACCACGAGAAGATCATCGCCGTCGGAACACCGCTTTGAATTTCCGAGGCAAAGTGGGCCGGCAAGGCCGCGAGTATGATGATCCACCAGTACCGCCTTTGCACCAGTAGCAAACCGGCTAAAAGGATCGAGTTGGGCATCCAGAGAGTGGAAACAGAGCCTGGATTGAGAGCAAAGGCGAAGCCAATTTTGGCGGTGAAGTAATAGCCTACCGCGACGAGGAGAGCCACCACTGCGGTGCGACGCAGTGAGGCGTTTTCACTGGTGGCTTCTGACGTTTTATGACTGGCCAGGGACGTCACCACATCACTCATGCGACTTCCTCAGATGAACTTGATGGCTTACGGCGAGGGATAAAATGAAACGATTTAATTGTTACGGAAGAAAATCTTACTCAAGAAAGATTTACTCAGCAATAGGGGGTAGAGCGTGGGTCGGGATCAACGAGATTAACAATTCTCCCAGTCCCGTGAGCTGGACTTCTTCTTTGAAACATAAATGTAAACACGTTCCCTTTAATCAGTGACGAGGCTTGTGGAGTAAGCAGTGTGCTTACTGAGCATTCTGATAATTTAGATTGTTAATCTCAACGACGACCTGCTTTTCGGGATAGTTCACGATTGCCTGGGCCATATACGCCTGACCACTCGGCAACATTGAATAGTTGGCTGTTGCGGTGACAGGCTTATGATCGTAAGAGGAGACAATCGCGATTTTGCGAAAGAGCAGCGTCCCCTCATCGATCCAGATCGTTAATGAGTCGTTCTGCTGAAGCAGATTGGCAATCTGAATTTGAACGCTTCCGTTCATGTCGCCCTGGCCAGGACTAAACGCGGCTTGCTTGAGGGCGGATTGCAACTGCTGCGGTTGCAACTCGGTGTAGGACTTCACCAACGACGCAATGCCTTCCATCATCTCTTTAAACTCACCCTTCTTCTTTGAAACAACCTTCTGCTTGACGCGACCTCTGAGTCGCCCACCGCCGCTTGGTGGCGGCGCAGCATCCGGCGATGGTTGTTCGCTGAGGAGAGTCTTTTGCAGGTTGCCGTTAACGTCATAGTTCATCTGGATCAAAGTTGTCTTTTTCGTTTCGCCTTTTAATTGCATCTGCATGCGTTGTTGCCAGATGAAAGCCTTCAACGCCTGGCCGTTTGCTTTGATTGCCGCTGCAACCTTTGCCGGGTCCATGTTCTGCACAGCTACAGCCGTTGATCGCGAAAACGACGAGCCAGCTATCGCAGGAGGTACCGACAGATCTTCGCTCTCCGATCGGGCCCAGACAGTGAAGAGCTCACCACCCACCAAGATCGTTGTTAGCATCAGGCCTAAGACTATTCGGAATTTGTTTATTGAGACTTGCATCTGTTTTTCTTCCTTCGCCAACCACAAAGACACAAAAAAACTACGGGGATACGACTTTCATCGTATTGGCAATCTTATGTTGGACCTCGGTGGTGAAGTAACTGTCAGTTCTGACAGTCTGGTCGGAAAGGGAAAGATGAATTGAAACGATGATGCGAGGTTAGGCTCGCCCGTAATGCCAAATTAAGGGCTCTTGTTCGCCCTATCTAATCAGGTGGTCCAGGATCAATCGATACGAGTCGGGCCGAATACTATTTCGTCCGATGAATGGTCGATCGTTGATCACAATCATGAAAAGAACTACACCAAGAAATCCGGCCATCAGGGCTACCAGTATTGCATGCATTCGCGGGTCCTCAATCCGATAGAAATAAGCGACGCCTATGCTGATGACCGCCCCTACCCAGATCACTCCCCACATCACCGCAGATAACGAACCCAACACGGCATCGATGCGCAGCCGGCGATAAGCGATCAGGCTATTGAAAGCGCGGAGGGTTTCACCGTGAAGTGCAATCTGGCCCGCTGTGGTTGGCTCATGTGAATATAACGTAGCTTGAAAGTCATCCATGAGTTGCGTCCCGACATCGAGTTGCCGACCTTCTTGTTGCGCTGGCCAAATGTCCTCGATAAGCGCGTGAGTATATCCCCGGAGATAGCTCTGCAATTTTTCTCGCACCGGTTGGGGATATCCGCTTACGTCCCGATATAACGCTCCAATGGCAGCAGCTTCTTTTGAAGCGACATCTTCGGCGTTGGAATGAGTGTTCCACACCCTCACGGCGATCAGGCCGACCGTGATTCCATAAAACACGCCGATAGCCTGGACAGTGCCGCTGATGGCATCATTGATCCCGTCGTGGAAGCGCAAGTGGGGCAACACGAATCGCCTGGCAAGAAACAATCCGATAAGTGAAACTGCTTCTATCGTGGCCACCATGATCAGTGCCAGTTGCAGTGGAGATATGTTGTAAGCCCACATTGGCATCAGGTTTCAGTTCGCCTCTCTGTGTCGCTTGGAGAGAATTCTCAGCGCGTTGGCAGTTTCATTGCGACGCTTCAACTGAAACTCGGTAACCCAATTCGTGACCGTTCCCACCAGAGCGCGCGTCGCTACACCAGCTGAATGGCCCACTGACTTGTCAGTGGGCCTACTCTTACCCTTCTTGACTATTCGAATTGTTTTCTTCTCTGACATGAGTGATCGTTACGTCGAACTTCTAATCCGCTGTTGCTACCGGCGCTTATCCGGCGAAGGCGTGACCATCGGATCCAGCCGTTGCCGTTCTCAGTTTTCCATCTGTCTCCTTGATGATGAAACCGAGTTGGCCATTCTTCCGGTTTGGCGGTAGGCCAAGAGATTCGAGCGTTTCTTCGACGCTGTTGTACGAGACACCGAGCTTTAACATATCTCGTGCCTGATCGCCTGAGGCCACTGGTCGATTGAGCTCCTTCGCGAGTCGAGCTATCTGATCGACCTGCTGAACGGAGCTCATGCGTTGACCTTTCCGGCGCCACATGTTGTCCTCGATACCGCAGCGGATGTGGACGCCGAGCGCAATCGCCATAGCCGCGAAGGGAGCGACCGTTCGCCAGATCGATTCCATAGTCATCACTGAGCCATCCGGAGATCGGCGGAGGTACTCCATGAAGTCAAACGGATTACGCCCGCAAAATCCGGAACCGCCGATCGCGGTCAGAGTATGATTTACTGGTCCAAGGTAAACGCCCGTGCGAATAAGGTGTTCGAGTGTCTCGAGGTGATGAACGTGGGCCGTTGAAAAATATGGCTGTATGCCTCGTGCGCGGAGGCGCTTTAAGTGTTCGATGTAGTATGCGGGGGCAGCGTCGGCCACGATGTTTTGGTATGCGTTCTGGATAACAGGATTTGAGAACTGCGTCCCCTGCGCGTCATCTGCCGTTGTCAGGTCAAGAGGATTGATCAGCGTCGTGCCGAGTGCGACTGTCACTTGATCCGGCTTAGGATCGAGCTCGGCCACCATGTGGCGGGTATCATATCCGTCCCAATGGCTTTCCTTTTCTGGTTCGGGCGCAAACAAGATCGAGCCGCCCACTTGTAGAATCATCTTCGGTACGGCATTACGCAGCATACCGATGAAGTCACAGTACTCCGCGAAGTTTTTCGAAACGTGTCCGCTCTTTGGATCACGCACATGCACATGAAGGATCGTTGCCCCTGCGTTATAACAGTCCACTGCTTTCTGGACTTGATCCTTCCAGGAAACTGCGATGTCCTCAGGATAGTCTTCCGGCAACCACTGTGGACCATACGGGGCAACCGTGATCATCAACGGTTGCTGGTTCTCAGGGAGCAGGGAATCGAAAGTGAAATACATAAACTGTTTGAGCTTGCGAATTTCTTAGAACTTGAATCCCAGACCCATTATCGGCCCTCGTTGGTTCATGTCGAAAACAAAGTTATTCTTGTCGTAGTCGACATCCAGGACTCGGTAACCAAATATCAGCGCAATTTTCGGGTTAAGGTTATAGCCGGCACCAGCAAACACCTGCCACGTAAACTGCGAGCCACCACCGCCGAGATCAAATTTGCCGGTGAGAAACAGCTTCTGCGAAAGAGCCATTTTCCCGCGCAGTCCGCCCACGGCATCAACCCAACTTCGACTGCCCTCGATACGAGTCGCTGGCAAGATTCCAGCACCAAACTCAAAGTCCGTCTTCACACGCCAGACTCGAGCGCCACCTACGACGTCCAGCGAGGCGCCTTTCTCTGGATTTTCCAAGAGACGGTAGCCAACCTCTTGATCAAAGATGAAGGTCTTGAAGCCCGCGTCGACGGTAGAGAATAGTGGACCTGGCGTGGCCTTCTCGTCTGAGACACTCACGTACTCCAAGTCAGTAAGCGAAATAAACTTGCCTTTACGCGCCTCAAACATTCCCATGAAGGCGAAGTTCAGCGCGTCAAAAACATCCCTGAAACTCTCGTCGACCTGGGTGGTGCGGTTGCCGACGCCCCCCGTGCCGTGAAGGCCGGCCAACCAGAAGTACGGACTAAACTGAAACTGCCACTCATCGGAGGACGATGTTTGCGGGTTTGGGGTATTAGTCACCGCTAGTCGTCGCTTTGCATTCGCCACTCCGGCTGACGACGTGACACCCGTCAAGTCAGCATCAGCAGGAATCGAATCTAACTTTTCCTTACTTTCTATCGCTGCCACCTCTGGTCCAGTGGATGAATCGGTGCCTTTCCTGAGCGGCACAGCTTTCTTTTCCCCGACTGTTTCTTTCGTCTCGATTACCGATTCTGACTTAGCGGTCAAGTTATTTACCGCGACAGGGGTTTGGGCAGAGGCGATCCCTATGTAGGTCGTCGCCAGAATGATGAAAATGCCGAGGAGACTCGCTTTGTTTGGATAAGCAGACATAAGTGTTCCTTCAAGAGTTGTTAGACTTGTCATCACAGGCCACGGTCATTACAGGCCAGAGTCAGAGTGTATAGACGTGGGGTATCCCACGATAACTGTCACTTCTTACAGGGATTCGTTTTACAGGAAGGTATGCGGTCGCAGGCGTCCAAAATAATTCGTCAGAAAAGCATTCTGATCAGCCGGGTCACTATCTCCTCCAACGAGAAGACCATCAGCGACAATGGTAGAAGCGGCGCCGCTGTCACCACGGCGAGCCTCATTACATCCTTTAATCCGAAAGGTGTCAGTCGCATTTCCTTAACGACGGCATAACTGTTTCCGAGGTCGGCCAGCGACTGGATGTCGGCGCTGCCAAGAAGCTCTTCCTCGCTGGTTGCTCTTGGCCTTACCCATTTCTCTTCAAAGCTCTGGACATAGCGGCTGGCAAGCCGGCCGTAATCCCCCAATCCACGCCGTTTCGCCCGCTCTAGTTGCGGTGTGAAGACAGTGAGCGGGCTCAGAACGAACACCACGATGAAGGCCAGCAAGCCTGCCGCCTCTACCTTGAAGGCCATGAGATTCTCTCCCAGGTACAGGACTCTATTGGCGATAAGTCCAGTAAGCAGGGCGCCCTGGGCAAAAAGGATCGGCGCAAATGCATAAGTGCTGGAGCCGAGGAAGCCGAGTCCCCCACTCCGATCCGGGTTAGTAGCAATCAGCCGTAGGTTCAACTTTGAGACCCGCCACAGAAACTGAAACCAAAGAAAGAACCGAAAGTACCAACGCAAAAGGATGAATTGAAAGATGGGAATACTGACGAAGGCATACCAATAACCAGCCAGCGTGAGATGCCACCCCGTCTCAGGCAATGCATACCAGGTCGCTGCGCCGGTTGCGACCTGGCTCCGCCAGATCCACAGACCAAGAGTGTAGACCAGAACCAGAAGAGCGACTTCTATGATGAATGAGTTACGCAGACTTAAGGTCGAACCAATGGCCCTGCGGAATGCCGGTATCTCCTCGAGGACTATGATGTGCCGTTCCAGGAAACTTTCCACGGCGGCCTGGAGACGATCGTGCACGATCAGTTCGGCGCAGATGAGAATGGGCAGGGCGACGAGGAAACGAACGTGCGTTTCGATGTCATAGAGAAACGGTACCGCGATAGCGCCGCCTAGTGCATGCCCGCCGATCATCGACAATACCAGAGGTGGGAGCCACGCCACGGTTATGACCACTAGGACCCGTCGCTGAACCCTCTCCAGCGAATCTCCTGAAAGACGCGCCCACCGATACAATTGAAACAGTGGACCACCGAGCACCAGTGAGAAGTCCGGATGCTCATTTAGAATTTCGGGCTTGATCATGCGTAGCGCTTTGGACTTTTAGGGTTCAGTTCATTCCTCGATTAGGAAACATAGAAAATATAAGTCATGTGAAATACATGGTAACTGTCAATTATTACAGTCAGCGCAAAACAAATTGTTGGCTTATCGGGGCCAAATACTGCTGCGTGGCTTGGTCTGAAGATCCAGGGTACCTGTACTTTTTGCCAGTAGTTTGTCGTCACGAACGGTAGGAAGATGAATTCGATAGTTGGTAGTTAATCGCATTCACGTCTACTGAGAGGTCAACTATGCGAATGAAACCCACCACAGCATTACTTACGTTAGCTCTGTTCCTCGTAACTCTTGCAGGAAGCACTTCACGAGATGCTTTTGCGCAAGGGAAGAAAAAGGCTCCACCGCGATATAGCGTAGCTGCCAATTCGCTGCTGCGTCTGAGGCTGAACGACAGTTTGAATTCAAAAAACGCCAACGTCGGAGATCAATTCAGATCGACGGTAGTGGATCCTGTTTATGCCCGCGGGTTCCAGGTTATCCCCCCAGCAAGTATCGTCACGGGCCATGTTACTCACGTGACCCGTGCAGGCCGGAAAAGCAATGCCGGCAGTCTGAACGTGGCGTTCACGAGCGTGCAACTACCCAACGGCAAATCGTATCCGCTGAATGGCTCGCTCGCGACTAGTGGCAGTGCCGACAATGAGGGTGAAGTAAAGGGCGGATCTTCGAAAAAGCGAAACGTGGCCTTTGTAGCGGGCGGTGCAGTCGTAGGAGGTCTACTCAATGGCGCTGCCGGTGCGGGAATTGGCGCGGGAGCTGGCATCGCCGGTGCTCTGTTAAAGAAAGGCAAAGAGGCTGAGGTTAAACCCGGAACTGAGTTTAATATGATCCTTAATCAGCAGTTAGTCCTACCCGAATACAAGGCCGCAAACTAGCAGCTTCCAGTGACCACAGAATAATTCTCGAAGTCAGTCGAAGACTGTCACTTTTGACAGTTCTTTATCCTCATACTGACCAATAGAATTTCGCTCAGAATAAACAGTTCAGTTCCGGCGTAACGTTGAGAAGACCCTCCGATGAACAAATGGATAGTCACACGAATGCTTGTCCTGGCCGTGGTCATCTCCTTCTTGCTAGTTGCGACCAACACCGGAGGTGACCGCCGCGAGACTGAGACAGAGAAAGCGCATCGTATTAGCGGAAGTTCAACAGCGAGCATCATTAATTCCGAGCTGCCCAAAAACCTCTGTGACCTGAAATTCAGTTATGGAAAGCGAAAGAGTTTTAGAGGGTCTGCGGCGGATCGCACTGTGCTTATCAGCCAGCAGGCTGTGTATCGCATAGTCGGGGAACTACAGAAACAATTCGCGCTTCCCTTCGAAATCGAAGTGGTTTTTAAAGACTGCGGCGGCCCTGATTCTTACTACGACGAAGGCTCCCATGAAATTGTCGTGTGCTACGAACTTATCGACGTTTACTCCGAACTATTCTCGCGATCCTTCAGAGGGAGAACCGCAGGGGATGAGGCTACAAAAGGTGCCATTGTATCTCTGTTCCTCCACGAAGTAGCGCACGCCCTCATTGATCGTTGGCATCTTTCCATTACCGGACGCGAGGAAGACGCGGCGGATCAATTCTCAACGCTCATGCTGATCAATGGCTTGCCTGCCGGCGAAGAGATGGCGCTCCACAGCGCGCGCTCGTTCAAGTTATTAGCGGTTCTGGAAAAGGGTCTGGAGCGGGATTACTCGGATTCGCACTCGCTCGATGAACAGCGGTTCTACAACACCATCTGCCTCATTTATGGTCATCGACCAGAGCGGTACGAGTATCTGATCAGAAACGGATCACTGCCAACGGAAAGGGCCGTTCAATGTGTACAAGACTATGAACGCTTGAATAGATCGTGGCAGACACTTTTGGCTCCCTACCTTGTACGCCTAAACCGTTCTTCCCACAAACTCTGACAAATTCTCCACTGCTCACCGAGTCGGATTTCTGCAACCAGAGACTGTCAATAATGACAGTTTCGACAGTACCTCGGTTGCGATAGGGTAATTACAACAAGGCGCCAATGAAGAAACGGAAACCGAAGATGAATCACAAAGCCCTTATACGCTGCATCATGTTGCTCCTGATCGTAACTTTGCCGGCGATCGGGCAGGAGCGTGGGCAGTACATACCCGGAACCGGTGGACTTAACTCGGGCCTTCAGACGCCGGAGGGAATCACCTATGCAAACCTTTTTATTTGGTATCCCTCCACAAGATTCAAGGATCAGAATGGGAACAAAGCCGCAATCAATTTTGATCTCGACCTGTTAGTTGATTTGAATCTGGTCGCGTACACGACCAAAGCGAAGTTTCTGGGCGCTAATTACGGCATGTCGGTCGTCCTGCCGATTGTAAATTCGCCCGTGTCCCTTCCACGTTTGGGGGCGGGCATTAGTCCGACGGGTCTAGGCGATCTCTATGTAGAACCTATCAATCTCGGTTGGAAGCTGAAGAAAGCCGACGTCAAAGTCGCGTACGGATTTGTCGCTCCCACGGGCAGATTTGATTCGGTAGGAAATGAGACCACGACTACAGACTACTGGGGCCATGAGCTCACCTTTGCCAGCACCATCTACATCGACAAAACAAAGCTCACGCAATTTTCTTTCAGTACCAACTGGGAGTTCCACCAGAAGAAGCGTCACGAAGATCTTAAGGTGGGTAACAACATGACGCTGGAAGCTGGTGTCGGCAAGATCTTTGTTAAGAACGACGGAAAACAACTAATTCAGTTTGGCGGGGTTGGCTATGCGGAATTCCAACTAACCAACGATTCAGGAACGGAGGTTCCCCCGCTCACGGCTAACAACAAGGATCGCGTGTTTGCGATTGGCCCGGAATTCGGCGTCATTCTCCCAACCAAGAAATTTAACTTCCTTGTACGAGTGCTGCCGGAATTTGGCGCCCGCAATCGGACCCAGGGTGTCAC
>Ga0105243_10003456_pt1 | contig 12770 bp, 10 predicted proteins | sample KBSM34metaG_FD_81525 | JGI IMG/M metagenome (GOLD analysis project Ga0105243, IMG submission 81525) | Miscanthus rhizosphere microbial communities from Kellogg Biological Station, Michigan, USA - KBS M3-4 metaG | ecosystem: Host-associated > Plants > Roots > Rhizosphere > Soil | place...
GCCGAGCGCCTGGCCGTGGCCACCGTGGCCGCGCTGCGCGGCGCAGGCATGGCGGCCAGCCTGCAATCCGTGGCGGCGCTGGATGCCGAGCAACTGCGCCACCATCGGCGCGTGCTCTTCGTGGCCAGCACCTTCGGCGAAGGCGACCCACCTGATGCCGCGCGCCGCTTTGCCCGCCTGCTGGGCGCGGCCTCGGGCTCGGCCCTGCCGCACCTGCAATACGGCCTGCTGGCGTTGGGCGACCGGCAGTACGCGGCCTTCTGCGGCTTTGGTCATGCGCTGGACCACCAGCTGCGCCGCCTGGGCGCGCAGCCCGTGTTTCCGCTGATCGAGATGGATGGCGAGCAACCCCAGGCCTGGAATGCCTGGCAGCAGGCGCTGGCCGGACATTTCGGGGCCTTGCCGCCTGCATCGGATGCGCTGCCTGCGTCTGCTGCAGGCCCGCTGGCCGATGCCACAGCCTTTGCCGCATGGCCGCTGCAGGCGCGCAGCCTGTGCAATGCGGGCAGCCAGGGCGCCGGTCTCTACGTGCTGGAACTGTCGCCGCCCGAAGGCGTGGCCCCGCTGTGGCGGGCCGGTGCGCTGGCCGAGGTGCTGCCACGCCATGGCGCAGCCACCGTGCAGGCCTGGCTGGCCGCCCAGGAATGTGACGGTTCGGCCCCCGTGCAATGGCGCCAGCAGACCTGCACGCTGGGTGAGGCGCTGGCCGCCAGCGTGCTGCCGGCCCCGGGCGACATCGCCCCCGGCACCGCGCCCCAGGCCGTGGCCGATGCGCTGCGGCCCCTGCTGCCGCGCAGCTACTCGGTCGCCTCGCTGCCGCAGGACGGCCATGTGCGGCTGCTGGTGCGCCAGGCCCGCCATGACGGCGGCCTGGGCGTGGCGTCGGGCTGGTTGACGGCACATGCGGCCCCGGGCACATCCGTGGCCATGAGACTGGTGGAAAACCGCGCCTTCGAGCCGCGTGAAGAGGCAGATGCCGAACCCGATGCGCCGGCCATCTTCATCGGCAACGGCTCCGGCTATGCCGGCCTGCGCGGCCACCTGCTGGCGCGCATGCACGCAGGCCGTCACCGCAACTGGCTGCTGTTCGGCGAACGCCAGCGGGCCCATGACGGGTACTGCGAGGCCGAGGTCTCCGGCTGGCTGGCCGCGGGCAAGCTGCAGCGCGCCGACTTCATCTACTCCCGCGACCAGGCCCGGCGCCGCTACGTGCAGGACGCCCTGCGCGAAGCCGCCGACCCCCTGCGCGACTGGATCGCCGACGGCGCCGTGCTCTACGTCTGCGGCAGCGCCGACGGCATGGCCGCAGGCGTCGATGCCGCGCTGGCCGACATCCTGGGCGCTACCGCCGTCGAAGATCTGATCGTCGAAGGCCGTTACCGCAGGGATGTGTACTGAGGTGAAGCGCCGCGTCTTAATGCACAGCGCATGAAACTGGCGCGGCCCCAAGTCAGGGACACCGAGCGAGGGCCGCCCCGCCGCGAGGGTGTCGTCCCCCTCCCCCGCGAAGCGGGTAGAGAGGGGGAAGGCGCGTAAGCGCCTCAGGGGGTGATGTACCTCTCCTTCCCGAGATTGAGCATCAACCGGTTCGCCCAGCCGAACAGCGCGGCCGAATGCAGCATGTCCAGGATTTCCTGGTCGGTGAGGCCGGCATCGCGCAGCGGCTGCAACTGGGCGGCGCCAAAGCTGCCCGGCGCGCGCGTCAGCGCCAGCGAGGACTGGATGATGGCGCGTTCGCGCGCATTGGTGCCGGCCGTGTCGGGGTCGTCGAACATCTGGGCCATGACATCGTTGCGCTTGGCCAGTTGCTCGAAACGCTGGGCGTGGACCGATGCGCAGTACACGCAACCGTTGGAGCGCGAGACGGCCGTGGCCGCCACCTCGCGCTCGGCGCGCGACAGGCCGCCGGGTGCGTACATGATGGCGTTGAAGGCCTGCGAGCGCTCCGACAGCACGCGTGGCTGGCGGGCCAGCAGCAGGTAGAAGTCCGACGTGCGCGCCTTGGGGTGGCTCAGGTCCAGCACGGCTTGCTGCTCGGCCGTGGCCGTGGCGGGGTCGAGCACGGGCAGCCATGACGTCCAGTCCAGCGTTTCGCTGGTGTAGCCGTTGCGGCGCAGCGGCTCGCCCGGTGGCGGCAGGTTGGCGGGGTGCACGAAGGGTGCGGCGGCGGCTTCGGCAGCCGGTGCGCTGGCCTGGCCGCCCAGCGCGTCCATGGCCTGCACGCCCGCGAACAGGCGCAATTGGTAGGCGATGAAGCCCACCAGCTGGGCCACCAGCACGGTGTCGTCGATGGACAGCCCGGACTCGGGCATGGCCAGCAGGGCCGCGCGGTCGCTTTCGGCGGGGTGCAGGGCCAGGGTGCGCACGAAGTGCAGGGCCGCATCCAGGCGCGCATTGCCGGTCTGGGCGCCGGGCTGGGCCAGCACGGTGCGCAGCGCGGGCGTCAGGGCATCGCCCAGGGACTCGGCACGCTGGCGGTATTCATCGGCCAGGGCCTGCACGCCGCTGACGCGGCATTGCTCGCTGGCCAGCACCAGGCGCTCGGCGCGGGACAGGCTGTCGGCCAGGCCGTCGCCCAGCAGCAGGTCCTCGCAGGCCTGGGTGGCGATGGCCACCTTGTCGCGCTGGCGGCGCGTGGCGAAAACGGGGGACTGGTCGGTCAGGCCGGCCAGGCGGTCGATGGTGTCGTTGGCGGTGGTCATGGGTATCTCAGGTCTTGTCTGCCAGGGCCCGCACGCGGGCTTCGGGGTCGGCGGGCGTCCATTCGCTGCCGTCGAGCTCGGGCTCGGAATAGGACTGCAGCTGGGCGTAGTGGTGTTCCAGGTCCTCGCGGTAGAACAGCGAGGCCAGGCCCTGGGCCAGCTTGCGCGCGCCGTCGCTGATGGCGGGGATATCACCCGACACCGTGCCGTGCGACAGCGCGGCCGGATAGCAAAAGCAGTGCACATGGTCCAGGCCGGGCAGGGCGCCGGGCGTCTTTTCCTGGAACTCGAACAGCGGGCCCAGGTCGGGCGAGTCCGACAGTTCCTGGTCCTCGGCACCCGCCTCGGGCACGAAGCGGTCGCTCCAGATGCGCACATGGGGCGCCAGGTCGGCGAACTCGGGGCGCTGGCGCCAGTCGATGGCAAAGCCGGTGGAGACGATCAGGAAGTCCAGCACGAACACGCCGCGCGGCGTGTCCACGCGCAGCCGGTCTCCGTCCTGCTCCACCTTCTGCACGGCGCAGCCCAGGTTGAAGTGGGCGTTGGCATGGCGCGAGACGCGCAACGTGCTGCCGTGCGGAGGTGGCACCTGCTGCACGTTGATGTAGTGGCGTATGCGCCATTTCCAGGCGTCGGGCAGCAGGAACTGGCCGTGCGTGAGGCCGGGCGTGCCCGAGCCCTTGGATTTGTTGATGCGTGGCAGGTCGCTGCGGCGCACCAGCAGGTCCACGCTGGCGGCGCCGTTCTCCAGCGCGGTGGCCGCGCTGTCCATGGCCGACGAGCCCGCGCCCACCACGCCCACGTGCAGGCCTGCCAGGCGGCGGTAGTCGAGCACGTCGGAGGAATGCGCCCAGCGGCTGCGGTCCACGCCCTGCATGAAGGCGGGGATCTGCGGGCCGCCCAGGCCGTCGCGGCCCGTGGCCAGCACCACGCGGCGTGCCAGCCAGGTGCGCGAGGCGCCATCGGCCGTCACATCGACCTCGACCGTGCCGTCGGCCTGCGGGCGGATGGCGGTGACCTGGTGGCCGTTGCGCACGTCGCAGCGCATCACGCGACGGTACCAGCGCAGGTAGTCCATCCACTGCAGGCGCGGGATCTTGTCCAGCGCGGCCCAGGCTTCGAGGCCCCATTGGGCGATGAACCAGGCGCGGAAGGTCAGCGAGGGCAGGCCCAGCGCGGGGCCGGTCAGCTCCTTGGGCGAGCGCAGGGTTTCCATGCGCGCCGTCGTGGCCCAGGGGCCTTCGAAGTCCAGCGGGGCCTTGTCCAGCAAAACGGCCGCGATGCCCAGCTGGGACAGCGCGGCCGACAGGGCCAGGCCGGCCTGGCCGGCGCCGATGACCAGGACATCGTGCACGGGCTGGCCGTTGCGGGTGGAGGGAGGAATCCAGGCCTTGGCAGGCCAGCCCAGGGCGACGAGGTCGTCGCGCAGGCGTTCTTCAAGGGCAGCCAGGCCCGCAGGGGCCGGGGCTGCCGGTTCGGTCAGGGACATAGACTCACCAGGAACTCACGAGGAAAGGCGCGCCAGCGGGGCAGGGCCTGCGGGCGCGCGCGGCATCAATCGATGCTGATTTTCGCGTCTTTGACCACCTGTGCCCACTTCAGGCGGTCGTTGTGCACGGTTTTCTTGAACTGCTCGGGCGTTTCGATGCGGATGGCATTGCCCTGGGACTCGAAGCGCGCACGCACCTCGGGCAGCTCCAGCACCTCGCGCACGGTCTGGCTGAGCTTGGCCACGATGGCCGGGTCCGTGCCCTTGGGCGCGAAGATGCCGAACCAGATCGAGCTGTCGAAGCCCTTGGTGCCCGTCAGGCCGCTGGAGGCGATGGTGGGCACTTCCTTGATGACTTCCACGGGCTTGGCCGTGGTCACGCCCAGCAGGCGCACCTTGCCGCTCTTGTAGTGCGGCAGCACGGTCTGGACCTGGTTCATGATGCAGCAGGTCTCGCCGCGCAGCACCGAGGTGATGGCCTCGGGGCCTCCCTTGTAGGGCACGTGGACCATGTTCAGGCCCAGGCGCGCATTGAACTCGGCAAAGGCCATGTGCGTGCCCGCGCCGTTGCCCGTGGAGGCGTAGTTGTACTTGCCGGGGTTGGCCTTGATCTCGTCCACGAACTCCTTGAGGTTCTTGACGTTGATCACGTTGGGATTGATGGTCAGCACGTTGGACACATCGATCAGCGGCGCCACCGGCACGAAGTCGGTTTCCACATCGAAGGGCAGCTTCTTGTACAGCGCGGCATTGCTACCGTGCGTGGCGGCCGTGCCGAAGGCCAGCGTGTAGCCGTCCGGCTTGGCGCGCGCCACGATCTCGCTGGCGATGTTGCCGGCCGCACCCGACTTGTAGTCAATGATCAGCGGCTGGCCCAGGCGCTGGGACAGCGGCTCCTGCACGCCGCGCGCGATCACGTCCACGCCCGAGCCTGCCGGGAAGCCCAGGATCATGGTCACGGGCTGGTGCGGCCACGAAGCCGCCGAATCGGCTGCCACCGCTGCGGTGGAGCCGAAGACGGCCAGGGCCGCGGCGGCGGCGGGAATCCAGGAGCGGAAAAACGAGGGGCGCATGGTGTGCAGGGAAATCCGGTGAATCAATTCCCATATTTTCCTGAGAACTTAATGAGCCACTTTTATATGCATATGTTGGTATGAAGCCAGTGTGGGCATGGCCGCAGCGCTCAGCAAAAAGCCCGCCGATGGGGCGGGCTTCATGCCGGGCGCAAGCGCCCATCAATGGCGGTAGGGGTTGTTGGGGCGGCGGTCATGGCGATCCGGCACGCCGTCGCGGTCACGGTCCCAGCGGCCGGGTGCGTAGCCCCAGCGGCCACCCTGCTGCGACCACACGGGCTGGCGGTACACATAGCCGGGACGCGCCTTGACCCAGTGGCCGGCCACCCAGGCATGGCGGTGGCCCTGCGGGCGCCAGTAGCCGGGTGCCCAGACGTAGCCGCGGCGCGGTGCAGGAACCGCCTCGTAGCGCATGGGAGGCGGCGCGCCGAACTGGACCGAGATGGCGGCGCCCGGCGCCGCATAGGTCACGTTGGCCTGGGCCTGCGCGGTGCCGGCCCATCCGGCCAGGGCCAGGGTGGCGGCGATCAGCGGTGTGCGAAGGGAAATCATGGCGGCTCCTTGTCCTTGGTTCATCGGGCTGGAGTCCTGGTGAAAGGAATCCATGACTGCATGGTGCAGGTCCATCGTCAATCCCGGGTTGCCGCGCCGCTAAGTCTTGCAATCTTGTGTATCGCCTTGGTGAAGCCTTGTTGCCAGGCGCTGCAGCGCGGGCTGCCGTCCTGCAGCCGCCGTCAGACAGTGCCTCTTCGAAGCGCCGTGAACGCCGTGAATTCCCAGCTGCGCATGGCCAGCACCAGGGTGTAGCCCTCTCGCTGGCCCGGCGGCAGGCGCTGGTCCTGCAGGTGCTGCTGGGAAAAGTCATGCGCCAGCCGCTGTATGCGTTCCACGAAGCTGGGCGCCAGGTGCCGGCCGATGGAGCCGTGCACCATCAGCATGCCCTCGCCCGGCTGGTCGAAGCCGCCGCCGAAATAGTCGAGCACGGCGTTCTCGCGGAAGTACTCCATCACCGGCCCGCGTGCGCGCCAGCGGAAGGTTTTGGCCAGGCGCAGCCGGTAGCGGTTGCCGGGGCGCAGTTCGATGATGCCGATGCGGTCCAGCTGGGCCAGGTAGCGGATGCCTTCGGCCTCGGTCATGCGGTAGGTGGCCACGATCTGCTCCAGCGTCCACTGGCTGAGCACGCAGATGGCCATCAGCAGCAGCTTGCGGTCGGCGACCACGGCGTTCTCCTGCTCGGGCGTCATCTCCTGCAGCAGTGGTTGGCTGTCGGCCACGCGGCGCGCCAGGTCGGCGAAATCCAGGCTCAGCGCGCGGCAGATGGCATCGATGCGCGACAGCGGCATGTCGCCCTTGGCCAGCATGCGCTTGACGCTGGACTCGGCCATGCCCAGGGCACGCGCCAGGTCGGCATAGGTCATCTGGGCGGCCTTGAGTTCCTTCTTGAGGGCGATGACGAGGTCGGCAGTGGTGCTCATGGGTGGCGATTATCGATACCCGAGGTGCTGGTTTGCGCAGCGGGTGCAGAAAAACGATGCTGGAAGGGCCGACGGCTCGCCACACTCCGCCTCACTTTTCACGAGGAGCAACACATGCCATCCGTATCGATTTCACCGGCCGCCGCCCTGCGCGCGCTGTACTGGGGCGCTGCCCTGCTGCTGCTGGCCGCCTGGCTTGGCCCCGCCGTGCCGCAGCCGCAGGACTTTCACGCGTTTGCCGACCAGCGCGCCTGGGGGGCGCTGCCCCATGCGCTGGATGTGCTCAGCAACCTGGGCTTTGCCTGGGCCGCCGTGGCGGGCGCGCGCCTGCTGCTGGACCGGCGCAGCCATGCGCTGGCGCCGGCCCTGCGCTGGCTGGCCGCGCTGTTCTTCACGGGGCTGGCGTGTTCGGCCATAGGTTCGTCCGTCTACCACTGGGCACCCCACGATGCCACCCTGGCCGGCGACCGGCTGGGCATGTCCATGGCCTTTGCCGGCATGCTGGGGCTGGCGCTGCAATCGCGCATTGCCGACCGCGTGGCCGTGCGCGCCGCGGTGGCCATGCTGGTCGCCGCCGTGGCCTCGGTGCTGGTCTGGCTGCATGGCGGCAACCTGCTGCCCTGGGCGCTGGTGCAGGGCGGCGGCATGCTGGCGGTGCTGGGCCTGGCCTGCGTGGCGCCGCGCCATGGCGCGCTGGCGCTGCGCCTGGGCGTGGTGATTGCCTGGTATGGCGCGGCCAAGCTGCTGGAGTGGGGCGATGCGGCCGTCTTCGAGGCCACCGGCGGGCTGGTGTCCGGCCACAGCCTCAAGCATGTGGTGGCGGCGGCCGCCGCATTGCCCGTGATCACCGCGCTGCGTGCGGCCGGCACGGCGCGCATGACCAGTACGGGCACAATGTGCGCCGATGCGTGCGGCCACGGCGGCGCCACCAACCGTTGAGGGAAAACAAGATGTTCCAGCAAGAGACCGGCAGCCCGTCTGCCCCCACCGCAACGGCCGGCGCCGTGCCATCGGCCGCGCACGAGCACCCCAACCAGTTCGCCCTGCTGGGCCAGCGGCGTTTTGCGCCGTTCTTCTGGACGCAGTTCTCGGGGGCGGCCAACGACAACCTGTTCAAGTTCGCGCTCACCGTGATGGTGACCTACCAGCTGAGCGTCTCCTGGCTGCCTTCGGCCATGGCGGGGCTGGTGATCGGGGCGCTGTTCATCCTGCCGTTCCTGCTGTTCTCGGCCACCTCGGGCCAACTGACGGACAAGTGGGACAAGACCCGCATGTTCCGCCTGGTCAAGAACCTGGAGATCGCCATCATGGCGCTGGCCGCCTGGGGCTTCATCCAGGCCAATGTGCCCTTGCTGCTGGGCTGCGTCTTCCTGATGGGCCTGCACTCCACGCTGTTCGGCCCCGTGAAATTCGCCTACCTGCCCCAGGTGCTCAGCGAGCGCGAGCTGACGGGCGGCAACGGCATGGTGGAGATGGGCACCTTCGTGGCCATCTTGCTGGGCAACGTGGCAGGCGGCCTGCTGGTGGCCGTGCCCGAGGTGGGGCATATGCAGGTGGCCGTGGCCTGCCTGGCGCTGGCGGTGATCGGGCGGATCTTTGCGCAGTTCATCCCCAATGCACCGGCCACCGACCCGCACCTGGTCATCAACTGGAACCCCTTCACCGAGACCTGGCGCAACCTGCAGCTGGCCCGCGAGCAGCCCGCCGTGTTCCGCTCGCTGCTGGGCATCAGCTGGATGTGGTTCTTCGGCGCCGTGTTCCTGGCCCAGTTCCCCAGCTTTGCCAAGGAGGTGCTGCATGGCGACGAGCATGTGGCCTCGCTGCTGCTGGTGGTGTTCTCGGTGGGTATCGGCACGGGCTCGCTGCTGTGCGAGGTGTTCAGCCGCCGCCATGTGGAGATCGGCCTGGTGCCGCTGGGCGCCATCGGAATGAGCGTGTTCGCCGTGGACCTGTTCTTTGCCTCGCGCGCGCTGCCGGCCTCCGAGCTGATGGGCGTGGGTGCCTTCTTTGCCCAGCCCGCGCACTGGCGTGTGATGGCCGACCTGGGCATGCTGGCCCTGTCGGCCGGCATCTACAGCGTGCCCATGTACGCGCTGATCCAGATGCGCAGCCAGCCCACGCACCGCGCGCGCATCATCGCGGCCAACAACATCCTCAACGCGCTGTTCATGATCGCCTCCAGCGTGCTGGCCGGCGCGCTGCTGGCGGCGGGCTTCAGCATTCCCCAGGTGTTCCTGATCACGGGCATTGCCAATGCCGTGGTGGCGGCCTACATCTTCTTGCTGGTGCCCGAGTACCTGCTGCGCTTCGTGGCCTGGGTGGCCTCGCGCTTCGTGTACCGCTTCAAGGTGCAGGGCGACGAGCACATTCCGGCCACCGGCGCGGCCATCCTGGCCTGCAACCATGTGAGCTTTGTCGATGCCGTGCTGCTCATGGCCGCCAGCCCCCGGCCCATCTACTTCCTGATGGACCACCGCATCTTCCGCGTGCCCGTGCTGGGCTGGCTGTTCCGCCTGGCCAAGGCCATCCCCGTCGCGCCCCAGAAGGAAGACCCCGCCACCTACGAGGCTGCGTTCGAGCGCGCCGCCCAGGTGCTGCGCGAGGGTGATCTGCTGGCCATCTTCCCCGAGGGCGGCATCACGCGCGACGGGCAGCTGCAGGAGTTCCGGGGCGGCATCATGAAGATCATCGAGCGTGCCCAGGCCGATGGCCTGCAGGTGCCCGTGGTCCCCATGGCGCTGACCAATCTCTGGGGCTCGTACTTCAGCCGTATCGAGCAGGGCGGCGCCATGGTGCGGCCCTTCCGCCGTGGCCTGTTCAACCGCGTGGGCCTGAACGTGGGCCAGCCCATGGCCCAGGCCGAGGTGCAGCCCGCGCTGCTGCGCGAGCGCGTGCTGCGGCTGCTGGCGGCTTAAGAGGGGTTCTGTTCCTCCACCGTGAAGCTCAGGCCGGCATTGGCCTTGAGCCTGGCGATGAGCGCGTTGCCCATGGCAGGCGCCGTGGTCCAGATGCCGCCGGGCGTGTCCGGGGCGTCCTGCAGCAGGCAGACGGCGGCCTCAGTGATCATCTTGGACGTGGAGCCGTAGCCCGGATCGCGGTCGCCCTTGACGCCCACGCGCAGGCTGTGGCCGGCCGTGTCGGTGCCGATGAACAGCACGTCGTAGAAGCCCGATTCACGCTCTTCGCGCGATGGCCCCTCGCCAGGCTTGGGGCCGTCGTCCGCGCCCAGCGACTTGTCGGCCGCCACGGCGTTGGCCAGGGCCTCGCCCTTTTCGCCCGCGCCTGTGACCATCATCTCGTCGTAGACAAAGTCGGCGCCATAGGCATGGCTCAGCAGAAAGTTGGAGCGGTGCACGTTGCGCGTGTTGATGGCCGCCATCACGAAGGGCGCCACCCACAGGCCCAGCACCTCGTCCACCATGGGCTTGCTGCCTGAAGGCTGGCGCGGGCCCTCGAAGCCCGGCGTGAGCGAGAACGGATTGCGCAGCAGCTCCAGCACGCCCGGCTGGGCGGCGGCCGCCGCCATGGTGGCCTTGAGGCTGGCCGCCGTGCCGCCCGAGAAGGTGCCCTTCATCTTGCGCACCCGGCCCCGCACGCGCTGGGCGGGCTGGCCGAAGCGGGCCTGCATCTCTCGCTGCAGCATGAACACGCCCAGGTCGAAGGGAATGGAATCGAAGCCGCAGGAGAACACGATGCGCGCGCCGCTGGCCCGGGCTGCGGCCTCGTGGGCATCGATCATCTGGCGCATCCACGCTGGCTCGCCGCACAGGTCCACATAGTCCACGCCGGCGCTGGCGCAGGCGGCCACGAGTTCGTTTCCGTAGAGCTGGTAGGGGCCCACCGTGGTCAGCACCAGGCGGGTCTGCTCCATCAGCGCCTGCAGGCTTGCGGGATTGCCGGTGTCGGTCACCACCAGCGGGGTATCGGCGGGCGCGCCCAGCTCGTCGCGCACGGCCGCGAGCTTGGCGGCATTGCGCCCGCCCATGGCCCAACGCAGGCCGCTGCCCGCGGGGTAGCGCCTGAGCAGGTACTCCACCACCAGCCGGCCCGTGAAGCCGGTGGCGCCGTGGACGACGAGGTCAAAGGGTTTGGTCATGGGAGATCTCCATCAATCAGCGTGGCGAACGTGCGATTGCCCGCTGCACTGCAGCCGGGGTGGGCGCATTGTCTGTGGCGCGCCGCAGGGTTCCTGTCGCCCAGGTGCCGAGCCCCATGTCCTGTGTGGTGGTGTCACATGCAGGAACTTTTTGGGGCATAAACAACAATCAAAAACTTGAAAAGTACCGTTTGGAGATACTCAATGGCCTGTGTCTGGCCACTGTTACGGTTGAATGCAGACACGCAAGTTACGTCTGGGCACCATGCGTCCCGTGTTCAACCAATGCCCTTGAGGGGCACCTCGGCAAATGTCCTCTTCTCCCATCGTCGTTCAGCGTGATACCCGGGCCTGGCAACTGCAGGTGTGGGTGTCGTTCGGCATTGCGGTCTCGCTGTGCGCCATCGGCCTGGCATGGCTGCCCGGCGAGCAGCTGGAGCAGGCCTTCATGGTGATGGGCTATGTGTTCTGCCTCTCGGCAGCCTTCGTGCTGGCCAAGTTCGTGCGGGACAACGAGGGCGGCCGCAGCGGCGCAGGCGACACGCCCATGTGGAAGCTGGTGGTCTGGGGCGGCTTTGCCGTGTCCATGGCGCTGACTGGCTGGGGGCTGGTGAGCATGGACATCAACGTGACCTACAAGGCCTTCCTGGGCGTGAGCTGGCTCTATCTCATCACCACCGCCTTCACGCTGGCCAAGATGCTGCGTGACCGCCACGAGGCCGACCTGGCGCAGGCCCGCATGCATGGCCGCCGCGAGGCCGCGCAACCGGCCGACGCCGAGTGATGTCCACCCCTTCCCCGCATTTCCAGGAGTCCAAGCAATGATAGTCAACCAATCCGTTTTCGCGCGCCTGCCGCGTGCCCTGCTGGCCGCTGGTGCGCTGTGCGCAGCCCTGGCCATGGCGCCTGCCCATGCGCAAAGCGAGGCCTCGGTGGCGCTGTCCATGCTGCCCGTGGCCTCCGTGGTGGGCACGGCTTCGGTGGCTTCGACGGCCGCTGGCGCCGTGGTGGCCTTGCCGGCCGCGCTGTCGGTGGGCGGCGCGGTGCTGACCGTGAAGGCGGTGCAGGCCTCGGCCACGGGCACGGTCTATCTGCTCGAGCGTGCCTCCGACGGCGCCCAGGCCAGCGTGGAAGTGGTGGGGCGGGGCGCCTCCGCCTCGGCCTATGCCGTGGGCACGGTGCTGACCTGCAGCGTGATCGGCGCAGGCGTTGTCATCTCGGCGGCCGGCAAGGTGCTGGCCTTCATTCCCAACGAGATGGGCAAGGCCCTGCTGCACAACGAACGCCTGTGATGCCCGCCATGAAACCGCCTCTTTCCCCTTCCCCTGTGGCCCGTGCCGCCTGCCTGGTGCTGCTGCTGGCCGCCGCGCTGGGCACGGCCCATGCAGGGCGCAGCTGCGAGGACAAGCCCCTCACCCCCCAGTCCCTGCAAAAGGGGCTGGACCTGGCCCAGCGCACATCCCAGGCGCTGGATGCCGAATATGCGAAGAACGGCACCCGTGTCGTGCTGCTGGCGCGCGTGGGCCAGGACCTGAGCAAGTACGACCTGCACTACTCGCACTACGGCTGGGCCTACAGGACCCCCGAAGGCCCCTGGCGCGTGGCGCACAAGCTCAACGAATGCGGCACGGCCGGCGGCCATGTCTACCGCCAGGGCCTGGGCGAATTCTTCCTGGACGACCTGTGGCGCTACGAGGCCGGCGTTCAGGTGCCCACGCCCGCCGTGCAGCAGGCGCTGTGGACTTTTCTGACCCAGCCCCAGACCGTGCTGCGCCTGCAGCACGAGCCCTACAGCATGGTCAGCTATGCCTGGGGCCAGCGCTACCAGCAGTCCAACCAGTGGGCCACCGAAACCCTGGCCGCCGCCATGGAGCCGGCCACGGTGCAGCGGCGCGAGCAGGCCCAGGCCTGGCTGCAGTTCAAGGGCTACGAGCC
>Ga0105243_10003459_pt1 | contig 12765 bp, 12 predicted proteins | sample KBSM34metaG_FD_81525 | JGI IMG/M metagenome (GOLD analysis project Ga0105243, IMG submission 81525) | Miscanthus rhizosphere microbial communities from Kellogg Biological Station, Michigan, USA - KBS M3-4 metaG | ecosystem: Host-associated > Plants > Roots > Rhizosphere > Soil | place...
AGAGGACTCGCGAGCCAAGATGATGTTGTCCCGGACCGTACCCACAAACACGTGGTGCTCTTGGGTCACCAAGGCGACCTCGGTCCGCAGCACCGGCAGCGGCAGCTCGGTGAGCTCCACGTCGCCTACCGTGACCGATCCCGTACGCGGCCTGTTGATGCCGGCTAGCAGCCGGCCCAGCGTGGACTTACCCGATCCGCTCGGCCCGACAATGGCCAGCCGCTCCCCAGGACGCAGAGCCAGATCAATGCCGTGCAGCACGTCGTCAACGTCGAAGTAGGCGAAGCGCAGGTTACGCCCGACCAACCGATTACCGACTGGCAGTTTGTCCCCCGGCTCACGATCTTGCGGTACGGACGCTATGCCCAGTAGCCGCGAGGTCGAGGCGATGCCAACCTGCAGGCGGTCAACGTTGCGGATCAGCCGATCAAGAGGCTCGACCAGAGCCTGCACGTAGAGGGTCGCCGCGGTCACTTGTCCTAACGTCACCCAGCCTTGTGCATAGCCGACTGCGCCCAAGACCAACACCATGACCACTGGTGTGTCGTACGCAAGCCCGATGACCGCAAACAGCAGGTTGCGCAGCGCCATGGTGTAGCGCTCGGCTTGCCCGGAGACCGCGATGTCCACATCGCCATGCTCGATGCGATTCCGCTGCAATCCCAGGGCCTCGACCGTACGCGCCCCCTCGACCGTCTCGGTGAACGTCGAGTTGATCTCGGAGTAGGTGCCGCCCTCGGTGATGTAACCCTTCGGTGCCCGCTTCAAGTAGCGCCTCGCGGCAATGATCAACAACGGCGCCGTGACAAGCAGCGGCAGCGTCAGCAGCGGAGAGTTCAGCAGCATCGCAACGACGGTCAGCAGGGTTGTCACACTCGCGATCACCGATTCGGGCAAGCCGAAACGGACACTCATGCTCATCGTGCTGACGTCGCGAGTCACCCGCGTGACTAGATCGCCCGTACTCGCGCTCTCAACCTTTCCCAGAGGCAGTCCGAGCACGGTCCGCACCACATACTCGCGGGCCTCCGAGAGCAGATCTTGGCCGAACAGCGTCGACATCCACAGCGCAAAGAAGGTCAGGATTGCCTGCAGCACGACAACACCAGCGACTGCCAACGCGAGCCCATTCAGCGTGTTCGCCAAAGTGCCGCCAGCCGAGGCTTGATCAACCAGCGAGCCAAGAATGCGCGGCACCACCAGGCCGGCCAGAGCCGCCAGCGCGTGCAACACCAGCAACGCGGTGATCATGGCGCGCCGGGTACGCAGTAGTCGGGATGCGAAGGCCCCTACCTCACGCCGATCGGCTACCGGAAGTCCCCGGTCCGGGTTACGGGAGGCAGCGAAGAACTCCTCCGCCCGTCGCTGGCGCAGCAGGTGGCGTTGCCGCCATGCCCGAAGCCTCGACCTGACCGATCCGCGCCTCGGCAGCAGCAGCTCCTCAGGCACTTCCGGCGCGGGAGGATTTGACCGCCAGGTCTCTGCCGACCCTCGCAGGCCGGTCTGCAGATCAGCCATCGGATGCCTCCGCCGGCTCGTCGAGCGCGCGGGCCACCGTACGCCGGTAGTCGGCGTTGCTTTGCAGCAGTTCCTCGTGCGTTCCGTACGCGGTGATCTTCTTGTGCAACAAGAACGCCACCCGGTCCGCGTGATGGAGCAAGAGTGGCGAGGCGGTGGTCACGATCGTCGTTTTGCCGCGGCGGTGAGTCACCAGCCGCTCGGCGATCAGTGCCTCGGTGTGCGCATCGACTGCGGAAGTGGGCTCGATCAAGATCAAGATCTTTGGATCAAGGCCCAGCGCCCGCGCCAGCACGACCCGCTGCCGCTGCCCTCCCGACAGGCCCCGGCCGCGTTCGTCGATCCGACCCTGCCAGCCTCCGTACATTCCCGCGAACACGTCCTCGGCGGCGGCGACGCGCAGCGCTGTCTCGGCCTCGGACAGACTGAGACGTCCATGCGGATCGAGTACGGACTGCAAGGTGCCGGCGAACACCTGGCTCGCAGTGTCGCTGACCACGATCCGATCCCGTACTTGATCAATGGGAACATCGGCGAGATCGACGGTGCCCAGACTCACGCCCCACTTCTGTCCGGCGAGCTGTTGATCTCGCTCGACCAGCCGCGCCTGCTCGAGGCGTTGCCGCTTTCGAGCCCGTCGCGCGGCGCGGCCCTTGAGACCGTCCGCGACCTCGAGGCTCACCGGTTCGTGATCACTCGGTAGGTAGCGGCCCAGCCGATCGGCCAGCGCGGCAGAGTCGTCTGGGACCGCACTGACGACGATGGTGAACTCTCCGGGCTGAGCGGCGAACCCCGATTCTTGATCATGCAGGACGCCTTCCTCGGGCAGTGTCAAGGGAGGCTGCGGAGTTCGCCACGGTGGCTGCTGCTCCAGCACCGCAATCGTCTTACGCGCCGAGACCACCGCTCGGACCCATTTCTGCGCCAACTCGAAGAAGGTCTGAATAGGCCACACCATGAAGATCGCGTAGCCGAAGAAGCTGATCAACTGGCCAACGCTGAGTTCGCCCGCAACCACCTCTCGGGAGCCGAGCCAGGTCAAGGCGACGAGGAACATGCCCGAAAACAACACGCTGGTGGCGTCCACCGCGCTCTGCCAGATACCGGCTGAGACGGCGGCCTGCCGGGTTCGCTGCGACTGCTCGGCGTAGTTGTGAGAAAAAGTCTCCTCGCCACCAATGCCTCGCAGGATCCGCAATCCGGCAACGATGTCGGTCGCCATCGACGTCAGTTCCGAGGTCCTGGTTCGCTCGATCTCCTCGCGCCGCTGCAACGGGCGGAGTAGCGGCATCGCGAACAAAACGATCAACGGCGCCGTGACGAGCACCACGATGCCGAGCTTGACCGAGGTGGAGAGCACCAGGCCGGCGATCACCAGATACGCGATCAATGCGCCGACGAAGCGTGACACGACCTCGGTCAACGCGCCGAACTCATCGGAGTCCCCCGCCGAGACGCTGAGCACCTCGCCAGTCGGCGTACGCTGCGGCAGCACGTGCCCCATCTGGGTCACCTTGCGGGTGACCAGCTTCATGGTGCCGTACATAGCGACCAGCCAAGTCCGAACCACAAAGGTATGACCCAGCACGCCGGCGATGATCCCAGCGATGACGAGGCCGAACATGATCAAGCTGAGCCGCGTGACGGTCGCCATGTCGTGCGGCACGATCCCGTCATCCACGATCTTGCCGACAATGTAAGGGCCTACGGAGCCGGGCAGCCATTCGACCACCGCGATCAATGAGCTCAGCACCAGCGCCGGCAGCTGCTGCCACATCAGCCAGCCGAGGAAACGCGATGGGCTGCGGGTATCAATGTTGCGGAAATCGCGCTTGGGCAGCCGCCTGCGCACCACCGCCGGCCCGCTTGGAGTAAGAGTGGTGTACGTGGATGAGTCCAGCCCCGCCATGTCCGGGACCAGCGGCGGGAAGTCATGCATGACCTGGTCAGCGTAGGACGTGGCTGCTGATCGACTCCACCGGTTTTCGCCAGAACGACGATGGGTCCAGCGATCCTCGGATACATCCCTATCTAGGATCTAGAAACATGACAACTGACTCGACAGCTGGCAATGAAGAGCAAGAGATGCCCCCCGTCGCCGGAGCGACTGATGATGGACGCGTCTATGTCGTGACGCCGCAGGCTATGGCCGTCGAGGGTCCGCCACGCGAGGAGGCAGCGGGGGACGAGGAGCCGAGATCAGTGACCGAGCTTGTCGAGCAGCCCGCCAAGGTCATGCGCATCGGCAACATGATTCGGCAGCTCCTCGCCGAAGTGAAATCTGCTCCCCTCGATGACGCCAGCCGACAGCGGCTGCGGGCCATCCATGAAACCTCGATCACCGAACTGAAGCAGGGTCTTGCGCCGGAGCTGGCCGAGGAGCTGGAACGGATCACCTTGCCCTTCAGCGATGACACCACGCCGAGCGACGCAGAGCTGCGAATTGCTCAGGCTCAGTTGGTCGGCTGGTTGGAGGGTCTGTTCCACGGCATTCAGACGGCCCTGTTCGCCCAGCAAATGGCTGCCCGGGCGCAGCTCGAGCAGATGCGGCGGGCGCTACCGACAGGCCCGCTGCCTTCGACACCGCAGCAGGAGGGTCGGCGCGAGGGCACGGGTGGGATGTACCTGTAGGCGCTGGTCGTTGACACCTGAGCCCCGGCCAAGAAGACCAGGGGAAGTTCCTGAGAAACCCGGATTAGTGGGAACCGAGCATCGCCGGCTGCCGTCCGAGGCGAGGTCTGTTGAGACCAGAAACCTTGGGAAGAGAGCTCATGTCCACATCGATCACGAGCCCCACATCGATCACCAGCCCTGCCAATCGGAGGATCCCCCGCTGCGTCGAGCTCGCCGCGGTGTTCCAAGATCAACTGCTGGAGGAGCCGCTGACGGCCGGCGCCTCCGTAGCACTACGGCGCCGACAGCTGGCCTTGATCACCCTTGCCAAGGCCGCCTGCCGCGAATGCCCGCTGATCACTGACTGCCTTTATCGCGCGGTCGTCGAGTATGACGTTGCAGGCTATGTCGCGGGCACCACCCCGCCCCAGCGTGCTCTGATTCGCCGGCAGCTGGACATCACGGTGGAACCCGAGAACTTCGACACCATGGCCGGGGTCACCCGCGGGCATCGCCAGGTCAATCACAGCGAGGTCATACGCCTTCGGAACGCCAATCCGCACGAAAGCCTGGACTTGTTGGCGCAGCGACTCGGCTGCTCCCTGTCCACTGTCAAACGTCACCTACGCCGCGAACGTCGCGAGCCCACCGCGCGTACGACCAAGCCAAGGCCCACCGTCGCCGATGTGCTTGCCGCCGCCGCCACTGTCACCGGCTCGTCGACTCTCAGCCGTCGCCCCCAGGCTGCGTAGCTCACGAGCCCAGTTTCGGATGAACCCCCGGCGGGTACGCGTATCAAGCGGATAATTGCGCGATAACGTGCAACGGGACCCGAGCCCCGAGTCCGCCAAGCAGAAGGGAACTCGGATGAGTACCACCGCATGGATCATCATCGTGATCGTCGTTGTCGTGGTCGTGGCCGTACTGGCGTTCGTGTTCATGAATCGCCGCTCAACGGCACGCCGTGCTCGCGCTGAGAAGATCAGGCAAGAGGCAACCGAGCGAGCCGCAGAGCTCGATCGGAAGGAGGCCGAGGCTAACGCCATGGCCGCCCAGGCTCAGGACGCTCGCGCGGAAGCAGACCGGCTTGAGTCGGTGTCGGCGGAAGAACGCGAGCGCACCGCGGAGGCCCGAACCGATGTTGAGGAGTCACTACGCAAGGCCGACCGTCTTGACCCTGACGCAGGAGGCCGCCGCGCGGCCGACGCCGATCCGAGGCGGGCTGCGGATGACGCGCCAGCGAACGATGTCGATGCGGATCGCGGCGTTGCCGATGACGACGTACGTGGGACCAGGCGCGATGTCAGGGACGAGGGAGTCAGAGACGACGTTGATCGCGGCGATGTCCGCCGCGACGACGTCCGCCGCGATGATGTGACAGACCCAGCAGTCGATGAGAGGAACCAGGGTCCGCGCAGCTCATCTCGCTGATCACCTCACATCTGGGAGTTGCAAACCCTTAACCGAACCACTCACGTAGCTCCGCAGCCGGACCACCGTCGTCAATGGTCTTGGTCACGTCGTCGGCGGCTGCCTTGACCTCATCCGGAGCATCACCGATGGCGACCCCGCGCCCGGCCCAGCGCAGCATTTCAATGTCATTGCGGCCATCACCGAACGCCAGTACGTCGGCAGCCCGTACGCCGTATCCAGCCGCGACTTCGGCGAGAGCGGTCGCTTTGTTCACGCCATCAGGGGCGATGTCGAGCCAGGTTCCCCAGCCGACGAAGTAGGTCATCCCATGCATGCCGAGGTGGCGCGCCAAGGCTAGAAAATCCTCTTCGGAACGCTTGGGGTCTCGCAGGATCACCCGCGTCACCGGCCGCGAGCTGAGCTGGTTGGCATCTTCAATGATCAACTCTCCGGTCAGGTCGTCTCCCGGAAATGGCTCGTTGAGCCGATACCCGCGGCCAATCTCTTCCACGGCGATCAAGGTGCCGGGCGCGAAGTCCTCCACCTGAGCGATCACCGGCCGTGGGTCAAAGGTGATCGCCTTGATGATCTCCTGTGGCGGATAGCGTACGATCACGGCGCCGTTCGAGCAGACCGTCGGACCCGGCGGCAGCCCGAGCTGGTCAAACACCTGCTGGGTGCCGTGCCATGATCGGCCAGTTGACAAGACCACCGGCACGCCAGCTTGCACGATCAGCGCGACTGACTCGGCCACGGCCGGCGGCATGAAACCGTTGCGATCCACCACTGTGCCGTCAATGTCCAGCGCGACCAGACGCGGACGCCAGGTGCGATTCGCACGCTCAGCTTGTCGAAGCGTGGGCTCGTGCCCTTCTTCGGGCGCCGTCCTGAGCTGGTCGAAGGGCTCAGGGCACATTGGTCGGCTCTGCTGACTGTCTCAACGGGGTGTCAGAGCCTCTCGGCCTCCCAAATACGGCCGCAGCGCCTTCGGCAGGCGTACCGAGCCATCGGCCTGCTGGTGATTTTCCAAGATCATGATGATAGTCCTGGTCATAGCGCACAGAGTGCCGTTGAGGGTCGCGACCGGTGCGGTTCCGGAGTCGAAGCGAGCCCGGATATTGAGCCGTCGCGCCTGGAAATCGGTGCAATTGGACGTCGACGTGATCTCCCGATAACGATCTTGAGTTGGCAGCCAGCCGTAGACATCGTACTTGCGTGCAGCGCTCAGACCAAGATCACCAGCGGCAAGCTCGATCACCTGGAAGGGAATCTCGAGCGCAGCAACGAAGTCCTTCTGCCACTGCAGCAACCGCTGGTGCTCGGCCGCCGAGTCTTCGGGCGCACTGAAGACGAACATCTCGACCTTGTCGAACCAGTGCACGCGAAAGATGCCTCTGGTGTCCTTGCCATGGGAACCCGCCTCGCGCCGATAGCTGGGACTGAGGCCGACATAGCGGCGCGGCAGTGTGCCTGCATCGAGAATCTCGTCCGCGTGGTAGGCCGCGAGCGGAACCTCTGCTGTACCAACCAGGTAGAGATCATCTTCTTCGAGATGGTAGACATCCTGAGCTGCCTGGCCGAGGAAACCGGTGCCCTCCATCGCTTGCGGCTTGACCAGAGAGGGCGGGATGAAGGGGATGAAGCCGTTTGTGGTGGCGGTCGTCATTGCGAGATTGATCAAGGCCAATTCAAGCTCTGCGCCCTGGCCGGTCAGGTAGTAGAAACGAGACCCGGAGACTTTAGCGCCTCGTTCCACATCGATGGCGCCGAGCAGCCGGCCGAGCTCCACATGATCTTTGGGTGGGAAGCCTTCGGCGCCGAAGTCTCGCGGTGTACCGACGTTTTCCAGGACGACATAGTCGTCCTCGCCGCCGGGCGGCACGTCGTCGAAAACCAGATTGCCGACCTGACGCAGCATCTGGTCGTAGGCGAAGCTGATCTCGTTCTGCGCCGATTCCGCCTTCTTGACCAAGTCGGCGAGCTCTCTGGTTTGGCTCAGCAGCTCCGTCCGAACCGCACCGGCCGCCTGCGCCACCTTCTTGCCGAGCGCCTTCTGCTCGGCGCGCAGCTCCTCGAACTGAGCAATAGCGTTACGACGCGCCTCATCGGCTTTGACCAGGTCGTCCACCAAAGACTCCGACTCGCCGCGAGCCCGCTGTGAGGCCCGTACCCGGTCTGGATCCAGGCGCAGCACCTTGACATCAATCACCGGGCCAGCGTAGCCACCTCCGTGCGTGGAGACGATTCGATTGCCGTCCCACAACAACCGGGCTGCACGCATAGTGCTGTTGAGTGTGGCTGCAATGATGAAGCGGTTATGGTCCGTCGCCGCCCCCCGACCCGATCTTCGGTCCTGATCGCGATCTTGTTGCTGCTGGCGTTCGTCGTGTGGACCTGGCTGACATTCAACTCAGCTGCGTTCCTGGCCTTTGATCAACGTACGGCGGCACCGCAGCTGGATCCGGACTCGAACACCGCAGAGATCGCCGCGGCCTTTGCCCTGTTGACCTGGCCAGGCTTGGAGTACGCCGCTTTGGCGGCGATTGCGCTCTGGGCATTCCGACGCCGACTCCGCCAGCTGGCGGTGGCGCTGGTCCTGGTGATCATCTTCGGTTGGGGCGGAGCTGATCTGCTCAAGATCATCTTCCAGAGGCCGCGTCCAGAACAAGCGCTGGACCTGCTGACTGCGACCGGATATGCCTATCCGTCTGGCCATATGACCGGTGTCATGGCGTTGTCGATCGCTATTGGAGCGACCTTCGCTGTGACCAGGCAGACGTTCCGCGCGCGAGTTCTCTGGCAGGTCGGCTCCGGCCTGTTGATCCTCGCCGTCGCCTTCGATCGCTGGATCACCGGGGCGCACTACATCACCGACATTGTGGGCGGCGCATTGTTCGGCGCGCTCGCAGCAACGGCTGCGCTGCTTGTAGCCGGTGTCAAGGTGCCGATCCCCCATGAACTCGTCGGCGAGATCGTCCGGAGCCGCGCTGTTGCCGGTGAGCCGTCGGTGGCTCCGTTGCGGCGCGCCGCGGTCATCTTCAACCCGGCAAAGGTCACCGACTGGATCACGTTCCGGCGGCACGTGGACTACGAGCTGAAGATTCGAGGCTGGGATCGGGCGCTATGGCTGGAAACCACAAGCGAGGATCCCGGACACGCCATGACTGCACAAGCTGTACGCGAGAACGTCGACCTGGTGCTCGGCGCCGGTGGCGACGGCACCATTCGGGTGATCTGCTCCGGACTGGCTCACACCGGCATCCCGTTCGGCCTGATCCCGGCCGGTACCGGGAATCTACTGGCCCGCAACATCGGCATACCGCTGGACGAGGTGGCCGCTCTCGGCGTCGCCTTCGATGGCGCCGACAAGGCGGTGGACCTGGTGCGAGTGAAGGTTGATGATCAGCCGCCTGATCATTTCGCGGTGATGGCCGGCATCGGCATGGACGCGGTGATCATGGAAGGCGCTGATGCGAAGATGAAGAAGGCTGTCGGCCCGGCAGCATACTTCGTCTCGGCAGCACAGAACGCCAATCATCCCGCCGTCCACGCCACCATCGCCGTCGATGATCAACAACCGTTCCGGCGCCGGGCAAGTGTCATCGTCGTCGGCAATGTCGGCTTCTTGATGGCAAACATTCAACTGATTCCTGATGCCCGTGCCGACGACGGAAAATTGGACGTGCTCGTCGCCTCGCCGCGTACGTTCCGCGATTGGGTCAGGCTGACGACCCGCGTCTTGACCCGGCGCCGGCAGCCCGATGATCAGCTCGATCGGCTCACGGGACGCAAGGTCACGATCTCAGTGGAGGAGCGTGATCAATTTCAGCTCGACGGCGACACGGTTGGAGAGTGCTCGACGTTGACGGCTGAGGTGGTACCGGGTGCGCTGCGCCTGCGGGTGCCGAAGCAGCTCAGCGACCTGGCGACCGGCAACGGCGAGGTAAGCACTGCTGCTGGCTCGAGCCGGAGCCAACTGGAGGGTGCCCGGCCTCTCAGCCGCGCAACTTTCGCAGCCAAGTCGCGGCCGCCGCGTACTCCTGGTTAGAGGTGCCGCGCCGAATGATCGATTCCGTGAGGTCGGCGCGAGGGTAGCTACCAAGAAAGACCACGTCGCGACAGACCCGATGCAGCCCCATCATGGCCTCAGCCATCCGCGCGTCGTCGACATGACCTTCGGCGTCAACGCTGAAGCAGTAGTCGCCAAGGCTCTGCTTGGTAGGGCGCGACTCGATGCGACACAGGTTGACACCTCGACTTGCGAACTGTTCGAGGATCTCTAGCAGCGCACCCGGATGGTCGTCGCGCATGAACAAAACCATGGTGGTCTTGTCGGCGCCGGTGGCCGGACCGACTGGAAGTGGCCGCGAGACCAACACGAAGCGCGTGATCGCGTCCGGATTGTCAGCAATGCCGGGGGCAAGCGGTATCAACCCGTGCAACTCCCCCGCGACTTGTGCGCAGATCGCCGCATCGAACCGGGAGCCCGGATCGGCAACTTCCGCTGCGGCAGCAGCCGTTGAGCCACCTTCGGTGACGATGGCCTGCGGCAGCTTATTGGCTAGCCAGTCGCGGCATTGGGCTGCCGCGTGGGGATGGGTAAGCACCCGCCGTACGTCATCGATGTGTGTGCCGGGACGCCCAAAGAGGGTGAACTGAACGGGGAGCAACACCTCGCGGATGATGCGCAAGGGTTCGCCGTAGGTCAGGTTGTCCAGCGTCGCGGAGACCCCACCTTCGACCGAGTTCTCAATCGGCACCAGGGCGGCGGCGACGTCGCCGTCCCGGACAGCCTGCAAGGCGAGGCCGACAGTCGCGTACGGCGCGGGCTCGTCCGGCAGCGCGGGCAGCGTGAGCAGCGCCTGGTGGGTGAATGTTCCAACCGGTCCGAAGTAGCCGTAGTGGTTCGGCGGGACTGCGAGCACCGGCTCAGGCTATCTCTGCCGTACCCGGCCGTTCGACCATTTCTCACCCGAGTTCATGCGCCCTGAGCCTGTCGAAGGGCGCCCACCTCACGCTGCCTGTCGTGCCCCGAGCCGCTCCGCCGCGGTCTCGCCGCGCCGTGCCACAGGTACTGAAGACGTAGCCGCAGCCAGCCCCGAAATGGGCATTCCGGCGTATATCGTCTCGGCACGTTCCACGAGATAGGTCTCGTGCCAGATGCCGACCGCCCCGGGAGCCTTACGCACGCGGCGATTGAACGCGGCCCAAGCTGGACGGTGAGCCGCATCCCGGTCGCTCGCGTAGGCGTACAGCTTCTCGTGTGAGCTCCAGTACTGCACCAGCAGTGGCCCGCCTGCGCCTAAGGTCAGCCGGTAGCCAAGCAGGCCCGAGTCCTTGTCTTTCGACAACTCGGCCAACATCTTGGGCATTGCGTTGAACACCGGAAGCCAGAGATCGGGGCGCCACGGTTTGTTGATCCGCATCCCGATCAGGAATACGACAAGCTCACCGTCATAGTCATGAGTCATGCGGCTCGCAATGATGTCAGCCATGAATCCTCCACTAGATAGTGTTACTCTCCAATATTGGAGAGTAACACTATCCAATGTCAAGTGAGGTGTGGATGCGAATTTCTGAACTGTCCTCGCATACCGAGATCCCCGTTGCTACGATCAAGTTCTATCTGCGGGAGAACTTGCTGCATGACGGCGTTCGGACCGCGGCCACTCAGGCTCAATACGACCAGAGCCACGTGGCGCGACTCCGGCTGATCCGTGCGCTGATTGGTCCGGGTGGGCTGTCCATCGCAGCGGCGCATCAGGTCATCCAGGCGATCGAGGAACCTCCTGGGTCTGTTCACGAACTGCTCGGCGTAGCCGCAGGCGCCGTTGCTGGACCGAATCTGGATGACGCACTCCGAGCGCTCGATGAGGCTGGCTTCACGCTTCCTGAGGGTGCACTTGACCTCTATCAGGACCACATGCGTCAGATCGCGGAATTCGAGATCGACAACGTGCCGACCGAGTCGCCAGCCGCGGCCGTACGGTACGTGGTCCTCGGGACTGTGCTACTCGAACCGGTGATCTTGGCACTCCGTCGAGCGGCCGAGGAAGAGGCCTCGGCTCGCCGCTTCGGCTGATCGTAGAAGATCGTGCGCGTTTGACGGGTGTCTCTACGGGGGTCAAACGCGCACGATCTTTCTGCACAGCCTGGGAGACTGGCGCGCGTGGCGATCTCCCAGAGCTTCATCGCGGGTCTTCCCAAGGTTGAGCTGCACGTCCACCACGTCGGCTCGGTCTCCCAACGTGTCGTTGCTGAATTAGCCAGCCGGCATCCGGGGACAGTTCCGAGCGATCCAGCCGAACTCGCCAGGTTCTTCGTCTTCGACGACCTGTCCCATTTCATCCGGAACTATCTGGCCGTCGTCGACCTCATCAAGACCGCCGAGGATGTCCGGTTCATCACCTACGAGGTCGCAGCGGACATGGCGGCTCAGCACATTCGCTACGCCGAGCTGACGGTGACTCCCTACATCTCCATCAATGATGAGCTGCCGGCGGACGCCTTCCTGGAGGCCATCGAGGACGCTCGACAGGCTGCCCGCCGCGATCATGGCCTGGAGATGAGCTGGATCTTCGACATTCCGGCCGACTTCGGTATCCCGGCTGCCGAACTGACGGCCTCAGTCGCTCTTGATCATGACGTGCCCGGACTGATCGGCTTCGGGCTCGGCGGCTCGGACCTCGGCTTCCCGCGTTCGATGTTTCGTCATCAGTTCGATCGGGCTCGAGCAGCCGGGCTACGCAGCGTTCCGCATGCCGGAGAGACGGCTGGGCCCGAGAGCGTCTGGGAAGCATTGCGCAGCCTGGGTGCGGAGCGGATCGAACACGGGATTGGCGGGGTCGGTGATCAGCGCCTGCTCGAGCACCTCGCTGAGCACGAGATCGCGTTGGACCTCTGCCTGACCTCAAATGTTGCACTACGGGTCGTGTCTGACCTTGATCACCATCCGATCCGGGAGCTGGCCGCGGCTGGGGTGCGGGTGACGATCAATACCGACGACCCACCAATGTTCGGCACCGATCTCAACACCGAGTACGCGATCGCGGCTCGGCTGCTCGACCTCGACGAGCGTGGCGTCACTGAGTTGGCCCTCGCGGCAGTCGACGCCTCATTTGCCGGCGCGGAAATCAAGTCAGCGCTACGCGCCGAGATCAGCTCTTACGCCGCGACGCGAACTCCCTGACTGATATCGCAGCACGGGCCCGCGCGGGCTGC
>Ga0105243_10003460_pt1 | contig 12760 bp, 9 predicted proteins | sample KBSM34metaG_FD_81525 | JGI IMG/M metagenome (GOLD analysis project Ga0105243, IMG submission 81525) | Miscanthus rhizosphere microbial communities from Kellogg Biological Station, Michigan, USA - KBS M3-4 metaG | ecosystem: Host-associated > Plants > Roots > Rhizosphere > Soil | place: Michigan...
CTACGGCCGCATCGCGCCCGGCTACCAGGCCGACCTGGTGCTGCTCGACGACGCTCTGCAGGTGCGGCAGACCTGGATCGGCGGGGCGATGGAGTAGCCGGCGGCATTGACGATCCATGTGCCTAGCGCATCCGCCCTCGCGCAAGCGGGGGCCTTTTGTCGGCGGCGTGCCGGCGATTTCGATCCAGGTGTGGGAGCGACTTCGGTCGCGACGCGCTGCGCCGTGAGTGCCGATCGCACCCAAGCGAAACGCCCTCTAGTCTGAGCCGATGCCTACCGCCGGTTCCAACCTGTTCGCCTTGCCGCCGCACGACGGCCTGCACCGGCTGACCTTGCGCGACGGCCGCGACGCGATCTACAAACGCCGCCGCGCGATGCCGGCCGATTTCTTCGCCGCCGAAGTGCGCGGCCTGGACGCGCTGCGCGCAGCGGGTGGTCTCCGCGTGCCGCAGGTGTACGCGCAGGGCGAAGACTGGTTGCTGCTCGAAGACCTGGGAGCGGCGGTCCCGCATCCGCACTTCGCCCGGCTCGCCGGCGAGGGCCTGGCACGCCAGCACCGCGTAAGCGGCGGCCACTTCGGTTTCGACCACGACGGCTACATCGGCGACAGTCCGCAGGACAATGGCGCCGACAGCGACGGGCATCGCTTCTTCGTCGAACGGCGGCTGCGCCCGCAGGCCGAGCGCGCGCTGCGCAATGCTGCACTGGTTCCCGCGGACATGGCGCGCCTGGAACGCCTGTGCGTACGCCTGCCGCAACTGATTCCAACGCAGCCGCCGATGCTGCTGCACGGCGATCTATGGCAGGGCAACCTGCATTGCGCCGGCGACGGCCTGCCGGCGCTGATCGACGCCGGCGCGGCGCACTACGGCTGGGCCGAGGCCGAACTGGCGATGCTGACGCTGTTCGGCGAACCCGATCCGCAGCTGCTGCGCAGCTACGCCGAACACGCGCCGTTGGCGAAGGATTGGCGCGAACGCGCGCCGCTGTACAACCTCTACCATCTGCTCAATCACCTCAACCTGTTCGGTGGTGGCTATCTGCAAGCGGTGCGTGCGGTGCTGGCGCGGTATTGATGGCGGTCCGCTGTGTGTGTGCAGCTGGCATATTCGACGCGGCATCTGCGGCCGCTAGCCAATTGTAGGAGCGGCTTCAGCCGCGACGGGCTTTACCGGTAGAGCCCGTCGCGGCTGAAGCCGCTCCTACAGGGGCGTCTGTAGACAGATAGGCGTGGCGGAACAGGCCGCGTCACTCCGCAGGCGTGCCGCGCGCCGCAGCGATCGCCTTGATCCGCGCCTTCGCCAGCGCCTCGCCGATCTGCGGGCCGCTCAGGCCCTGCGCGGCCAGATCGCGCGCGTTGACTGCCAGCGCCGCGGCGTGCAGGCGCTGCAGTTCGCGGCCCTGCGGGTAGTCGGCGTCCTCGCTGCCGAGGCGGCCGCGCTTGTCGGCCTCGCATACCAGTGCCAGCTGCGCGATGCGTTCGGGCTTGCGGAAGCCGTCGCAGCGCTGCAGCAGTTCGTGCACGGTGCGGTCGCGCAACTCGGCCAGGCGATGCACGTTCAAGTGCTCGCGGCAGGCGATCTCGGCCAGCTGGCGGTGTTCCTGCGGCAGCTTCAGCCGTTCGCACAGCGCGCGCAGCGGGGCGACGCCGCGCTGTTCGTGCATCACATGCTTCGGCCATTCCGCGGGCGGCGTCAGCGCCTTGCCCAGGTCGTGGGTCAGCGCGGCGAAGCCGATCAGCGCATCGCCTGGCGCCAGCCGCGCGGCCATGTCGCTGACCAGTTCCTGGTGGCGGCCGGTATCGATCTCGGGATGGTACTCGGCGCGCTGCGGCACGCCGTACAGCGCCTCAAGTTCCGGCAGCACGCTGCGCAGCGCATCGGCATCGTGCAGCGTGCGCAGGAACGCCGATGGCTGCGCCGAGGCCAGGCTGCGGCGCAGCTCCTGCCACACGCGCTCGGGCACCAGCGTGTCCAGTTCGCCGCTGGCCGCCATCTCGCGCATCAGCGCCAGGGTCTCCGGCGCCACGCTGAAACCGAGCGGCGCCAGCCGCGCCATGAAACGCGCCGCACGCAGCACGCGCAGCGGGTCCTCGCCGAAGGCCGGGCCGATGTGGCGCAGCACGCGTTGTTCGATGTCGCGCACGCCGCCGTACGGATCCACCAGCGCGCCGCTGTCCTCGTCGCGGGCGATCGCATTGATGGTGAAGTCGCGCCGCTGCAGGTCTTCTTCCAGCGTCACCGACGGGTCGGCGTCGACCACGAAGCCGTGGTAGCCGCGCCCGGACTTGCGCTCGGTGCGCGCCAGCGCGTACTCCTCGCCGCTGTGCGGATGCAGGAACACCGGGAAATCGCGGCCGACCTGTTTGTAGCCCAGGTCCAGCATCTGCTGCGGCGTGGCGCCGACCACGACCCAGTCGCGGTCGCCGGGCGGTTGCCCGAGCAGGCTGTCGCGGACGGCGCCGCCGACGAGGTAGATGTTCATTGGGGGCCGGGAATGGGGAGTCGGGAATCGGGAATGGGAAAAGCAGGTTCGCTCGGTCCGATGCCGCCGTGGTGTGCGGACGTCAGTTTCGGCGAGATCTCGCGCGGTGCGCCGTTGCGATTCCCCATTCCCTATTCCCGATTCCCGGCCGCTGACGCGGCCGCACAGACGAACTTCTTGCGCGGCGCGTCCAGCTTGCCGAGCATGCGGTCGCTGACCGGCAGCGCGTCGCCGTTGAGGCGCCAGTCGTAGATCACGCTGAAGGCGAGGATGCGCGCGACGTATTCGCGGGTTTCCTTGTAGCTGATCGTCTCGATCCAGAAGTCGGCGTCGTGGCCGGGGCGCTGGGTCTGCCAGCGCGCCGCCGGGCCGGGGCCGGCGTTGTAGGCGGCGATGGTCAGGTAGGGCAGGCCATAGGTGTTCAACAGCTGGCGCAGGTAGGCGGTGCCGATGGCGATGTTGGTGTCCGGGTCGTACAGGCTGGCGGCGCCGCCGTAGCCGGCCAGGCCGAGGTTCCTGGCCACGCTGGCGCCGGTGGCCGGCAACACCTGCATCAGGCCCATCGCATTGGCCGGCGAACGCGCGTTCGGGTTGAAGATGCTCTCGGCGCGGATCTCGGCGGCCACCCAGGCCGGGTCGATCGCGTTCTTGCCCGCTTGGCGGCGGATGGTGGCGTCGTGGTGCAGCGGGAAGCGCAGCGAATACAGGCGTTGTTCGTCGGGCAGCTTGCCCAGCGCGAACACCGCGCGGTCGAACCAGCCGTTGTCGCGCGCCACTTCCACTGCGATGCGCCGCTGGGTGTCGTCGAAGCGGGTCAGCGCGTCGTTCCATTCGGCCACGGCCCATGCCGCACGGTCGATCTTGAACAGTTCCAGCGCGCGCACCAGTGCCGGATCGCGGGCCACGGCGGCCTGCGCCTGCGCGCTGTCGTTGGGTTCCCACGGGCATAGCGCATAGGGCTGCTTGAGCCGGTCGGCGGCCATGAAGCCGTGGAAGGTGGCGGACTTGGCGGCCTCGCGGTACAGCCGCTGCGCCTCGCCGGCGTTGCCGGTCTTTTCCGCCAGCCGCGCCTCGAAATACTGCCAGCGCGAATCGTTGCGCTGCGCTGGCGCCATCTTGCGGATCGCCGCCAGCGCCGCCGGCCAGTCGCCGCGCGCCATCGCCTCGCGCGTGCGCCATTCGTGCAGGCGTTCGTCGTAGGCGCTGTCGGGTACCGCGTTGAGCCGGCGCGCCGAATCCGGTCCGTACGAGGCCACCGTCCACAACGCGATCTGGTACAGCACCTCGCCGCGCTGCGCCTCGCTCAGCTGCAGCGCCTGGGCGAATTGCGGCAACTGCCGCTCGGCCGCGTCGGGATCGCTCTTGGCCAGTTTCTCCAGGCCGTCCACCGCCACCTTGCGGCTGCGTTCTGTCTTCGGCCAGGTCAGCGCGCGCGCGTGCACCGCGTCCAGGAACGCCGCGTAGTCGTTGGCCAGGGCCAGCTCGGCGGCGGGCAGGCCGCGCGCGGCGCTGCGCATCACCGCCGGCTGCTGCGTATCGGCCGCCGCTTCCACCCGCGCCCAGCGCAGCGTGTCGTTCATCCCGCCGCGCGCCTGCAGCACCGCGAATACCGCATCGCAGGCATCGGGCAGCGACTTGCCGCTGCTGCGCCACAGCGCCTGCGCCTCGTCGACCCATTGCGCATCGGCGCGACCGGTGGCCTGGCGCGCGTTGAGCTGGGCGCAGCGCAGGCCGGTGTTGTCGGTGGGCTTCCAGTTGGCCAGCAGCGCCGGCCAGTCCTGGCGCCGCGCCAGCGCCGGCAGCCACAGCGTGCGGAAGCTCTCGGCCACCGGCTGCCCGGCGTAGCGCTTGAGGAAGTCCTGCGCCTGCGCATCGGAGATGCGGTCGATGTTGCGGCGCAGGTTGGCGTATTCGAGCCAGCCGTACAGCGGGTGCTGTTTGAATGCGGCCGCTTGCACGGGATCGAACTGGCCGCGCTCGGCGGCGTCGATCGCCGCGCGCAGCGCAGGACGCTGGGCGTCCAGGTTCTGGGCGAGGGCAGGGGCGGTGCCGCACAACGCGGCGGCGAGCAGCAGGAGAGACGTGCGCAATTTCATGCGCGGGACTATACCGAACGCCGATGAATCGACGCGGCAAGGGCTTTGCGGCGTAGCGACGCGAGCGCAGCCGGCAAGGGCGTGCAAGGGCGTGCAAGGGGGGATGCGCCGTGGTGCGCAGCACTGTCTGGCGCGGCGTGGGCGCTGGTTGGATCCGGTGCCAGCTGCGCTTGGCGTGACACGGTGCATTGGGCTGTCGCCATGCGCTTTGCGTGCCGCGCGCTTGGCGCTGCATCGAGCCGTGTCCGCCCCGCGCCGTCCGAGGCCGCGATGCGGTGTCGCAACCGGGCGTAGCGGTGCGATGGGTGCAGCATGTCGCCGGCCGCGCCCGCGCCTGCAAGAACACCGCGCACTTGGTTTCCCGTAGCTCGCCGAGCCGGCCGGCGCGATCGGCATGCCGTTGTCTTCGCCATGTGCCGGTGCTCGCTTGCCTGACGTGCACTGTCCTGCGGTGGCCCGAATCGAGTCCAGGTGGACTGCGCTATGTCTACGAAATCGTCCAGTCGGTCCGGGACTGTCCGAATCGCGGTCCGATTGCTTGCTTAGGGTTTACGTTTTGTTTACAAGGTAGGCCACGCCGTCGCGGTGCAGGGGGTCGCAGCGGCCGACCCACATCCTTTCTGGAGAGAGAGACGGATGAATTGCCTGCACCGCCATCCTTTGGTTTTCGCGGTTTCCTTGTCCTTGCTGGCCGGTTCGCCCGCGCTGGCCATCGCCCAGCAGGCCGCGCCCGCTGCCCCCGAGTCCGCCACCACCCTGGACAGCGTCCAGGTCACCGGCACGCGCATCCGCAAGGCCGAGCTGGAGGGGCAAGTGCCGGTGCAGACGCTGAGCCGCGCCGACATCGAACGCACCGGCCTGACCTCGATCGGCGACGTGCTGCAGGAACTGACCGCCTCCGGCTCGGCGTTGAACACCAAGTTCAACTCCTCCGGCAACTTCGGTTTCCCGCCCGACGGCAGCGGCGTCGGCGCCGGTTCGGCGCAGGTGGACCTGCGCCATCTGGGCGCCAAGCGCGTGTTGGTGCTGGTCGACGGCATGCGCTGGGTCAACGAGTCCTCGGCGTCCGGCGTGGGCGCGGCCACCGACCTCAACACCATTCCGCTGGCCATCGTCGAGCGCATCGAGGTGCTGGAAGACGGCGCCTCCTCGCTGTACGGCTCCGACGCGATCGCCGGCGTGGTCAACATCATCACCCGGCGCAAGTTCGACGGCGGCCAGGTCACGCTGAACTACGGCCAGTACGACAAGGGCGACGGCGCCAGCAAGGGCGTGGACCTGGCCTGGGGCCACAGCACCGAACGCACCAGCCTGTTCCTGGGCGCCAGCTACACCAAGCAGGATCCGATCTACGCGCGCGACCGCAAGCAGTCGCTGTATCCGGTGCCCGGCACCGGGCTCAGCTTCGGCAGCTCGGCCACGCCGGACGGCCGCTTCATCTTCGTCGATCCGGTCACCGGCGCCGAGCAGGACCTGACCCCGAACAGCGGCGCCGGCACGCCGACCTACGACGGCAGCGCCGGCTGCACCCGCAGCGACGGCTACCACTGCTTCGGCACCGCCGATCGCTACAACTTCGCCGCCTCCAACCTGTTGCTGACCCCGTCCGAGCGCAAGGGCGTGTTCGGCCAGTTCCGCTACTTCTTCAACGACGACGTGCAGTGGTACCTGAAGCTGCTCGGCAACCGCCGCGAGTCGACCAACCAGGCCGCGCCGGAGCCGATCTTCCTCGGCCCCGATGCCGGCACCGGCAATCCGCTGGCCGACAACATCGTCATTTCCGCGGCCAATCCGTACAACCCGTTCGGCTTCGACCTGGATTCGTCCAGCAACCTGATCATGATCGGGCGGCGGCCGGTGGAAGGCGGCGCGCGCGTGTTCGAGCAGCGCGTGGACACGCAGTACGTCGGCACCGGCTTCATCGGCAGTTTCGAGAGCGCCGACCGCACCTGGTTCTGGGACGTCAACGGCGCCTACAGCAAGAACAAGGCCGAGCAGACCAACTACGGCAGCTACAACATCTACAACATCAACCTGGCGCTGGGCGACCCGGCCGCCTGCGCGGCGGTGGCCGGCTGCGTGCCGCTGGACATCTTCGGCGGCGCCGGCAGCATCACCCCGGAGATGCTGCGCTGGATCCAGCCGGTGGTGCGCGACCGCAGCCAGAACGAACTGACCCAGTTCACCGCCAACCTCAGCAGCGACCTGTTCACCCTGCCGGCCGGCGCGGTGTCCTTCGCCACCGGCGTGGAGTACCGCAAGTACGAAGGCTGGTACCAGCCCGATCCGTTGACCGTCATCGGCCACTACAACGGCGTGCCGTCGTTGCCGACCGAGGGCAGCTACAACGTCAAGGAGGCCTACCTCGAACTGAGCGTGCCGATCTTCGCCGACTCGCCGCTGGGCGACAAACTGGACCTGAGCCTGGCCGGGCGCTATTCCGACTACTCCACCTTCGGCGGCGAATTCACCCCGAAGTACGGCCTGCGCTGGCAGGTGTCGCCGGACTTCGTGCTGCGCACCAGCTATGCCGAAGGCTTCCGCGCCCCGACCATCGGCGAGCTGTACGGTTCGGCCGCGCGCGCCGACCTGACCCTGTCCGATCCGTGCTCGATCGGCCTCGGTGGCACCGCGCCGCGCGGCAGTGCAGCCAACTGCGCCACGCTCGGCGTGCCGGCCGGCTATCAGCAGGCCAACTCGCAGATCTCGGTGACCACCGGCGGCAACCGCGCGCTGGAGCCGGAGAAGGCGCGCAGCTTCAGCGCCGGCTTCGTGTGGAGTCCGTGGTTCGCCAGCAACGTGCCGTGGTCGGATCGCTTCGACGTCGAGGTGACCTTCTACCGCCACGACATCGACGGCGCGATCCAGGCGATCAACGCGCAGACCCAGCTCGACCTGTGCGTGGACACGCTGGATGCGACCTATTGCGACGGCATCACCCGCGCTTCCACCGGCGGCATCAACGGCTTCAACAACCGCCTGACCAACCTGGGTTCGATCAAGACCGACGGCTGGGACGTGGATCTGTTCTGGACTTCGCCGGAGACCGCGGCCGGGCGCTTCAAGATCGGCTGGCAGAACACCTTCGTCACCCGCTACGTCGCCACCGGCGCCGCCGGCCAGGTGCAGCCGCAGGAACCGGGCGTGGAAGTGGTGGACAGCGCGATCCCGGAGTGGACCAGTAACCTGACCCTGGACTGGTCGTTGAACCGCTGGAACGCCTCGTGGACGGTGCGGCACATTTCCGAACTGACCGAGCAGTGCGGCGACGCGGTGGCGTTCCCGGTGTGCAGCAACCAGGCGGCCGGCACCAACACGCTCGACGCGATCACCTACCACGACGTGCAACTGGGCTACCGCTTCGACTGGATGAAAGGCCTGACCGTCAGCGGTGGCGTCAACAACGTCTTCGACAAGGATCCGCCGATCTGCCTGTCGTGCTCGCTCAACGGCTACGACGCGTCGACCTACGACATCCCGGGTGGCCGTTATCTGTACGTGCGTGCGGATCTGAAGTTCTAGGGCGCTTCGATCCGCAAGCGGCCACTTGTGGGAGCGACTTCAGTCGCGACGGGCGTTACCGATAAACCCCGTCGCGATTGATGGCCTGGGCCATCAAGAGTCGCTTCCGCAATTCCTTGCGAGCCGCCGCATTGTCGCTTCCACAATGCTCCTTGCGAGCCGCCGCATTTCTGTAGGAGCGGCTTCAGCCGCGACGCTTTACCGGTAAAGCCCGGTCGCGGCTGAAGCCGCTCCTACAGGGAATGCCGCCGCCGCACCGCCAATGCATGCCGCACAGGAAGCGCAGCAGCTGGCTAGCGCAGCATCGCCTGCGGCACTTCGATCTCGGTCGCCACTGCCAGGTGGTCGGAGAACGCGGCGGGGAGCGCACGCTGCTCGTTGCAGCGCAGGCCGTCGCTGACCAGGATGTGGTCGATCGCGCGCTGCGGGCGCCAACTGGGGAAGGTCGGCACCACGCAGCCCGGCGGTTGCAGCCGGGTGCGCTTGTACAGGGCCTGCATCTCGGGCCGGTCGGCGACGCAGTTGAAGTCGCCCATCAGCACCGCGTTGGGATGGTCGGACAACAGTTCGGCGATGAACGCCAGTTGCGAGGCGCGCGAGTTGGCGCCCAGCGACAGGTGCGCCACCGCGATCGCCAATCCTTCCGCACCGTCGCCGAACTTGGCCAGCAGCACGCCGCGCCCGCCGAGCCGGCCGGGCAGCGGATGGTCCTGCACTTCGACCGGCTCCAGCCGGCTGAGCAGGCCATTGGCGCTGGAGGCCACGCCGCCCATGCGCCGGTTCGGCTGGTGGCTCCAGTAGTTGAAGCCGGCGCGCTCGGCCAGGTAGTGGGTCTGGTTGGTGAAGCCCGAGCGCAGGCTGCCCGGATCGCTTTCCTGCAGGCCGACGATGTCGTGCTCGCGGGCCAGCTGCGCGATCGCATCCAGGCTGCTGCGCTTGCTTCCCGCCGGCAGCGCATGCGACCAGCTGCGGGTCACGTAATCGCTGTAGCGGCGCGTGCTGGAGCCGGCCTGGATATTGGCGGTGAGCACGCGCAGCGTGCGGGTGGCGGGGGCGGTCACGGCAGAGCGGCCTGGTGGGAGCGGGAGCTTACTTGGCCAGCGCCGCGCGCTCGCGCGCGATCAGGTGATCGGCGATGCGCAGGATGTCGTCGTAGTTCTTGCCCTTGACCAGGTACTTGCCGTTGACGATCAGCGACGGCGTGCCGCTGATGCCGCTGCGCACGGCGAACTGCTTGGCGCGGTTGGTCTTGCTGGTGACCGCGAAGCTGCCCATGGTGTCGGCGAACTGCTTGGGATCCACGCCGTACTTGGCGTAGAAGCCGGCGATGTCCTGCACCGAATCGCGGCCGCGCTCGCCCTTCAGGGTCTCGTCGACGTGGATCGCCTTGTACAGCGCCTCGTGGGTCTTTTCCTGCACGCCCAGCGCCTCGGCGGCGTAGAACGCACGCGCATAGTCGTCCCAGGGGCCGCCGAACATCGCCGGCACGTAGACGAAGTGCACGTCCGACGGCAGGCCGGCCTTCCACGGGCCGATCAGCGGCTGGAAGCGCGCGCAGGCCGGGCACACGTAGCCGAACACTTCGGCCACTTCGATCTTGCCATTGGTCGGCTGGAACGGCTGGCCGCCCGCGATGTCGACATAGTCGGTGCCGGCGACCGGCTCGGCCCCGCTCGGTGCGCGCGCCGCGACCGGCGCGGCAGGCGCATCGGCGGCAGGCGATGCAGCGGCATCGGCGGCCGGGGTGGAGGCGGTTTCGGCAGTGGCGGCCGGTGCGGTGTCGCTGGCGGCCGGTGCCGCCGGCGTTGCGGCAGGCGCGTCGGCGGCCGGGGCGACGGTGTCGGCAGAGCCGTCCTGGGCCTTGCATGCGACCAGGATCGGCAGCAGGGCCATCAGGGTGAGGGCGAAGCGGGTCTTCATCGGCGACATCTCCAGCAGGATGGGGGGCAGAACGCCGGCCGCGCCGAAACGCGCGGCAGGCAACCCCGGCATGATGCCATGGCGTGGATGAAGCGCCGTGGTGCGGGTTCGCGCGGAATTACTTGGCCGCGCGCTCGCGGGCGACCAGCGCATCGGCGATGCGCAGCATGTCCTGGAAATTCTTGCCCTTGACCAGGTACTTGCCGTTGACCACCAGCGCCGGGGTGCCGGGGATGTCGCTGCGCGCGGCGAAGTCGCGCGCGGCCTTGACCTGCGCGGCCACCTGCGGGCTGCTGTAGGCGGCGACGAAGTCCTGCGGCTTGACCCCGTATGCGGCATAGAACGCAGCCAGCTCTTCCGGCGCCACGTTCTGGACCGGCACGCTGTGCTTGTCGTGGATCGCCTCGAACAGGTCGTGGTGGCTGCGGGTCTGCACGCCCAGCTTCTGCGCGGCATAGAAGGCGCTGGCGAAGCTGTCCCAGAAACCGCCGAACGCGGCCGGCACCAGGGTCACCCGCACGTCCTTGCCCTGTTTGCGCGTCCACTCTTCCAGCAGCGGCTCGAAGTGCGCGCAGTGCGGGCAGGTGTAGCCGAACACCTCCACCACTTCGATCTTGCCGGCCAGCGGCGCGAACGGCTGCGGCTTGGCGATCAGCGCGTAGTCCTCGCCTTCGACCAGGGCGGCGGTCTTGGGCTGCGCGCAGGCGCTCAGCGGCAACAGGGTGAGCAGGCACAGCAGCAGGCGGGGCAGACGGTTCATGCGATCTCCATGGTAAAAAACGAACGCCGGTCGTAACGACCGGCGCGAGGGGGAAGCGGTGCGGCGCCGCGAAGGCGGCGCACGCTCAGGATTGTTGCGCAGGCGCCGCCTGTTGCGGCGAGACCGGCGCCGGTGCGGCCTGCGCCGCGGCCGCGTCGTCGGCACGGTCGTGCAGGCCCTGCAGGTAACTGCCCAGCGCCTTCATCTCCTGCTCGGTCAACGGCTTGGCCACCTGCGCCATGATCTTGAACATGGCCGGGTCGCGTTCCTGGGTGGTGCCGGACTGGTACTCCTGCAGGCGCCGCGCCACGTAGTCGGCATGCTGGCCGCCCAGGTGCGGATACGCCGGGCCGGGATTGCCGGCGCCGGTGGGACCATGACAGGCCATGCATGCCGGAATCCCGCGCGCCGGATCGCCGCCGCGGTACAGCTGCTGCCCGACCTCGTAGAACTTCATGCCGGCGTACGGGCCTTCGCTGACCACCGCGTCGTCGGCGATGCCGGCACCGGCCTTCTGCGTGGCGAAGTAGGCGCCGATGTCGCGCATGTCCTGCGCGCTCAGCGGCTGCACGAACGGCAGCATCGCCGCGACCGCGCCGGAGGTGCGCTCGCCGTGCGCGATCAGGGCCATCTGCCGCGCGCTGTAGCGTTCGCTCTGGCCGGCGATGCGCGGATACATCGCCAGGGACGGGTTGCCGTCGGCGCCATGGCAGGCGGCGCAGGCCGCGGCCTTGGCCTGGCCGGCCTTGGGATCGCCCCAGGCGACCTTGCCGACGTCGCCTTCCAGCGGCGCGGTGCGCACCGGCGCGTTGTCGGGGATGGGAACCACCGAGGTCTGCGCGAACGCGACCGCGGCGGCGATGGAAATTGCTAGACCGGCAAAGGCAAGAACGCGAGCGTGGCGCATTAGCTGAAGCTCCGTGTGACCCGACCCGCGGCTGCCAGGCCGGCGACCGCACTCGCGCGATTATCCCCGCGCGGCGCCCTGCCGGTCAACGAACCCCGCCAGGAGCGGCGGACGTGCGATCCTAGCGCCATGTCGCTGCTCATCGAACGTGCCCAATACCTGCTTTCCGCCCACAATCCCCGGCAGCTGCCGGAGGACGGGGGCTGGGAGGTGGCCTTCGCCGGCCGCTCCAACGCCGGCAAATCCAGCGCGCTGAACGCGCTCACCCGGCAGAACGCGCTGGCCCGCGTGTCCAAGACCCCCGGCCGCACCCAGCAGCTGGTGTTCTTCCAGATCCAGCCCGAGCGCTATCTGGTGGACCTGCCCGGCTATGGCTATGCCAAGGTGCCGCTGGAGCTGCAGGCGCACTGGCAGTCGTTCATCGACAAGTATTTCCGCACCCGCGAGGCCCTGCGCGGCCTGGTGGTGGTGATGGACATCCGCCACCCGCTGAAGGACTACGACCGGCAGATGCTCGGTTACGCGGTGCAGCGCGGACTGCCGGCGCATGCGCTGCTGACCAAGGCCGACAAACTCGGCCGCGGCCAGCAGGCGCAGGCGCTGCAGCAGGTGCGCAAGGACCTGTCCAGCTCCTTCGGCGACACCGTCAGCGTGCAGCTGTTTTCCGGCGAGACCCGCCAGGGCGTGGACGAAGCGCGTGCCATCGTCGGCGGCTGGCTGGGGCTGGACACGGAGCCGACCGCCACGGCGTGAGCGCGGCGGCGCCGGACCTCCGGCGTCTTCTGCGCCGGGCTGCTTGTGATCGATCGCAAGCAGCGGACGCGTCCGTTCTGTCTGCGTTGGCTGCATCGCATGCGCGATGCCGGGCGCCCGCAGGGGTGGATGCCGGTACGGGCGCAGCCTCATGCATCCAAGCACCGCGAGACGCTTCGCGCCGGACCCTCACCCCAACCCCTCTCCCGGCGGGAGAGGGGCTAGTCGGCTGTTCCTTCTCCCGTTGGGACCATGGCCCCCTTTTCGGGGGAAGGTGCCCCGCAGGGGCGGATGAGGGTACGGGCGTAGCCTCGCGCC
>Ga0105243_10003464_pt1 | contig 12741 bp, 15 predicted proteins | sample KBSM34metaG_FD_81525 | JGI IMG/M metagenome (GOLD analysis project Ga0105243, IMG submission 81525) | Miscanthus rhizosphere microbial communities from Kellogg Biological Station, Michigan, USA - KBS M3-4 metaG | ecosystem: Host-associated > Plants > Roots > Rhizosphere > Soil | place...
GTCGGCGATCCGCCCCACCTGGGCGGCCTGATCCGGGGTGCCGATGCCGAAGCCGACCGCGACCGGCGTCTTCGCGTCGGCCTTGGTCGCCTCGACCAGATCCGTCAGGGCGGGCGGTACCTCGTTGCGCTCGCCGGTGGTGCCGACGGTGGAGACGACGTAGACGAACCCCCGCGCCGCCTCGCAGATCTGCCGCCGCCGCTCGGCCGGCGTCGTCGGCGCAAGCAATGGCACAAGCGCCAACCCCTCGGCCGCAAACGTATCTCGCACCTCACCCGCCTCGTCCAGAGGCAGATCGGGGACGATCACCCCGGCAGCGCCCGCCGCCCGCGCCATCTCGGCGAATTTGCCCGAGCCGCCGTGGGCGAGGACCATGTTCGCGTAGGCCATGAAGACGACCGGGACCCGGTCCGAGACCGCCTCGCAAACCTCGAAGGCGGTCCGCAGGGTCGCGCCTTCCTCCAGCGCCTTCGTCGCGGCGGCGTGGATCGTCGGCCCATCGGCGAGCGGATCGGAAAAGGGAACCCCCAGCTCGATCAGGTCCGCACCCGCGTCGGCGTACGCATTCGCGACCGCCAGCCCAGTCTCCCGATCGGGGTACCCGGCCATCATGTACGGCATCAGCGCCGCGCGCCCTTCGTTCGCGGCGGCCGCGAAGGCCGCCGCGATCCGCTCCTCGCCGCTCATATGAGCTCGCTCGGGGGTTTCAGCCGGGCAGTCGCCTCCGCCATGTCCTTGTCGCCGCGTCCGGAGAGGCAGAGCACGTCGAACCCATCCCCCTCCAGGGCGTTCTCCAGCAGCCAGGCGATCGCGTGCGAGGACTCCAGCGCCGGGATGATCCCCTCCAGCCGCGAGAGCTCCTGGAACGCCGCCAAGGCCTGATCGTCGGTGACCGCGACGTAGCTGGCCCGGCCGCTGTCCCGCAGCTGCGCGTGCTCGGGCCCGACGCCGGGATAGTCGAGCCCGGCGGAGATCGAGTGCGCCTCGAGGATCTGGCCCTCCTCGTCGGCGATCACCGAGGAGAGCGAGCCGTGGAGGACGCCTTTGACGCCACCCTGCAGCGAAGCCCCGTGGCGCTGGGTGTCGAGCCCCTCCCCCGCCGCCTCGACGCCGACCAGCCCGACCTCGGCGTCGTCGACGAAGGGGGTGAAGATGCCAATCGCGTTGGAGCCGCCGCCGACGCAGGCAATGACCCGGCCCGGCAGCGAGCCCTCGGCCGCGAGCGCCTGCTCGCGCGCCTCTTCGCCGATCACCCGCTGCAGGTCGCGGACCAGTGCCGGATAGGGCGCCGGGCCGACCGCGGAGCCGATCACGTAATGGGTCGTGGCCGCGTTGGCGACCCAGTCGCGGATCGCGGCGCTGACCGCCTCCTTGAGCGTCCGAGCCCCCGCCTCGACCGGTGAAACCTCGGCCCCGAGCAGTTTCATCCGCTCGACGTTGGGAGCCTGGCGGCGGATGTCCTCGGTCCCCATGTAGACGACGCATTCGAGCCCGAGCAGGGCGCAGGCGGTGGCGGTAGCGACGCCGTGCTGGCCGGCGCCGGTCTCGGCGATCACCCGCGGCTTACCCATCCGCGCCGCCAGCAGCGCCTGGCCGACCGCGTTGTTGATCTTGTGGGCGCCGGTGTGGGCGAGGTCCTCGCGCTTCAGGTAGACCCGGGAGCCGACCCGCTCGGAGAGCCGTTCGGCCAGGTAGAGCGGCGTCGGCCGCCCGATGAAGTCGCGGCGAAGCTGCTCGAGCCGGGCGACGAACTCAGAGTCCTCCCGCGCTTCGGCCCAGGCGGCAGTCAGCTCGTCCAGGGCCGGGATCAGGGTCTCGGGCACGTAGCGGCCCCCGTAGGGGCCGAATCTCTGCTCGATCGCGCTCATGCCGCTTGGGCGCCGACCGAGTTCGCGGCCTCGAAGAAGGCCGTCATCGCTGCGTGGTCCTTGCGCCCGGGCTCGAGCTCGACGCCGCTGGCGACGTCGACTGCGAAGGGGTGGGCGATAGCGACCGCCTCGGCCACGTTCTCAGGCCGCAGGCCGCCGGCGAGGATCGCCGGTATCTCGGAGCGGTGGTTGCGCAGGAGCTCCCAGTCGAAGCTCTCGCCGGTGCCGCCCCAGGCCCCCTTGGCCCGGCGGTCGAAGAGGTGGAAATCGGTTCGGAACGCCTCGGCCCCGTGGACGTCGGCGGCGCTGGCGACGTGGATCGCCTTCGCCACCTTCACGCCCGTCCGCCGCTTCACCTCACCGCAGAAGGAGGCTCCCTCGTTGCCGTTCAGCTGGACCATCGTCAGCCCCTCGTCCTCGACCGCCCGCGTCACTTCCTCGAGGGTCGGGTTGACGAAGACGCCGACGACCTCGCACTTGCGCCGAAAGGCGGCCGCGATCTGGGTCGCCACAGCGGGGTCGACGTTCCGCGGCGAGCCGTGGAAGTGGATCAGCCCGATCGCCCACGCACCCAGGCGCACGCCCTCGGCCGCGTCGTCGAGATTGGTTATGCCGCAGAACTTCACCCGCACAACCAGAGCGTACGTGAAGGGCGGGTCCGATCTCCGGACCCGCCCACTGATTCGCAACTATTCGGAGCTGGCGGGCTGGTTGCCCAGGGTGACGTCGGCGGTCTTCTCGTGACCGTCGCGGAGGAGAGTGAGTTGAAGTTCGTCTCCGGGCTCGTGCCCCTGAATGATTTCGACGAGTTCGTCCATGCTCTTCAGCTTCTCGCCGTCGACCTCGGTGATGATGTCGCCGCCGAGCCGGACTTCTTCGCCGTTGATGCTCGCTTCGGTGCCGCCGGCTTCGATCCCGGCCTTGTCGGCCGGCCCGTCCTTGACTACCGACTGGACGATCACGCCTTCGTCGACCGGCAGGTTCAGCGCCTTCGCCAGTTCAGAGGTGATCGTGCCGCCGCTGATGCCGATGAAGGCGTGTTCGACTTCCCCCGTCTTCTTCAGCTGCTCGATCTCGGCGCGGACGGTGTCGATCGGAATCGCGAAGCCGATGCCGACGTTGCCGTTGCCGCCACCACCGGTGGCGATCTGGGCGTTGATCCCAATCACCGCGCCTTCGGCGTTGATCAACGGTCCGCCCGAGTTGCCGGGGTTGATCGCGGCGTCGGTCTGGATCACGTGGGAGATCGAGAAGCCGTTGGGCGCCTGGATGTTGCGCTGCAGGGCCGAAACGATGCCGCTGGTGACGGTGCGGTCGAGGCCGAACGGGTTGCCGATCGCGACCACCGGGTCGCCGACTTCCATCTCGGCGGAGCGGCCCAGCGTCAGCGGGTGGAAGGCACTCTTCGGCGCGTCGACCGCGAGCAGGGCGACGTCGGTGCCGGGGTCGGCGCCGACCACTTCAGCGTCGTAGGTCGTTTCGGAGTCGCCGAGTTTGACCGTGACCTTGCTCGCGCCTTCGATCACGTGGTTGTTGGTCAGCACATGGCCTTCGTCGTCGATCACGAAGCCCGACCCCGTGGCGGTGCCGCCGCCTTCGGGTTCGACTTCGCCGAAGGGGTTGAAGCTTTCGGTTTCCGGCGCTTCGATCTGGGATTCGATGAAGGCGACCCCGTCGCCGTCGGCCTTGTAGATCTGGTTGACGACGTTGGTGTCGCCGTCGCCCGAGCTGTCCTTGACCGGCGCCGTCAGCGGCGCGGCTACGGTCGTGGTCGAACCTCCGTCTGACTCGATCCAGCCCGCGGCGATCGCGATCCAGCCGAAGACGGCGACGATCAGGCCCCCGAGTAGGGCGGAGAAGAACGGGCTGCGGAAGTTCTGCTTGAGCTTGGACATGGCAGTGAGGATGCCGGAGCGACGTATCCGGTCCCTAAATGCTCTTCAAAGTTTTTCTAAATTCGACGGCGGAGCCGGGCTAGACGAGGTGTTCGCGCGTTCCCTCTTCGCCGCCCGCCAGGTCCCGCACCTTTGCCTCAGGGTCGGGAACGGTCATCAAGGCGCCGCCGATGAGGACCGCGTCGACGCCGACGCGGTCGAGCTCCTCGAGCTCATGGCGCCCGGAGATCCCGGACTCGGCGACGACGGTCTTCCCCGCCGGCACGCTCGGCATCAGCTCGAAGGTGGTGTTGATATCGACGCTCATGTCGTCGAGGTTGCGGTTGTTGATCCCGACGACTTCGGCTCCAGCCTCCAGCGCCCGCTCGAGCTCCTCGGCGTCGTGGACCTCGACGAGGATGTCGAGGTCGATCGCGCGAGCCTCCTGGTGCAGCGAGCGCAGGTCCTCATCGCCGAGGGCGGCGGCGATCAGGAGAACGGCGTCGGCGCCGTAAACCGCGGCCTCGTAGAGCTGGTAGGGGTCGACGATGAAGTCCTTGCGCAGGATCGGCAGGTCGCAGGCGGCGCGAGCGGCCCGCAGGTCAGCCAGCGAGCCCCCAAAATGCGGCTCGTCCGTCAGCACCGAAAGCGCCGCGGCTCCGCCACGCTCGTAGGCGCCCACCTGCGTTGCCACGTCGACCGCCTCCGGCGCCAACTGGCCGGCGCTGGGCGAGCGCCGCTTGAACTCGGCAATCAGCGAGATGCCGGGTCGGACGAGGGCCTCGCTGAAGGGGCGGTCCTCGCCGCGGGCGGAAAGGCGCGACTCGAGCTCGCCCTGCGAGACCTCGGCGCGGCGTTCCCGGACCCCCTCCCGGGCCCCTGCGATCAGCTGGTCCATCATTCCCACTTGAGCCCCGAAAGCCTAGATGACCGCTACGCGGCGGGGGCGACGGTGGCCGCCTGCAAGCGCTCCAGCACCTTCGCGGCCGCGCCGGAATCGATCGCCTCGGCGGCTTTGCCGACCCCCTCCTCGAGGTCGGCGGCGAGGCCGCCGACGTAGAGCGCCGCGGCGGCGTTGAGGAGGACGAGGTCGCGGTGCGGGCCGGGCTCGCCGGCGAGGACCGCGCGGCTGACGGCGGCGTTCTCCTCCGGCGTTCCTCCCGCCACCCGGTCGAGCTCCGCCGGCGCGAGGCCGAACTGGCCGGGCTCGACGAACCACTCCGAGGTGCGGCCGTCGGCGACCTCGATCACGCGGGTGCGAGCGGCCAGGGAGAGCTCGTCGAGCCCGTCCTCGGCGGAGACGACCAGCGCCCGCTCGCTGCCGAGCCCGATCAGCGCCTCGGCGATCGTCTCCTGGTAGCGGCGGTCGGCGACCCCGAGCAGCTGCCGGTTGGCCCCCGCCGGGTTGGTCAGCGGGCCGAGGAAATTGAAGATCGTCCGCACCCCGAGCGCTTTGCGCGCCGGCATCACGTGCTTCATCGCCGCGTGATGCTTGGGAGCGAACATGAAGCCGAAGCCGACCTCGTCGATGCAGCGGCCGACCTGCTCGGGCTCGATCTCGATGTTGACCCCGAGCGCCTCGAGCAGGTCGGCCGACCCGCACTTGCTGGTGTTGGAGCGGTTGCCGTGCTTGGCGACGGCGCAGCCGGCGCCGGCTGCGACCAGGGCCGCCGTCGTGGAGACGTTGAAGGTCGAGGGGCCGCCGCCGGTTCCGCAGGTGTCGACGAGGTCGTCGCGGCTGGTCGGGACCGGCGCCGCCAGGCCGCGCATCGTCCGCGCCAGGCCGACCAGCTCGGGAACCGTCTCCCCCTTCGCCCGCAGCGCGATCAGGAAGGCGCCGGTCTGGACCGGGTCGGTCCGTCCCTCCATGATCTCGCTGAGGACGGCCGAGGCGTGGTCGGCGGTGAGGTGGTCGCCGGCGCAGACCGCGTCGATCGCGCGGCTGACTACGTCGTTAGGCATCGGTCGCTCCCTCGGCAATGAAGTTGGCGAGGAGGTGCTTGCCTTGCGGGGTCAGCACCGACTCGGGGTGGAACTGGACCCCCTCCACCGGCAGCGTCTTGTGGCGCGCCCCCATCACCACCTCGCCGAGGCTGGCGGTCAGCTCCAGCTCGGCGGGAAGCTCGGGGTCGGCGACGAGCGAGTGGTAGCGGCCGGCGACCATCGGACTCGGCAGCCCGGCGTAGATCGATTTGCCGTCATGGGTGACCTCGGCGTCCTTGCCGTGGATCGGCTCCCCCTGGACGACGCGGCCGCCGAAAACCTCGACCATCGCCTGGTGGCCGAGGCAGACGCCGAGCACCGGCGTCCCGGCCTCGCCGAAGGCCTTAATTGCCTCGCCGGAGATACCCGCCTCGGCCGGCGTGCAGGGACCGGGCGAGACGACGAGGCGGTCAGGCGAGCGCTCGAGCAGCTCCGCGACCGTCGCCTTGTCGTTGCGCACGACTTCGACCTCCGCCCCGAGCTCGCCCAGGTACTGGACGAGGTTGTAGGTGAAAGAGTCGTAGTTGTCGATAACGAGGACGCGCATCCCGCTCAGGTCCAGTCCGGTTGTTCGCAGGCGACCTCGACCGCGCGGAAGACGGCGCGGGCCTTGTTGACTGACTCGGCGTACTCGTAGCTCGGCTTCGCGTCGGCGACGGTGCCGCCGCCCGCCTGCACGTGCAGCTGGCCGTCCTTGACGACGACGGTGCGGATATGGATCGCGGTGTCGAGGTCGCCGTTCCACGAGAGGTAGCCGACGGCGCCGCCGTAGCAACCGCGCTTGATCGGCTCGAGCTCGTCGATGATCTGCATCGCCCGCACCTTTGGGGCGCCGGAGAGGGTGCCCGCGGGGAGCGCCGAGCGCAGCACGTCCATCGCGCTGACCCCGCCTTTGAGCTTGCCGGAGACCTGGCTGACGATATGGAGGACGTGCGAGTAGGTCTCGACCACCATCAGCTCGTCGACCTTGACGCTGCCGTACTCGCAGACGCGACCGAGGTCGTTGCGACCGAGGTCGACCAGCATCACGTGCTCGGCCCGCTCCTTCGGGTCGTTGATCAGGCGCTCGGCGAAGCGACGGTCCTCGTCCTCGTTGCCGCCGCGGGGCGAGGTGCCGGCGATCGGGCGCGCCTCGACCCGGTCGCCGATCACCTTGACCAGCGGCTCGGGAGAGGCGCCGGCGATCTGGAAGTCGCCGAACTCGAGGAAGTACATGTACGGGGATGGGTTTACGGCGCGGAGGCCGCGGTAGACCGAGAACGCCTCGACCGGAGCCGGGGCCGAGAAGCGCTGCGAGGGGACGACCTGGAAAGCGTCGCCGGCGTGGACGTACTCGACGATGCGCGAGACGGCCGCTTCGAACTGCTCGCGGCTCATGTTCGACTCGAACTGCGGCGGCTCGGTGACCGAGGGGCTCGCCGGGACGGGCACGGGTCCGCGCAGCCGCTCGCGCATCTCGGCGATTGTCTGCGCCGCGCGCTCGTAGGCCTCCTCCACCCCGCCGTCCTCCTCGACAAAGGCGCAAGCGAGGATCGTCAGCTCGTGGCGGAGGTGGTCGAAGATCACCATCGCGTCGGTCACCATCAGCGCCATGTCGGGCAGACCGAGCGGGTCCGGGTTCGGCTCGCCGAGCGGCTCCAGCGTCCGCACCAGGTCGTAGGCGAAAAAGCCGACGGCGCCGCCGGCGAACGGCGGCAGTCCCGGCACCGGGGCCGGCTCGTAGCGCTTCAGGCGCTCGGCAACCGCCCCGTAGGGATCGGGCGCCGGCTCGGTATGGCTCGGCTCGCCGCTCGCCCCCGGGCCGCTCCACTCGGAGAGGACGCCGCCGCTCCAGCGCAGCAGCGCCCGCGGCCGCAGGCCGACGAACGAGTAGCGGCCGACCTGCCCCTGCTCGGCGGACTCGAGGAGGAAGCAAGGCGCTCCCTCCGGCTCGCCGGCGCGCAGCTTGAGAAAGGCGGAGACGGGGGTCTCGCAGTCGTCGACGAGCCGCGCCCGCACCGGCACGACGTTGCCCTCGCGGGACAGCTGCCGCGCCTCCTCGAGGCTCGGCTCCAGTTGCAATTCGCCCAGGTCAGGCGCTCGCGCTCCCGGCTCGCTAGCCGCTACGCGCATTCAGCACCTCCATCACCTTCGCCTGCGAGATCCCGCGCGAGGCCAGCAGCACGCTGAGGTGGTAGAGGACGTCGGCGGCCTCTTCGGCCACGCGCTCGTCGGTCTCTTCGCGGGCGGCGCGGACGACCTCCTCCGCCTCCTCCTCGACCTTCTCGCCGATCAGCTCGCGATCGTCGAGCAGGGTCACGGTGTAGCTGCCGTCGGGACGCTGCAACGCCCGGTGGCGGATCGTCCGCTCCAGCGCCGAGAGCGCTTCGAAGGTGACCGGGAAGGGCTCGCCGGGAGCCGCCGGCGCGTCCTTGCGCGGCGAGGCCGAGCCGAGGACCTCGCGGTAGAAGCAGCTGCGCTCGCCGGTGTGGCAGGCGGGCCCTGCCGGGTCGACCAGGGCGACGAGGGAATCGCCGTCGCAGTCGTAGCGGAGCTGGCGCAGGTGCATGAAGTTGCCCGAGGTTTCGCCTTTCTTCCAGAGTTCGTCGCGGGAGCGGCTGTGAAAGTGGAGGTCGCCGGTCTCCAGCGTCATCTCCAGGGACTGGCCGCTCATGTAGGCGAGCATCAGTACCTCGCCGCTGGCGAAGTCCTGAACGACACAGGGCACGAGGCCCTGTTGGTCAAATTCGATTTCGGCGAACATTTGTGGAATCGTAAACGCAGGGTCCCTACTCGATGCCGAGGCGGTCGAGCAGGTCTTCGTCGCGGCGCCAGTTGCGGCGCACGCGGACGGTTAGGTCGAGGTGGACCTGCGAGCCCAGCTCGCGCTCCAGCGAGCGCCGGGCGGCGGCCCCGATCTCGCCGATCTTCGCCCCCGCGCGGCCGATCAAGATCCCCTTCTGGGACTCGGTCTCAGCCCAGATCTCGGCCTTCACGGTGACGAGGCCGTCCTCACGCGGCTCAACCTCCAGCACCGAGACCTCGACCGAGTGCGGGATCTCCTGGCGGGTGCGGTTGAGGACCTGCTCGCGGATCAACTCCGCCAGCAGCAGCTCGCTCGACTGGTCGCTGCTGTCCTCCGGCGGGTACATGTATGGGCCCTCGGGGATGAGCTCGGCGAGCCGGTCCAGCAGCGGCGGCAACCCCTCGCCGGTGCGGGCGCTGATCGGGAAGACCCCGTCGATTCCTTGTAGCTCGGCAGCCTCGGCCAACACTGGCACCAACTCGTTCGGCCCGAGCCGGTCGGCCTTGTTGACGGCGCAGAGGACCGGCACCCCGGTCCCGGCCCCGAGCAGCGCCCTGACGATAAAGCGGTCGCCTGGCCCCACCCCCTCCTCCCCGTTGATCACGAGCAGGACGACATCGGAGTCGGCGAGCTCGCGCTCGACCCGCCCCTGCATCCGCTTGGTGAGGACGTCGCGCGGCCGCTGCACGCCCGGCAGGTCAACGAGGACCAGCTGCAGCTCCTTCTCGATGTCGGTGGCGACGCCGCGGATCGCCCGGCGGGTCGTCTGCGGGCGGCTGGAGACGATCGCGACGTGGGAGCCGACAAGGGAGTTGACCAGCGTCGACTTGCCGACGTTGGGGCGGCCGGCGAGGCCGACGAAGCCGGAGCGGGTCATCGCAGCCCTGCCAGAACCCGCGCCTGCAGCGCCAGCATCTCGCCCTCGTCGGTCTCGTGGTCGAAGCCGCAGAGGTGAAGGGTGCCGTGGACGGCGGCCTCGGTCACGTCGGAGCAGTGCTCGGGGCAGATCGCGACGTCGCCGAGCTCCCGCGGGCCCGCCACCGGTCCCAGTTCGTCGATCGGAAAGGCGAGGACGTCGGTCGGCGCGTCCCTACCGCGGTGCTCGCGGTTCAGCTCCTGGATGCGCCCGGCGTCGACGAGCTCGACCCCGAGGTGCCCCTCCTCGACGCCCGCTGCCTCCAGCGCGGCGGCGACGGGGCGGCGGAGCTCGTTGGGAACGTCAGTCAGATCGACCGTGCTCATCGTAGGCAGCGACGATCCGCTGCACCAGCTTGTGGCGGACCACGTCCTCGCCGCCGAAGCGGACGAAGGAGATGTCCTGGACGTCGCTGAGGATGTCGCTGACAGCGATCAGGCCGGAGCGCTGGTCGGTCGGCAGGTCGATCTGGGTGACGTCGCCCGTCACCACCATTCGCGAGTTGAAACCGAGCCTGGTGAGGAACATCTTCATCTGCTCGGGGCTGGTGTTCTGAGCCTCGTCGAGGATTACAAAAGAATCATTAAGCGTTCTTCCCCTCATGAACGCCAGCGGCGCCACCTCGATTACGTTGCGCTCGAAGTAGCCGTTGACGCGGTCGGGGTCGAGCATGTCGAAGAGGGCGTCGAAGAGCGGGCGCAGGTAGGGGTCGACCTTGGCCTGGATGTCGCCGGGGAGGAAGCCGAGCCGCTCCCCCGCCTCGACCGCGGGCCGGGTGAGGATGATCCGCTGCACTTTGCGTTCGGTCAGGGCTGCGGCGGCCATCGCCACCGCGAGGAAGGTCTTGCCGGTGCCGGCGGGGCCAATCCCGAAGGTGATCGTGTGGCGGCGGATCGAGTCGACGTAGCGCTTCTGGTTCAGCGTCTTCGGCGCCACTTTCGTGTTGCGGTGGCGCCAGACGACGTCGTCGAGGATCTCCGCCGGGCTCTCGTCGGCCTCGAGGGCGCCGGTCACCGCTTCGATCGTGCCGGGGGCGACGTCGTGGCCCTGCTCGATCAGCTCGACCATCTCGTCGACCACGGTGGCCGCGGCGGCGACGTCGTCAGCGTCGCCCTCCAGCGTCAACACGTTGCCGCGCAGGTGCAGGTCGGCGTCGAGGCGCCCGCGCAGAGCGCGGAGCACGCTGTCCTCGGATCCCGCCAGCTCGGCGGCGACGTTGTTGTCGAGGGTCAGCTGGCGACGGGCCAAAGCTCAGGCACCCAGCTTCTCTCGCACGGCGGCGCTGACCCGCTTGCCGTCGGCGCGGCCGCCGACCTTCGGCATCACCGCCGACATCACTTGGCCCATCTGCCGCTGCTCGGTCGCGCCCGTCTCCTCGACGGCCGCAGCGACGATCTCCGCCAGCTCCTCGTCGGAGAGCTGCTGGGGCAGGTAGCCCTCGATCAGCTCCGCCTCGAAGCGCTCGGCCGTAGCCTGCTCAGTGCGGCCGGCCTTCTCATAGGCCTCGGCAGCCTCGACCCGCTTCTTGCGCTCGCGCTGCAGAACGGCGACCTCGTCGCCCTTGCCGAACTTGGCGTCCTGCTGGAGGACGTCGACGATCAGCCGCAGCGCACCGGCGCGCTCGCGGTCGCGCGCTTTCATCGCCGTCTTGACGTCGTCCTGGACCTGTTCGAGAACGGGCATCGCCTAAGGGTAAACGGCGGCGTCGGGAGTGACGGCGAGGCCCTTGGAGACGAGGTCGCGGACGTCGAGGCTGACGAGCTGCCAGCCGTTGCGGCGGGCAGCGGCGACGTAGGCCGCGTCATAGGCAGATAGGCCGTGCTCGGAGACCACTTTCACGACTTCCTCCCCAAGCGCATGGTCGACCCGGGCCAGTTCGTCTCCGCAACTACGAAGGATGGCCCGCGCGATTCTCTGTGCCTGGTCGGGTTGGCGGTACTGCTTTGCCACCGCGTTGACCACCTCGTAGAGGGTCAGGTCGAGCGCGGCAACCGACACTCCCCCACGTACCAGCGGGGACGCCGTGTCGTGAGCGGAGTGGGTCGAAATGCCTGCCGCCACCCAGACGCTTGCATCGAGGAGGAGCAAACTAGTGAGATTCCCGGTCTTCCCGGATCAACTGGACTACGTCCAAGAGCTCGGGCTTGTCTGCCGGAACCTCGATCCGGACCTCGTCCCAGAGCCGGTTGAGCTCCTCCCGCCGACGCCGCTCGGAGGCCTCCACCTCACGCTCGACGAGGTGCTGGAGGAAGCCGCTGCGGCTCTCCCCCGCCTCTTTGGCGCGGAGGTCGAGGCGCTGCAAGAGCTTGTCGGGAATGGAGATCATTACCTTGGCCACGGGATGAGTATATACGGTATTGCCGGCGGTCAAAACGGGCATGGGCAGATCGTGAGGGGTCGAGGCGCACATGTGGCGCGCAGATTGGACCAATTTCGCTCCAACTTCCGCGCAGGACTCAGACTTCGACCTGCTCGACCTCGCCGAGCGGCATCTGCAGGAAGCGGGTGCCGATCGCGTGGAAGGACTCGCAGTCGCCGGTGCAGAGGAAGTCGTAGCTGCCCTCGCCTCGGGACTCGCGAGCGAGACCCGCGGCCTCGAGCGTGCGCTGGACCGCGGCGGCGACAGCGTGGCCGCCGCTGACCAGGCGGACGTCGCGGCCGAGGACCCGCTGCAGCATCGGCGCGACCAGGGGGTAGTGGGTGCAGCCGAGGATCAAGGTGTCGACGTCGGCCTCCTTCAGGGGACGGCAGTAGGAGCGCGCCATCGTCATCGTCTCCTCGTCGAAGAGCGAACCCTCCTGGATGAAGGGAGCGAGGTCGGGGGCGGCCACCTCGATCACGTCGAGACCGCGGCCAATCTCTTCGAGGGCGCGGCGGTAGGCGCCGCTCTCCACCGTGTTCGGCGTCGCCAGGACCCCGACCCGGGCGTTGGCCGTGATCGCGGCGGCGATCTCCGCCTGCGGCTCGACTACGGGCACCACCTCCACCCCGCGCTCCGCCGCGACTTCCCGGGTCACCTCCTCGCCGACCGAGGTGGCGGTGTTGCAGGCGATCACCAGCAGCTTGGCGCCGCGGTCGAGCAGCATCTCGGAGATGCGCCGGATCCGCGCTCGCAGCTCGTCGGGGTCCTTATCCCCGTAGGGGAACATCGCCGTGTCGCCGAGGTAGACGAAGTCCTCCTGCGGCAGCGAGACCAGGCACTCGTGGAGGACCGTGAGGCCGCCGACGCCGGAGTCGAACATGGCGACCGGCAGCTCGGCGGAGATCACATGAACGGTTTGTACGACATGAAGAAGATCGTGATCACCACGATCA
>Ga0105243_10003466_pt1 | contig 12738 bp, 12 predicted proteins | sample KBSM34metaG_FD_81525 | JGI IMG/M metagenome (GOLD analysis project Ga0105243, IMG submission 81525) | Miscanthus rhizosphere microbial communities from Kellogg Biological Station, Michigan, USA - KBS M3-4 metaG | ecosystem: Host-associated > Plants > Roots > Rhizosphere > Soil | place...
GCCAGCGCCAGATCACCCGTTCCGGCACCATACGAAAGCGGGCATGGACATATTCGGCAAAACGGGTGTGAAAGGCGGTGGTGAAGGCGATGCCGTGTTTCAAGCAGATGCGCCGCGCCGTCAGCCCCAGCGAGCCTTCCGTGGCAATATGCACCGCATCCGGCGCGAATTCGCGGATCTCGCGGGTCAGTGCGCGGTGCTGGAAGAGAGCCAGGCGGATTTCGGGATAGGTCGGCAAAGGAAAGGTGCGCCGTCCCAGCGGAGTAATGTAGCGCACCGTATGTCCCAGCTGGCTCAGATCCCTGCCGAGAATCTCCAAGGTGCGCACCACGCCATTGACCTGGGGCGACCAGGCGTCGGTGACGATCAGGATCTTCAAATGGGCCGCCATGCCGGGGATTGGCCCCGGCTCCAACCGCTTTGCCCTACGCGGGTATAGCCGCGGCCGCAGAGGTGCAAGAAGCCGAAACCCTTTCTCGGCGTCCGGGCTCGAGTCTTTGCGAAGGGTCCGCCCAGCGAAGAATCTCCATATTTCCGTGGGCATCTTCGACAAGGGCGCTGCAGCTTTCAACCCAATCTCCGTCGTTGAGGTAAAGGACGTCGCCGATCCTGCGGATTTCGGCGTGATGGATGTGGCCGCAAACCACGCCGTCCACGCCCCGCTTTTGCGCCTCAAGCGCCACGACTTCCTCAAAGCGCGAAATATATTCGACCGCGTTCTTGACCTTGTGCTTCAGCCAGGCCGAGAGCGACCAATAGGGCAGGCCCAACAGACGGCGGACCCGCGAGAGAGAATCATTGCCGCGGAGCGCCATGCCATAGGCCCAGTCGCCCAGATGAGCGAGCCATTTGGCGCAGATGATGACGCCGTCGAACCGATCGCCATGCAGCACCCACAGCCGCTTGCCGTCGGCGGTTTCGTGAATCGCTTCCTGGACGATCTCGATGCCGCCGAACAGCCGGCCGGCGTAATGGCGCGCGAATTCGTCATGATTGCCGGGGATGAACATGACCCTGGTGCCGGCATCGACCTTACGCAGGATTTGCGCCACCACCTGGTTCTGCGCGTCCGTCCAGTACCAGCGGCGCTTGAGCTGCCAGCCGTCCACAATGTCACCCACCAGAAACAGCGTGGCGCAGTCGTTATGGGCCAGGAAATCGGCCAGCGCTTCCGCCTTGCAGCCCCGTGTCCCCAGGTGGGTATCGGAAATGAAGATGGTGCGGTGGCGGCGGTAGCTGGCGGTGTCTATTGCGCTATGGGTCGGGGCGGCGGGTCGGGTCGGATACAAGCTTCCTAGGGCGTTTTCGAACCACGCAACTTCGGCCATCGGGTGTCTCCAGCCTTGCTAGGCTGGGGGATAACTGACCCACGCGAATCTTTTGTTGCGTCCATACGACAGTGTGATGAATCTGCCGCGTTAAGGATTTGGCGAGAATACTGCAGTGCACAAGTGCTCGAAGAGGCAGCAGGAAAGCCAAATTCCAGGCAACTATGACAGGTTTTTCCAGGTTTTCTGCGGCGTTTTGTCTAGAATTGTTATACTTTGTGCATTGCATACAAGGTCGGATTTCTTCATATTGCTGCAGCGCGGTATCGTGATCTTCGATTGCGAGGCCGCCGCCCTTCCTGGGCGTTTCCTCCCTGAACTTGGCCGCTCCTCGGAGCGGCCATTTTTTTGCGCGGGTCTTTTGCGCTCTGAGGGCGTCGCGGGATCGCTCATGGGCTGTAAGCCCACATCGCTCCCCGCTCCTGCTCAGATCGCAAAATCCCTCGCGCAAAATGGAGCTCGTTGCGTCGCTCGTGAACGTCTAGTCCACATCGCTCGCGGCTCCTGGCGAGCCCACAAAATGCGGGCGCAAAATCGCTACGGGACGATGGAAATTATTCCGCGGCTTCGGGGAGGGAGTCCGGGCGGCCGAGTTGTGACAGCGGAATCGCTGTCAGGATCCGCATCGCGCGGGTGAGGCGGGTGCGAACCGAATCAAACGCCATCTTTTTGGCGATCCGGTCCTCGTCCAGATAAAGCGCGCGATTGATTTCAATCTGCAAGGCGTGGCAACCGTCGGCGACGCGCCCATGCAGCGTGGTGGTATGGCCGCCGGCATAGGGTGTGTTGCGCGCCACCGTAAAGCCTTCACGCGCAAAGGCGGCATCCGCCCGCGCCGTCAGTTGGGGACTGGCGGAAGCGCCGTAACGGTCGCCCAGCACAATGTCGGGTACGGACAAAGCCGACGGCATGGAATGGCAATCGATCAGCACCGCCACGCCGAATTGCGTGCGGGTTTCCTCCATCAAGGCGGCGAGGGCTTCATGATAGGGCTTGTACAATCCGCTCAGTCTTGCATCGGCCTCGCGGCTGTCCAACTTGCCGCGATAGATTTCCGCTCCATCGCGCACAATGCGGGGAATGACTCCCAGGCCGGCGGTGACGCGCGGACTGGGTGCGTCCACTGGCACGCCCAGGACGCCATGGAACATGCCCGCATCCAGCTCCGACATGCTGCGATTGACGTCCAGGTAGGCGCGGGGGAAGCGAGCCGCCAACAGCGGCGCCCCCAGCCCCACCACGCCGGCGAATAGCTCGTCGACAAAGGCATCTTCGGAGCGGCGTAAGGTGGTGGCGTCCAGCCGGCTGCGCTCCAACAGGCTGGCAGGGTATTGCCGGCCCGAATGGGGGGAGGCAAAAACGAACGGCACCGTCTGGCGCAGCGGTCGGTCCAGGCGAAAGGGTCCGGATTCCGGGTGTTGAGGTGAGTCTGGGGCTGGGTCTCGGGTCATCGGTTTAGGACTCGTTACCTCCGGTCTGCCTAAGGTTGCATCGCCCGAGGGGGCTGGCAAGCTGTCGCGTTAACCACAGTTTACAGCTTTGCCCTGTATAGGCTCTTATAGGACGGGGCAGGCTGGGACGCATGGCGCATATCCTACTGGCAGAAGACGACGAATCCCTCCGCAAGTTCCTTGCGGCGGCGTTGGTCAAGGCCGGCCATGCGGTTACCGATTTCGGCGATGGCGGCGACGCCTGGGAATGCCTGCAAGGTTTCAGCTTCGACCTGTTGCTCACCGATATCGTGATGCCCGGCATGGACGGAATCGAATTGGCCAAGCGCGCCGCCGAACGCAATGCCGCGCTCAAGATCATGTTCATCACCGGCTTTGCCGCCGTGGCGCTGCATCCGGCGTCGGGCGCGCCCAAGCAAGCCAAGGTGCTTTCCAAGCCTTTCCACCTGCGCGAGATCGTGGCGGAAGTCGATCGCATGCTGGCGGCGGCCTGATCGCTGCCCAAAGGCGCGAACTGGGACTCTTCAAATAAAGAATTGGCTGCGCGAAAGGCGCAATCGCACGCCCGCGATGCAGCGCCGATTTCCGGCGCGGCTATATGTCAAAAAATACAATAAAATTCGGCTCCAAACAAGCGTAACATTTCACAGCCCGGAGCCTATTTCCGGCGTCAAAGGAGGAAGTATGGAGCGTCCTTCACACATCCATTTTGATACCAGCAAATTTTCCCATCGCCTGCCGCTGTTGGGTCTGGCCGTTTGCCTGCAGCTCTCGGTCGCCTGGCTGCTTACGCAAGATCTGATCAACCGGCGAATTGCCAATACCATCCCGCCCTGGATCGATGTCGTTCCGTTACCGCAGGAGCAACGCGAAGGGCTTGTGCCACCGCCTCCCGAGCCGACGTTGATCACGCCAGATAGGCTGGCGGTTGTGCCGCCGATCTTTGACACGGCACCGGGCGAAAAATCCGTCGTCAATGTTGAGCCGAGACAATCATCCACTTCGTCTCAAACAATGCCGCCTTCTGCGCCGGATCATGCGCCGGTCAGTATAGCCGCCACGCACACCGTTCCGCCCTATCCGCCGATCGCGCGGCGTTTGGGCGTGGAAGGCAAGGTCACATTGCGGCTGACGGTAAGCGTGGAGGGCCGCGTCAGCCGGGCCGAGGTGGTGACGTCAAGCGGGCGGGACGATCTGGATCAGACGGCCCAGCAATGGATCATGGCGCATTGGAGGTACAAACCCGCGCTGGCCAATGGTGTTGCGGCGGCCAGCCAAACCCTCGCCACGGTGACTTTTAGCCTGATTAATGAACGCTGAAAAAGGTCCGGAACCGGCTCCAACAGCTGGTTCCGGCGTCCCGCTTGCCCCAAGGGACAACAGGAGGCTATAGAAGCCCCGTTCGGCGACGGTGGGGCGGTTAGCTCAGCGGGAGAGCACTACCTTGACATGGTAGGGGCCATAGGTTCGATCCCTATACCGCCCACCATCCTTCGCTGCTTCGCAGCTTCGGATGGCAAGCCAAGGCGAAAACACCGGCGGAAATACCGGTGCGGCCCTCCGAATCCCTTTGCAGAAAGAGGGCGAACTCGCGCTACCCAGAATGCAATTCTTCAATGCCCCGCATGCGGGTCGCGCTCACCGGCGGCGACCGCGACCGGAATAGCATCCACCGCGACCGGACAGGTGAAATAGGGCGAGAGCGCGCAATTGGGATTGTAAGTCATGTTGAAATCGATCACGACCTTTTGCGGCGGAAAGCGCCCGAAGCCGTCGACATCGACATAGCGGCCCGCGCCGTAAGTGCCTTTTCCGGTCAGTCCGTCGGTGAAGAAGGCGGACATCGGCGCGATCTCAGAGGGATTGGTGCTTCCCGCATAAAGCGGCAGGGTCACGCTCTTGCCCTTCAAGGTGAAGCGTGCGTCTCCGGCGTGAAAAAATTGCTTGTCGGTGCCGCGCGAGGTGCGAAACACACGCGGGCGCAAGTGCGGGTCAGCGGTGAACTGCGCCGTGACGCGGAAGCTGGGATCGTAGGGGAAATAAGAGACGCTGGTGAATTTCTTCGCGGCGGGCATGTTCTGGTTGAACAGGAAAATGCGCCAGCCCTCGATGCCGGCTCCCACCTGGGTGGGCTGGCCGACAAGGTCGAAATCCTGCGTCAGGGAAAGACCCTTCTGGATCGTTGACGGCGCGACGGCTTTTCCAAATCTCAGGACCGAGAGTTTTTTGTCTTTGAGCGAAATCTCCAAAATATTCGAAGCGTCGCGCGCTTTGGTCCAGCGCCAGCTTGCCGGCTGGTCGCGGCGGCCCTTGAGAAAGGCCGTTTCGCCGTTGGACAGATAGACCGCATCCTGAATTTTCAGCATGGCGTGCGGGGTGCGCGAATAGGCTTGGTTCTGGTCCGCTATGGCCTGTTTCCAGACCTGTTCGGGAGTTTGGGCCGCCGCGCTTGACGCCTGCAGGCCAAGGGCCAGGCCAACCGCGCACAGGATTTTCGGACCGGCATGCAAGCGTTCATCTCCTGTCTAAGGCCGCTTTATACAGCCTTTGCAGCTCCAAATCGAACAGCGGCCTGGCCGCTTGTGAGGGAACCTGGCTTGCTCCAGACTGTAGGCTCTTAAAAATGACAGGAAATCCGGGGGCCAGTATGCGCCGAATTCTTATTGCCAATCTGACGGCTCTTCTTTTTGCCGGCGCGGCGGTCGCGCAAGCGCCGTTGCCGCCCACGCCGGCGCCCCAGGCCGTGCCAAAGCCCGCGCCCGCAACCAAAAGTCCCTATGCTCCGCAGGCTCTGTTGCCGGGCGGCATTGTCATGCCGCTGTTCCCGCCGAACTCATCCTTCCTCAATGCCAAGCGCGTCCATGAGGCGGAGGTCTACACCATGGATCCGGTGGTGCCGGGCCGGGTGCAGCGGATCGTCAACATCCACAATCCCTCCATCGAAGTGCATCTGGCGGGTGGCGGCAACAATACCGGCACCGCCATCATCCTGGCGCCCGGCGGCGGCCACAGCACCTTGGTGGTGGGATTGGAGGGCGCCGATCCCGTGCCCTATTTCTTCCAATACGGCATCAACACCATCATCTTGCGCAACCGGTTGCGCAGTTCCGGCTATGAGCCCAAGACCGATGGCGTCTATGACTTGCAACAGGCGATCCGCCTGGTACGCGCTCATGCCGCGGAATGGCATATCGATCCGCACAAGATCGGTGTGATGGGCTTTTCCGCCGGCGCCGAACTGACCATGGCGTCGGCCATCCAATATCCGGAGTTCAATGCCAAGAACAGCGGGCCCGGCGATCCTTTGGCCGCCGTCAGCGCACGCCCCGATTTTGTCGGTTCGATCTATCCCGGCCCGTCGCTGTTCACTCCGGCTTGGACCAGCAAGAACGGCACACCGCCCATCCCTAAGGATGCGCCGCCGTCTTTCATTGCCGGCGCCGGCTGGCAGGACAAGGTTCATGCGGTGTGGGCCGATGAATATTTCGCCGCCATGTTGAATGCCGGCATCCCCAATGTGGAAATGCACATCTATGCCCGCGGTGTGCATGGCAATGGCTTGGCCTATCGCGATTTCACCGGCGAGGGTTCCTGGCAGGACCGCTTCGTCCATTGGCTGCGCGACCTGGGCTTTTTCGGGAAACCGGGAGTGGAAACATTGGCGGACAAGGATGTGGCGGAGTTCGTGAAACAGCCCGTCGCGGCGGTGACGCCATGACCAAGGACGAGATCACAAGTTGGGCATTGGCCAATGGCTGGCAGATGATCGATGGCGCCCCCAGCCTGACCAAACCCGCCGCGCCGCATCCCGCCATCGTGCGCCTGGTGCTCAAGGCCACGGTCGCCAGCGTCGAGATCAAGAAACCGGCCGGCAAGTGGGAAAAAGTCTCCAGCGAGAGCTATTCCAAAATCTTGGCCGATCCGGAAACCGGCATGCCGGGCGGATTGGGTTTTGACACGATTTCGGGGCTCAGCATGCTGATGCGCGACAACAAGGACCGTCAGATGTTCGCCCGCCTGAAGGGGCCGCGATAAAAAAGGCGGCGCTTACGCGCCGCCTTTTGATCGCAATCCAAACGAGCTAGTTGCGTTCGATCCTGTGGACCTTCGCCAGCACGGAGTCCGCCATGAAGATGATCTTCTGGTCCCTGGACACCGCCATGTAATGGCCTTCGCCGACATCGTTGGAAAGTCGCACGTCGCCATGCTTGCCGAACCAGCCCTGGACTTTGCCGTCCCAGCCCATCTTCAACACCATGCCGTGACGCCCGGTTGACATCCACAGCTGGCCGGTGGCGTCGACAAAGAAGCCGCAGGTCAAATTCCCCACCTGAATGTCGCGGACATGCTTGAGGTTGCTGTCGTACACCACAATCTTGGTCGAGGCGCGGTCGCCCACCCAGACTTCGCCATTGGGCGCGACAACGACGGTATGGATCACCGGCAACAACCCATCGGCATGTTTAAGGCTGGCGCTGGCCAGGAACTTGCCGTCCTTGTCGAACTTCATCACCCGGGGATCGCTGCCCGGAATCGCCGGCGGATGCACGAACACGCCGCGCGGCTTGGCATTGCGCACCTGGGGAAGGTCATAAGTGGCGCAGAAGGTGCAGTCGGCGGGCGGCGAGGTGCCGCCATGGCTCTGCACCACATAGATATTGTCTTCCTTGTCCCAGGCGATATCCAGCGGCTGGTTGAACATGCCGTTCCACTTGCTGTCGTCCCAAGCCGCATTCTCGCCGCGCACGCCGAAGCTGCGGATCACATCGCCATTGGGGTTGAGCTTGTAGATCACGTTCAGGAAGCTGTCGCTCACCCAGATGTTGCCGTAACGGTCGACACGCAGGGCATGCGGGTTCATGGCGATATTGGGATTGAAGACGCGCAGCACCTTGGTGCCGGTGGGATCATACTCCACCATCATGATGTTGGGGTTGCGGTTGAACACCAGCAGGTTGCCGTTGGGGCGCACTGCCACCGCCGCGACATTGCCGAACTGCTCGCCATTGACTCCGGTGATTTGGGTTCCGAAGTGATAGGGCAGTTGCGGCGCGTCGGGGATCTTCACCGGGCCCGGCGGCTCGGGTTGTTGCGGAAGGAAGGCTTGGGCCACAGCGGCGGTCGAAAACAGCAGCGACGCGGCGAGCAGCTTGGCAAAATGTTTCATGGTTCAGTCCCCTTTTTTATTCAGTAACGGGCAATGCCCTTGGCTTTCCACACATTGCGCATTTCCGGTGAGAGCGCGAAGGCGATGAAGGCGGCGGCATTCTTTTTGTCGGTGGCGCGCACCGAGAGGCCGGTCGCCATGTCCATATGCATGCCCAATTCCGCGGGCAGTTCGCCCACCAGATAGGGATTGCCGGTTTCGGTATTGGCCGGATTGTGCGGATCGTGGATCAGCCCCAGCCCCATCGCCTGGGCGTCGCCGTCGCCGCGCTTGAGCGCCGGTTCTGCATCGCCCTTAATCGGTTGGCCCTTGACGCCGGCGAATTCGCTTCGTCCAAGCAAGCGACCACTCATGCCCGCCTGCATGCTGCCGGTGGCCGGATCGGTGAAGAACACCACCGACGCGCCTTTCATGGCCGCGATCAATTTGGCCACGCTGGTGATGTCGGGCCGGGGTGCGTCGGGCTTTTTGAACAAGCCGATCTCGGCCCGGCCCAGCGGCGTGAAGTCGGACGCGGCGTTGGAAAGCACCATGGTGCCCATCAGGTCCATGGGCAGCATCACCACATCGGCCGCCGGGGCACGGTTGCGGATGTCATTCATGATCTCGCCCATGCCGGCGACCTGGATGGTCACCTTGACGCCGGTCTTCTTCTCGAAGGCGGCTGCCACATCGCTAAGCCCGGAATTCGAAATCACGCCGGGACTGATAACGCGGATTTCGGCCGCGCCGGCTGCTATGGTCAGCGCCGCGGTCGAGACGGCCAACGCCAGACTCAACGCCACACTGGGGCAGATCCCACGCATCGCTTTTCCCTTGGCCTTATGGGGCGCCGCCGCTCCTGCGCGCATCATTCGCGATTACGGGAGGATTGCCAAGGTCCGCAATGGTGGATTCCCAGGGGAAGGACAGGGTGGGATCGTTGCCGAACCGCCTCATCCGTATGGTCAGCTTCGCACCCGCACCCGGAGCCAGCCGCACCGGGAAGGTGGGAGCGTTCACTTCCATGGTCGTCTTGCCGTCCGAAACCGAAACTATCTGGTGTTCGGCATAGGCGCCGCCCTGAACGATCACGCTGCGCGCCACGCTGGGGCTGATATTGACCAATGTCAGCGTCAGGCTGTCGGGCCCCCAACTGTCGACGAGCGCTGCCACATCTTGCGGCAGGCCGGCCCGCCGCCGCGCCGGATCGAAATAGCGCAGCCGCGTGAACAACAGAGTGCCGCCCTGGTTGGGCGAGCTGCGGGCCCAGCTGCCATGGCCCAAAAACAGGCCGCCTTCCATCAGCTGGGTGAGCGCCATGATCGCGGCGGGATTGTATTCCAGCTGCGAGTCCGCCAGCCGCATGTCGGCGGAGGTGTTGTCCTTATCCACCTCCTCCATGCGGGTGCGGATGCGCGTCAGGCCCGCGTGCAACGCCTTCACCGGATAGCCGGGATTCTTTCCTTCCAGGAAGCTGTACCATTCGGTGTCCTCGCAGCGCGCGCGATCCGACGGCTTCATCGACAAGGCATAGATTTCCAGGAAGTTCAGATTGTAGTTGCCGGGCCGGAAACTGTAGAAGCCCTGGTCGCCGAACATGGTGGGCGCCGACTTCTTGCCATCCACCACCTTTGCCGCGGCGTCGAATTTGTCGGCGGTCTTGCGCCAGACATCCAGGTATTTGTCGTCGCCCTTGGACAACAAATAGGCATTCATGAATCCATTAAAGCACCAGGGCACGCGGTTGCGGTCCGCCGGCTTGCCCGTCATCGGCACGATGGGAGAAAAGCCCCAGCCATAGGCGCTGGCATACCATTTGCCGCCAGGGCCGCCGATCTTGCCGTCCACGCCGACTTTGGAGGGAATGATGCCGCCATTGTCGCGGGCGCGCTGGGCCCAGGCGTCGCAATAGCCCAGCACCCAATCCCGGTACTTCGGCTGATGCGTCAGCATATAGGCATTGGTGGCGAGCTGGGTCGAGGCCAGATTCAGCGGCTGGTCGCCCACCACATCCTCATAGCCGGTGAAATGCTGCAGCATCATTTTGTAGTCATCTTCGCCGTGGCCCAGCGACGGGAAGCGGTCTTTCACATCAATGGGGTCGCCCGTCCAATCCAAGGGCGTGGCATCGCGCAGCATCGGCCCGCGGCTGCCGTTCATCATGCTTTTGATCAGCTTGAGCTTGGGATCGTAGTTGGGCGCGCCCGGATCCTCGTCCATATAGAATCCGGCGAAACGCTGCACGCGTTCCTTGTAGCGTCGGCTATAGGGATCGCCCAGCGGCATCAGATTGAAGACGGTGAGGCCTTCGCCATTGTGCTGCCAATCGAACTGGCTGGGAAATTCCTTGTAATACATGCCCAGCCTGCCGATCGGCACGTCGGTGGTTTTTTCGGCGGAATATTGCCGGACATGGCCTTCATAGGCCTTGGTGTACATTTCGCGGATGACCTCGTCGCCGCCCAGGGCGTAGAGATGCGGCCAGTCATTGACATTCTCGATGGCGTCGTCGGGGCCGTCATCGCCGCCCCAACGCGGCGTGGTCTCCAGATAGCCGGTGGCCGCATTGAAATAGCGGCGGAAGAATCTCACACAGGCCGCGGTGTGGGCGCGCAGCAATTCGCGCTCCAACAAGGCCCATTCCGGCGGATCCATCGGCGCGGCAATGCTGAAAGCGCTCTCCGCGGCGATGGCCTTTACCGGCAGCGCCAGAACCGCGGCGGACGCCATCAGGAACGAGCGGCGGGTGGTATGCATCATGGTCTCTCCGAATTCTTGCTATTTTCGCCGATCCTAAGAAACGCCAGCGCCCGCGTGCCAATCCCAATCTTCTATCGATCGATGCGGCTGCCACATCAGGGATCGAGCGAAGCAAGATAGGCGGCAATGTCGATGCGCATATCGTCGGTCATATTGGCGACTTGGGGCTTCATCATCGCCGCGCCCTCGCCATTGCGGGCGCCGGCCTTGAAGTCATAGAGCTGGCGCACCATCTGGCTGGGCGAACGGCCCGCCAGCGCCGGCACCGCGCCATTGCCCTTATATTCCGGGCCGTGACAGGCGGCGCAGGGAAAGGCGCCTGCCCCCGATTCCACCAGCCTCTTGCCGCGCGCGATGGCGCCTTTGGGTACGTAAGCAATGAAACCGGATTTGGAGTCGCGCCATTCCGTGCGCTCCAGATTTTCCGGTACCTCAAGGATACGCTTGCCGATCGGCTCCTTGGTTTTGGAGACCACGTTCAACATATTGCGGTCGCCGACGGCGATTTTCGGCACCGTGTCGGCTTCCACCACCCGGATCCATTTCTGGTATTTCAGCTTGGCGAAATAATCGGCGGCGATCTTCACTTCGGCATCGTTGGAAGCCTGGGCGACCGCCAGCATGGCGTTGATCGAGCCCATCTTGTCGGTGGAGGATTTGCGGCGTCCCGAGCGCATGTCGGCGACCTGCTGCACGATATAGGCGGCAGGCTGGCCGGCAACGGAGGCATTCTCAGGCCGTCCCTGTCCGTTGGGCAGGTGACAATAACCGCAGGCGAACACGCCGGGCTTGCGCCCATGGGCGACGACGTCCGGCATCTTGGGATGGGACGTGGGGTACCAGTCCGGCGCATTGAAGCGGTCATTCACTCCGGCGCGGGTAAAGCTGACTTTGGTGCCGGGCAGGCGGCCGACTTGGCTGGGATCGGGGGCGGGGAATTTCTTGTCGGTCACCGGATAGGCCCAATAGGGCAGGGCTGTTTGCGCAGCCGCCGCACCCCCTATCAGGGCCACGGATATTCCCAGCAAAATGAGGCTTTTGCGCATGCGTCTCCCCGCTCTTTGGACGGCTTTAAAGCGAAGTGGCGCACGAAAATCGCGGAAAATCAACAATCCGCGAGGATCGGTCGTCGCGAGGCGCAATTACCGGCGACGACCGATAGGCCCAGGCGGATCCTTACTTTTTGGGAATCAACACATCCGTCACCGGCGAGCGCGGTGGGGTGCCTGTGTCGATCACCAAAGTCACCGCCAGATGGACGGGCGGGCTGCCCGGCTGCGGCCGGCAATCATGCGGCGCCTCGCGCGGGATCACGAAGCTTCCACCGGTAGCGATCTTCATCACGGGCTGGCCCTTCACATAACATTCAAACGACCCGGTCACCACCTGGGTCATCTCCACCCCGAAATGCATGTGCGCCGAGGTGCTCTCCCCATCCTTCAAATCTCGCGTGGTGATGATGACGGTCTGCGGCTTTGAGCCCGCCGGCACGTCATAGGTCTGGGTATTGTTGCCTTGCTGCACCGCCAGCTGTCCGCCCGATTGGGCGAAAGCGGCGGTCGAAGCCAGCACGACAAAACCGGCGATCATTGTCTTCTTCATGGATGTTCTCCCCTTTTGATTTGGCGCCTCGTGGGCGCGAAAATTGGCGGCAGCTTGGCGCTTCGCCAAGGCCCTGGCAAGCGCGGCGCGGTCTTTTTAGGCCCTGGCGTCGTCGCCCAGAATCGGCAGTTTAGCGGCTTTCCAGCCAATGGACGCTGAAAAGCCGCTCATCGTCGGTCCAAAGGGCGCGGGGATTGAAGCCGGCACGCGCCGCCATCTCGCGGAAGGAGTCGATGGTGTATTTGTGGCTGTCCTCGGTATGCACCGGCTCGCCTTGGCCGAATTCGATCAGCCGGCCGCGCAGGTTCACCCACTGGCGTTTCAGGCTGACCAGGTACATTTCGATCCGTTGGGCGCGCGCGTTGTAAGGGGCGTAGTGGGCAAAGCCCGCCGCGTCAAAATCCGCGCCCAATTCGCGATTGGCGCGCAGCAGCAGATTCTTGTTGAA
>Ga0105243_10003471_pt1 | contig 12723 bp, 11 predicted proteins | sample KBSM34metaG_FD_81525 | JGI IMG/M metagenome (GOLD analysis project Ga0105243, IMG submission 81525) | Miscanthus rhizosphere microbial communities from Kellogg Biological Station, Michigan, USA - KBS M3-4 metaG | ecosystem: Host-associated > Plants > Roots > Rhizosphere > Soil | place...
CGCCCGCCCTGGCGATGCGGCCCGACGACGCCTTGGGCGCGGCGCGCGGCGCCATGCTGGTCGGCGCCTCCCTGCCGCCGATCTATGCCCAGGCGGCCAGGTTGTCGCGGCGGATCGAGGCCTTGAAGCGCACCCGGCTGGCGCTGGAACTGCAGCGCGTCCAGGCAAGCGAAACCGCGACGCGGCTGAACGTCGCGCGGGCCGAGCTAGATGAACTTTTGGGACAGAAGGAGAAGGAGGCCGCCACCGCCGCCCAGGCTTACGGAACTCTCAAGGTCCAGATGGAAAAAGTCGCCCGCGAAGCCGCCGACTTCCAGGCCTTGCTCAGCCGGGTCAGGGCGTTGCGCCAGCAGGCCGGTGGCGATGCCCAGAATGTGGTCACGGTTACCGCGCAGAATAGCGGCCTGCCGGGGGTGCTCAGCCGCAATTCCCTGCTGGAACCCGTTGTGGGAGCCTTGGAAAACGGCAGTTCCGGCCTATCTTACAGCACACAACCGGGGGCCCAGGTCATTGCGCCGGCCGACGGCAAGGTCCTTTATGCCGGCCCTTACCATAAGACGGGACAAGTCTTGATCCTTGAGATCACCACTGGCTACGATGTGGTCTTGGCGGGACTGGGACGTGTAACAGTGAAGCCGAACGACCAGCTCTTGGCGGGCGAACCGGTTGGTATGATGCCTGCGAACCCGGCGGACGACCGGCTCTATTTCGAAGTACGCCATGGCGGCCATGGCATGTCTCCCGCGCCGTGGTTGAAGATGAACTCGCGCCCGCAGATTAGAAAGGCGAACGCTACATGAAAAAGGTTGCGCTGATTGGCTTGGGCCTGGTGGCCGGTTTCGGGGCGGCGACGTTCGCGCTGCCGGAAGCCAAAGGCGCCAACGACACATCCGCCTATGGCCAGCTCGACTTGTTCAGCGACGCCTTCGAGCGCGTGCGCGCCAATTACGTTCGTCCCGTCAAGGACAGCGAACTGATCGACGCCGCCATCCAGGGCATGGTTTCCAATCTCGACCCCCATTCCAGCTACATGGACACCAAGACCTATGGTGACATGCAGATCACCACCAGGGGCCAGTTCGGCGGCGTCGGCATCGAAGTCACCCAAGAGGATGGCGTGATCAAGGTGATCTCGCCGATCGACGGCACACCCGCATCGCGTGCGGGGATCAAGACCAACGACCGAATCATCGGCATCGATGGCACCTCCATCGCCGGCCTGCAGCTGAACGAGGCGATCGACAAGATGCGCGGCGCCGCCGGCAGCAAGATCACGCTCACCGTCGTGCGGGAAGGCGAAAAGAAGCCGTTCGATGTCAGCTTGCTGCGCGCCATTGTTCAGGTGGACGCGGCGACTTATCGGCGCGAGGGCGATATCGGTTATGTCCGCCTGCCGGGCTTTAATGAGCAGACCGCCGACGGGCTGGAAAAAGCCGTGCGCGACCTGAAAAAGCAGATCGGCCCCGGCATCAAGGGCTATGTGCTGGACCTGCGCAACAATCCCGGCGGCTTGCTGGACCAGGCGATCCAGGTGTCGGACGATTTCCTGGGCACCGGCGAGATCGTCTCCACCCGCGGCCGTCATGCCGAAGACACCCAGCGCTATGACGCCAAGGGCGGCGACATCACCGAGGGCAAGCCGGTGGTCATCCTGATCAATGGCGGCACCGCGAGCGCTTCGGAAATCGTTTCCGGCGCGCTGCAGGATCACAAGCGCGCCACCGTCATCGGCCTGACCAGCTTCGGCAAGGGCTCGGTGCAGACCATCATTCCGTTGGGCGAAGCGCGCGGTGCGCTGCGCCTGACCACGGCGCGCTACTACACGCCGTCCGGTCATTCCATCCAGGCACAGGGCATCATTCCCGACATCCAGGTGGCGCAGGGCGACGAGGCCGCGCTGCCCAAGCTGGCGCGTCCTTCGGAAGCCGACTTGAGGGGCCACCTCAATGGTGAGCCCGTGCCGGCCAAGCGGATCAATGCTCCGGTGATCAAGCCCGCGCCCGGCAAGAAATATGACGACTTCCAGCTCGCCTATGCGCTGGACCTGCTGCACGGGAAGATGACAGTCGCCTCCGCCACCATCCCGGCGCCGGAAAAAACCGCCGCCACGGCGCACTAGCTGCCCCCACGAAAGCACGGCCGGAGGGGGCTGTTAACCGAGCCGTAACCAGCCCAATCCTTAATAGGGGCATGGCTGCTGCCGCCGATCCCGCAGAAGGCTTTCTCGCGTCCAGGCCTGGGCGCGCGCTGGCGTTTGGCGTCTCTTTTACCGCCTGCCTGCTGGCAGCCGGCGTCATGACCATTACCCTATTGGGCCGCCCGGGCGGTTCCTCCGCCATCCGGTTGGAACTGTCCCAGGAAGCGAGCCCCAAACCGGCCCTGCGCCCTGCATTGCCTTTGGACGAGGCCGCCGTGATCGCACCCGTCACCAAGCCCATTTATGCCGGCAAGGCTCTGCTGGCCGATCCTGACCTGATCGAAAACAGCGCCAAAGGTCCCTTGCCCCGGATCGCCGATGACGGCCGCAAGCCCATGACGGTCTATGCCGCGCCGCCGGCGCCGCAGGCCAAATTCAAGATCGCCATCGTGATCAATGGCCTTGGTCAGTCCCCGGCCGCCACCAAGACTGCGTTGGATAGCCTTCCGGCCGGGGTGACGTTGGGCTTTCTGCCCTACGCCTCCGGCGCCCAGGATTGGGTGGCAAAGGCGCGCGAGCGCGGACATGAAGTCGTGCTGCAGATTCCTATGGAGTCGCTCGACTTCCCCGAAAGCGATCTCGGTCCGCAGACGCTGCGCTCCGGCCAGGACGAAGAGACCAACATCCAGCGCCTGAGCTGGGCGATGTCGCGGATCACCGGCTATGCCGGCGTATCCAATCTGCTGGGCCAGCGCTTCTTGACCGACAGCGCGGCGCTGTCGCCGGTGCTGAGCTATCTCAATCGCCGCGGGCTTTACTTCTTCGACAATGGCACAACCAGCCAGTCGGTGGCGCCGATGATGGCGGCTCAGGTCGGTCTGCCTGCGGTCCAAAGCGGCCCCGCGTTGGATAGCGTGCAAAATCCTTCGGAAATCGACCGCCGGCTTTCGGAGCTCGAAACCCAAGCGCGCGCCAATGGCACGGCAGTCGGCTCGGCCTTTCTTTATCCGGTCACGGTCGCGCGCGTCGCCGCCTGGGCAAAAGGCCTTCAATCACGAGGGTTTGTTCTGGTCCCTGTTTCCGCCATAGTGAGTTCTCCCAAATAACGGGCGCGGGTCTTTTGCGCCCTGAGTTCGTCGCGCGTGCTCACGTACTATTCGTACGCTCCGCGCGACGCTCCTGCTCAGGTCGCAAAATCCCTCGCGCCGAGATTTGAACAGGGTCTAAGGTACAATATGTCATCTGATTTGCCCTACCGGCCTTGCGTCGGAATCATGCTGTTCAATCGCGAGGGCAAGGTCTTTGTCGGCAAGCGCATCGACCAGACGGTCGAGGGCTGGCAAATGCCCCAAGGCGGCATCGACAAGGGCGAAACGCCCGAACAGGCGGCGCGGCGCGAGCTGCTGGAAGAAGTCGGCACCGACAAAGCCGAAATCATTGCCGAGATGGAGGAGTGGGTCACCTACGACCTGCCGCCGCATCTGGTGGGCATTGCATTCCACGGCAAATATCGGGGGCAACGGCAAAAATGGTTTGCCTTGCGCTTCACCGGCAAGGATGCGGACATCGATCTCACGGCGCATGAGCCGGAATTTTCCGCCTTTCAATGGGTGAGTCCCGAAGCCCTGCCGGATCTGATCGTGCCCTTCAAGCGCGATAGCTATCGCCAAGTTCTGGCGGCGCTCGGCCCACTGGCAAAGCGGAGCCCATGAAGCCGCCCGTCTTGTTTATTCATGGCGCATTTTGTGGGCCATGGTCTTTGGAGGGCCTGCAAAAGAAGTTCGAGAAAGCGGGTTATCCTTGCAAGGCGCCGGCGCTGAGATTTCATGACCAGGCTCGCGCGCCGGCGGCTTTGGGCACCACGGGCTTGGCCGATTATGCCGCCGACCTGCAACACGTGATTTCGGCACTCAAAAAGCCGCCCATCCTGGTTGGCCATTCCATGGGCGGGTTGTTGGCGCAGCAATTGGCTGCGCGGGTCAAAGTGGCAGCGCTTGTGTTATTGGCGCCGTCAGCGCCTTGGGGCGTGCCGCCGACCACTTTGTTCGAGATCGGCGCCGCCCAGGCCATGCATTTGCAGCCCGGCTATTGGAACATGGTGCTGGAGCCGAGCCGCGATGTGGCGCTGGCGCATTCCCTGGACAAGCTTCCCCGGCACATGCGTGAAGATGTTCTCAGCCGCCTGGTGTCGGAATCGGGCCGCGCCACTTTTGAGATCATGAGCTGGGGCATGGACCTGAACCACGCCAGCGCAGTGGATGCCGATGCGGTGCGCGCGCCGCTGTTGTTCCTCACCGGCAGCGACGACCGCATCAATCCGCCGTCCACCATGGCGCGCATTGCAGCCCTGTATGGCGGCCGCGCCACGGCAGAAGTGCTGGACGGCATGGGGCACTGGCTGATCGGCGAGCCGGGATGGGAACGCTTGGCGGCGCGGGCGTTGGCGTGGCTGCGGGAGAAGGGGCTATGACCCGCGCTACGACTTCACATCCGTCTTGCGCTTGGTGAAGTCTTTCATGAAGGCTTCCAACGTGTCCAGCGAGGCGATCCGGGCCGCGGCATCGCGGAAGGCCACCCCATGCTGGTCGATATCCGCCGACAGAACTTGAAACAGGTTGGCGTCGGACGTGCCCTTCATTTTGGCGGCAAAGCGCTCGCGCACCCGCGCCAGGCTCGGTTCGTCATTGGCGAGAGAATAGGAAACCGTGGCCCGCAACAGCTGGCCGCGCTCCATGTCGCTCAACGGGCTGCCGTCGCTCCAGCGGGTGCCCAATATTTCCTCGGCCTTTTGGCCGGCCAGGGACCAATTGCCGCTTTCCCAATAAATGTCGGCGCGCAGCCGCTTGGTGTCCTCGGATTGATCCACCGCGATCAGGTCCAGCGCATTGTCCCATTGCTTGAGGGCGGCAAAGGCGCGCGCCTCCAGCAGCATGCGCTCATGCATCTCCTGGTCCGGCAGGCCCGAAATCTGGGAATCGCGGATGGTGGCCACCGCCTTGTCGGCCTTGTGGTCCATCAGATAAACGGCGGCGAGCTTGGTGGCCACTTGCGCCTTGGCGATGCCGTCCAGCCGCTTGTCCACCTGATAGGCCAGCAGATTCGCCGCCGGACCGAGCAGGTCCACCGCCACCAGCCGGTCCGACATGCGCCGGATCATCTCATCGCCATCCGGCCCGATGGGGGTCAAATCCAGATTGTCATAGAATAAGGCCAGGGCATCGACCGGCTTCATCTTGTCGGCGCCGCCCTTGAGAAACAGATTGACGAAGGCGGCGCGCATATCGTCTTGCGCGATACGGCCGGCATCCTCGCTCTTGAAGCTTTGATTGGCGACCCGCAGGATCTTCAAGCCGTCGCGCCACTTGCCGCCGCCGAAATACAGCGATGCCAGCTTGCGCAAGGTGGTGAGCTCCAACCCATCGCCGCGCCAGCGGAAGCGCAGTCTTTCCAGTCTGTCGATCGCTTGCGCGGTGGTGATGGCGCCGGCATTCAGCGCCGCGCTGGTGTGATAATAGACCGCGCGCGAGGCCAGCGCTTCGTCACCGCCTTGTTCGACGGCGGCAAAATGCTTGGACGCGGCGGCAAAGCGATTCTCGCCAGCCAGCACCCGCGCCTGGGCCAATTCCGCCGCCAGCGCCAGCTTGTCGTCCAGCTCCTTGGGCAGGCGATGCAAGGCGGCATCGGCCAAGTCCAAGCGGCCCGAACTTAAGGCCGCGTCGGCATCCGCCAGCACCCCCTTCGCCTGCCAGGACGAAGAATAGCGGCGCATCACCGGGCCGGCTTGCTCCAGATGGGCATGCGCGTCTTTCCAATTTTCCATCCGGGCTTCGACAAGTCCGCGCCAAAAGGCGGCGTGGCGGTCGGCATCGAAACCGGGACCGAGCAGGTCGTTATGGGCGTCGCGATAGCGGCCCATCATATAATTCGCCACCGCCCGCATGGTGGTGAGCTGGGCGTCGCCCGCCAAGGCCGGATCCTTGGCCTGCAGCAAATTCAGCAGGCCCAAACTCTCCGCGGCAAAGCCGTTGGCTAGATAGAAGCGCGCCAGGGTCAGCCGGGCGGCAGCGGATTTTTGCGGCTCGGCTTTCGCCACAAGCTGGGTGAGCTTGCGCTCGGTGGCAAGAAAGCTGCCGGCGCCGGCCTGGCCCCATTCCGCGAAATTTATGAAGGAGGGGCCGTCGCCGAAACGCGCCAGCGCCGAGGGCGTCTGCGCCACCGGTATCTGCGGCGGTGTCAGCGAAAGTCCGCTGGGGCGCGAAATGGAAACCCGCGAATTCTCCACATTGATCTGGAGATCATCGGCATAGGGGCTGATCACCAGACCGCTGGCGGTGGGAAGCGCGCCGAAGTCCGCAAAGCTGCGCAACGAAGCCACGCCGCGTCCCGCCTGGGCGGGGATCACGGTAAGCAAGTCGCCGCCCGAAGGGTCCATCAGCTGGAAGGCATGATCGGCCGCAGGCAGGAGCGTGGAAAGCGATGCCCTCTTGGGATCAGTCTGATTGCGCGCAAAGCCGATCGCCACCGGCGGAGGCGCCACGCTGGGTGCGATTTCGACTTCCAGATTGGGGCCCAACCCGCGCGCGCCTATTTCTGCGGGAGCCTTCAGCGTGATGCGCAGAATGCCCAGCCCATTGCTGGAAACCGCTTCCAAGCCGGCGGCGAAATCGCCCAAGCTGGCTTTCAGGTGGCGGGAATCGAAGTTCGGCGCATTTTCCAAAACCACCCAGGCAGTGAGGCCGCGCACAAAGACGGCGCTGGCACGCCCACCGGCGCCCTTGAAGGTGATTACCGCGCCGTCGCGGGTGCGTTTGCCGTCGGCGACGGGAATTGTGTCGGCCGCTATCGCTTGCGGGCCGGCTTCCGGTTTGGCTTCGGCAAGCTTGACATCGGCCGGCTTGGCTTCAGGTTTCGCCTCCGCCTTTGCCGGCTTGGCGTCATGTTTGGTTTCGACCGGCTTGGGCTGTTCCGGCTGCAGCTTGGCCACCGTTTGCGCGATCGCCTGAAGCTGGGCGGCGCTGGCGCCGCTTTTGGCAAGCTTGCTGTCGAATTTGGTGATGCTGGGTTTGGCGGTGCCGGGAGGCGCATAGGCCGAGCCATCGGTCTTGGGCGCCAGAATGTCGAGCACGATATGATGGCCATCCTTGAAGTCGTGATAGCCGGAATCGGAATCGGTTTCGAACTCCACCACCGTGGAGGCGCCGTCGATCCGCCAGGAAGCATTTTTCACCCAGGGCGGCGAAAAGCGCGCCAGCGCCGAAACATCGACGCGTGTCGGTGCCGTGAAGCGCACCGTCATTTTTCCGGCGCCGGGATAGATTTGATAGGAAACGTCCTTGGACCAGTCGAACACCAGGCGGGTGAACTTCTCGTAAGCCCCGGTGCGCAGCTTGATCTGCGGCAGGTCAGCCACATCGATCGGCTTGACCGCGGGTTGGCGCGCTGGCGTCAAATCGGGCATCACGCCGGCGAAATTGGTATCGGCAATGTCCACCACGGCGCGGGTGCCGATCTGGCTGACATGCAGCTTGACCGGCTGGCTCAAGGCGAAGCGCAAGGTCTTGCCATCGGCATCGGCGCGGCCGCTCGACAGAATGCGCGGCATGGCGGCAACGACGGTTGCAGGATCCAGGTTGGTTTTGCTGCTGAAGGTGATGGCGAGCACACCGCCGGTGGTCGTGGCGCTGATCTTGGAATCGGTGGCGAAAGACAGACGGCCGTAACCGTCCTGAATGATGCCGCTGACGCTGTCCGCCGCCCAAGCAGGGACGCTGGCGCCAAGCGCCAGCCCCAGGCTCAGAAAGGTGCGGAAACGATTCAAACCAGGACCCTCGGACTTGATATTGCGGGGCCGGCGTTAACCCATGGTTAAGCGTGTTGGTCCGCGCGGGTTAAACTCTAACTCTTTGGCGGTACTTGCTTTTCCGGAACGGGCGTGACGGCTTCCGCCTGCGGACCAGGCGCGACCTTGTCGTTGGTCTGGGGCAGGGTGAGCCGGTCGGCCAGCTTCACGGTCAGCGACTTGGCGCTCTCGGAATTCATATTGGCCAGCACCAGGGCCAGGATGTCGGACTTCATGTCATGCGCCACCGGCACCAGCACCGCGTCGGGCAGATTGTCGAAGATGCGCGCGGCATCCTTGGGCTTCATGGTCGAATAGGCCTTCACCAGCGAGGCGATCTGCGCCTTCTGGGCCTCGTCGCGCTGGGCCACCAGGGCATTGATCTGCGCTTGCAGCTGCTTGAGCTGGTTGATCTTGGCATCCACCCGCGCTTCGGCGGCGGCGATCAAATTGGCTTGGGTGCCGAGCAGGGCGTCGCGCGCGTCCAGTTCGCGGCGGCGCTTGGACAGGCTGTTCACCACATCCACTTCGCTGGCGCTGGCGACCTGGTCTTCCTCGCCGCCGGCAAAGTCCTTGTTGGAAGGGACCGGATCATGGGTCGGCTGATGTGTCTGGGCGGCGTGCGGCTTTTCACCGGCCTGGGCATAGGCGCCGTGCACCAGATCGGTGGTCTTCAAGGCCAGAACCACCGCGCCCAGCGCGACCACACCCGGCAAAAGGCGGATGGAGCGAGACATCTTCATTACTGCACGGCCCTTTCCAGGCGGCTGAGAATGGAGGTGGAGGGAAGCGGCATGTCGGGAATTTCCTTGGCGACGCGCGGGCTGGCGGCGGCGCTTTCCATGCGGCTGGCAATGCGTTCGCCGGAGGCGGTGAGGACCGAAAGCTCGTCAATGTGCAGCTGGGCGCGCTTCAGTCTTTGGTCCAGGGTCTGCGCGGCTTCGCCCGCGGCGGCTTTGAGGGCCCGCAAGCTGGCGCCGGCGCCGGCGATGGCCATGTTCAATTCGCCGACCAGGCGGGACAGGCCTTCCTGGCCTTTACGCACCGCAGCCAGCCGGCGCTCCAAAATCACGCAATAGCCCAGGGTGAAGGCGAGCAGCACTTCCAGGCCCAGTTCCAGGTAGAAAGTCAGGTCGGTGGGAAGGGTCACGGCAAAAATCTTTCTTCGGTTGGAAATTACAGGGCCTTGGAGGCATCCGTCCGTTCGACAGCGTCATCGACCCGCACGGCGACGGAAGAACCCACCCGTCCCATGCGGCCGGTCAGCAGCGGCACGCCGCGGCAGCGCAATTCGATTGTGGAATCCGGACCGGCGCTGAGCAACATGGTCTGGCCCACTTCCAGGTTCATCACCTGGCGCAGCGGCATGGTCTGCTCGTCCAGGATCGCCTCAATGTCCACTTTGGTGGACCACAATTCGGTGGCGAGATGGCTTTCCCAGATCGAGTCGCGGCCGAACTTTTCGCCCATGAATTGCTGCAGCAACAGCTTGCGGATCGGCTCCAAGGTGGCATAGGGCAAAAGCAATTCGGTGCGCCCGCCACGGTCTTCCATGTCGATGCGCAGCTTGACCAGGATGGCGGCATTGGCGGGCCGGGCGATGGCCGCGAAACGGGGATTGGTTTCCAGCCGGTCCAGGCTGAAATTGACCGGCGCCAGCGGTTCGAAGGCGGCGCGCATGTCCTGCATGATCACTTCGATCATGCGCTGGACCAGGGTGCGTTCGATGGTGGTGTAGGGCCGGCCCTCGATGCGCATCGCCGACGAACCGCGGCGGCCGCCCAACAGCACGTCGACGATGGAATAGATCAGGTTGGAATCCACCGTGAAAAGCCCGTAATTGTCGAGCTCTTCGGCGTGGAACACCGCCAGGATCGCGGGCAGGGGAATGGAGTTGAGATAGTCGCCGAAGCGGATCGAGGTGATCGAATCCAGGCTGACTTCGACATTGTCGCTGGTGAAATTGCGCAAGGAGGTGGTCATCAGCCGCACCAGGCGGTCGAAGACGATTTCCAGCATCGGCAGGCGTTCATAGGACACCAGCGCCGAATTGATGATGGCGCGGACCCCGGACTTGTCCTGCACCTGGTCGGAATTGACGTCGAATCCCAACAGGGAGTCGATTTCCTCCTGGTTCAAGACCCGCTCGGCTGTGCCCTCGGCTGCCGCTTCGAAGGCCGCGGCTTGGGCGGCTTCGTCGTCCGTTGCGGGGGGTGGAGTTTCGTCTGCCATGGCGTTTCCTAAATCTCTACTGGACGATCATTTCTTTGAGCAGCACGTCGCGCACCTTATAAGGCGCGGCCGCGACATTGACCCGGCGCAGCAATTCTTCCTTGAGGCGCAGCACCCCGGCCGAGCCTTTCAAGTCGTCCAGCCGCAATTCGCGCAAGTAAGCCTGAAACTGGTCGGTGATGCGCGGCATCAACGGCTCCAGCGCCGCCTTTTGGGCCTCGTCCTCCAACTCCAGCGACACCGCCAGCTTGAGATAAGCGGGGGTGCCGTCATTGCTCTGGATGTTGACCAAAATGTCCTGCATGTCGCTGAAAGCGACATTGGGCGGGGTCAGCGGGACTTCCTCCGCCTTGGCTTCGTGGGTTTCGCTCTTCTGAAAGAGGAAGAAGTACGCGCCGGCGCCGCCGCCGCCCAGCACCAACAACAGGGCGGGGACCGCGATCATCAGCACCTTCTTGCTTTTGAGCGGGCCGAGAATCTTGCCAAGACCTTTCTTGGGCGCAGGCGTAGCACCCTCGCCTTCCGGCTTGTCGCCTTCGGCTTCGGCTTCCGGCGCACTCTCTTTCTTGGCCATGAACACTCTTTCGGTTTTCTCGCGCCGTCACCCTATGCAAACGTGGTTAAAGAGTGGTTCAAATTGCCGGGTAGGTGCACGGCGACCCGGCAAGAATTTCCGGCGCTTTCGCGCGTCCCTCGAAAAACCCAACAAAACCGGGCATTTTCCGCTGGCACGGCGGCTGCACTGCACGAGGCCAACGGACCAGAAAGGATCCGAGGCCGATGGATAATTCACTTCTCGTTAGTCTTTCGCACCAGCTCGCCTCTTACCGGGCGATCGATGTGATCGCCAACAATATCGCCAACGCCTCCACCCCCGGCTTCAAACGCGAAGCCGCGAAGTTCGAGGAGTTTGTCGCCATGATGCGTCCTGCCGAAGGGCAGACCGGCCTGCAGCCTGTCAGCTTCGTCAAGGATGCCGGCGTGATGCGCGATACCAGCCAGGGCAATATCCAGCAAACCGGCGCCATCTATGATATCGCCATTACCGGCCCCGGCTATTTCCAGGTTCAGACCCCCGCCGGCATGCGCTATACGCGCGACGGCCACTTCTCCCTCAACAACGAGGGCAATCTGGTGACGTCCCAGGGTTATGCCGTGCAAGGTGACGGCGGCGCCATTCTCATTGCGCCAAGCGATGGCGAAATCGTGATCGCGCCGGACGGCACTGTCTCCAGCGTGCTCAACGGCGTTGCCAACCTGCTTGGCAAACTCAAGATCGTGGATTTCGCCAACAGCGACGCCCTCACCAAGCAGGGCTCCAACCTCTATTCCACCATGCAGACCCCCACCGTGCCCGCCAATGTCGGTGTGCGGCAGGGCGCGCTGGAAGCCTCCAATGTGCAGCCGGTCATCGAGATCAGCCACATGATCGAGGTGATGCGCGCCTATGAGGCGACCGCCAGTTTGAGCAAGTCCCAGGAAGACCTGATGCGCCAAGCCATCGATGAGCTTGGCAAGATGCCCAGCGCTTAAGGAGACACCGATCATGCGTGCCCTTTCCATAGCCTCGACCGGCATGTTGGCCCAGCAGACCAATGTCGAAGTCATCGCCAACAACCTGGCGAACATGAACACCACCGCCTTCAAGCAGCAGCGCGCGGAGTTCGCCGACCTGCTGTATCAGAATATCCAAACGCCCGGCTCGCAGACTTCCGACCAGGGCACCTATGCCCCCAACGGCATCCAGCTGGGCGCTGGCGTGCGCACGGCCGCGGTCTATCGCATCCTCACCCAGGGCGATCTCAAGGCCACCGGCAATCCCTATGACTGCGCCATTCAGGGCGCCGGCTTCTTCCGCGTCCAACAGGTCGACGGCACCGACGCCTATTCGCGTTCGGGCAATTTCTCGCTGTCGCCCCAAGGCCAGCTGGTCACCCAAGACGGCTTGATCATCCAGCCCGGCATCGCCATTCCGCAAAACACCATGTCGGTGACCATCAATTCCCAGGGCCAGGTCAATGCTCTGGTGGCGGGCAATTCCACGCCCCAGACCATCGGCCAGTTCGAGCTGACGCGCTTCCCCAATGAAGCGGGCCTCAATGCCATCGGCAACAATCTCTATCTGGAAACGCCTGGTTCCGGCAGTCCGCAAGCCGGCGTGCCGGGCTCGACAGGTTACGGCACCATTCAGCAAGGTTTTCTGGAAACGTCCAATGTCAATTCGGTGGACGAGATCACATCTTTGATCACCGCCCAGCGCGCCTATGAAATGAACTCCAAGGTAATTTCGGCGGCCGACCAGATGCTTCAGGACACGGCTCGGTTAGGCACATAACGGAGGGCTGACATGACACGCAAAGCTATTATCGTCTTCTGGCTGCTCGCGCTGATCCCGGGCCTTTTGCTGGCGGCGAGCCAGGCTTTCGCCGGCACCGTGCGCATCGTTGTCCCGGCGCACGATATCGTGCGCGGCGATATCATCAGCGAAAGCGATCTCACTTACACGAGCGTGGAC
>Ga0105243_10003473_pt1 | contig 12721 bp, 5 predicted proteins | sample KBSM34metaG_FD_81525 | JGI IMG/M metagenome (GOLD analysis project Ga0105243, IMG submission 81525) | Miscanthus rhizosphere microbial communities from Kellogg Biological Station, Michigan, USA - KBS M3-4 metaG | ecosystem: Host-associated > Plants > Roots > Rhizosphere > Soil | place: Michigan...
CGTCTTTCATGAACTGTTCGTAGTTGAAGAACTCAAACAGCGATCTGAATTCACCCGTGTGCCTGTTCACGACAAGAAGGGTGAAGATGCCGCAGTTCGGATGACAATTGCACGACGACCAGCCCCACGGCGCATCAGCGCCCTGCAACATGTCCATCACGCTCGTGAAAGCCGAGTACGACGAGAGCGGGAACCAGTCGCGCAGCGGTTGAATGTGACCGCCAAGCTGATTCTTCAGATCGTGAGTCATGCCGGCGAGCGTGTAGCGCCACTTCTTCCGCAGTTCGTCAGAGATATCTTCGTCGCGTCCGGTGAACGAAACGGGTTGGAACGCGATCGTCTGCACCTTGTCGATGTTCTTTGCGGCAAACTCGACGATCTGTCCGATACCATCGTTGTTGAGATTGTTGACGATGGTCACGACGAGTGTGACTTTGATACCAGCTTCAGCGAGATTTTCAATCGCGCGCAACTTAACGTCGAACAAGTTGCCCACACCGCGATGCTTGTTCTTCTCTTCGCTCACGCCGTCGAACTGTAAATAGACGCCGTGTTGTCCCGCAGCTTTGGCGGCTTTACAGAATTCGAGATCTTCGGCGAAACGAATGCCGTTCGTCGCTGCGAGTATTCGATAGAAACCGATCTTCTTCGCGTAAGCGACTGCATCGAGATAGTAAGGCGAGAGCGTCGGCTCGCCGCCGGAGAAGAGAATGATTACCTGTCGTCGTGGTTTAAAGGAGACGGCGCGATCGAGAATCGCTTTCGTGTCTTCAAACGTGGGCTCGTGAACGTAGCCAACCTGATTCGCATCCATGAAGCACGGATTGCACATCATGTTGCAGCGGTTGGTCAGGTCAACAGTCAAAACAGCGCCGCGTCCAAACTTGATGTTCGAAGTTCCATGACGATGGACGTCTTTGTCTTCGGCGGCGCGGAAGTCGCGACCAAAGAAGAGTGACTCCATCCTTTCGAGAAACGCAGGATCGGTCGACATCACATCTTCGAATTCGCCGTGCTTCGGACAAGTCTTTTTCATCACGACCTGGCCGTTGTCTTCGACGATCTGCGCTTTGATTTCACCGGGGTGCTCGTTCATCAAGGTTTCGAGCGGCACCGCGCCGGTGATCACAGCATTGCGAACTTCTTTTACGCAGGTTGGACAGAGACTGTCGGTCTCGCGCGGGAAACCAAGTGGCGGAGCACTGCGTTCGTAGGATTTGAGCAGAGGACCGGGCGCCCAGTTGGGACGAATCGCTTCGCCCTCCGGCAGCCGCTGATTGACTGACTGAAATGCGCGCCAGGCGACATCTGAGAGACCGGAGATCAGCCGGGAGCTTTTTACTCCCGATAACTTGCTTTTGTCTGACTCCCCGCGACGAAACTGATCACTAAACAACGGCTTTGGTCCCTCCAACTAATAAAACCCACAAACAGCCGAGCATGATAAACAGGATTTGCAGGATCCACAAGACGCGATTATCCTGAAAACCTTGTAAATGTTGTAAATACTGTAAAAAAATGCCCATTCACCCCACTGCCATCATCGAAGACGACGTCGAAATCGGTCCGGATTGCGAGATTGGGGCATACACTGTCATCAAACGCTTCACCCGAATCGGCGCTCGGAACCGCGTTTTCGAGCACGCTGTGATTGGTGGGGAGCCGCAGGATGTGAAGTTTAAAGGGGAGGCGAGTTTCCTCGAGATCGGCGACGACAATATCATCCGAGAGTTCTGCACGTTGCACCGGGCGAATGGTGAGGGCGAGTCTACGCGGATTGGTTCACGCAACTTCTTCATGGTGGGAGTACACGTCGCGCACAATTGCGTGATCGGCGACGATAATATTTTTGCGAACGAAGTTGCGCTCGCGGGACACATCACGATCGAGGATCACGTTTTTCTTTCCAACGGCGTGGGCGCGCACCAGTTTGTGCGAATGGGCCGTCATGCAATGATCGGCGGGAAGTCGAAGATCGTGCAGGATGTGTTACCGTTTTTTATCACTGACGGAAATCCGCCGCGTGTGCGTGGTGTCAATAACGTCGGGTTGCGACGCAGCGGATTCAATGAAGACGAAAGACGCGCGTTGAAAGACGCGTATCGAATACTGTTTCGATCTGCGTTGCCGCTTCAAAATGCTTTACAAACGCTCGACGAACTTGAAGACGAGCATGTCGCACACCTGGTGAATTTCATACGTGGCTCGAAGCGCGGATTCGTGAGAGCTGAAAAATGAGAGTACAGGAACTCGCAGAGATCGTGGATGGTCGCGTGGTCGGCGACGGGGGGACTCGGATTGAACGGATTGCCGATCTGGATCACGCGCGTGAGGGTGAGATTGCGTACGTCGACAATGAAAAGATGTTTGCCGCGGCTGCGGAGAGTAAAGCATCGTGTTTGATTGTGCGAGACGGGGTTGAGCTTCTGGATCGAACATTGATCGCAGTTGCAAATCCGAAACTTGCGTTTGCTTTAGTAGGCGCCGCGCTTCACCCCTCGGTTCGTCGCGAACCAACAATTCATCCCACGGCGGTTGTTGCTGAAACTGCCGACATTGCGCTGACCGCGTATGTTGGACCGAATGTTTGTATCGGTGAACACACGCATGTGGGCGCTTACACGCGACTGGAAGCAGGCGTAGTTCTGGGATCGAATGTAACCGTCGGCGACGATTGCGTGCTGCATCCGAATGTTGTGTTGTACGACGGAGTGTCGATTGGGAGTCGGGTGATATTGCACGCCGGAGTCTGTCTCGGCGCGGATGGTTTTGGTTACGTGCGTCACGATCTCGGTTACACGAAGTTTCCGCAGGTTGGAACGGTAGTGATCGAAGACGAGGTTGAGATCGGCGCTCATAGTTGTGTGGATCGGGCAGCGCTCGGACGCACGCGCATCGGTCGTGGCACGAAACTCGACAACATGGTCCACGTCGGTCACAACTGCGACATCGGCGAGCGAGTTGTAATAGCAGCGCAAACAGGAATCAGTGGCAGTGTGGTGATCGAAGACGACGCGGTGATAGGCGGACAGGTGGGGTTTGGAGATCACACGCGTGTGCAGAAGGGCGCCGTGATCGGATCGAAAGCAGGAATTTTACCCGGCAAGATCGTGCGGCCAGGCGTTTGGTGGGGCATACCCATTCAGCCACTCGATCAATACAAGCGCATGAACGCCCACATGAACCGTCTTCCCGAGATGCGCGAACACCTCAAGCGCCTCGAAGCCGAGATTGAAAAACTTAAAAGACAATCCACAGATTACACAGAATGATCTGCGTAATCTGTGGATGGGATCGTTTGTTTTACGATTTAGCGTGTTTGGCACGGCGTTAGAGCTTCTGGTAACTCGCTTCCGTTGAAGTAAACACGGTGAGTGGAGTTGTCCATTACATCCTCCCAGGAGAAATTGAAGCTCACGCTCAGAGCAAGATTGGAGTTCAGGTGTTCGCTGGGAATGCTGAACACCAGCGATTCGCCTGGAGCCAAATAAACGTATTTGACCAGGTCTGTCATACGATAACCGATTGGCGGAGGTGGAATCCGGTCGTCTTTTGGATCTGACACATCCCGCAGCCGGCTCCTTACAAAACGAATTCGGTTATCTTCGATTTCATAAAACAAAACTGCTTCAGATTGTCCCTTGGTCCAGGCGTAGCTTGGTTCGATATACGAACCAGGAACCTTCAATTGCCACTTCAGATTGTTTCGCAACTTCAACCAGGTTCCCTGAGTGGATTCACCCTCACGACGTGGATCCCGCTTGCCCACGCAGGCGAATGCAATTTCCACTGCCGGTCGCTCTTTGTCTAACTTGACGTTGTCGCCGCTTGCTTGACTCCACACCGTACAGGTGAGGAAGGTCAAGACGACCGCACTCAAGAGCCAGTATCTCTTTGCCATGTTTACTTCTTCTTTTTAGTTGGAAAAGCGATATCCTTACTTTGGGGAGTGAGTTGATATTTCGGCGAATGTTGCAGGTAAGTACCGATTGCAGTCTTAACATCCGCCTCTTCCATGCCAGGTGTATAGATTGTAAGATAAGTTCCGTCTCGGTCACCAAGGCTTAATTCAAGTGCGAAGGTACTTTGCTTTTGCTCTGCCCTCATAGAATTGAAAGCCTTGTGCATGTCAACCTGGGTAGTGTACGCCAATACCTCAAGGTCATACTCCAATCTATCTTTCTTATCTTTTTGCCAGGCTTGTCCCTCCGAAACGTGCGATCCTTCGTGGGAGACAGCACCTATCAGATCAGATGCCGTTTGTGCGTCTTTAATATCCCGTTTCCCGTCTAAGAGGTTTCGGCCGAACGTTACAGTTATTCCTTTGTCGGTGACTTCTGTATTTGCTCCGTTTGGATCATTACCTCCAGCGGTCACTATAACACCGTTATGATCGCCATTGTGACCAAGCGCTTTCAACGCTTTATCGATGCGAGTAAATTCTTTGGAGCCTTCTTTGTATCGATTACGCAATTGTTCTGCGAGCTTGATCGCGTTCTCCAGCAACGCAATTTGTTCAGGCGTTAGATTTCTGGCGTCATATAAACCGAATGGGTCTACAAACACCAGCGGGTTGTTAAGAACATAAGCATAACGATTCCAGGATTGCGGAATCTCTACACGGCCAGAGGACAGTATCGGATCCGGACTCGTAAACCTACCCGACATTGACGAGTAATACCTGGCGAGGAAGTAATCCAGCCCTGTCTCGCCGTCTCGCTCCTTTTCAGTAAACTTTATCCTCAGCGTATCGGTACTGGCATAACCGGTTACTGTTGATCTCGTACCGTAACTGGCCGCGATCTCTTCCCCAAACGGTAAGTAATCATGCCTGCCAATGACGGTCCCATCTGATTTTGTGATCACGCGTGCTGAGCCGAGATTATCGGCTGTCACGTAGGTTGTACCGTTGGAGTTTGGCGGTGCGTCGCCATATTCCGCTATCAACTGGCCCATCACGTTGTAGACATAGACAGTGGCGCCGGTGGGTGTAGTTTTCTTTACTCTCTTTCCATGGCCGTCGTAGAAGTAGCTACTGCCACCATTCAATGGATCTCCACCTGCGTACTTTGTCTGTTTGTTTTCAGCATCGTAATCAAATGTCTGGCCCGTCTTGTTGCGACTCAAGTTTCCGGCGGCATCGTAAAGATATTGTTCTCCGGCCTGCGCTTGAATCCGGTTTGTTGCTGCATCGAACTGTGGGTTTTCAGTGATCAGACCAGGCGTTGATCCGGTATCGATCCGGCGGTTGCCGTAACGTGTGTTCTGTCCATTCGCATCAGCATAAGTAAAATTCAACTGCCAACTCGAATTTGCGCCCCTCACTTCCTGCGCTGACAGCAGACGATTCAAGTGATCGTAGGTGTAGGTTTGCGTTAGTACGAGACTTCCCGGCAACGTGATGGTCTGGGTCTGAAGGTTTCCATTGTTATTCGTTGTGCCATAACTGTAATCGAGTTGCAGGAGACTTGAATTACTGTTCGCGGTCCCCAGTCCGATTTGTGTGGACTGTAGTCTTGAGTTGAAGTTCGTATGCTCCCACAGCCCATTGCCTAACAGCATCTGGCTAACAGATCCATGAGGCGAGTATTGGATGCGATTGCCGGGGTTGATTGCTGCAGCTCCGGCATAATATAGGCCAGAAGCGTCGTTCTTAAGTGCGGCAAGTCTTCCGGCACCGTCATACTCAGATTTAACGATTCGGCCCGAGGGATATTTCTGTGACGTGACAGACCCGGCGCGGTTGTACCCGTAGTTCATGACATAAGATTGGCTATTGGTTGTCTGCGTTCCCTTTGTAACGCGCCCCAACGCATCATACTCCTCATAGGAATAAGTGGAGACGCTCGAGGTAACGCCAGTAAGCCGGCCCTTCGAATATGGAACCGCGTCGTAACTGAAGCTAACGTCGGGTGTATCGTCGTTATAAGTTCGTGACGTAAGCCGGTTGAGTTCGTCATATGCATAGACGATTGCAAGGTGGGTTGTGTTCGGCAACACCCGCGGATCCGTTTTTGTCGTCAAGTTGCCGTTTCCGTCGTACTCATAGGTAATTCTGCCGCCTTCGGGACTGATAACCTCCGCCAAACGTGACAGACTCGTGTAATTGAAGGTCCGTGTTTGAAGACCTTGAGTTACTTGCGTCATGTTCCCTAATGCGTTGTAGTCATAAGAAGTGGGCTGGGTCGGCGCAGTCTGGGAACCGAGTGTATTGTTTGCGTCTGAAGGTTCATCTACTCGAACGACTTGACCGAGTCCATCCACTTTACTCCTTCGCGGTCGCCCTACCTGGTCGGTGACTGTTGTAAACATCCCGTCATACGCAGTCGAAACCGTGCCGGTGCTCGACGTATTTCCTGCCCACGGAGCAGGCAACGTGGCGCCCGAATAAGTATCCATCTGGACCACACGACCTGCTCGGTCACTGCGTGAACGGTTCCAACCCATCGTCGGCTCTGAATTCGCCGCTACCGATGTATCTGCACGGAAGGGGTTGGAAACCAATACATAACTACCTAACACCGAACTGTTATTGGCAAGACAAGTGGCATCGTTCAAGGGCTGGCAGGGATTGTTAATCGCACAACGAGTCTGCACCTTTATACCGGCAGTCTCGGTAGTCAGCGCGGGAACGGAGTACTCCTCAAGTTGCCTCGTTAATCGTAGTCGACCAAGCTGATCGAAGTGTTTGATCGTAACAAGCTTGCCATCTCCGGCAGCATCCAGGTCTGAGCGCGTAACGATGCGACGGTCAGCATCGAAATACTGCATCGATAACTGGGTCTCCACGTCAGTTAGATCCGCTGCAGAGCGCACCAGTGTGGGTCGTCCCAAGGCATCATAGGAGGTGAGCGTTGAAACGTCGTTGTCCTCGTCGACAGAAGCCGTTACCAGACCCGTGTTGAAATCGTATTGACGTGTTTCGGTTCGTTTTACTGGAGATCCATATGCTGTTTCGATCTGTGTCGCATAAAGATCACTGACGGTTCCAATCTGGCCGTACGTGAACTGTGTCTGATCGCCATTTGGATGTGTTACCAAATGCGGCATTCCGTATGCCGTGTACGTGGTCGCCACGCTAATGGAGTTAGAGGCCGTCAACAACGGCGCCGTCCCTTGAGGCAACGCTCCCCTGGTTGAATCCCATGACCGGAGTTCCGTTAAATTGCCCGTCGTCAGAGCGTTATCGTAGGTGTATTCCGTATGCGATAGTGGCTGCACGCTTCCGTTCTGAATCTCTGTCCAAAACATGGCGTTGCGCAACCGTGGCGAACCGGAATTGTAGTAACTGTCCGGATCATCGGTTGTTGAATTTGAGGAATCCGGCGTCGCGCTGTAGTAGGAATTAACCGTTACCCGTTTGAGCGGTGCGGACGCAGGTATCTGCAATGCACCGCCCGGACCGCCGTGAATCGTGCTCTGGTCCACCCAATCATACTCTTTCACCTTCGTGATATTTCCGTTCTTATCGTAGGTGTAGTCCTTGATTGCAGTCTTTCCTCCAGTAATGGAGATGAACTCCGTCTTCACAAACGCGTTCACGTTAGCGCTGGCGCCTGACTGCGCCGGAAGATTATTGGCTGACCATATTCGTTCGACAACGGTGCCGTCGGGCCCGGTTGACACAAGGGGCCGACCATACATGAACGGATCCAGGAGGCTGAAAGACTCAGTCGAGACACCGCCATCAGGGCCGACGACAGTTGAGGAGTTGGCTGCACTATTACGCAAAGTGAAGTCAAAACTATACGTGGTCGTTTCAGTGACTTGAGTTGAGTCGCCATCGTACTCCCGCAAATATTTCAGATCCTTTCGTACCGGATGATTTTGGAGCACGTCCCAGGAGTCAGCCGTTGCCTGATTGTTACGCTTGTAGGTGTAATTAGCGTCGGCGCCAGACGGCAAAATCATCCTGCTAATTTCGCCCCATCCAACTGACGGATTGACTGTTCCTCCGTTGGGATAATCACTGGTGGTGGCGCCGTTATATTCGAAGTTGTAGGAGAGACTGCCGGCTTGTGTTGGCAACGTAATGCTGCTGATTACACGGAAGCCCTGATTTAACTGCTGTGTAAATGAGCTGTCCCCAGCGTAGTAAGTCTTATTAACATAAGTCGTGGTCCAGTTAATGGTCCACTTCAACTGCACTCCGCCAGTTCCCTTAGTATAAACAAAGTCCTGGTTCGAGGGACCGTATTCAAGCACGATATCTCGGCCTAGTTGATCGGCTATGCGCGTGGCCGGATTTCCATTGCTGGTGGTGGTCAGAATGTCTGTATAGTTGTTGTTGCGATCGAATATTCGCTGGCCGCCGTTGACTGCCACCGTCGGATCATTCGAAGCGCGAGTTCCGTCAGGAAAATAAAGAGTCCAATAGCGCGGGCGAGTACCGAACTGATCCGGCTGGCCAAAGGTGATAACCAGCTTCTCATACGTTCCGTCGCTGCTGTAATAGGTTCTGGTTTGATAAGTGGGTGCGGTACTGTCGATTATGTATGAAGTATTATTGCAGGTTGGACCAAGGCAGTGACAGAACAGTTGTCTGCCTTCAGGATCGGTCGCGAAGAAAGACGGATGATTGTAATCGTCATTAGTCACTCCCGTAGGCCGGAATTCGTGCGCACTTCCATCTGGAAAACGCATTCTCACTTTAATCACCTCCGCGGCTGAAGTTCGCGTAAAACATTCCTCCTGCGGAGTTCCACCATACGGATACATATAATCTGAGCGCCTGTCGATTAGCTCAAAGCTATAGCCGAGGACATAACGCCAGCTGCCAGTAAGACTCGTCGTTAAGAAAGTTCGCGTACTAAACGAAGCGCCGCCCTGGGGAACGAGAATAGCCGTTGGATCGAAAATTTTACTGTTATAGATTAGCGAAAGACGCGCGCCGGGAGAGCCACCTTGATTGGCTGGTAAAGAAGTTATCGGAATCGTGAACATCAGATTGCCATTCGAGCGGTTAATGTTCTCGATCTCGCTTAAAGTATATGAGCTTGCAGGTGCGAACCCACGCTGGGGTTGCTGCGCTGATTGCCCTTGCGCAGTAATAACCGTCCAACACAAGCACGACGTCATCACAATTAACTGAACCAGCACGCTCGAGTTCAATCGATCGCGGCGAAATCTCTCGGCGAACGCAGGTTGATTAGAATGCTTACTATTGTTTTGCGTCGTGTTTTTTAGGTTTGGCATTTCAAGGTTCTCCAACCAGCCCACACTAAAAGGTTATTGTCGGAAACATTGCACGGGCTTCTGACATGAAGCCGCGCCTCAATATTTCTGATTAGATTGCTTGGGCTATTATTGGACCTGCAGCAGACGCTGCATTGCCGGCACCATCAATCGGGAGATAATCCTGATGGTGACATTTCGTGTTCGATGGGCTATTTCATTCCGCAGCTTTCCGAGAGCGGGGAGTGGCCGGAATTTACTCCTTACATGATCCACTGTCAATAGATTTCTTATTACAAATCTCTTATCACAATTGTTTTTTAGACCGCATTTACAGGATCCTCACGATTTGTTCCGCGGCGCGTTTAGAGGCGCCGGGTTCGCCCAGCTTCTGGGCCACCTCGCGCAAACTTTCGCGCATTGCTTTATTGGTGTCTGGTTCGAGAAGCTGCAGCAGTCCAGCCGAAAGATTTTCTGCTGTGAACTGGTCCTGCATCAATTCTTTTGCGATCTCACGTCCGGCGACGAGGTTTACCAGGCCATAATGCTCTACGGTGATTAAACGCCCGAGCGTGTGCCAGTTAATTGGCGACTCCTTGTAGACAACCACCATCGGTGTTTCGAGCAGCGCGGCTTCGAGAGTTGCGGTCCCACTCGCGATCGTGGCTGCGTCTGACGCTGCGAGCGCTTCGCGAGTCTGATGTTGTACGAGCGTGATGTCTGCACAGTCATGTTCTGACAAAATTACCCGCGTCTCTTCTACTGTCCTGCTTGGTGCGACGACTACGACAGCTTGAACGTCAGGTCGCGAGGTGTGAAGTTGTTTGATCGCCTCAATCATCGGCGGCAGTATTCTTTGTAATTCCTTTATCCTGCTGCCGGGCAGGAAAGAAACAATCGGTCTCGCGGGATCGAGATCGTTGCGACGACAAAACTCTTCGCGTCCGAAGCGCGCCTTGACTTCGCCTGATAATGGATGTCCGACGAATTCGACGTGAGCGACGTCACGGGCTTTGTACCATTCAGCTTCAAACGGCAGGATCGACAACAGCAGATCGACGTCGCGTTTGATGTTGCGGATGCGACGAGGACGCCAGGCCCATAGTTGAGGACTGATGTAATAGATGACTTTCAAGCCGCGGCGGTGCAGGCTCGAGGCGAGTCGGAGATTGAATTCCGGCCAGTCGACGAGAACAACTGCGTCTGGCGTCCGTTCAATTGCAGCAATTTTGAGTTTGCGAAAGGCCTTGAGGAACTTCTGAAAGACGCGCCCGACTTCGACGATTCCCATGATGGCGAGTTCGTCGGAGTTGACGATCGTCTCGACGCCAGCCTGACGCATCAAAGGCCCGGTTGCGCCGAAGAGATCCAATTCGCCATGTTCGCGAAGCGCCTTGACGAGCGCCGCAGCGTGAGCATCACCCGACGGCTCACCAGCAACGATCATCAGTTTGTGTCGCGTGGGCACGCGCCGGATGATAGCAGACGAGAGGTCATATACGACTTATAGGACCTATTACGATTTTCGTGCTAGCATCCACGCGCGATATATGACCCGTTATCCCCTGGCTATCATAACTCTCATATTTGCTTGCCAGTTTGTATTCGCGCAGCAAACGAATCCGGTCGATCGCAAAGTCGCGAATCCGATGACGGATACGCCGAACGTCAATCCTCTTAATACAGATCAACCCGTGCAGCGTCGTCCCAGGACGCAAGGTGGAGTGCAGGGTGTCGCCACCGACGAGCTCAAGGTTACCGCCGGGAAGGAGAGTGGCTCGGGACCTGAAAACGCGCGTGTTGTGGTGTATGAAGGCAACGTCGACATCCGCATCGGCACTTATCGTTTGCAGGCAGACAAAGTCACGGTTTACGACGCTGAGAATCGAGTAGTCGCGGAAGGCAACGTCGTTTTCGACCAGGCCGACCAACAACGCATCACCGGATCGCGTGGCGAGTGGAACTATCGCACCAAAACCGGTTACTTCGTCGACTCAACCGGCTATACAAACCAGACTCAAGACGGCACACGCATTTATTTCACTGCGGATCGCGTCGAGAAGATCAGTCTCGACACGATTGTCGCGACAAACGTCCAGGTCACTGCCTGTGACGAAGACGTTCCGAAGTGGAGCTTTCACGCGAACAAGACGCGAATCAAAACCGGCGACCGCGTTTACGTTTACGGTCCGAAACTGAAACTGAAAAACGTTCCTGTGTTCTATCTGCCGTATGCTTCAGTTTCGATAAAGACGCGCGATCGCGCCTCGGGATTTTTGACGCCGACGTTTGGTGGCTCGGGTGCGAAGGGCGCCCGGTTGTCGAACGGCTACTATCTAACACTTGGGCGCTCAGCAGATTTCACTTTCCGTAGTGACATCTACACTGCGCGCGGACTCGGATTTGGTGGCGACCTGCGCACGCGCGCCAATTCGCGCTCGTATCTCAACTTCGGATTCTACGCAGTCAAGGATCGGATCTTTGGACCATCCGCCGACGCAGCTCATCCCGATCAAGGTGGCTCGAGTCTTTACGTCGACGGCGTCCACTATTTCAAGAACGGTTTCATCGCCGTCGCCGACGTCAACATCACTTCCAACCTCGCCTTCCGCCAGGTGTTCTCAGACAACATTCAACAAGCGATCTCGCCGGAAGAGACTTCGCAGGTTTTTATAAACAAGGATCACAACGAATACAGTTTTAACTTTCTCGCGCGCACGCAGGTTACGTCGCTTACGAATGCACGTATTCGTATTCGCCAGTTGCCGAGCATTAGCATCGACAAGCGTCCGGGCATCGTTAGTTTCTTCAAGGATCTGCCGCTGTATTTTTCTTTCAGTGGTTCTGCCGATGGTGTAAGCCGGAAAGAGACTGTTGAAGATGCCGTGCAGTTTGTGAATGACGTCGGCGGGAATCCGATCATTTCGCCGTCGATCGTGCAGCGTCTCGATCTGCATCCGCGATTCGAGTTGCCCTTGAATTTCGCCGGTTGGTCCATCACCGCATCGGCGGCCGGGCGCGTCACGTTCTATTCCAACTCACTCGATCCGAACACGCGTGATGTGCTGAGCCGTAACCTGACGAGATCTTATGGAGAGTTTGAAGTGGATGTGAGGCCGCCGGCGCTTGCGAGAGACTTTCGTCGTGGTGGCAACTTCTTCTTTCGTCACGTGATCGAGCCTTACGTGACGTATCGAAGGCTGACCGGCATTAACAACTTCGATCGCATCATTCGCTTCGATTACGTCGACGCGATCGCCGATACAAACGAGATCGAGTTTGGTATCGCGAATCGGTTCTTCACGCGTCGCTCGACTGAAAACGTCAGCGATGTGCCGGTGAAAGACACAGACGGGCAGAACAGACCGTTGCTGTCGAGCCAGCCTTACGAAGCGTTGACGATCACACTGCGCGGCAAATACTTTTTCGACCCGTTTTTTGGCGGCGCGTTGCTGACGAACCAGCGTAATCAGTTTTATCCGATCAATACGCTTTCGGGTTTTGTGTATGGTGGCGTGCCGCGACGCTTCTCGCCGGTCAACATCGA
>Ga0105243_10003480_pt1 | contig 12713 bp, 11 predicted proteins | sample KBSM34metaG_FD_81525 | JGI IMG/M metagenome (GOLD analysis project Ga0105243, IMG submission 81525) | Miscanthus rhizosphere microbial communities from Kellogg Biological Station, Michigan, USA - KBS M3-4 metaG | ecosystem: Host-associated > Plants > Roots > Rhizosphere > Soil | place...
ACATCAAAACGATGGGGATACCGTTACTTGCAGGCCGCGATTTTACAGAACACGATGCCGAGAACAGCGAAAAAGTGATCATCATTAACGACACCCTCGCGCGCAGACTGTGGCCGGGTCAGGATGCAGTTGGACAAATGGTTACGCAGGATGGAGGACGCCGTGTTGTTGGAGTGGTCGGCGGTGTGCGGCACGTGACCGTCGAACAGGAATCGGGTTCTGAGATGTACCTTCCCATTCGCCAGACGACCGATTTTTCCGCCGTCGAACTCGTAGTCCGAACATCACTTCCGGAAGATGCCGCGGCTACAACAATTCGATCAGCTCTAAAGCCGCTCGATCCAAACGTGGGCCCAAAGGAGTTCCGGAGCGTACAGCAGTTGGTGGATAAAGCAACTTCACCGCGTCGATTTGTCGTAATGATGCTTGCAGGGTTTTCCGGCTTTGCGTTGATTCTGGCGGCGCTTGGAATCTATGCAGTGATCTCGTATTCAGTGCAGCAACGAACCCAGGAGATCGGTATTCGCATGGCGCTCGGTGCCTCGGCTCGCAACCTGCAGGCGCACATCATACTGCAAACGCTCATACTCGCCGGCATCGGACTGATTATTGGTCTTGGCGGCTCGCTGATCATGACGAGGTCATTAGCGGCGCTACTGTTTGGTGTGAACTCGTACGATCCGGCCTCATTCATTGGCACAGTGATCGTTTTGGTTGTGGTTGCAACTATAGCGGGATATTTTCCGGCGAGACGTGCGTCCCAGATCGATCCTATCAACGCTCTTAGATCAAATTAGAAAGTCTTGACGCTTCTGCTCCAGCAATATACAGTGCCTCTGTCTTAAATTCTCCACGAGACTCCTACTCAATCGAACATCCCGGGGTGACATCACAGGTGCCGCAACGCACACTGAAGGAGATGGAACATGCCGATCCGTTTGCTGTGTAACATTCTGGTCTTGTGCTTAACCATTGTTTCTGTTTTAGTCGTTCTTACAAAAACATCTCCGACAACTTCCGTCGCGGCGCCGTCAACTCTCACGCAAACTTCGCCGTGCGCCAATAAAGAGGAAAGCGGCTTGCCGCCGCCCAGTAGTTTTCTCCCGGCGAGACTTTCGGAATTTCAAGCGCAGCTCAAATCATTTCTTACGAGTGGAAAGTATCGAACTCTGAATTGGTGTGAAGACAAGAAACTCCGCGACACTGGTCCGTTCGTAAACGGCGTCAGTTACGGCGTTCACCCGACTGTCAAAATCTATTACTCACCTGCCGTTATCAACTGGCTCCTCAAGCGAGACTCGGGCCAGTTAATTCCGGATGGAGCGATGATCGTAAAGGAACAGTATTCGGCGCCGGCAGCGCGCTATCAACTCGGTCCACCGAAAAAAATCAATGGTTGGACCATCATGATCAAAGACAGTAAAGGATCGCAGGACGGTTGGTACTGGGCCGAGATCTGGGACGCTCAGTGCATGGACAACAACAATCCTCCGTTTGCGGTTCCGTATGCAGGATTCGGACTTTACTGCGTGAGGTGTCATGCTTCGGCTGAGAAAGAGCACACGTTTACATATTCAAAGAACATCAAGGGCTTCCCGGGCGATCCGGATTCGTACTTTGTCGATCTGTCGTGGGCTTCGTCTCCCGAAAGCGCGCACGGATCAGCTCCGGCACAACCTTGTAGCGAAGCCGCGGAAAGCGATCGCGATATTCCAACCGCGGGCCACAATCCGGATGCGACCGACGTACAGGAGCAGTCGATCTTCCGAGAGATGGCGACGTTAAAACCGGCGACCGTCGATTCGAAATTCACCTCGTTCTACAAATCGATCGCTCCAGTGCCTCGCGACAAGGTGAAGAAGTTTCCGGGCGAGACTTACGATCATATTTTTCCGCAGAACATCGGCACTCCTGGTTCGCAGCCCGCACCGTCTCCCAATCCCAACCAGTTTCTGACTTCCGATCAGTGCATGGGTTGTCACAGCGGCGGCACTTACGGGAACGTGATGATCTACACCGGCACGAAGCAAAAAGATGGTTCAACTCCGGTGATGAACATTTCGCCGTTTGGTGAATGGCGCTGGTCGGCCATGGGACTGGCCGGACGCGATCCGGTGTTCTACGCGCAACTCGAAAGCGAAATCGAGTTCGTGAAGAGTTTCTTCAAAGACGATCCGGCGAAGGTCGCGGAGAAGATCAAGACCATCAACAACACGTGCTTCAAGTGTCACGGTGTGATGGGTAAGCGACGGCTCGACGACGATCACGGAGGTGCTGACAAAGGTAATTTTGAAAGTGATCTGGTCTACGCGACTTTCGACTCCGCGAACAACAGCCAGGCGTACATCTATGGAGCTTTGGCGCGAGATGGCGTGAGCTGCATGTCGTGCCATCGAATCATTGAGGATAACCCTTCCAAACCCGACGCGGATCCATTTGTCAATTTCCTGAAGACGAAGATCACTGGCAATTTTACGACCGGCAATCCGGCGGAGTTGGTTGGCCCATTCCAGGATAAGGAGATCGTCACCGATCCGATGAACAGTTCCATCGGCATAAAGCCGAAACACAATGCGTACATCAAAGACTCTCGCATGTGTGGTAACTGCCACACTATCAACCTGCCTCTGATGGACAATCCAGATGCCGATCCAAACAAACCGCATCTCGAGCAGGTAACTTATCTCGAGTGGCTCAACAGTGGTTATCAGAACGAGGTGGGAACGAATTCAAAAGCGCAAACCTGCCAGAATTGTCACATGCCGACGAGGTACACCAACTCCGCCGGCACACTCAACATCCCGACGATCCAACAGCCAATCGCATTTATCGAAGACGATCAGTATCCGCAAACCGGCAATCGTCTGCCCGATGACAAGATCCGCGTTCGCTTTAGGGATAAGGGTTTTGCGCGTCATCAACTGCAGGGTCTGAACCTTACCCTCTTGCAAATGTTTCAACAGTTCATGTCGCCTTACAAGTCGAACGGAACCAATATCCTCGCCAACGAGATTTTGGGTGTTCGGCAAAACGACTACATGTCCGGACTCGATGATCTATCCACATCGATTGATGCGTTTGTGCAACAGGCGCAGAACTCTACTGCTGACGTCTCAGTGTCGGAGCCCACAATCAGCAACCAGAAACTGATCGCGGAGGTGAAGGTAACGAACAAGACCGGTCATCGCTTCCCGAGTGGCGTTGGATTTCGCCGCGCGTTTTTAGAATTTCGTGTTGTTGATAAGGATACGGGCAAGACTGTTTGGTGTTCGGGCTGCACGAATGAGCTTGGCGTCATCGTGAAGGGTGACGGCAGTAGTGAAAGACTGCCGTCAGAGTTATTCGACGTCTACACGGATGGAACCAAGCCCGCGACGCTCGGTTATCCGGCTGCATGCAACAGGATCATTCCGCAGCATTACCAGCGACACTTCTTCTGGGATCCGCAAAAGAACGCCGGCTCGGCGATCACACGCCAGGAGCAGGTTCAGATCTATGAGGAGCTAAACCTGAATATTCAGTGTGTGATGACTACGAGTTTTCTCCGCCGCGACTATCAGTTGAAAGATAACCGCCTCCTGCCATTCGGCTGGACCAGCACCGGACCGCTCAAAGCCGACAAGACGCCCTACATCCCCGCGGATTACTTACATGAAACGCATCCAGTCAGTGTCGGTGGCGATCCTTCTTATGCTGATGGAAGTGGAACGAATGTCTTGAGGTATGAAGTGCCCTTGAGCGCCTTCACAGCGCGCAATGTAACCGTCATCGCAACTCTCTATTACCAGTCAATCCCACCATACTTCCTAAACGATCGCTTCTCCCAAGCGCCGAACGGACCAGCCACGCAACGTCTTTACTACCTAACGTCGAACCTACAGACAAAAGGAACGCCGATCGAAAACTGGAAAGTGCTGATAGCGAGCGCCAGTCAGTAAGCCACAGATAAACACGGATTGAATACGGATTAAATCCGTAAACAATCCGCGTTCATCCGTGGCCCTGCTTAATTAATCCTTAGCGTCGTTGTTGCCGATGCTGAATTCCCCGCTCGGTCGGTGCCGCTCACCACGATCGTGTACAGGTGACCATCTTTGTCCCAACCTTGTTTCGATGCCGGCAGACTCAACGTGAACGAATAGGTTCCGTTTGCCTGCACCGTGATTGAGCCACTTGGTTGGGTCGCGCCGTATTCGTCAATCACGTTGAAGCTCGCGCTAGCGACTCCGCTCAAGCTATCCGTCACACTACCGGCGATTCTGACTGTTACCGGCTTCGGTCCTTTTGGAGCAGTCGCTGGATTCGCTGAGGCTGTCATTGATGGTCGGGTAAAGTCGATGTTAACTGCCGGCGAAGTGAATGTTGCGCTGTTACCTGCGTTGTCGGTGACCGTCACTTGCTGAGTCTGATTCGCGCCCTCACCGACGAAGTGCAACGGACTTGCCGGGTTAGCGGATTGCACGCCTGACAAATCATCAGCAGTCGTGAATGAAATATCGACTGTTGTGTTATTCCAGCCGGCGGCGTTCGGCGCGGGCGTCGGATTGCCGAATGTGAGAGTTGGTGGTGTAGTGTCCTCGCGTTCGTAGGCAATGAGCTTTGTGCTGGTCGGCACCACCAGCAAGCCTTCCGCCGCTGCAAAGCTCGTCAGCGGTTGTGACACGTTGTGCTCGTCGACGTAAGGTATGCTGTCGCCAGTATTTGTCACCCAAACCTGCTGCCCAGTCGCAGCATCGACCGCATACAGCCGTCCCTGCGATGAACCAACGTAAACAAAGTTATTGACGACTAATACGGCAGATTGCAAGAAACCGTCGCCGGCAAAGCTCCAAAGGATGGAGTTGGTATTGAGGTCGCGCCCCACTAGTGTTCCGAAGGTGCCGAAAGAATGTGGACCATCAAGAAAGAAGCCTTTATCGCCGGAAAAGGCAGGAGTGTTCTTGGCATTGAAATTACCGACGATCGTTCCTGTTTGACTATCAAAGATGGTGTCAAAAGAGTCTCGGACGTACAGACGTCCGTTGTACAAGGCCGGCGTCTTGCCGCCACCGCCCGAACAACCAGGATTGTAGTGCCAAATCGTCGCACCAGTGGCAGGATTCAACTTGTAAACGTTCGGGCAGCTATAAGAGACGTACACTCCATCACTCGTCACAACAGGAGAACTGTAGTCGCCATTCGCTACCGCTGAGGTCCATATGACGGCGCCGGAGCTTGCATTAACAGCATAGGCAGTACCGCCCGATCCAGCGCCAGCTGTATACACAACGCCGTTAGAAACTGTCGGCGCTGAAGTAAAGGCACGCTGAAATGGAAGCTGTACGCTCCAGATTAGATTACCTGTGGCGCCATCAAACGAACGCAACAACCCGTGATAATTAATTGCAAACACGCGGCCATTCTCATAACACGCCGCGCCCCAGGGAACGGTCCCGCCAAGGTTGAACGACCAGATTGTCGCGCCGTTTATCGCATTCAACGCATAGAGCGTCGTACCGGCATTTACAGGGCCGTCCATTACCGTGACAAAAACCTTGCCATCGGCGATCAGCGGATAAGAAATCGGCTGTCCGAAGTTGACCGTCCATCGCTGTTTGAGGGGCGGTGTCAAATTCTCGGAAGTAATCGAGCCCTTGTGAGTGGCGTCGATCTGAAAATTACGAGCCTGTTCGGGAGTCTGTGCAGAAGCGGTAGTCGCAAACAGAGTACAGATCAGCGCAAGGAGGAGTAGTGGGAGGTTCTTCATTTTTTTCTCCGATCGAAAACCGAAACGATGAACGAGGAAAGTTTGGGCTATGTCCGTACAAAAACTGGCGGGAAATAATAGACAAGCCCGCAGTGGAAAAGCAATAAATTTTGATCTTCACCCGCAAAAACACGATCGGAGGAGCGAGAGAGCTTCGGGAATGCGGGCGGTTGGAATAGCTCCGTAGCCGAACAGCAGCCCGGAACGCGGTGGACTATCGACGGCGAATTTTGCTAAGCGTTGAATTTGGATGCCGAGTGCCGAGGCACGTTGAACTACGACGCTGATCTGTTCCACTGACGCGGAGCGCGCCAGAGCAGTTGCGTGAAGCCCGGCTACCGCCGGCACAACTTCAAGATGGTCGCGGAAGTCTTTGTTCAGGATTCGTGTGATTGTCTCGTGACGTTCCGTGTAGACGCGCCGGACTTTGCGAATGTGACGCGCGAACGCACCTGCATCGATGAACTGTGCCAGCGCGACCTGCAGGACCATCGATGTATGCCAGTCGGCAACATACTTCGCTTTCTGCACTGCAAGCGTGCAACTAGCCGGTGTTGCGACGAACCCCAGTCGCAGAGTAGGCAACAATGTCTTCGAAAACGAGCCGACGTAGATCACACGACCCGATGCATCGAGCGTGTGCAATGGTTCGACAGGACGACCTTCAAAACGAAACTCGCTGTCGTAATCGTCTTCAATGATCGCTGCATTGTTGTGATCGGCCCAGTCCAGCAATGCGAGACGTCGCGACAACGACATCATCACTCCGAGCGGGTACTGGTGCGATGGTGTTACATAGACCAGATGCGTGTTGCGCGGCAACTTGTCGACGATTATTCCTTCATTGTCGACAGGCACTCCGCGAACCTCTGCGCCAAGCGATTCGAAAAGAAAGCGCGGCGGATGATAGCCAGGATCTTCAACTGCAACTCGATCGCCCGGCGACAGAAGCGCGCGTGCAACGAGATCGAGCGATTGCTGCGCGCCGCTCGTTATCGTTATGTCATCCGCTGAAACCTGCACACCGCGAGAGATGCCGATGTGACGCGCGATGGCCTGCCTCAAACCAGAATATCCTCCCGGCTCTCCGTACACTCCGCCGGCCACAGCTTCAGAATGAAGCGCGCGCACCACAAGTCGTCGCCACGTCTCGTGAGGAAAGAGCGATGCGTCGGGAAGTCCGGTGCGGAAGTCGAATTGTGCCGGCTTGTCGAAAGCTTTCGACAGCGAGATCGAATTCCAAACCGCACGTGGCTGCAGTGAACCCTGCAGTGAACCACCGGCGCGACGAATCTTTTCTTCTCCTTGTGTACGAACAACCTGATTGTTGACGTACGTGCCCGCACCAACACGCGACGTCAGGTAGCCTTCGCCCGCAAGTCTGTCGTAAGCAACAGTGACCGTCGTGCGCGAGACTTTGAGTGAGTGGGCCAGATCACGACTCGCCGGGAGGCAATCGCCTGGTCGTAGACGACCATCACCAATCGCATTCCGTATCTGCCGGTAGATTTCACCGCTCAGGTTTTTTCGCCCGATAAGATTGACTTGAAACTCCATTGAACCGCAGTGTAGCGCGACTGAATTGGACTGGTCAAAATTGATGAAATTGGTTATTGCGCCAGTCCGATCTTACGGTGTAACTTGCCCCGATGGAACAGATCTCGACAGCGAATCGAACACAGGCCTTCGTCTATGTGCTAATCGGCGGCCTCGTAGTGGGGACGCTCGATATCACCTACGCGTGCGTGTTCTGGGCGCTGAAAGCCGGCGTACCACCGCAACGGATTTTTCAGTCCGTCGCGAAAGGCGTACTTGGTGCGGCTGCGTTTACGAGCGGCGCAGCATCGGCGGCGTTGGGGCTGTTCCTTCACTACTTCATCGCCATGATGATGTCGATCGCGTATTACGTCGTCGCGCGAAGTTGGACCGGCCTCGTCGAACGGCCGCTGCTATTCGGCGCCGCCTACGGACTCGTGCTTTACGGCGTGATGAACTACATCGTCGTGCCGCTCTCAGCCGCGCGTGGCGGTGGTTCGGGGGGCGCACTGTGGGTGACACTGAGCATCATCGTGCATGCTCTGCTGATCGGAGTGCCGATCGCTTTGTTTGCAAGGAAAGCGATCTAAGGTTTTAAAGTGTGATAGATCAGCGTGTGTGTAGGGACGTCAATTCCGGATTCGCTTGCCATCCGCACTACTGCTCCGTTTTGTGCTTCGAGCTCCGATGGTTTTCCAGCAGCGATGTCGCGTTGCATTGAGCTTGTTGCATCGTCAGGTAAGCCATCGACAGCGGCCATGACTTTCTCGACTGAATCTGACGGCAGCCTGACTCCGCGCGCGTGGGCCAGCGCGTAGATTTCTTCCATCGCGCTCAGCATTTGTGCGCGTCGTTTCGGATCTGAGCGCACAACTCCAGCGGGCGCGTTAGCGAGAGCACCGACGCCACTAAACGACGCGATGAAGAGAAACTTCGTCCAAAGCGCGACTTGAATGTCGGCTGCGATGGTTGTGTCGAGGCCGGCCTGCTTGAATACTTCTTCGATCTTCGTGATACGTTCGGTGCGTTGATTGTCGAGTTCTCCGATAATGATCGTCGGTGCGAAACCGGCATGTCGAATATGACCAGGCTCGACGACGAAGCTCACAATCCTGCAAAGTCCGCCGATCACGTTCTTAGAACCTAACTCGTCAACGAGTTGCGGCACAGCATCCACGCCATTTTGTAAAGGAAGCACGGTCGTGGTTGGTCCAACGACGGGTTTGATCGCACGCGCAGCTTCAGGCACTTGCCACGCCTTCACGCCGAGAATCACAAGATCCGTCTCGCCAACTTCTTTGACGTTGTCCGTCGTTCTTGCGGGATAGATGACGAAGTCGCCACTCGGGCTATCAACCCTTAGTCCATTGGTCTTGATCGCGCGCAAGTGTTCGCCCCGAGCAATAAACGTAACATCCTCACCCGCCTGCGCCAGCCGGCCACCAAAGTACCCACCAACACCGCCTGTTCCGTAGACAACTATTCGCATTTAATCTGGCCCACTGTACACATCACAAAGATGGAATTGAAGCTTAGCGAGACTTTTGACGCCGTTGGGTCAGTGCGAGTTCGTGAGTTCGGAGCGTTCGCTTGCCTTGGCGTGCATCGGCGAAAGCTTTCAATCCTTCGCTCAGTTCTGCGAAGAGACTACGCTGGGCACTGTGCAACTTTTTGCGTTTTGCAGGTTTTGTCTTACGAGACAAACCAGGATTGTTACGCTGCGACATCGATGTAGGAAGAGTAGGTCGACGGTTCTGGAATTGCGTAGCCTTCCTCGCGTAGACCTTCAATGTGAAATTGGATAGCTTCCTGAATGTTGCGTTCGACTTCTTCTTTTGTCTGACCCGTCGATCCGCAGCCCGGTACATCTGGTGAGTATGCAGAATAACCGGTATCAGTTTTCTCGACGATAATTAGGTATTTCTTCATTGTTTCAATCCTGCTTGCTTGAGGATGTTATTTGCGGTACCGACAGCTACGTCATCGTTTGGTTTTCCAGGTACTGTCACGAGCCCCGGTTTGGTTGAATGTTTGTATTGATGATGGCTGCCCTTCGTTCGCACCCAATACCATCCGTCCTTCTCAATCCGCTTCACGAGTTCGCGTACTTTCACTGTCCCTTAACATAATTCTTCCACAGTGCCTGGTCAATGAGCAGATGTACTGGTTACTTCCGAATTGCGATCCGAACACGTTTGTAAAAACGATCGATGGCATCCGGCATGTGGTCGCGCGCAGACCGATTAGTTCTGGTGAGGAAATCACGTACGACTATATTATTGACTGTCACGGCGGCATCTTTTGGCAATGTAGTTGCGGCAGCGGGCGCTGTCGCGGAACAATAGTCTCCAGCTTTTTCGAATTGCCGGTCGAGTTACGACGCGCTTGGTAAGTTGAGTAGAAAATGAATCCAGCTCCAGTTAAACCAACGGTCCCCTTCTCGACTTTGGACTCGCTCGACATCCGCGTTGGTACTATCATCGCCGTCGAGGAAGTACCTCAGTCATCGAAGCTCATGCGGCTTGTTGTGTCTTTCGGCGATCACAATCGCTCGATCCTTGCCGGCATCAAGAAAGAGCGCCCGAATCCACAGGAACTTCAAGGACGCCAGGCACTCTTCGTCGTCAACCTAGAACCGAGACGCATGGCCGGCGAACTCTCAGAAGGCATGCTCTTCGACATCGGTTATGCCGACGGCATCACACCCGTACTCGCAATCCCTGAAGCCGCTGTTCCGGACGGAACGCGTGCAGGGTAGCGATTAAATACGTTTCAGAGGCTTTGCGTGAAAATCATTTCAGTCAATGTGGGTTTACCGCGGTTGGTACTGCGGAATGGTGAACCAGTCTCGACCGGGATCTTCAAAGAGCCAGTCCCGCAGCGCGTAATGATGCGGACGTTGAATCTCGATGGCGATCGGCAGGCGGATCTGTCCGTGCATGGTGGAGCGGAAAAGGCGGTCTACGTTTATCCATCAGAGCACTACGACTTCTGGAAACATGAACTACCGGACATGGACCTACCATGGGGCATCTTCGGCGAGAATCTCACCACCACCGGCTTACTCGAAACTGAAGTCAACATTGGCGACAAGTTTCGCATCGGCACGGCTGAAGTAATGGTCACACAGCCTCGCATGCCCTGCTACAAACTCGGAATTCGTTTTGGACGTGCTGACATCATCAAGCGCTTTCTGCTCAGCGAGCGCACGGGGTTTTACCTGTCAGTCTTAAAAGAAGGTGAAGTCGGTGCCGGCGATGAAGTCGAACTACTCAAGAAAAACGCGGCCGGCGTAAAGGTGGTGGACGTCACGCGTCTATATAGCAGCGACAAGGACAACGTGGATTTGCTGCGACGGCTAATCGCATTGGAGGAATTGCCTGAAAGCTGGCGGAACTACCTCCGGAAACGTCTCGAAAACCTGGGTGCATAAGCTCATGTTAATAAAACGCAAGATCGCGTTGCTGAGTACAGTATCTGTGCTGGCCCACCTCGTGGTCTCTATTGTTCATGGTCGCGCGCATGAACGATTAAGTGTGGGACTGAGCAACTGGCAAAACATCTACGTGTTGACCGTTATCGTGATCGCGCCACTGATCGCCATGGTGTTGATCTGGACGCGACTGGCCCGCCCTGGTCTCGTGCTGCTCGTGATTTCGATGTTGGGCTCGCTGATCTTTGGAGTTGCCTACCACTACGTTGTGATCTCTCCCGATCACGTCTCGCACATCCCATCCGGCGACGCGCAAGGTTTGTTTCGCACGACCGCATTGCTCCTGGTAGTGACAGAGTTGTTCGGCGTCGTTGTTGGGTTGTGGGGTCTACGAGAAACTAGCCACAGATGAACGCAGATCTGCGCTCATCCGCGTTCATCTGTGGCGAAAATTATTCTCGGCGATGCGGTCAGCGGCCTTGTTGGTTGAGATGTTCTCCGCACTGGCGAGCTCGAGAATGTTCAGGACAGTGTCGTAGATCTCATTCACTTTCCTGGCGACATGCTCGGGTTTCCAATCCAGCAGTCCTACACAGCCGCTGAAGACTCCTCCTGAATTTGCAGCATAATCGGGAACGTAAAGGATGCCTCGCTCTTTGAGTATCTCGCCATGACGATCTTCAAGTAGTTGATTGTTTGCCGCACCCGCGACGATTTGTGCATGAAGTTGAGGAATTGAATGATCGTTAATCACTGCACCGAGTGCACAAGGCGCGAAGATGTCCGCGCGCACCCCGAGAATCGCATGACTCTCAACAACAACAGCATCGAACTCATCGACCAGCCGTAGAGTCTTCTGAGAATCGACGTCGCTGACGATCAGTTTCGCTCCCGCGGCGTGCAGATTCTTCGCGAGGTTGTAACCAACATTGCCGCAGCCTTGCAGCGCAACCGTAACGCCGGAGAGTTCTTCGCTCTTCCAGGCGTGCTGGGCCGCGGCCTGCATTGCACGAAAGACACCGCGCGCCGTGAAAGGAGAAGGATCGCCGGTGCCGCTGAGAAGACCAGCGACGTGACTCGTCTCGCGTCGCACGATTTCCATGTCTGAAGGACTTGTTCCCACGTCTTCCGCGGTGATGAAATCGCCACCGAGGGTTTCAACAAAACGCCCATGAGCACTAAAAATTGCATCGCGATCCAAAATATTGTTATCGCCGATAACGACAGCCTTCCCACCTCCCAATGGCAGCGCGGCAAGGGCATTCTTGTAAGTCATTCCGCGCGACAGCCGTAAGGCATCAATCAACGCATCGTCCTCGTTGGCGTAATGCCACACGCGCGTACCACCGACCGCTGGACCACGCGCCGTGCTATGAATCGCGATGATGCCGTGATAACCGATCGCCGGATCGCGTCCTATAAAGACCTTTTCGTGTTCGCTGTTCGTTGTCTTCTCGTAAATTTCCATAACTTTTCCAAACGACCGGGATTATCATTCAGTTCACCGTAACTTTTCCGCTCCACCGCAGTTTTATCAATAGAAACTGGCGCGAGGATGACTTGAGTCGGGATACTGAATCGGACGAACGCATGGCTATAGAGGCTGCTCAGCAGGATCCGGGCCGCTTTGCGGAGCTCTATGAGCGGAATTTTCACGCCGTCTACGCCTATGTTGCGCGCCGCGTTCACGATCGATCCGAAGCACAGGACCTCACCGCGCACGTCTTTCAACAAGCCCTCGCCAACATTGGCAAGTTTAAATGGCGTGGTGCTCCGTTCGTAACCTGGCTCTACCGAATTGCCGCGAATGCAATCGCCGACCAGGCGCGAAAGAAGTCACGCGAAGCGGCTGATACTGAAGCGACGTCGAACACTGTTGTGGATCCGGATCTCGAACAAGTAGAACGTCGTGCGCAACTCTTTCGCGCCGTCGAAGGTGTTCCGCTTTATCAGTATGCGCTGAACCTGCGGCTCGCGGCGGCGCTCGACGCGCTGGCC
>Ga0105243_10003486_pt1 | contig 12706 bp, 14 predicted proteins | sample KBSM34metaG_FD_81525 | JGI IMG/M metagenome (GOLD analysis project Ga0105243, IMG submission 81525) | Miscanthus rhizosphere microbial communities from Kellogg Biological Station, Michigan, USA - KBS M3-4 metaG | ecosystem: Host-associated > Plants > Roots > Rhizosphere > Soil | place...
CCGATGGTCGCCCGCGACTTCGAGATGGCGCTCGAGCGGCTGGTGCCGGAGGACTGGGGCTGGCAGCACATCGAGGAAGGCGAGGAAAACGCGCCGACCCACATCCGGGCGGCGCTCATGGGCCCGAGTGTCCTCGTGCCGCTGCGCGAGGACGGGACGATGGCGCTCGGCACGTGGCAGGGGATCTTCTTCTGCGAGCTCGACGGGCCGCGCACCCGGTCGGTGCACGTCTCCGTGCTCGGGTAGAGGGCTACGCTCCAGCCGTGGCAGCGCCCGTCCGCAAGGGAGAAGAGGTCGAGCTCCGCGTCGACTCGCTCGCGTACGGCGGAAACGGCGTGGCGCGGCTCGACGGATTCGTCGTCTTCGTTCGCGGCGGCCTGCCCGGCGACGTCGTCCGGGCGCGCGCCACGAAGGTCAAGCGTGGGTTCGCCGAGGCAACCCGGACGGCGCTCCTCGAGCCAGGCCCCGACCGCGTCGATGCGCCGTGCCGGCATTTCGGCATCTGCGGCGGCTGCCGCTTCCAGGACCTCGCGTACGAGCGGCAGGTCGCGGCAAAGGCCGACCAGGTCCGCGACGCGCTCGTCCGGCTCGGCGGTTATCCCGAGCCGCCGCTCCAGCCGATCGTCCCGGCCCGCTCGATCTATGGCTATCGCAACAAGCTCGAGTACTCGTTCGCGGCCGGCGAGGACGGCGCTCTCGCCCTCGGGTTCCACCGGGCGGGCCGGTGGGACGAGGTCGTCCACGTCGACGAGTGCCTGCTCACGACGGACCTCGGGAACGCCGTCCGCACCGCGGTCCTCGAGTGGGCGCGCTCGGAGGGGCTCGAGCCGTACGACCAGGAGACGCAGACCGGGTACCTGCGCCACCTGGTCCTCCGTGAGGCGCGCAACACCGGCCAGCTGCTCGTCCTTCTCGTGACCGCGCCGGGCGAGCACTTCGATGCCGACTTCCTGATCGAGACGCTGACGCGCTTCCCCGAGGTCAGGTCGATCCACTGGGCGGTGAACGACCGCCCGGCCGAGGTAACGAACCTGCCGACGCGCCTCCTGTGGGGTCAGGAGTGGGTCGAGGAGGAGCTCCTCGGGCTGCGCTTCCGCGTGCGCCCGAACGCCTTCCTGCAGACGAACACCGAGATGGCCGAGACGCTCTACGAACTCGCGCGAGACGGCGCCGCGCTCACCGGCACGGAGCGGGTGTACGACCTCTACTGCGGCACCGGGACGATCGGCCTCGCGCTCGCGGCGGACGCCGCGTCGGTGTGGGGCGTCGAGATCTCCGAGGAGTCCGTCGCCTGCGCGATCGAGAACGCGGAGGCGAACGGCGTCTCGAACGCGCGGTTCTTCGCCGGGAACGTCGGGCAGTCGCTCGAGGAGCTCGCCGAGCGCGCCGGCGCCCCGGACGTCATCGTCGTCGACCCGCCGCGCGCCGGGCTGGCGGGGAAGGCGCTCCGCCGGACGGGCGAGCTCCGCGCACCACGCCTGGTCTACGTCTCCTGCAACCCGACGACGCTCGCGTCCGATCTCGCCGTGCTGCGCGACGAGTACGGCTACGAGCTCGTCCGCTGCACCCCGGTCGACATGTTCCCGCACACCCCGCACATCGAGAGCGTCTCAGTGCTCACGCGTGCACAGGGTTCTGCCGAAGAGCATGATGCCGGGCAGGGGGCGAGGTGACCGAGGCAGGACGAGACGAAAGGTGACGATGTGAACGGACGACGGCTGGCGGCACTCCTCATCGCGGCGGTTGCGCTCATCGCGGCCGGCTGCGGTGGCAGCGACAGCAACGAGGCGAGCCCGGACACGACGGCGGTACCCACGGAGACCATGTCGGTCGAAACGACCTCGACGACCGATTCCGGGACGAGCACCGATGACGGCTCGATCGGCAACCTCTCGGGCGATTGCGCGCAGTTCGCAGGGGTCTCCTCGAAGATCGCCCAGTCGCTCTCCGGGCAGGACGCCAACATGGAGGATGCTGCGAAGGCATTCGCCGACATCGCCGACCAGGTGCCGGACGAGATCAAGGACGACTACCAGGTCATCGCGGAGAACTTCTCCAAGATCGCGGAGGCGCTCAAGGGAGTCGACCTGACGAACGGCGAGACACCGAGCCCGGAAGCGCTCGCCAAGCTGCAGGAGCTCTCGAAGTCGATGGATTCGGCCGAGGTGCAGCAGGCGACGCAGAACATCGAGGCCTGGGTCAGCCAGCACTGCTGAGCGGGCTGCGGCTCGCTCTAGCGGGGGGCGCGGCGCTGTCCGCGCCCCCCGCCGCGTGACGTCCGCCACACGAGGTCGGCGTTCGGAACGAGGAAGCCGAGCGAGAGAGCGGGAAGCGCAGGGAGCCCTCGGAGGTCGAAGACGTACGTCGCGACGAGCGTCGCCGACAGCGCTGCCGTCATTCCCACCCAGGTCGCCCGCACGCGGAGCCCGAACCGGGCCGCGGCCGCCAGGAAGAGCGCAAAGAAGATCACATCCGGCGGGCCGAGGCGCGCGGCGGCGTCCTCGCCGGGCACGGCGAACGCGACCGAGATCCGCTCGAAGAGGCCCGGCTGCTCCTCGACGACGGCTTTGGTCGGCCCGCGGTAGACGGACGCGATGTCGACCCACGGGATCGCGGCGGCGACGAGCACAACCCAGGCGAGCGCGTCGAGCATCTGGACGAAGGCGAACCCCGCCAGCGTGAAGGCGAGGATCTTCGCGACGTTGAAGCACCCCTCGAAGCCGGCGAGGTCGAGCAGCGCGGCGAGACCGCCGACCAGGAGGGCAGCCGGCAGCGTCCGGGGGTCGGCGGCGAACGGGAGGAGGAGCCAGGCCACGGCGAACGTCGCCGGCAAGAGGAGCCCCGCGACGAGCGCCACGTCCCACGAATCGGCGACATCCGGCAGCCGTTCGGCGTAGGCGTCCCAGACGGCGAGCCCGACGAGCACGACGGCGAGGAGGCCTCCCCTCGTCTGCCGCTGCGCCGCCCCGCGCGTCGCGCTCAGTAGGGCGGGAGCTCGGACCACCAGGCACCGAGCGCCTTGAACGCGTTCCAGAAGCGCGTCTTGGCGTCCTGCTCGTCGAGAGACGCGTCGATATCGGGGGTGACGAGGGCGTCGATCGTCGGCGTGAAGGGCTGGATCTCGCCGGGACGAGCGACGTCGACGGCGTCCGAGAGCGGGAAGTCGAGGTCATCGAGGAACGCGACCGTCTCGGAGCCCATCGCGACGACGAGCTTTGGCTGGACGATGTGGAGCTCGCGGGTGAGCCATCGCCTCGCGTCCTCGGGCTCCTCCGTCCCGAACTTGAGGCAGTTCGTCCCGTAGATCGCGAGCGGGTCGACGGAGAGCCGCTGGAGCGACTTCAGGAGCGCCTGTCCGGCACGTCCGAAGAACGCGACACCTTCGGCGATCTCGCTCTGGGTGGGGCGGTACTTGAGGAGGAACACGTCCCCGAGCGGGTGACCGCTGCCGAGCACCGGGACGTGCAGCTCGTCCCCGAGCGCGAGGAGCTCGTCCCCGAGCTCGTTGATCTCCGAGATCGCCCGGCGGAGGTAGCGCTCCTGGATCTCGTCGGAACCCGATCGCTGTGCGACCGAGCTCCTGCGAGACGGGCGAGGCTGCTCGTCCGCGTCGGCCATCGCTTGTGTCATTCGGGAGAACTGGGTCTGCTTCCTCTGCGCGTCAGCCGCTCCCGACGCGCTCCTTGACCTGCGCCACCCACTTGAGCGACTGGAGCAGCGCGAGCGACTTGGGCCGACGCAGCACCTCCGCAGTGCGCAGCGAGAGGAGGAACTCCTCCGGCCCGTCGAAGCGGCGCATCCGCAACACGCCGGTCCCGACGCCCTGGAGGACGTGCGCGTCCGAGCCGGCGCCCTGGAGCAGCCCGTACTTGCGCGCGAACCGGAGCGCCTCGTCGTTGAAGGCGTCGAAGAGGAGCCGGGCGTTGTAGACCTCGAGGACGTCGATCTCGGGGAGATGCCGGTGGAGCGTCGCCGGCGTGGGAATCGAGTGCATGCGGTCGAAGGGATGCGGGACGTAGACGACGCCCTCCTGCTCGCGGATTGCGGCCAGCGTGTCCGCGAACGACATACCCCGGGGGATCTCCTCGTGGAGGAACAGTCCGATCACCTCACCGTCCCGGTCGGTCTTCACCTCCTCGCCCGGGATCACGATCAGCTCGCGCGTTCGCGCGGCCCCCACCGTCTCGAGCGCGCCGCCGAAGACGTTGTGATCCGTGACGGCGATCGCGCCGAGCCCCTCGGACTCCGCGTGGTCGACAAGCGCGGCCGGCTCGATCGAGCAGTCGTGCGACCAACGCGTGTGCATGTGGAGGTCGGCGACGATCCACTCGCGGTCGGCGAGCGGCTCGGTCGTCGACCGCCGCGCCTCTCGTCGACGGCCTCGTGCCTCGAGGTAGACGCGCTCGAGCTCCTCCGCGACGTCCACGAAGCTGGCGCCCGCGAGCGCAGCGCGCCGCGCATCCGCATCGTGGCGCCGAGCTTCTGCGTCCTCGGCAAACCGCATCAGGGCAGCCGCGGCAAGCTCCGGCTGCTCGTCGACGCCGGGCGGCTCGACGACGGCGCATCCGGCCGCGGCCGCCTCGGTCCGGAGTCGCACGAGCCCGTCCGGCGAGGGCACGACGATCGCCGCGTCGCGGAGGATCGCGGCCCGTGCATCGCCGCGCGCCGCTGTCCGCGCGTGGACGCGCTCGCGCAGCCCAAGCGGGATCGACGGTCGCGCCGCGAGCGGGGCTGTCCGAAGCAGGATCGCCTCCCAGCTGTCCAGGCCGCGGAGCGCGCGGAGCGCCGCGCGGACGATGGGCAGCCCGCCGGCCGACGTCTCGATGACGACGAGGTTCGCCTTGTCGGGCGCGGGCGCGAACCGCTCGAGATCGACGCCGGCCGGGACGACCGCGTACGCGCCGGGAAACCGCGCAGCGGCGCGCTCGGCGACGTCGTCGCTCGTTGCAAGCAGCTGGTCGATCCTGGCCAGCAGGCGATCGCGCTGGTTCCTCCGTGGTGGGAAGCCAAGGCGCTCCGCGTCGACGAAGGTCGCCGCAGTGGTGGTGCGGGCCTCGAGCAGCGCAACGTACGACAGCCCCGGGAGCGCGGGGTCGAACCCGTGGACGACGTCGAAGTCGCCGCGCCGCAGCGCCGTCGCGACGTTCGCGCGAACGCCGACGGGCAGCCCGACCGCCGCTCGGGGTGAGACCGGAACTGCGCGAGAGATGGCGACGACCCCGTCGAGCTCGCCCGTCTGCAGCGCCCTCCGCCCTGCGAGAAGCTCCGTCGAGCGAGATGAGGGCGCCAGTACGACCACCGCGTGCCCGCGCGCGCGGAGCGCATCGGCGACTCCGGCGACGTGCTCGTTCGTGTCGTGCGGCACCGACCACGCGTGCGGCGTCACCAGGCAAATGCGGAGCGACACGGGCCTCGATTGTAGGGGTGACTAGGCTCTCGTCGTGGACGACCTCACGATCACCGTGCGGCCGAACGGCCCGTACAAGATCGTCGGGCCCGTGTCGATCGTCGATGCCGACGGCCGAGCATTCGAGCTGCCCGAGGGGAGGGCGGTCGTGCTCTGTCGCTGCGGGCGCTCGGCGACGAAGCCGTTCTGCGACGCCACGCATCGGCGGATCGGGTTCGTGGCCGACGACGTCGCGCCGCAGATCGCACCCGCAGAGCACGATCGTCCGAGCGTATAGAGTCGCCCGGTGCCCGAGGCGCGCCTCGCCGACACCGGCTCCGGCCTCGCACCCGTCTCCGACGGCTGGTTCGTCGTCAACGTGCGGGACGTCGAATGGTGGGTCTCGAGCACGTTCGGCTCGGGGTGCACGTTCGAAAGCCGCGAGCACGAGATGCCGCAGCTCGGAATCAATCTCAGCGTCCTCGAGCCGGGCCAAGCGAACTGTCTCTACCACTCGGAGTCGCAGCAGGAAGCGTTCCTCGTGCTGTCCGGGGAGTGCAAGGTGCTGATCGACGGCGAGGAGCGACTGCTCGGCCCATGGGACTTCGTCCACTGCCCGGCCGGGGTCGAGCACGTCTTCGTGGGTGCGGGCGACGCGCCGAGCGTGATCCTGATGGCCGGCGCACGGACGCCGGACGAGCAGATTCTCTATCCGGTCTCGGAGCTCGCGTCGCGCTACGGCGCCTCAGCGGAGGAGGAGACCCCCGACCCGAAGCAGGCGTACGCACCGTTCGAGCGGCCCGAGCGGGGCCGTCCGACGTACTGGGATGCCCTGCCGTGGGCGTGAGCCGCCCCTAGAGCCGCAGCACCATCTCGTGCTGCCTGACGTCGGCGCTCGCACCGAGCCGCCCGAGGACAGCCCCGGCCGCGTCGCCCGCGGGCAGATTGAGGACGCCGAGGCGGTCGCCCAGCGTGCGCGCTCCGGCGAGCAGCATCTCGAGCGCATCCTCCCCGCCGGCGACCTGCACGACGTCTACGCGCGCGCCCGTGACGCGGACGACGGCCGCCGCACCGTCGACCGCGAGCCCGCGCGGCGCGTCGATCCTGGCGAGCGAGGCGTCGTCTCGCTGCCAGGGCTCGCGCCCGGAGCGGTGCGCACGGATCCAGGCGTGCGCTTCGGCGGCGGGAACCTCAGGTGCCACACCGTCCGCTCCGCCGACGAGAGACCAGACGACAAGGTCGCGAACCAGCCCGTACCCGAGCTCCTCGTACAGGGCTCTCGCGCTCGTGTTCTCGGCGATCACCTCGAGCCAGACCTGCGCCGCGCCGCGCGCGCGGGCCTCGTCGTGGACCGCCCGCATGAGCGCCCGTCCCGCTCCGCGGCGCCGTTCCCCCGGCACGACCCCGAGGCCGCCGATCCAGGCGTCGGCACCCCGGAGGCCGAGATTCGCAAGCCCGATAGGCGCGCCGTCGCGGACGGCGACCCGAGACGCGTCGCGGTCGAGGTCGTACGCCGCCGTGAAGGAGCGCATCGTGTCCTCGTCGACCGCGAACGGGACGAGATACCCCTCGTACGCCGCGGTGAAGAGACGGGCGAGCTCGACGTCGTCGAGCTGCGAGGCCGAAACGAGCTCGAGCTGCCCCACGGGCCCGAGCCTAGAGGCTCCGCTGTCGAGAGCGGCGAAGGAGGGGCGGCGGCTCGCCGACCGTCGCCCCGTACAGCTCAGCGTTTTGCGGGGGTCTTCGCCTTCTTCTCCGACTTCAGTGCGTTCTGCCGGATGAAGCGCTCGGTGTTGTCGCGCGCCTCGCTGTCGACGATCTGCACGGGTGGCGACTTCATCAGGTAGCTCGACGGCGCCTCGAGCGCCCCCGCGATGCCGTTGTTCAGCGCCAGCTTGGCGAGCCGGACCGCGTCGATGACGATCCCGGCCGAGTTGGGCGAGTCCCAGACCTCGAGCTTGAGCTCGACGTTGAGCGGAACGTCGCCGAACGACGTGCCCTCCATGCGGATGTACGCCCACTTGCGATCAGTCAGCCAGGGCACGTAGTCGGACGGGCCGACGTGAACGTTGTCGGCGCCGATGTCGTAGTCGAGCATCGACGTGACGGCGTTCGTCTTCGAGATCTTCTTCGACTCGAGCCGATCGCGCTCAAGCATGTTGCGAAAGTCGGAGTTGCCGCCGACGTTGAGCTGCATCGTCCGGTCGAGATGGACGCCGCGGTCCTGGAATAGCGTCGTCAGAACGCGGTGCGAGATCGTCGCGCCGACCTGCGACTTGATGTCGTCGCCGATGATCGGCACGCCCGCGTCCTCGAAGCGCTTCTGCCAGTAGCTCTCGCGCGCGAGGAACACCGGCATGCAGTTGACCATCGCGCAGCCGGCCTCGAGGATCTTCTCCGCATACCACTTGGTCGCGGCCTCGGAGCCGACGGGGAGGTAGTTCACCACGACGTCGGTGCCGGTCTCGCGGAGGATCCTGACGATGTCCGCGGTCTCGCCCGGCGCCTTCTCGACGACCTGCCCCAGGTACTTCCCGATGCCGTCGTGAGTCATGCCGCGCGACACCGTGACGCCGGTGCCCGGCACGTCGGCGAACTTGATCGTGTCGTTCGGAAAGGCCCAGATCGCCTCGGCGAGGTCGACGCCGACCTTTCCCTTGACGACGTCGAACGCGGCGGTGAACTCGATGTCCGAGATGTGGTAGCCGCCGAGGTCGACGTGCATCAGGCCGGGGACGGTGTCGTCCCGCTTCGCGTCCTTGTAGTACTCGACCCCCTGGAGGAGGGAGTTCGCGCAGTTGCCGACGCCGATGATCGCGACGCGGACCTTGTCCTTCGCGCGCGCACCGCCGTTCTTCGAGCCGTTCGTCTCGGCCATGGTGTCCTTTCCGTTGCTCACAGCTGGGATGCCGAGCCCGTCCGTGAGCGCGGCGATGATGACGTCGTTGGCGTTGGTGTCGCGACGCGACGCCTCGGCATGGATCTCGTCCTTGAGCTCCTGGGGGACCCGGAGGAGGAGGACAGGGCTCGAGCCCGCCAGCACCTTCCGCCGCCGGCCGCTCGGTGCATACGGGACGTCGAAGCTCGCAGCGAGGATGCCCGCCGCGACGTCGTTCACGTTCGAGGCCCGTCGGGCGGTCTCGCGGACGAGGGCGCCCTTGAGCGGGGCCGGCATCCTCACGAGGATTCCGGTGCGTCTCCGAGAAGTGCTAGCAGCCAAAGTGCTAGCAGGCTACCACGCGTTGTGGTCAGTTGACGACGCAGCGGCTGTCGCCCGCAAGCAGCTCGCGTTGCGAGACGTTCGCCCCGTCGTCGACGGCCGCGTCGTAGGCGGCCGGCGCGGGGCCCTGCCACATGACGTCCGGCGTCACGCCGGGGCCGATCACGGTCGCGCGATACCGCTTGCCGCTCCCCACCCCGTGTGCGCCGTGCGGGTAGAAGCCGTAGCAGAAGCCCCCACCGGGAGCGTGGGTCAGGAAGCTGTTCTCGCGCATCCATCCCGATCCGTACGCGGAGTCGAAGGTGTCGACGAACACGTTGCGCCCGTACGTGTCGAGCGGGACTCCAAACCGCGTCGACCGGAAGCCGAACACCCCCTGTCCCCGGTACGTGAGCCGGCCGTACAGATGGTGGAAGCGACGGTAGGACCAGTCCGTCCAAACCTCGATCTTCGCGGGCGCACCCGTCCAGTGCGAGAGGCGGAGCTCCCGGGCGGCACGGTCGCCGCTCGCCGGCGCACCGTAGTTCGGCAGCAGCCGCTGCCACGCCTGCACCGCCCAGTGGGAGCCGTCAGAGGCCGTGCACGCGGCGACCTGCCACGCCAGAGGCGGCCCCGTATAGCGCCCACAGGTGTTCGGTCCGATCGATCCGCCGTAGCTGAGCTGGAATGCGACCTGCGGCCGCACGCGACTGGGAGGGCGCGCATCGATCGCCCCGGACGCGAGCAGGCGCTTCGTCTGCCCGCCCGAGCGGAACGAGATGAGCGCCCGACCCTGCGCGTCGGCCTCGATGCGCACATCCGACGCGTCGCGCCCGATCAGCTCGGACGCGACAGCAGCGTTCGGCGCGACGAGCGCCACGACGGCCGCGACCGCGGAGACGAGCGTGCGCCGCAGAGGAGGATCGCTTCCTGCGCCCATCGCCCAGCCTCCTCTCGAGCGTGGTACGGCCGGATGCCGTGCCGGGATTGTGCTCCTCCATCGTCCGTACGACAACGCCCTCTCGAGCAGGACGGGGCCGCGCAGGGCTCAGGAGGTCTCGGCGAGCTCGCGCAGCTGGCGTCGCACGAACAGCATGCGCTGCGCGACGGTGACCCAGGCCATCAGCGCGAGAAGGTAGATGGGCCACTGCAGCAGGCCCCACGGCGCGATCCCGAGCGCGACCGAGACGATCACCACCCGCTCGAGGCGCGAGCCGAACCCGACGTCGCCACGCAATCCGAGCATCTCGGCCTTCGCACGCGTGTAGCTCACGAGCAACGAGCCGATCACGGCGAGGAAGGTCGCGACGAGCGCCACCTCGTTCGAGTCGCGCATGAAGACGAGCCCGATCGACGTCAGCATCGCCGCCTCGCCGAGCCGGTCGAAGGTCGAGTCGAGGAACGCACCGAACACCGTACCCTTCCCGGCCGCGCGCGCGAGCGCGCCGTCGAGGATGTCGGCCACCGAGCCCGCGATGAAGAGGATGCCGCCGAGCCAGAAGAAGAGGTACTCGTTGCGCTCCTCGAAGCCGACGAGCACCGCGCCCGCGACGCAGAGGGCGAGCCCCGCGATCGAGAGCATGTCCGGCGTCAGCTTCGTCCGGGCGACGCCGTGCATCGAGCGCCGCAGGATCTCGCGCGCGGCGGCTGTGTACTCCTGCTTGACCCGGTCGAGCTGGCTGACTCTCGGAGCGTCGCCCGGCTCGCTCACGTGGTGCCTGCGAGCACCCGGGGGAGGCGTCTGCGGAAGAGCAGGAGCGCGGTCAGAATCGCGACCGCGAACCCGGCAACGCAGTCGAGCCAGTAGTGGTTCCCCGTCCCCATCACCGAGAAGCAGACCCACGCGGGCCAGACCAGCCACGCCGCGCGGGCGGGCCAGGACCGGCACACGGAGGCCATCACCACGCCGACGATCAGCGCGTCCATCGCGTGCAGGCTCGGCATCGCCGCGTACGGGTTGGCGGCGAACGCGATCAGGCCGCTGTCGTGATTGATCGATGCGTAGTCGGAGAGGGTGTCGGAAAAGCCCCACTCCGGGTACATGCGGGGCGGCGCCGTCGGCATGAGGACGTACCCGAGCAGGCCGATCAGGTTCGCCCCGATCAGCCAGTTGCGGAAGTCCGCAAAGCGGTCGTGATGGCGGAAGTACACCCACAGGAGCGTCACGCCGACGACCGCGAACTGGGAGAGCCAGTAGGTGTACGTCGTCGCGAAGATGAGGAGGCCGGAGCTCTGCACGAAGCCCTGGACGGCCGGCTCGACGAGCGCGTGCAGCCGGTTCTCGGCCTCGATCACGAGGGTGCCGTTCCAGAACGCCTCGCCGACCTCGCGGTCCGCCGCACCACGCGCCACCTGATAGGCGCCGTAGAAGCCGAACCACAGCGCGAACTGGAAGGCGAGATGCGCCCATCCGCGCGGCAGCCAGCGTGCCTCCGCGTAGCTCGTCACTCCGCGGTCGATTCTAACCAGGCACCCCGCTGGCCCGGTCGGGGAAGGTGTGACACGATCGCAGGCGAGCGACGAAAGGACGGCCATGAGCGGCTTCACCATCCGGCACGACGACGAGCTCGAGCGGGAGTACGGCAAGTGGGTGCTGGTCCGGCGCTCGCTCGGCGTCACCTCGTTCGGTATCAACGAGGTGGAGCTGCCACCCGGTGAGTCGATCCCCGAGCACGACGAGGTTCAGCGCGACCACGAGGAGCTGTTCCTCGTCCTCGCAGGCGCACCGACGCTGATCGTCGACGGCACCGACCACCCGCTCCGCGCGGGCTCGTTTGCGCGGCTCGACCCCTCTCCGAAGCGGACGGTGCGAAACGACGGCGACGCCGTGGCGCACGTCCTCATCGTCTCGGCTCCCGTCACGAGCGGCTACGTGCCGCTCGAGTGGGCCTAGCCCCCGATGTAGCTCATCTCGATCCGCGGCAGCTCCGTCGTCCGTTCCGTGCGGATCTCCGAGTAGCGATCGGCCCGTCTCGTCCAGACCGCGGCGACCGCGTCCCGCAGCACGTCGTCGGTCGCGCCCGACCGCACGAGCGCGCGCAAGTCGGTGCCCCGGACGGCGAACAGGCAGGTGTAGAGCTTTCCTTCGGCCGAGATCCGCGCGCGCGTGCAGTCGCCGCAGAACGGCTGCGTCACCGACGTGATGACGCCGATCTCGCCGGCGCCGTCGCGGTAGCGGTAGCGCTGCGCCACCTCGCCGCGGTACAAGGCCTCGACCGGCTCGAGCGGGAAGACCGCGTCGATCCGCTCCACGATCTCGGCTGCCGGAACGACGTCGTCCAGCCGCCACCCGTTCGTGGTGCCGACGTCCATGTACTCGATGAAGCGGAGCGCGTGACCCGTGTCGCGGAAGTACCGCGCCATGTCGACGACCCCCACGTCGTTCACACCCCGCTTGACGACGGCGTTCACCTTCACCGGGAGCCCGGCCGCCGCCGCACCGTCGATCCCCTCGAGTACGCGCGAGACGGGGAAGTCGACGTCGTTCATCGCGCGAAACGTCTCGTCGTCGAGCGAGTCGAGGCTGACGTTGACGCGAGTGAGCCCCGCGTCGCGCAGCGCGTGTGCCTTGCGGGCGAGAAGAGACGCGTTCGTCGTCAGCGTCAGATCGAGGCCCTCGATCGCCGCGAGCCGCTCGACGAGCCGCTCGATCTCGCGGCGCAGGAGCGGCTCGCCGCCCGTCAGGCGAATCTTCTCGACCCCGAGCGCCGCGAAGGCTCGCGCGACGCGCTCGATCTCCTCGAAGCTCAGGAGCTCCTTGCGGTCCATGAACCGGTAGTCCTGTCCGAACACCGATCGCGGCATGCAGTAGGCGCAGCGGAAGTTACAGCGGTCGGTGACCGAGATCCGCAGATCGCGGACGGGGCGGCCGAGGGTGTCGAGCGGGTGCATGCCCCGAGCGTACCCCGCAGGCACCCCGTGGCCGCGTCGGGCGGCACCGCCCGAGAGGGCGATAGCGTGGCCCGGTGCGACGCGCCCCGACTCCGCTTCCGGCGCTCGTCGCTGTCACCGCGATCTGGGGCTACACGTTCGTGCCCGTGCAGGAAGCGGTCGCGATCTACCCGCTGTTCGCGTTCCTTGCCGTCCGGTTTGCCATCTCGACGCTCGTGCTCCTACCGTTC